>Ga0209553_1000851_pt1 | contig 15518 bp, 17 predicted proteins | sample LauGreFBDMM110DN_2_FD_188217 | JGI IMG/M metagenome (GOLD analysis project Ga0209553, IMG submission 188217) | Freshwater lake microbial communities from Lake Michigan, USA - Fa13.BD.MM110.DN (SPAdes) (version 2) | ecosystem: Environmental > Aquatic > Freshwater > Lake | place: Lake Michigan...
TGAGGTCCCCGTCCTCGGGGACCTCAACACCCTGATGTTCTCGCTCCACAAGCAGCCGGGGCAGACCATCGCGATCCCGAATGAAGAAAACCCGCAGCATCAACTGCTGGTGAGCGGCCTCTTCCAAGACAGCGTCTTCCAAGGCGTCCTCGTGATGAGCGAAGACGACTTCCTGCGAGTCTTCCCCGAACAGAAGGGCTTTCGTTACTTCCTGATCGAAGTCCCGCCCGAACTCGCCGACGCCGCGACCACGCTGCTCGAAACAGAACTCTCCGCGTATGGCTTTGATGCCGAACCCGTTGGTGATCGCCTCGCGCGATTCCTGTCGGTTCAGAACACATACCTCTCGACGTTCCAAACGCTCGGCGGCTTGGGACTGCTGCTCGGCACATTCGGCCTCGCGACGGTGATGCTCCGCAATGTCCTCGAACGCCAACGCGAACTGGCTCTCCTGCGAGCGGTCGGCTACCGCACAGGCCAAGTCGCGTCGCTCGTCCTCTGGGAAAACGCCTGCGTCCTCCTCTGGGGCCTCACCGCCGGAAGTCTTTCGGCCGTGATCGCTGTCGCCCCGAACCTCACCTCGCGCGGAGGAGACGTTCCACTCGGCTCGCTTTCCATGCTGCTAACCCTCGTCTTCGCGACTGGTATGCTCGCCGCCACCGCCGCCGTCCGCGCGGCCGTTCGGCTACCGATCGTCACCACGCTGCGTGGGGAATAGTTTATCGAGAGCTGAGGACTAACTGCTTGACGGTCCTGCACAACGTGATTACGGTGGCCCCACCATGAAACCACTCGAAGCCAAACTGTTGCAGATCGGTAAGGGTCGTGGCATCTGCCTCCCGGCGGCGATGATCCGCAAGCATCAGCTCGATGAGGGCGTGGTTCTCGAAGAGCGTGATGGTGAGATCGTGCTGCGGTCGAAGCAGATTGCCAAGCAGCTCTCGTGGGAAGAGACCGCTCAACAGATGGCCGCCACCGACGAAGACTGGTCGGATTGGGAAGCGGTCCCTGACGGCTGGAACGGCCAATAAAGCGCTACGAGATTTGGTACGCCCGCCTCGAACCGGTCGAAGGAAGTGAGATCGGCAAGACTCGTCCCTGCGTGATCGTCAGCTTGGATGTCATGAACTCGGTGCTGCCCACGCTGGTCGTCTGCCCGCTCACCTCCACACTGCACGCCGGTTGGCGTTCGCGATTGAAGGTCACCTGCGCAGGAAAGCCTTCGGAACTCTGTGCCGATCAAATCCGCGTTCTCAGCAAAGCGCGCCTCACCAAGAAGCTGGGAACGCTGACGAAAACCGAAGCGGCCAGTTTGCGTAGCCTGTTGACCGAGATGAAGGGGACGCCTTGAGAACCCTCTTAATTGCAACGGATTGATCGCACCGACCTCGGGCGACTGACACTTGGCCCCTAATCCGGAGACGCTTCATGTCGAGCCAGTCCGCCGAACAGACGACCTCGCCGTACCGAATGCCGCTGGCTGTCGGAATTGTCGCCCTCAGCATCGTCGTGCCGGTGGCTGTGATCTGGTTGTCGGCGGTCACCGCGTTTGGTACCAAATTTGGTTGGGGCAGTCCCGCGCACGTTCGTCGGCTTTACCAAGGGCAGGTCAGAAATAGTCAACTCTTGTTGAGCGAGAGCTCTTGGTCAAAGGACTCTGACATACCCGTGTATCACCATCGTTATCAAGTTCTCGATATCCATACTGGTGCCGAACGAGACTTGGGTGTGACGTTTCCCGGTTACGTAACTGTCATCTGGATCGGTGACAAGCTGTATGCGACCGATGAATCGGCGATCTTTGAGGTCGTGGGAACGGAATTGGTTCGGGTGGCGGTGGAGCTTCCACAAACACCGCCCTTAGCGTGCGACCTGTTCGAGTACGGAGGCCAACTGACGACGGTGCGGCAAACAACCGACGGCAAGCATCGTCTGCATCACCTTATGAACGGTGAATGGAAAGCGGGACGACAAATCGTGCTGCCGGGAATGGATTGGGGCTGGTACGACGATCCACAGCGAAGTCGTGTCGTGCTGTCTCCCCCATCGTTTGAGCAACAGCTCCGGAAACCGTGGCGAGGTCATGTCTCCTACTTGCGGGTGTTGCCTGTTGGACAACAGATTCATCTGCTGATCACAGATTTCAATTGGTACTCGGCTTACCGGCGTGGATTTGAATTCGCCGATGAGGCCACCGATGCGGTTTCGGCGTTGTCTCCGCAGAACGCCTTGAATCAAGCGACTGGCTGGCAGGCAATCGACAACAACCGAATGTCCCGTGATCGTTGGGCGTTCATGGAAAACAGCCGCGACGGATTGGTCTTCATCTCCATTGGTGAGATCAGGCGCGCCGTTCGTCAGACATCGGACGGAAAGTGGACGGACTTTGAAATGCCACGAGGAATGCCGGTCAGCGGCACGTTGTTCACCGAGGACCCGGACCATTCCACGTCCTACTTTCTGAGCGACGATCAGCAATGGAACTCACTGACAATCAGTCGAGTCGAGGGCAATAAAGTGCATCCTCCACGCATCGTCGTGAAAGGGTGTTATCGCGAGTACATCGATCGATGGTTGCACCTGCTGGCGGGTGTTTTGTTGGCACTGGCGATTCATGCTGCGGTGTTGGCTATCGGAGCGGATTGGCAGATTCACGGACGAGCGATGACAACATTTGAATCGGGAACGCGTCGAGCCACGCTCGCTTCGGCATCGAAACGCGCACTGGCAACAGCCATCGACGGATCGCTGCTCATTCTGACGCTTGGATTCTCGGCACTCGTGTTCGCGTGGGGATGCGGCTTCGACTGGCCACTCATCAGCGAGTCTCGACTTGCCTACGTCTTGTTAAGTTACGAGCGCTTCGTTGGCGAGATTGTTAATGGGAACTATCCAATCAGCATGGTCTTCACGCAGACATCTGTTCGCCCGTTGTTGATGGCGATCATGCAGGGGGAAGAGCTCATACGAGTTCTCAGCTCTGTCGCGCTTGCCGCCACGTTTGCGAAGGTCTGCTTGGAAGGCCGTTACGGCATCACTCCCGGCAAGTGGCTGCTGGGTCTGCGCACGGTGAGGACGACGCTTCGGCCGTGCGGTGTCGCGCGAGCCATCGTTCGGAACGTGTTCTATTGTTTCGACCTCCCGCTCTTACTCACACCGCTTCCCGCCGCGATCAGTCTGATGTTTTCGGACCACCGGCAACGGCTGGGGGATCGTGTCGCCGACACCATCGTTGTTCGAGCGGGTTCGATGCGCGAGGTGAGTTGATCTGCGTGGTCTTTTCGCAGCGCGCGGTGCGTTGCCGTTCTGCACCAAGGCCGTCGATTCGGCAAGCTGCGCGGGCTGTTTCGGTTTCGTGAGCACGGCCAAACGGGGCCAGTCTACCAACTGTCACGGTTGTTCAGTGTTGTTGCAGTCGTTCATCGCGGCTTCCGTAGATTTGCGGACTTTCTCTTCGCGAAGGGTCTGTGCTTGAGCTTATGATTCAGGCAACGCTTCCGGTTGCAGATGAGTTTGTGGGATGAGACTTCAGGTCTGGTGCTGTCAGTTTTGACGAGGCGACTCGCCGCAATTGTGCGGGATCGAGCGACCGAACTGAACACGCTGCCGACGGCAGACTCTCCAGATCAGACTTCATCAATCGACTACGAAGCGGCAACAGTCAACGCCTTTTTATTGGAGATCAGTCATGAGAAAAACGATGGTCAGAATGCTGACCGCGCTCGCGCTCGGCATCGTCGCGGCACCTGGTTCGGTCGAAGCGGGCCGCTATTGCGGAGCCGCCAGTTACAGCTGTTGCCCCGCGCCCGTTTGCCAGCCCGCCGCGTGTTACACGACTTGCCGCGTCGAGCGTCAGCAGTGCGAACGCACGGTCTACAGCTACGTTCAAGAGCCTCAGCAGTACATGGTGTCGCGTACCGTCCACGACACGATCTACGAAGACGTTGCCGAAACGCGACAGCGCACCGTCCAAGAGACCGCCTTCCGCGAAGAGCAGTACCAAGTCGCGCGTCAGGTCATCGAGACCGCCGAACGCGAAGAGCAGTACACCGTGATGCGGCCCGTCACCGAGACTCAGTACCGCGAGCATTGCTACACGGTGCAGAAGCCCGTTTGGACGGAATCGACGCGTGAAGTTCGTCGCTGTGTCCAACGCCCCGTGACGGAGACCATCGAACGCGAATGCCGTCGCACCGTCGTTCGCACCGTGAGCGAGACCGTCAACCAAGAACGCTGCTACACCGTGATGGAACCGGTCACCACTTGCCGCACTGTTCGCAAGGACTGCGGCAAGTGGACGTGGCAACGGGCCTACAACCCCAGCTTCCCGTTCCCCGGATTGACGTGTGATGACTGCGGCAATTCACGCTGGGCAATGCAGCCACGCGGCTTCTACACGCTCCGCCCTCAATGGTGCCCGAACGTCGTCGAGAGCCAAGTCGCCTGCACGACCTATCAACCCAAAGTCTGCCGCCAGACAGTTCCCGTCACCGTCTGTCGCCAAGTCCCCGAGACCATCGTGACGAAGGTCCCCGTTCAGGTTTGCCGCATCGTCTCGCAAGAGGTCGTCGAGCAAGTTCCCGTTCGGACCTGTCGCATGGTGTGTGAACAAGTCACGCAACGCATCCCGTACCAAGTCTGCCGACAAGTCGCCGAACAATGCACTCGCAAGGTGCCCGTTCAGACCTGTCGCACAGTCATGGAAACCAAGACCTGCCGCGTCCCATTTACGGTCTGCCGCCAAGAGCCTTACACCGTGACGCACCGCGTCGCCAAGTGTGTCGCTCGCGAAGAGCAAGTCCCGTGTACTCGTATGGTGACGCGCTGCGTCCCTCGCGTGGAGACGTATGAAGTCTGCAAGATCGTCCCGCACACCGTCTGCCCCGCGTCACCTTGTTCGACAGGCGGCTGTGCCTCGGGAAACTGCGGCGTCCCCAACGCAGCCCCACCCGTCGGCGTGTCACCAACCCCCGTTCCGGAGTCTGTACCATTGACTCGCATCCCCGCCCCACGCGGCGCGGCCACCTGATCGAATGCGTTGATTGAACGGCCTCACCAGCCTTCCACATCCACCACGGACCTGCACCCAATCAGGACCACAACAGAAACGGGACGCCCTCCTCACGGAGGACGTCCCGTTTCGCATTTCGTGACTCGATGTGTATGGACTCAACGCAACCCAGGACTGGCGCATCAACAACTGTCTGAGTTTGGTGAGCCGGGTGCCGTAAGGCCTCGGACGGGTTGTCGAAGAATCCGGGGCCTTACGGCACCCGGCTCACCAAAACCGAACCGACACATCACGACAGTCATTGATTCACCGAACCGGATTCGCATCGAGTGTGTTACAGCCCGAGCGTATGTCGCAACGCCTCATCGACCGCCGACATGTTCGGCAGCGTTCCCAGCACGCGATCCACCGCCTTATCGAGAACCGTGGCCAGATTGTCTGTGACGATGACGGAGTCACTCACCAATCCCGAAGCTCGTTCTTCGGGAGTCGCCTGCGTGATGAAAACTCGGCTAGGGTGACCTGCACGGGCGAGATTGCTCGTGATCATCGTCAACACGACTTGCGGAAGCCCGTCGCGAGCTAATCCGACTGAACGATGAGTGCCTGACGCCGCTTGAACGTTTGTTGATTGCTATCCGGATACCACACCAGCACGACATCACCTCGGGTAAAGGGCAGCGTAAGCCTCCATTCCGGGAGCGTTCAAACTTCGCTCCACGCGGCAAACTTGCCGCGCAGCTCCGCAGTCGTGAACTGTGGTGGAATTGCCGATGTCGTGTTCGACTCGGCAATGTTTTCCGGTGGCAAGAACGTGACGATCACGCGCACGCGACCGACATCGCGAGGCCGTTCAGCCAAGTCGACTCGACCGTTCTCATACGTACCTTCAATTGTCTGCAACATTGTCAGGCTCCTTGTTTGTGACCGGTCAGTCCTTCGTCACGGTCTCATCAAGATTCAACAGCACGCGCGAGACAGCGGTCCACGCGGCCGCTTGAGCGGGTGTGGCGTTGGCTGGCAGTGTCGGCGGTTTGGCCGGATCGTTGGCGGCCAGTTCCCACGGCTTGGCATCTGCGGCGGAGAACTTGGTCGTTTGCTGGGCGAGCAGTTTCAACAGGACGTTTCGTTCGTGATCGCTCGGGGGCCGGGAGACACAGCGGCGGAAGGACCATGTCAGGCGAGTGGCATCGTCCGTGCCTCCCTCTTTCAGCGTGAGCAGCGCGAGGTTGCGGGCACATTCGAGGAAGATCGTTTCGTTCAGAGTGGTGAGTGCTTGAAGCGGCGTGTTCGAGCGAGTGCGCCTGACACACGAAAAGTCTCCATTCGGGGCGTCGAAGTTGGTGAGCATCGGATACGGCGTCGAGCGTCTTCTGAACGTGTAGATCGCGCGGCGGTAGCGTTCGGAGCCGGTCTCGTCGTTCCACACGAACGGGCCGTAACTGGCGGGTGGGACGAACAGGAAGGCGGGCGCGGGCGCGAAGACGCTCGCGCCGCCGACCTTTGGGTTAAGCAGGCCGCTCGCCGCGAGAGCGATGTCGCGCACGATCTCGCCTTCCACGCGAAGACGCGGTGAGCGGGCGAGCCAGCGGTTGTACTGGTCTTGTTCGTACAGGGAGGGCGTGACGCGACTCGACTGGCGATATGTTGCGCTCGTCACGACCAGGCGATGCAGGTGCTTGAGACTCCACCCGTGATCCATGAACTCGACCGAGAGCCAGTCGAGCAACTCGGGATGCGACGGCGGGTCGCTCTGCGTGCCGAGGTCTTCGCTCGACGCGACGATCCCGGTGCCAAAGTACGCCTGCCAGATGCGATTCACTTGCACGCGCGCCGCAGTGGGACTGCGTCGGTCAACGATCCAATTGGCGAGCGTGAGACGGTTGAGCGGCGCTTCGCCCAAGGTAGCCGTGTCGCTCCGCGACACGTTGCGCGATGGCGAGATGTCGCCAATTGGTGATTGGGCGTTCAGCAACAAGTTGGACGCTGGTGCTTCATCTCGCTTCCTGTCGCGGAGCGACAGGGCTACGGGAAGCGAATGCAGAAACGCGGGCACTCCCGGAGTGACCGCCTTATCAGGCTTGAGCCAATCGCCGCGCAGCAGCATCCGGGTATTGCGAGTTTCGGTGCGAGCCATCAGCGTGAGCGTCGTCGAACCGCGCGGCCACTGTTGCCACAACGCTTCGATCTTCTCGTTGGCCTCTTTCCATTCGGGGACCGTCGTGCGCCAGTGCGAAAAGACTGCGGCAACTTGATCGGGTGAACGCTTGTCGGGCGAAGTGGCGAGGATCTCGTGGACTCGCGCCGGAACGGGATCGGCCTCGGGGTTCGCGACCGTCGTGACCGACAGGCGGAACCTGCCGAGGTTGTTGTTCATGTTGTCATCGCTGTTCCATCCGCCGTGCATCTGCTTGAGATTGATGTGCAGCCGCGTGCCGCCCTCGTAACCGAACGACTTCTCGGGGACGAAGACGGCGTTGCGAGGCTGATTGCGCCGGCCCGGACCTTGGTCGATGCCCCACGCGGTCTCATCCTTGCCATCGATGGCGAAGTCGATCGGCCCCGTGACGCGCTTCTTGTCGGTCTTGTCGTAAAAGTTCGGTTCGAGGTCTCGTTCGGGATTCGAGTAGTCCGCCATGACCTTCACGAACTTGAGCTTCTCGCGCACACCCGGCTTGGGTTGGCCGTCGACCTCTTTCACCGGTTCGATCTCCACGGTGAACTCGGTCAGCGCACACGTTCCCATGAACGAACGGCCCGGTCCGTTGCATGGCAGGTTCGGGTCGTTGAGTAACTCCAGCTGGAAGCCGGTGATGTTCTTTTGGTCGGTCTCACCCCGCAGAGTCGTCGAATACTTCGTCGGCGCGTAACCCTGCGCGAGGATCGAACCGTCGCCCATGTCGATGTACCGCTGCCCGTTGTCTCCCGCGTTTTCGAGCTGCAGGATGTGCCAGTCGCCTCCCGTAGCCGTCACGCTCCGCGTGACGATGGCCGATGAAGAGTCGGCGTCCTTTTGCGACGAAGCGTTTGGCGGTTGTTGTGAGCTGGTTTGCTCGTCGGCTTTCATCACGCGGAGCGTGACGGCTACTTTTTCCCACGCGGCCATGCGTTCGCGCCAATCGGGCATCTGCTGTTGGAGGCGGCTTTCGATGGCCGTCATCTCGCGGCGCAGGTCGGCGATCTTCGCCCGCTCATCGACCGAGTAGACGACGCGCTGGGCCTCGTGGTCGTTGTTGAGGAACGCGAACAGACGGTAGTACTCCTCGTGCGTGATCGGGTCGTACTTGTGTGTGTGGCATTGGGCACACTGAATCGTCAGCCCGAGAAACGTCTTGCCGACGGCGTCCATCCGGTCGAACATCGCGTCCATCCGGAATTGCTCGGGGTCCACGCCTCCCTCTTCGTTCAGCATCGAGTTCCGCAGGAAGCCGGTCGCGACGATCTGGTCCTGTGTCGGTTGAGGCAGCAGGTCACCAGCAAGCTGCTCGATCACAAACTGGTTGTACGGCAGGTCTCGATTCAGCGCGTCGATGACGTAGTCACGATAGAAGGCGATCTGCCGCGACTTGTCCTTCTCAAACCCGTCCGAGTCGGCATACCGCGCCGCGTCGAGCCAGTGTCGGCCCCAACGCTCACCGTAGTGCGGCGACTTGAGCAGCCGCTCGACCTGTTTTTCGTAAGCCTCCGGCGACGCATCCGCCAGAAAGGCATCGACCTCTTCAATCGTCGGAGGCAACCCGATCAGATCGAGCTGCAGCCGACGCAACAAAGAGACCTTGTCGGCCTCGGGCGATGGAGTCAACCCGTGTTCAACGAGCTTCGCCGCGACAAACCGATCAATCTCATTCCGCACTCGAAACCGCGCGGCATCGACCCCGGGCACACCCGGCCTCACCGGAGCCTTGAACGCCCAGTGCGCGGAATACTCGGCCCCACTCGCCACCCAACGCTTCAGCAATTTGATCTGGCTCGCCGTGAGCGGCTTGTGCTTCCCCTTGAGCGGCGGCATCCGAGTCGCCTCGTCGGTGCTGGTGATTCGCTTGATGAGCTCGCTCGCCTCAATCTTGCCCGGCACGATGGCGATCTCACCCGACTCGGCAGCCTTCGTCGCGGCACCACGTTGATCCAGCCGCAGCCCCGCCTGCCGCTCCTTCTCATCCGGACCATGACAAGCAAAACAGTTGTCCGACAGGATCGGCCGAATGTCACGGTTGAAGTCGAGGGCGTGTGATACAACGTCCCCCTTCCCTTCTGATCGTGGCTCATTGGCTCGCGATGACGAGACGAGTGCGATGGCACAGAGAACGGATGGCACAGCAAAGGCCAACACTCGCGGCATCGTCAAGTTGGGCATGATGAAAACACTCAAGACGGAAGTGGTCTGTACGGAGCGATGAAGGGGAGACACGAAGTGGCTACTCATCAAGTTGGCGTACTCTACCGAACACCAGACTCACGGAGCAGTTTGTCGGACCACTCCGCCTGTCCGTTCGGGAGCGGCAAGGGGGGTGGCAGCGTGTAGTCGATGTCGGCTTCGTAGTGGTAGAGGTCGTAGACGCTTTGCAACGCGCTTTGCAGGTCGAGTTGGCCATCGGTGTCTTGTGGCAGTAGCGGCACCGGAACGGTGGGAAGTGGACTATCGAGTGCCACGCTACGCCGGTAACCCTTTTGGGGGGAGTTATTGAAAGAAGTCTCGATGCGATTTGGGGGTTCGATCATTCTTTCGATTGTCACAAGGAAGGAATGGTCTGGCTCTCACCCGAAAGGACTCGGGAATGTCGCATCGAGACAGGGACGGTTTGATTGCATCGGGGGGTTACGTTCAAGAGTTGTCGGCGGCGGTCCACTGGTTGTTGTCCGGGGTCGAGTGGAAGGGGATCGCGCTGCGCCGCGATTGTGGCTGGGCCGTGCGGGGGCTCGTGACGGCGGCGTTGTTGTGGGCGTGGTCTTCGGAAGCGGCACTCATGGAGCGGTTCGACCGGGCGCGGCAGGTCGCGCGGCGGCTCTGCGGGAAGGGCGCTCCGCAGAGTTCGTCTTACCAGGCGTTCATCAAGTTTGCTGGTGCGGTGGACGGTTGGCCTGTTTGGTGCCGGCCCTGAGGTCTCGGATGGAGCGGGAGTTTCCCGATTCGTTTCGGATCGCCGGCTTCGTGGTGCTGGCGGGAGACGGCACCAAGGTGGGTCTGCCGCGCACGGTGTCGAACGAGGCGCGGTTTTCTCCGGCCAAGACACAGGCTCGCGGTCGGAAGCCGAGGAAGCCGAAACGTCGCGGCCGACGGTCGCGATCGCGGAAGGTCCGGCAGCGCCGGGCTCGTGAAAAGAAGGCCGATTCGCCGCAACTGGCGCTCACCGCGCTGTCCCACCCTACAGTGTGTGCAGCCTGAAAATGGACGGAGCCGTGATGAACGGACCCGCCGCTGTGGACTTGTCAAAACGTCGCAGTTAGCTTCTCTCGCCCGGCTCACGAAGACTCGAAGGCGAGTCCCGATTCATCGTGAACCGCCACACCGTCAGCACGATCTGCCACAGGACCACTGCCCATGCCCTCGAACGCCGAGATCATCGAACAACTTCGCTGGAAGAAGCTCCCCGTGTTGGACGACGGTTTTGTCTGTCTAGTCGATGTGATGGGCGACGACTCTTCCGTCGTGCAGGCGGCCCGCGTGAGTTACGGCGAAGGGACGAAGAAGGTGTCGGACGATCGGACTCTGATTCGCTACCTCCTGCGACACCGACACACCACACCGTTTGAGATGGCCGAGATTAAGATTCTGGTCCGCGTTCCGATGGATTGCTGGCGACAGTGGATTCGTCACCGCATGGCCAGCGTGAACGAGTACAGCACGCGGTACTCGGTGGCGATTGACTCGGCGCAATCGACGCCCGCCGACGCTTGGCGGTCGCAGGCCGAGCAGAATCGTCAGGGAAGCGGCCAATCGCTGGCGACCGAGATCGGTGCGACGCTCTCCGCCGACGAACAGCGTCTGCACGAAGAGACTCGCCGCATCTACGACGCGCGGCTCGCAGCGGGCGTCGCGCGCGAACAGGCTCGCAAAGACTTGCCGCTCGCCACGTACACTGAAGCCTACTGGAAGATCGATCTTCACAACCTGCTCCATTTTCTCGCGCTGCGCATGGACGCACATGCTCAAGAAGAGATCCGGCTCTACGCGACCATGATCGGTCAGGAGATCGTCCGTCCGCTGTTCCCCGTTGTGTGGGAAGCGTTCGAGGACTATCGCCTCGGTGGCCGAACGCTCAGCCGTTTGGAGCAGGGGGTGATTCGTCGCCTTGCTTTACGCGGTGCTGAGCAGGGCAAAGCTCCGCCGTACTCGACCGACGATTTCATGGCCGTTCAGGACGTGACCTGGCGCGAACTGAACCGCTGCCGCGAACGAGACGAATGCCGCGAGAAGCTCAGTGATTTGGGGCTGTTGCTGCCCGAGTGATCTTGTTGCGTTCTTCTTGATACCTCACGCGGCCTGAAGTGAGGCATCTGCCCAACGTCGGTCTTGGTGAGCCGGGTGGCGTCAGCCCCCCGACTCTTCATCATGGAGTGAATGACAAAGTGAGTGCCATTGGGCTGACGCCACCCGGCTCACCAAGAAAGCCTCATTGCCCACGCGGTTAAACGAAGCGAACGACCTTCTCGATTTAGGCGTGACTCAAGCATCCAGCGAGTCTTGCTGCCGCAGTTCATCCAAGCGACCCGCGATGTACTCGATCGCGCCGCGCTGCTCCAAGAAAGTGGCGAACTGTTTGACGCTTGCCGGATCGAGAACTGCGCCGAGAAACGGCTCGAACACACGCAGCGACTGCCCGGCCAAGTAGCCCAGCGGCACGGATGAGTCGAGCAACATCTGTGCGAGGAGCGTCAGCTCCCGCCGCGCGATCTCCCGGCAGACCGCATCAATTGCGGACGCCTGTTCCGGAGTCGGCTGAGCTGGCCCCGGCGGTTCGACGGCGAACGCATGTTTGAACCAATCGAACAGGGTTTGAAGTTTCGACACAGATTTCTTTCACCCATAGAACAGGTTTCTTTCGGTCCCAAGAACTGCTCGTTCCAACATCAACGAGATCCGTCTGCCCACGGGATCAGAAAGCGTTCGCCTCCATGTCACGACCGCGTCTTGGCCGTGCCATGAATCGCCCCGCTGGACGACTGTTGGCGGCTGAACTACGCTGGCCTTCCGCTTGCGGCGTATTGATGGCAAACCGTCGCAGGCTGTCTCACGCCCGATCATTTTCCTGAGGCATTGCTCATGGCCGACTCCCGCATCTTCACTCCGTCACAAGCTTCGGTCGCGACCACAAGCGGCGCGGAGGATTCTGCCTCACCGCCAGTTCAAACGATCATCCTCCAATCGGTTCCCGGTTTTTGGCGGAGCTGGCTCGTGCGGGGATTGCTCGCCGCGTTGGCCTTCTCGGTGATGTGCAACTTCAGTCTGTATAGCGCGTACCGCGAGTACTTCGCCAGTGCCGAGCCTCCGTATGAAAACTTTCATGCCGGAAACGAGACCGCTGCGGACAAGATCGCGCTGTTGAAGGTCGATGGCACCATCATGCCTCCCTACACCGAGCGGTTGCTCAAGCAAATCGAGCGGGCGAGCAAGGACGACAGCGTGAAGGGTGTGCTGCTTGTCGTGGACAGCCCCGGCGGTTTTGTTGCGGACAGCCACGAAATCTATCACCGCCTGAAACAGCTCACGGCGAAGAAGCCGATGTTCGTGCAGATGAAACGGATGGCCGCTTCCGGCGGCTACTACATCGCGATGGGAGCAGGACCGCAGGGCCGCATCTTCGCCGAGCCAACGACGTGGACCGGTTCGATCGGCGTGATCATTCCGCGTTACGACTTCAGCAAGCTGGCCGAGAAATACGGCATCGGTTCTGACCCGCTGAAGACGGGCGAGTTCAAAGACGCACTCAATCCCCTCCGTCCGATGACCGACAACGAACGGAAGCTGTGGGAGAACATCATCGACCAGTCGTTCCAGAAGTTCATCGGTGTCATCGACGAGAACCGCGACGGATTGGACAACGCCGGTGTGAAGGCTCTCGCCACGGGACAAATCTATACGGCCGACGATGCGCTCGGGAACAAGCTGATCGACGAGATCGGTTACGAAGACGACGCTCTCAAGGCGCTGAAGGCCAAGTTGCAACTGACTGAAGCCCGCGTCATCACGTACACCGTACCGATCACGCTGGCCGAGCAGCTTCTCGGCAGCGCGGTCAAAGTCCAGCAGCCCGTCGATCCGATCAAAGCCTTGCTCGACGCGAGCGTTCCTCGTGCCCTCTACATGTGCTCGTGGTGGCCACCACTCTCGCAGTGAATGAAATAGCCCCCACTCCCACGCCGTTTGAATCGAACTTTGGGGAACACTGCCGTGACAACTCCTTCTCGTCGTGAGTTTCTCGAAGTGTCGCTCGCCGCCGGTGCCTTCGGGGTGATTGGCTCGACGGGCAGGTCAGACGACAAGCCCGCTGCTGTGCCGCACCCCAAAGGGAAGGCCGAGCATTGCGTCTTCATCTGGCTCGGCGGTGGAGCGGCTCAGATGGACACATGGGATCCCAAAGCCAAAGGGGATCCCAAAGCGAAGAAGGCTGGCTCGTACTACAACGCGATCGATACCGCCGTCGCAGGGACGCAGGTCTGCGAACACCTTCCCGAGTGCGCGAAGATTCTCGATCGCTTCAATCTGGTTCGCACCGTCAATCACGATGTCATCGACGAGCACGCTTCTGCCGTGAACCGGATGCACACGGGACGCGTCGTCAGTGAGACGGTCACGTATCCGTCACTCGGGTCGGTCATCTCGAAAGAGCGTGGTCCGGCTGGAGAAGGCGTGCCGAGTTACGTCTTGATTGGCTATCCCAGCCCGACGCGCGGCCCCGGTTTTCTCGGCGCACAGCACGGCTACGTTTATCTCACAGACACGTCCTGCGGCCCGAGCAGCCTGCAACGTTCGAGCGACATCACCGCCCAACGCCAGTCGCGCCGCGAGGCACTGCTCGCCAAGACGCGGGCCGAATTCAAAAGCCGCTCCACAGGGAACGCCCTCGTCGAGAACTACGATCGCACGATTGCCGAGGCTGCGAAACTGGCGGGGCCGCAGTTCATGGGCCTATTCCAACTCGATCAAGAACCGGCCGACTTGAGGAACCGCTACGGCGGCGAGTTCGGCCAGCGCTGCCTGCTGACGCGGCGGCTGTTGCAGGGAGGCTGCCGCTTCGTTGAGGTCGCTCACAACCTGAACTTCCTCAACGGCACCGGCTGGGATGTTCACAACGATGGGATCGAGAACCAACACAAGCTGATCCAAGAACTCGACGCCGCTCTCTCGACGCTGGTCCTCGATCTCGAGCGCTGCAAGTTGCTCGACAAGACGTTGATCGTGGTCGGGACCGAGTTCGGTCGCCCCGCTTCATTCGACGGCGGCGGCGGACGCGGGCATCACGGCAAATGCTTCAGCGTCGCACTGGCCGGCGGCGGTCTGAAGAACGGCCTCACGATCGGCGAGACCGACGAGCTGGCGATGAAAATCGTCTCACGCCCAGTCTCGGTCCCCGATCTCCACGCCACGATCTACGCCACGCTCGGCATCGACACCAAGAAACACCTCTACGCCGGAGACCGCCCCGTCCCCATCACCGACGGCGGCGAACCGATCCGAGAATTGTTCGCATAGTTCAACGGCACCGTCAAAGCGGGAGGAATCATGTCATTCTGGTTTTGGGGGCAACGAAAGAACGGGCGGCGAAGCCTGTTTACCTCCACCTTCTCGTTCCACCTCGTGCTGCTCGGCCTCATGGGTGCTGTTTGCTCTGATCGCTCTCTTGATTCAATGGCTCAAGAGGCAGTGAGTTATTGCCATCATCACAGCTGCATGTTTTGGTTCCATGCGGAACGAATTGCATGGAGGTCTCTCAGCGACAACTGTCCCAGCCGCCTCTTGAGCAGCGACCGTTCCATCGTGACCACACGATCAATTCGAGCAATGGACGGTTTGGCCAAACCCGCCGATGACCAATCGAGCAGAGGAACGTCACAAGCGCCGGACCTTGCTGCGGACGTGATGCGACACACCAGAACATCCTGCTGAAAGGCGAATAGAACCAGCACTGGTCGAGTTTTACTGGCGGCTCCCGTAGTAAACGGGAAGTGGCACAAGAACACGTCACCCAGCATCACGAATGTCTCCGCAAAAAGCATGAAACGACGATGAGCGGCTCCGCGTCATCCGTTCGTGGTCGGTGGCCAGTTGTCATAGACCGCATCTGCTGGGTCATCATCCCGCATGAATTGCTCATAACTCAGCAGGCGCCACTCCCTGTCATCGGCGTCATCTTCCGGGACGACGATGATTCTGGCACGGCCTACCTTGGGAAGCTGTACAGCAATGTCGGTGGGAATGTTCAGTACCGGCTCGGACGAGAGATCGGTCATGAATTCAAGGGCGGGCATGATGGTCTTGACCTTTCTGGATGAAGTGAGCCTCTAAATG
>Ga0209553_1000852_pt1 | contig 15510 bp, 11 predicted proteins | sample LauGreFBDMM110DN_2_FD_188217 | JGI IMG/M metagenome (GOLD analysis project Ga0209553, IMG submission 188217) | Freshwater lake microbial communities from Lake Michigan, USA - Fa13.BD.MM110.DN (SPAdes) (version 2) | ecosystem: Environmental > Aquatic > Freshwater > Lake | place: Lake Michigan...
TGCTCGTTGCTGGCGCGCGACAGAACCTTAACGGCGAGCAAGTCTTCGTTTTCACGCCAGGTCCGCGCTAGTGTACGGCGGCGCGTGAACTCAGGCGCAACCACGCGCACCGGCACACACGAGCGGCATCCAGGGCAGGCCGGCGCATAGGCGATCGAATGACTGCGGCGGAAGCCTGCCCGCGCTAGACCTTCGTGCAGGTTTTCAGCGCCGGGCCCGGACAGCTCGGTGACGATTTTGCGCTCAAGCCGTTCAGGCAAATACGGGCACGGCAGTGGCGCCGTGGTAAAAAAGAACTGTGGCCGTTTGAGGGGTGTTTGATCCATGCCCTTGAACTTTTAGCCGCCTGGTGTGCGTGTAAGGTCGACGAACTTGCCAGACGCTTGGGTTTTGGGATTATAGCTTTTCTCTGAGAGCCTTGTAAGGCGTTTTTCCATTGAAGGCGCCGTGCGGTCGGTTGAAGCTGTAGAAGGCTTCCCATTCGTCGAGTTTGGCACCGAGATCGACATCACTTTTGTAGGACAGGGGCTGGTAAAACTCTTCCTGATCCGAGCGACGTGATCGCTCTACCTTGCCATTGAGCCGCGGCGTTGCGCGCTTTATGTAAGCGTGTCGGATGCCCTTATCCTCGACATACCAGTGGAACTTTGCCTGGAATTCGTGACCGTTATCGGTTCTGATTTCCTTAATTCGGAATGGGAATTTCCCGATGATGTGATCGACGAAGTCGATCGCGCTGGCTTGCGTATGTTTCTCATAAATTCTGAGCGCCCGGACGCGGGTTGCATCGTCAATGGCGCTATATTGGAAGCGAAGGATTTTCTCGCCGCACTCGTCAATAAAGCTGAGGAATTTGACATCCATCTGGATGTGATGGCCAGGCAACTGTTTGTTGTAGCGTTTTGTGTGGACCTTGCGAACGCGCGTTCCGCGCGGCAGCCGGCCGACGCCGTTGCTTTATAGAACAGGGAATTATTTTCGCTGAACAGGGAACCAATTTGTCTGAGCAGGGAACTTAAATTACCGGATCGGGTTTTTGGAACGGCTAACTGAAACAGCCTAGCAATTCGGACGAAGCTTTTTGGCGGTGCCCCTAATTTCCCCGAGGGGATATCGTGCGGTAGTCAGGTTCACGTAGACTGAATTCTGAAGGAAAAAAGTCGCCTCGCTGACCGACAACACCCTGTCACCGCGAACGGGTTGACTGAAACCGTTCGGCGCCAACGAGAACATAGCGGGCGCCAAGCCTTCGGCCGGCGTCGGTCCGTGCGTTTGTAATGCGACAGGTGCACCGCTCAGATCCTTGAAGGTGACTTCCCACGTCAGGCGCAAGGTGTCGCGTTCAAGCGCGAACTGGGCCTGTCCTTTTCCAGCGCTTTTCGTCGGGGCACGCTGAGGGCCATCCCATAGTTCGGCACTGAACTTGATTGGCGGGCCGGATCGGTCATCCGGGTTCGTGGAGAATTTCAGGCACGAAAGATCATCGGGCACCTGAGCCTCGATCCCGGAATAGGGAGCCAGCAGTAGGGCCAAAATAACGAGCGTGCGTTTCATGCCACTTCACGTTGAGAATGAGTAGAAGCGAGAACCTAGATTACAAGAGCTCTATTACAAGCCAAAGAGCATCGCGATTCAAGTCATCGCTGGGATAGCGATGATTTCGCCAAGACCCTAGGCCGGTGCGAGTTGGGCGCTTCCGTTTGTCTTTCCATGACTTGCGTGCTTTCCCATGTTAGTTTTGAATAGACGTGTAAGGATTAAAGACCGTGAATGCTTATCTAAATGGCCGGTCGAATGTCAGATCAGGCATCAACCCCAGGTCCATCATCCCGCGAGCGATGCGCTGCGGACTTGCACTAGGATTGTTGTCCTGTTGCAGCCTCGCGCCCCTGACCAGCGCGGCCCAGCAGACAGCCCCAGGGCAGTCCATGGGTTTCGTCATGACCATGTGGAACACGGCAATGCATGAAACACCGTTCATGGACGAGTGTCCGCAGGGACCAACCCCAGGAAATTACGAGCTTTGGGAAGCAAGCATCTCGCCGGAAAAGCGCCGCTCGTATCCGGAAGTGCTGGGCACGCAGATGCGCTGGCTCACGTTTCGCGGCCGCAAAGGCGAAGATGTCTGCGAGCAGCCGATGTCTATTCAAGATCCACCGCTGACAATCGTCGAGGGCAAATACTCGTACGGCATCGATCTGGACGGTAATTCGGATGGTACTGCAACGCCCAAGTCGTGCGCACATCGCACCTTCACCGGGATGAATGGCGAAGCGGGTGTGGACAATCAAATGTACAGGCTGTTGGGCTGCATCCAGGCTTGGCGCAGTACCGGCCACCTTGAAACGAACGCGAACAGCCAGCGCCGCACCGGCGGTCTGGGCATGATCCTGGTGGAGATCACCGGGGTCGACGACATCAGAAACGACGACGACGTGAAGGTGACATTCTACCGCGGCATCGGATCCTTCAATCTTGATAGCAAGAATAACGTTTTGCCATTCGGCAGCTACGATATCGATATAGAGAACGGCAAGCCTCGATACGATGATACAGTGGACGGGCGTATTTCGAACGGCGTGCTTACGACGCAACCCGCGGACGTACGTCTGCCGCTTTACGGGAACTACCAGTATCTCAACCAACTCATCCGCGACATGCGCCTTGAACTGAACACCACCGAGAGCGAAAAGCCCGCGAAGGGCATGGTCTACGGGTACTACGCAGTCGAGCAGTTCTACGACTATGTGCGTGGCCTGCTGTCAAACTTCCCCATGCGGCACAAATATAGTTGCCCAGCCATTTACGTCGCTGCTCATGAATTGGCCGACGGCCATCCCGATCCCGACACCGGCAAGTGCACAACATTGTCTTCGGCATTCAAGTTCGAGGCCGTCAGGGCGTTCATTAATCACCCGTCCAAAGTTGACGCCGTGAATGAGGCGGGGCGAAAAACATCGCTGGCTGCCAACAGGCCCTGATCACAATATGACCCAGCCTGTTGCCAAACTCAGATTTGCCTTCTTCGTGACCGTCCTGATGGCGGCAGCGATGACCTTGAGTGCTTGTGGGCCCGGCGAGCCGAAAACGAGCGGTGCCCCACCGGATGTGCGCCGCCTGACCGAAGAGCAGTACCGCAACATCATTGCTGATGTCTTCGGTTCGGCAGTCGTGGTGAGCGGCCGCTTCGACATGCCGGTGCGTACGGAAGGCCTGCTGGCTGTTGGCGCGCGCGAAGCTACGGTAACGGCTGGAGGCATGCGCCAATTCGACGAAACGGCTCGGGCCTTGGCCACTCAGGTCTTGAGCGAACCTCTGCTTAACTTTCTGCTGCCGTGCGCGCTTTCAAACCAAATGCCTTTCGACGAAGTGTGCGCGTCAAGTTTCATTGGCCAAGTCGGGCGACTGCTGTTCCGGCGGCCTTTGACCGACGAGGAAATTGGCGTTCGCGTCGCGATAGCCAGGCAAGCAAGCGAATCACTCGGCCGATTCGAGGACGGGCTGCACATCGCCCTATCGAATATGCTAGTGGACCCTCAGTTCCTGTTCGTGACCGAGCGCATCGAGCCGGACGCGAAGGTGCCAGGCCAATTGCTTCTCGAGAGCTACTCCATCGCGAGCCGCCTGAGCTTTTTGTTGTGGAATTCAGGACCGGATGACGCGCTGCTAGCCGCAGCCCAGGCTGGTGTGCTTCACGACAAGAATGGGCTCGAAGCACAGGTAGAGCGTATGCTGGCCTCGCCACGTCTAGAGACGGGCGTGCGCGCGTTTTTTGGTGATATGCTTAAGTTTTCCGATTTCAAATTCCTCGAGAAAGACACCGAGATTTACCCGGTGTTCGGTGCGGCCGCAGTTAAGGACGCCCGCGAGCAAACCTTGCGTACCATCGCATATCACGTCATCGACGAGGATGCCGACTACCGTGACCTGTTCACAACCCGCAAGACCTTCATGACGCGAGCCTTGGGCCAGATCTACCGAGTTCAGGTGACGGCGCCGAATGGTGTGTGGGTGCCATTCGAGTTTCCTGCCGATGAATTCCGCGGTGGAATTCAGAGCCACCTCGGTTTCCTGGCGCTTCATTCGCATCCCGGTCGCAGTTCGCCGACGCTGCGGGGTAAGGCCATCCGCAATACGCTGTTGTGCCAGGAGGTGCCCGATCCGCCGCCGGACGTCGACTTCACGGGATTCAACAACCCAGACTCACCCAGCAAGACGGCGCGCCAACGCCTGGATGCGCACTCCACCAGTCCGGCATGTGCTGGTTGCCACCGCATCACCGATCCGATCGGCTTGGCTCTGGAGAATTTTGACGGCGCCGGACAGTTCCGCACCGCCGAGAACGGTGAGGTGATCGACGTCAGCGGCGATCTGGATGGCATCGCGTTCAATGACGCATCCGGCTTCGGTCCTGCGCTGCGCGCTAATCCAGCCATTAACTCGTGTTTGGTCGACCGACTTTACGCTTATGCCAGCGGTCATAAGCTCGGGCCGAAAGACGCCTTTGTCGGCTATCTCGAAGAACGCTTCGCGGCCGATGGCTATCGCGTAAAATCGCTGTTCAAGCGTATCGCCACCAGCGAGGCCTTTTACGCGGTCTCCGCGGTGAGCCCCGCGACGTCGGCAGCTGCGGCTGCCGCAGGACAATAGGGAGAGACGCCCATGGCATTTTATCACGCCAAATCGACGCACCGCCGCGCCGTGCTGCGCGGAATGCTGGCCGGGTCCGCCGTAACGGTGGCTTTGCCGTTTCTCGACAGCATGCTGAACAATTCAGGCACGGCACTCGCGGCGGGCAAGCCCTTGCCTGTGCGCTTCGGAACGTGGTTTTGGGGTCTCGGTCACACGCCCGGCTACGCAGTGTCGGACAAAGCCACCACCGGACCGGGCATCACCTTTTCGGGTGAGTGCGAAGCCCTGAAGCGCCACGCTGGAATCATCAACTATTTCGGTAAGTTCAATCTTCCGCTGGACGGTCGCTCGAACTATCCGCACACCAGCGGCTGGGTGGCCTCGCGCACGGGCGTTGTGCCCGACAAGAACAACGACGTGCCTGCCGCAACATTCGATCTGTTGATCGCCGACGAGGTCGGCAACCAGACGCGGCTGAAAACGATCGACCTCACATGTACGGGAAACCCCGATCACATGTACTCAGCGCGTAGTACTCACACCAAGACGGCCGGTGAGATTTCACCGGCGGTGCTCTATCAGCGACTGTTCGGCGCCGACTTTGTCGACCCCAACAAAGCCGACTTCAAGCCTGATCCGCGTATCATGGCGCGTAAAAGCGCGCTTTCGGCTGTCGCGGAAGAACGGAAAAAACTGATGCAGGTTGTCGGTGCGAGCGACAGAATCCAGTTAGACGGATATTTCACTTCGATCCGCGAGTTGGAGAACCAACTCGACGTGCAATTGCAGAAACCAGAACCCAACAAAGCGTGCACGGTGCCGCCGTCGCCCGGGGACAAAGGCGTCGTTGGCGCCGTAACCGGCGTCGAGATCGGCCGCGTTGAAGCCACACACGATACGTTTGCCCGCTTGCTGGCGATGGCAGTTGCCTGCAACCAAACCCATGTTTTCAATGTCGTGTTCAGCGACTCTTTCTCAGGGCTTCGCCGCCAGGGCGAAACCCTGACCCATCATAGCTTGTCCCATGAGGAACGCGCGGATGCCAAGACCGGGCTTCAACCGCAGACGTCGTGGTTCAATATGCGCAGCATGGAGGCGTTGGCCAGGTTCATCGATGCATTCTCGGCGATCCGGGAAGGCGACGGTACTCTATTAGACAACGTACTGTTGTTGGCCGCCAGCGAGACGAGCCTTGCGCGCACGCACTCGATCGATGGTGTGCCGTTCATGACTGTCGGCCGGGCGGGAGGACGCATCAAGACAGGTCTTCACGTCGTCGGCAACGGTGACCCGGCAACGCGGGTTGGACTGACCGCGATGCAGATTATGGGTGTGTCAGTCGAGAGCTGGGGGGCGGGGTCGTTGAAAACGTCTAAAACGATTACCGACATTCTGACCTGACCGAGATGCGCACCGTGGACAAGAGCATGAAAGCACTACGCAGAATCGCGTTCGGGATCGTGGCGTGCCTCCTCGCGTCTCACCCTGAGGCTCAGGCTGAAACGCGCGGCGAGCTCCCGGTCGAGATCAAGCTGGTGGTGCGAGGCCACGGTACACAACTGACCGACGCCCAAGGCCAATCCCTCTATACCTCCGATGCGGACTTAACCAAACCAGGAACCAGCACCTGCGGCGAGGCATGCGCCGTGATGCGCTCACCGCTGATCGCAAAAGACCAGCCAGCAGGTGTGCGCGATGGTTGGACGGTCATCACGCGTAGCGATGGTTCTCTGCAGTTGGCGTATCGGGGCCGGCCGCTCTATCGCTACGCACGTGACAGCGAGCCGGGCGCTGCTTTCGGGGCGGGTGAGGGCTGGACTCTCGCTTTCGACCCCATGGTCGTTCCGCCTGAAATGTCGATTGTCGATACCACAAAGGGCAAAGTCTTGGCCGCAGCGGACGGTAAAGCCCTGTACACCCGAGGCGGCCAAGGTGTGCCAGCACCAGCGTGTGATGCGGCTTGTGAACGCACATGGCGCCCGCTGACTGCTCCTTGGGTGGCCCGAAGTCATGGCGGCTTATCTATCATCCCGCGCCGCGATGGCGTTTACCAGTGGGCTTACAATGGCGCGGCTCTTTATCTTTACGCGGGCGACGGCGGGCGGGCCGAGTTGAACGGCACTGGCCGTGATGGCTGGCAGGCACTCGTGCTTGACCCTGCGCAGCCAGTTCCGGATTGGGTGACTGTCATGGGTTCGGATGGCGGAAAGCTCTACGCGGACGGCAAGGGTATGACGCTCTACCGTCGTATGATTGAGCAGAACGACAGTGAACAGTCGTACATGGGCGGAAGCGCCTGCGACGATGCCTGTCTGAAAAAGTATTGGACTCCCGTCACCGCGGAGACACAACGGGCGCGTGTGGGATACTGGAGCGTGGTGTCAACCGCAGATGGGCGCTGGCAGTGGGCCTACAAGGGCATGCCATTGTATCTTTTAAATCTGGAGACGCGGCCCGGCGAACTTTTCTACACGACCTATCGCCAATTTCAGTGGATGAAGCCGATCATGTATGCACTGCCGTCTCTCCAGGGCGTGTTTTAGGCTTGTCACTTGTCCGTCTAGTTTAACCTATCTGATCGAATTCATCATCTTGATCTACAGACGATGCCTATGCTTGAACACCAGCACCTTATGTCGCTGTATTGATCTCAGTGCCTCAGTAGTCAGTAGGTTTATCGACTTTGATTGGTGTCGCTGGACTCGTCCCGATTCCGACAAACGAAGAGTCTTCTAAACGAATCCAATTATGATACCTGCCTGCAGTTTCGCGTATGGCGTCCCCTGGACCGGCAATGACGTCAATGTCATCCTGGAAAAAGCGCATCTTTCCAGACGTGATGTACAACAAGCCATCGCGCTCTCCAGTAGACTTGTTGGTGGGGCCGCCTCGGTAATTTTTTGTGACGGTCACAGAATTCCCGTCGAACGAATAACTTTTCATCTCAAGTCGAATGGCGTTGGGAGGAGCGTTACGCAGGTCTTCGGCGGTTGTAACAACGACGCGTTGACCGTCTGGTCCAGGCCAATACCCGAGCTGACGTAATGTTGCATCGGAAGATTTTATGACCATCGGTCTCGATTCATCCTTAGACGTTGTGCCGGTTACTCTCCACGCAACAATGACCGCGTCCGCCTTACCACGCAGTGCGCCGGAAGGGTAGCTCACGACATCGCCTTGTTTGATGGGCACCCTTTCGCCCGCAACGTCTACGGAGCCTTCACCTTCCAAAACATAGAGGGCACTCTCTTCGGTGATTGCGTGTAGCATGCCGCCCTGAGCTTTCTCGAATTCTAAGACCATAATTGTCCCGGTCGGAAAAATATAAGACTTGCTTGAGTAACGAGTGGCTGATTCAGAGGCTTGCTGAACCGCTTCTTTTCCGGAGGCTGAAACGATTCGAGATCCTGCGCTATCGGCGACCTCCCACGCAGCACGAGGAATCTTTTCAATCGACTCGCCAGAGATAAAGGTTTGCTCTAGGGCCTCGCTGGCTATTTTATTCTTTGAAGCTTTCTGGTCTACGCCCTCCGCTTGAACCGACGAAATGAATAGGAGAGTCGCCATAAGTGCAAAGACTTGAGCTAACATCTTAACTCCCGTGTGTTTATGAGGCCCAGTCTAGAACTAGCTTCACCGATTTTCTGTACTTGTCGCAATGGCATCTTATTGCATCATTTCAGATTGTTCGAGTGGCGTTGACATTGAACTCAATGCCAGTCCCTTCCACTTACCTGTCCGCCGTCAGCATTCGATAGACAAAGCGGCATGAATTGTTAGCGGAGGATTTCTGGTTCATCGTAGCCCCCGAAGGAGGAGCGAAGATGAGACAGAAATCCGGGCCGACTGAGACGGCCGAACAACACGTGCGCGACATTCGTCTTGCGACCCGTAAGAAGTATTCGGCGGAGGAGAAGATCAGGAGAGAGATTATTCGAGCTTGGGTGGTTGGCTGGGGCGCCAGGATTCGAACCTGGGATGCCGGTACCAAAAACCGGTGCCTTACCGCTTGGCGACGCCCCACCATGGCCTGGGCACCAAGCCGCTTGGGCTGGGCCGTCAGAACGCGCGGCACCATACCCAGACAGTTCGACCCCCGCAACCCTTGGATCGGGGAGTTTTTAGGGGGCCTTGATGGCAGCAAGAACCGCGCCGGGGGTGAGCAATTGGGGCAAAACCTGGGGTTCGCCGCCGCCTTTTCCATACACGACATAAAGCGGCACGCCCGAGCGGCCAAATCCCGCCAAAGTTCGGGCGATGCCAGCATCGCGGTTCGTCCAGTCGGCTTTCAGATATACGACCCTTTCATCAGCAAAGGCACGTTTCACCTCGTCGGTGGACAACGCGACGCGTTCGTTCATGAGGCACGTAATGCACCACGCGGCCGTAAAATTCACGAAAACGGTCCGCCCTTCGGCGCGAAGCTGGCTGACCCGTTCGGGCGAATAGGCTTCGCTTGCACCGCCCGAGGCGCTGGCGCCAGACACAGCGGTCGGTGCGTTTGCCACGCTGGTAAGAAGTGTCACCACTGCCACTAACGCTAACACTGCGAAGGCAGAGCTTAACCCGGGCTTTGAAGCATTTTGGGCAAGCCCTAGCAGCCACGCTGCAAGGCCAATAAAGATGAGTCCAGCCAACGCAGCGGCCAATCCTTCAGGCCCCACTTGTTGCGCCAGAACCCAAATCATCCATGCGGCAGAGGCGTACATGGGGAACGCTAAAATCTCCTTCAGTCGCGCCATCCAAAGCCCAGGCCGAGGCAGAATTTTGGCAACCTGCGGGCTCAAGCTCAGCAGCAAGAACGGCGCGGCTAAGCCCAGCGCCAGGCTTTGAAACACCAACAACGTCACGAGTGGCGGCTGTGTCATGGCATAACCTACAGCCGCACCCATGAAGGGCGCAGTACAAGGGGTTGCGACAATCACAGCAAGTGCGCCGGTAAAGAACGCACCTGAAGCTCCGCTACGCTGGGTCAAGCTTTCACCGGCCCCCATGATACCGCCGCCAATGGCGAACACGCCTGATAAGTTCAAGCCTAGCGCCAGCAAGACGTATGCGATGACGGCGACGAAGGCCGGTGCTTGAAGCTGAAAGCCCCAGCCGATCTCGCTGCCAGCACTGCGCAGTGCAATCAACACGGCGGCTAGGATGCCGAAGGTTGTCATCACCCCCAGTGTATAAGCTAAACCATCTCGCTGACGTGCGCCGCTGGTGTCATCGGCGTGGGCTGCAAAGGCGAAGGCCTTCATCGCTAGCACCGGCAGCACACACGGCATCAGATTTAAGATGAGTCCGCCACCAAACGCGAGAATGATCGCCAGCCATAAGCCGATGTCTGCTACTTCTGCATGTGTTGGCGTCGAGGCGGTTGATGAACCGCCAGGCGCATTTGTACTAAATGAATATGAGGTTTGCTGACTTCCATCAGTAACGACAATCAATCCTCCGGTGGTTGACGGCAGATCAAGCCCCGCTGCTGCGGCCGTTATTGAAACCGTAAACTCGGCGGGCGATATTTTTGCGGTTTGAGCTGCGGCGTTATCAATCAGGCCTCCGTCGAACGGAAAGAAACTCACGTTTGCCGTGGATGCTATGATTGCTTCTGGCCCTGCTTGAATAATCACGTCTTGCCCCTGACGCAGAAGGGCGACGGGCCATGGCGCTGGCTTTGGATGTTGCGCCAGCGCGGATTCAATTTGTGAGGCGTCGGCAGAGGGTGTCGATGGCTGTGACGGATCAACCTGTAAAGAGACGCGGAACGTCCCTTCATCAGGAATGCAAATTTCAGCGCAGACCAACCAGTTGGCGGCGGCATCAATCGTTAGCGTTTGGGCAGTGATCAGCGTTTCGGCAATGGTGATGGGAACTGGCAACATCACAAGGTCGTCATAGCCAAAATTGACCAAGGGCCCATATGGAATACGCTGTGGTGTCGGCCAGGAAATCTCTCCGGCGCTGAGCCCCTCGGGCATGGTCCACGTGATTGAACCGGGCAGCCCCGAATCTCCCGGGTTGCGCCAATAGGTGTGCCAGCCTGGGTCTAATTCCAGTCTCAGCGCGGCCCATATTTTTTCACCCGGACGCACCCGGTCGGCCGAGAGAATTAAACTGGCGCGGGCGTGCTCGGTGACAACGCGTGCGCTTGGGGTTGGGTCACTTTGTGCCCGACCCATTACAGGGGGTGTCAAAACTGCGGCAAAAACTAAAGCGCCGAAGGCGCGCAACGTCCAAGAATATGATGTCATGGGTCTACAATAACCTCGTTATCAGTCGTTTCAATTCACAGATAAGGGATTGGACGCGAGGAAATTAGGTGAGGGGTGGCCCTGATGGCAACAAACGTCCCGCTTTGACCCACCATCCCGCATTGAGCCGTAAGATGTTAATCGTGGCCATCTGTGCATCGGCGGGGGTCGCGAAAAGACCAAAGCATGTGGCCCCTGATCCTGACATGCGCGCAGCCCGGCATCCGGCCTGCGAGGATAACCCCCGCAAGACCTCACCGATAGCTGGGACAATGGTCGTGGCGGGTTGCTCAAGGTCATTGCGCGTTGTGTCGATGAAGTGTGCGAGGTCATCTACATCGCGCCACCCTGCTGTTGGCATCGCGCGCACGGGCGTTGAAAAGGGTTGGTTGAATGATTTGAAGACGGCCGCCGTGGGTAATTCAAAGCCAGGGTTGACCAATACAAGATCGCAGGCAGGGATCGGACCGACGTCGTTCAGCACGTCGCCAATGCCGCAGACACGCGTGGGTCGGCGATGCAAACAAACCGGAACGTCTGCGCCCAGTGTCGACACAATCTCGGCTGTCGTCGGCAAATGAGATGTTTTCCATAATCGCTGGCAAGCGAGCAAAGTTGCAGCAGCATCACTTGACCCTCCACCAATTCCTGAGGCCACCGGCAAATTCTTCGTCAGCTTGATGTTTAGATGTGGCTCGCGATGGGCGGCCTTTGCGGCTAAGTGAACCGCATCCGTAATGGAATTCTGATGGGTCAGATCAAGGGCCTTCCTAAACAGCCCCTGAATGCTGAGGCTGTAATCGGTCGCTTCGGTGATCACAATGTCATCGCCGATATCAGCGAAGACCACCAACGAGTCGAGAAGGTGATAGCCGTCGTTCTGCCGCCCCGTCACATGCAGAAAGAGATTGATTTTCGCCGGAGCAAAAATATCGATGGTCGCCATGTGGGCCGATCCTTCCAGCCGTCTCTGGCGTGAGCACCTGGCGTTCTAGTTCCGGGCCAAGCCTTGTTCGATCTTGGCTTGAATTTTCGTCTTCTCTTTATCTTCGGGTTTCATTGTCAAGGCATGGCGCCATTGAAACCGCGCCTCGTTTTTGCGCCCGATCTTCCAATAAGCATCACCCAGATGATCGTTGAGTGTTGGATCACCAGGCTCTAATTCAACGGCCTTCTCGAGGTATGTGACCGCACCACTATAGTCTCCCGCGAGGTACATCGCCCACCCAAGGCTGTCGACAATGAAACCGTTTTCGGTGCTTTTGCTGTAGGCGAGTTCGATCAAGCGACGGGCTTCGTTTTGGTTTTCGCCGCGATCTATCCAAGAATATCCAAGGTAGTTGAGAACGTCGGGCTGGTCGGGGTTGATCGCCAGTGCACGTTTAAAGTCAGCTTCGGCGCGCACCCATTGCTTGGTGCGCTCCAGCGCAATCCCGCGCCCATAATAAATGGTCCAATCTTGAGCCGCGGCGTCCGTCGAAAGCTGCAGGGCTTTATCATAGGCCACAACAGATTCGGCAAACTTCTGGTCGCGGCGTAACAAATTTCCAATCGCGGCTTGAACCTCGGCAACGGTCGGGAAATCTTTTGCAATGGCCTGAAGTCGTGCGAGCGAATCGCCACGTTGTCCAAGCCCCTCGTAGTTATCAACAATCTGCATTTGCGAGCTCAGATACGTCACATCAGATTTGCGGATCTGACTGAGAAGTGCGTTCGATTCATCAAAGCGCTGGCGCGCAGACAAGGTGGATCCTAAAATCCATCGTCCCATTGGCAAGTCAGGATTGAGGTAAATCGCCATCTGCCCAAAAGCGACGGCAACGTCACTGAGGCCATTGGCAGGGCTTTGAGAGAGAAGCTGCGAGATCGCGAAATATGTTTCCGCCATGCCCTCTGCAGGCGTGATTTTTTTGCGGTAAAGCTCGGCCTCTAACAAAGAGTCGGCGATGGCCCGCAGCCCGATGCCTGTGCCCCGTCCTTGGTTAAATTTTTCAACAACCTGCTTCGCGGTGTCGCTTTTGCCAAGGCGTTGATAGCCCGCCGCAACCAGCCGAATGACCGACAGCGGTTGGCGCTCAATGTTGGCGGCCAGCAGATCATAATGAATCAGCGCGTCTTCTTTTCGCCCCACATACTCATTCAGCATCCCACTCATGATGTGAAAAAGATCACCCAGGCCCTGTGTTGACTGTAGCGGCGCCAATTCAGCCAGCGCCGCATCCGGTGTGTTGCGCGCCGCCTGCCCCCAAGCCCGAATCATGGGCATAGCAAAGCCTAGATAGCTGTCGCTCTTGATGCGATCAATATAAGTCCACGCCTGATCGTATTCCTTGGCTGACACATGGCCCGTGGCCAGAAGCAGCCCGGCAAGGGGAAGGGGTTGGTCTTCGGTTTCGTAGTATCGCTTTGCCGCCGCAATGGCAGCAGCCATTTTCCCGCCTGTGGCCGCAGCCGAATACGAGCGCTGCAAAAGCGAGGTATTGGCAGGGTCTAGCGACAAGGCCTTGGCGTAGTAGTCGGTGGCTGATGCGGTATCGGAGCGTGTGCGGGCATGGCGTGCAGCCAGCAAAGCGGCGGCGAGGCCAGTGCCTTCGCCACTTTTGGCTGCTGCAGTGGTCGGTGCCGCAGTTGCACGTTCAACCGGTAATACGCCAGTCGAGAGAATGAGGGCCGTAGTGAAGAGAAGCCCAGTTTTGATTGCGATTTTCATGTTCAGATCATAGCCGATGCATAGGAATGTGAATCAGTTAATTTGATGTGAGGTGCCGCCAGCCCCTAGATAATCACAAAACCCTTTTACATATTTGGATAATTGGGCCCGCCGCCCCCTTGGGGCACGGCCCAGTCGATATTCTGACTGGGGTCCTTGATGTCGCAGGTTTTGCAATGGACGCAATTCTGGGCGTTGATCTGGAACTTCTTATCGCCCCCCTCGGCCTCAATCACTTCATATACGCCTGCTGGGCAATAGCGTTGCGCGGGCTCAGCCCAAAGTGGCAAATTCTTGGAAATAGGGATTGAAGCATCGCGCAGCTTGAGATGAACCGGCTGATTCTCCTTATGATTCGTATTCGAGATAAAGACCGACGATAGTTTGTCGAAGGAAATTTTCCCATCTGGTTTAGGGTAGGCAATGGGCTTGCAGTCGGCTGCTAATTTCAGGGTGGCGTGATCAGGCTTTCCGTGTCTTAGCGTGAACGGCAAGCCGATGCCTAAATTGTTCATCCACATGTCGAGGCCGCCGAGCCCAAGCCCGCCCAAAAAACCAAGCTTGCTCCACAGGGGCTTCACGTTGCGCACCTTTTTCAGGTCCGCGTAAACCCAGCTTTTCGATAGCGCGACAGGGTAGGTCGCCAACTCGTCGTGAGCGCGCCCTGCGATGAGCGCATCGACAGCGGCCTCTGCGGCCAACATGCCACTCTTCATGGCGTTATGACTGCCTTTGATGCGCGGCAGGTTTACAAACCCGGCTGCGCAGCCAATCAAAACACCACCCGGGAACGTCAATTTAGGAATCGATTGCAACCCACCTTCGGTGATGGCGCGTGCGCCGTAGGAAATGCGCCGCCCGCCTTCGAGGGTGGGCCTCACGGCGGGGTGATGTTTGTAGCGCTGGAACTCATCAAACGGCGAGAGATAAGGGTTGCTGTAATTCAGGTGAACCACAAACCCAATGGCCACTTTGTTATTCTCTAGGTGGTACATGAAAGATCCACCACCGGTCGACGTATCGAGTGGCCAGCCCATCGTATGCACAACTAAGCCCGGCTTATGTTTGGCGGGGTTGATCTCCCAAAGTTCTTTGATCCCGATACCGAATTTCGCCAGGTCTGAATTTGCATCAAGCTTAAATTTCGTGATGAGTTGTTTAGCAAGTGAGCCGCGAACGCCTTCTGCAATCAGCGTATATTTTGCACGCAGCTCAATACCGGGCTCGTAATTCTCGATTTTCTCACCATCTCGTCCGATTCCCATGTCGCCGGTTGCAACACCAATCACGCGCTGATCGGCGTCGTACAATACTTCGGCGGCGGCAAACCCCGGGAACACTTCCACGCCCAACGTCTCGGCCTGCTGGCCGAGCCAGCGGCATAAATTCCCTAAACTGATTGCATAATTGCCATGGTTTCTCATCAACGGCGGCATCAGAAAATTGGGAATACGCCACGACCCTGATTCAGTCAGGAATATAAACTGGTCATCGCTGACAGCCGTATGAAGGGGCGCGCCTTTTTCTTTCCAATCTGGAATCAACTCGTTGAGCGCGATTGGGTCGATGACGGCGCCCGATAAAATATGGGCCCCGACCTCGGAGCCTTTTTCAATAACGCAGACCGAAATGTCCTGATTGGCAGCTGTGGCCCGTTGCTTGACCCTGATGGCCGCCGCTAAGCCCGCAGGCCCAGCGCCGACGATCAGTACATCAAATTCCATTACTTCGCGGTCCATGTGCGATCCTTCATTTTATCGCCAGCGCCATATCCTGCGCCCGGGGCGACTAGTCTTTCCCCCAAGTCCTTGCTACTTAAGGTATAACGCTCGAATCTCAGCCCTCCAAGGGCCCGCGGTCTTATAATATGGGGGTTTTGGGGGTTCTTAAGATGGCAGCCCCCGATGCCAGGCTCGTGAAGCG
>Ga0209553_1000853_pt1 | contig 15498 bp, 4 predicted proteins | sample LauGreFBDMM110DN_2_FD_188217 | JGI IMG/M metagenome (GOLD analysis project Ga0209553, IMG submission 188217) | Freshwater lake microbial communities from Lake Michigan, USA - Fa13.BD.MM110.DN (SPAdes) (version 2) | ecosystem: Environmental > Aquatic > Freshwater > Lake | place: Lake Michigan, USA...
CACACGGTGAAAAATCAGGCGATGGATCATCACACATCCAAACGCCTCGGCCACGATCACCCCCAGTGGCAGCAGGTATCGCATCAAAGCTTCGGTTTCGCCCCCGCTCCCGCCCCTGAACAACGGAATGCTCAAGACCGCAAAGGTCATGGTCAACAAGAATGGAGCGACAAAATAGCAGATGGCAACCGCAATCAGCATCGCACCGTGTCTCAAATAGACAGACAGCAAGGTTCCCAGATGCACGGTCATGACCAGCCATCCCACGATTGCCCACGACCATGGTTCAACGACGGCATCAGTGAAAAAACGGATAAAACCAGCATCCAAAAAGCCTAGCCAGACGAATCCCAGTCCGAAGCAACACAACGGAGCTAGCAGACCGGGTAAGAGACCGAGATACAGTTGACGAATGACTTGGCTGCGACTCTTTGGCAACATGCACAATGATACGAGCGTTTGCTGATAGATTTCGCAATTCAGCACGTTGCCGAACAACCGTCCCAGCATCACAAGAAAAAACACGCAGCCCACTGTCAGCAGTGTCGTCCCATAAGCCTCGGCTTCGGCAGCCGCGCCGATCAGTCGACAAATCGCCTGCACCGTCGCGATGGAAATCAGTGGCAACACGATCGTCCAGACGGCTATCCAAAGTCGACCTCCCACGTGAAACTGCCACGACTTCCAAGTGAGCGCCGTATTCCAACAACGCAAAGCGTGGACGCCGCGCGTGCGTTTGGCAAGGCCGCGCGTAAAGTACTCCGCCACGACCGCCCCCTGAGCCAGCGATGCTTGATTCATGGGCTCAAACAAAATCCAACTCAAACCAAAAAACAACAATGCCACGCCAATGTGAAATGTCATCTGCATATGCCAGATATTCTCACCGCGCTCATACATCAGGAATTCAGCGGATGCAGCCCACATCGAACGCCTTAGGAGAAATTCTGAGACTTCGTTGCAGTAAGATTGGAGGCTAGGAAAGCCCCATTGGCTGCAACCAAAGGCGAGCAGACTCAAAAACCAACCGCCGAATTCTAGGACAATCCAGAGCACAATTGTCAGCGTGGCTGCCCGCCGACTGCTCCGGCAGATGGTGCTACAGAAAAGCGCCAACTGACTGAGACAGAACGCATAGCACATCATTCCGAGGATTAGAGCGGTGATTTGTTCGGTAACAACACCACCTAACGTGATCGACAATAACAGGAATGGCGACGAAACTAGAATCAGCAAGACGACGACTACCAAGCGGGGCATGGATTTCCCGATCAGCAAGGTAAAATTTCTGACGCCGGTCATCCGTAGCAAGGGTAGTGTTTCTTCTTCTTTTTCCTCCGTGATGGCCAACGAAAAGTAGATAACGCCGAGCAGGGTGAGACAAAAATAACAGCAGTTGGCAATGCTCCCCACGAGGAATAATCCGGACGCTCCACGTCGCGGCGCATCAATGACTTGCCTAAAAAACAGCATCAGCGTCAACAACACCAACGCTCCACGTACGGCATGATGTGCCAACAGGCGTGACTCTTGGCGGATGCTGCGGGTGAGAAAGGCCAGTGTCTGAGCGAACATGCAAGAGTCCGTTGAGGTAGAGCACTGTTCGCCAACTTACACAGCCGCGCGCTACGCTCACGTAATTTCACAATCAGCATGCTGCCAACCATTTCGGGCGGCATTAACAATTTTGGTTCTTGCAAGAATGTTACCCACCGAACGTCTGAAAACAAGCCTGAGGTTTAATCGAGGAAAACCGCCCGCTCCTCAGCCGTGGGCAGGCGACACGATTCATATTTTCCAAACAGGCGATAACGCAAGCGGGAAACAATGCGATACCCTAGGTTTCGAATCGGCGACGGGACGATCCACAGCAGGCCCCCCAGCACTCGCCAGCGACCGCCCAACGTCATCAGAATGCGACACACGCCCGCAGTCCGCGTATAGGTTTGGCCATCGCACACAAACACGAGAGTGTCGAGACGAGTTCGTAGCGCCGCGTCCAGTTTTATCCCTGCCGTCGTTCCTTGGAGTGGGGCAAACCGCAATTTGTGCGTCGGATCGTGTGCCAGCAACCAATTCACGGACTGGGAACAGAGCCCGCAAACCCCGTCGAAGAAAACGGTCGGATGATCATGATTGGCAGCAAGTTTGTAAGACACGGGAAGTTCTCAGGCACGCTAAGTTAATGCACGTGAAACCGCAAATACGGACTCAGCATAACACCATGCGCAGGCAGTCAGTGGACTATTCCCACGCGTAATTCCACCAGTGGCAGCGCACTGTTCATGCTGCCAGACCGAAATCCGTCGAGATCGACTGTCACGAAGCGAAACCCCAATGCATGGAGTTCCTGAGTTATCTTGGCTCGCAGACTGGGTTCCAGCAAGCGGGACACATGATCGACAGGCACTTCAATTCGAGCCAGTTCGTGCGCTTCATGTCGTACACGGAGTTCCTGCAGGCCGGTAATGGCTTTCAAAAATGCTTCGGCGCGTTCAACGCGGAAGACTCTTTCTTCAGTGACCTCGACACCATACGCGATGCGGCTGGACAGACATGGCGACGCCGGCTTTTCCGCGACTGACAGATTCCAGAAGCGTGCCAATTCTCGGACTGCTGCCTTATTCAAGCATTCTTCAATCAGAGGGCTCCGGATCTTGTGATCAACGGCCGCCTGCATGCCAGGCCGATGATCGCCAAGGTCATCCGTATTAGCTCCGTTAGCAATCACCTCAACGCCTAATTCCGGCAGCCTTGATTGGGTCAGTTCATAAAGTGTGTCTTTGCAGAAGAAACATCGATCACCCGCATTCCTGCGATATTCAGGCCGCTTGAATTCTAGGGTCTGTAGTTCGACGTGACGAATTCCAATTCCAATCGCCTCTCGTCGCGCGATCTCCAATTCACTCGCCGCGAGGCTAGGACTGACTGCGGTCACCGCTACCGCCCGATTACCTAAGGCTATGAAAGCTGCGTTCGCCACGACCGCACTGTCGACCCCCCCCGAGAACGCGACGGCAACGGAACCGTACGAACGCAGTCGCTCTACAAGCGCCTGAGCAGCAGCGTTGGGACGTGTTTCCGCGTATTCTGGTGTCGGCATGGGTTGATCAACGCTTCGGCAGTGCGTCGCCCGGACGTAAAAGTGGGGTATGCTTCCAGCTTGCCGTCAGCCATCCATCGCAAGCAGGAAGTTCACGCCACGATGGCAGACGTATGAGGTATTTTGGACCGCATACCACGCAGAGTACACTGTTGATGGGTCCCGAGAAATACGCTACCGGGATCGGGAGACCGATTACGGGAGAAAAACGGCGATTCCCGTCACTGGTGCACGATTACGGAGAGAATGCAACTCGAGTGTTGCGAACGTACAATCGCGGCTTTCCGGAATAACGAAGTGCCTGCACGATTTTGCAGCGTGTGCCATGCCGTGTTCGAACCCCTCACAAAACCGCTCGTCGCAGCTGGATTCGCAAGAATTCAGCCCTCTTTCTGAATTCTTGCGAATCCTGCTACCTGTTTTGTGAGGGGTATTTAAACTTCGTGCGAAGTGAATGAAGGAGTCAGGGCTATTTCCAGTGTCGCAACGAACCCCGCACTTGCTGCAAGTCAGTCACGGTTGATGTCGTCGTCGTTTGTCGGCTACCTGCTGATGACGTTTCTGACGGCGGTCAACGATAGCCTGTTTCGCTGGATGATCAGTCCGATTGCGCGGCATCTCTTCAAAGATCAGGTCTGGAACATTGCCGGATACAGAATGCCGCCTGCGGAACTTGTCCTGCCACTCGGTTTGTTTGTGTTTGTGCTGCCGTTTGTCGTCTTCGCTCCATGGGCGGGCTGGGTTTCTGACAGGTTCAGCAAACGCACTTCGATTATCTGGCTAAAATGGACGGAAGTCGGCTTAATGGTAGGTGGCCTGATCGCGATTCAACAGAACCATGTGGCATCGATGTTTATCATGCTCTTTCTGATTGGAGTCCAAGCAACACTGATTGGAACTGCAAAATATAGCATCATCCCGGAACTGGTTCGCAGGTCAGATATTTCGACCGCGAATGGATTTTCGAGTGTCGCGACCCTGATTGGGTCAATCGCGGGCACCATGGCTGGTTATTCGCTGGCCGATCTGACCATTATCGATCGATCCATCGGGCTGCCGTTGGCCGCGATTGCGTTGATCGGTGTGGCGCTGCTGGGTGTGGCTGGTGCAGCTTTGATCACCCGTGTGACCGCTGCCAATCCAACAGTCAGGTTCCAGTGGAATCTAGTGACGGATTCCTGGCGCGATTTGAAACTAGTTATGGCTGATCGAGCCATCTTCCGCGTATCACTGGGAATCCTATTCTTCTGGTCTTTGGCAGCGCTGGCCCAGATGAATATCGATGTCTTTGTGACGAACGAACTTTCCGATTTGACAAAAGTTAGTCCCGCACCGTTTATGGCGATGCTCGTGATTGGAGTTGGGATTGGAAGTCTGCTGGCGGGCTGGCTGTCGAACGGCCGCGTAGAACTTGGCATGGTTCCGTTCGGCACGCTCCTGATGGGACTCGCTTGCATCTTGTTGTACTTTTGCAGTGATTCCCCGTTCATGACTGGGGCAATGCTAATCATGATCGGTTTGGGCGGTGGACTGTTTAACGTGCCGCTCAACGCCTACATTCAGGAACGCAGTCCACATGAAAAGCTGGGAGCAGTCCTTGCGGCTGTGCAGCAGATGACAGCTATTGGAATGCTCTGTGTGTCGGGCCTGTTCTGGATCCTGCAATCTCCAATGCATATGTCTGCCTCGCAGATCTTCCTCTTCTCTGGTGTGAGCATCATTCCGATCGTGGTGTATGCCGTATGGATTCTTCCCCAAGCGACGATTCGTTTTTTCGTATGGTTTCTAAGTCGCTTTGTGTATCGCGTGCGGACGTATGGGATCGAACATATTCCCGAACGTGGCCCGGCGCTGCTGGTGGCAAATCACGTCACTTGGATCGACGGGATTCTGATTCTGCTGACCAGTTCACGCCCCATCCGGATGGTCGCCTACGCAGACTATGTGCAAGGACGATTTGCGAGTTGGTTGTCAAATCTCTTTGGCATCATTCCCATCCGCGCCGGCGACGGACCTCGGGCCTTGATTCAGTCGCTGAATACGGCCCGCGACGCGTTGCTGAGCGGTCAACTGGTCTGCATCTTCGCCGAAGGCCAGATTAGTCGTACGGGGCAGTTGCAGAAATTTGAACGAGGAATGCTCAGGGTCATCAAAAACACAGATGCTCCGGTCGTGCCTGTGTGTCTGGACGAATTATGGGGCAGTATCTTCAGCTACGAACGCGGTCGTATCATCTGGAAGAAACCCAAACACTGGCCCTATCCGGTCTCAATTTCGTTCGGTCAACCTCTGCAGCAAGTGGACAATGTCGATATTGTGCGTAATGCTGTCCTGCAATTGAATAGTCAATCAGTGGTTCTTAGGAAGGAACGTAGCATGATCCCTGCTCGACGATTAATCCGGCAGTGTCGGCTCGCATGGAATCGAGTCAAGTTCGCCGATTCGGCTGGCACCGAACTCACCGGAGGAACACTGCTAATAAGTTCGCTAGCGTTTCAGGAACTGCTAACAAAGCAGATCCTGAAACCCGATGTTCAGTTCGTAGGATTGCTGTTGCCGCCTTCGGCCGGCGGAGTTCTGGCCAACACAGCTCTGACGCTGGCTGGTAAGGTCACTGTCAATCTGAATTATACGCTCACTGACGACGTTGCCAATTTTTGCATTCGTGAAGCAGGGATCAAACAGATCATCACCAGTCGCGCTTTCATGGAAAAGCGACCAATGAAACTGGATGCCGAACTTGTGTACCTAGAAGATCTGAAGCCGCAGATCACGAGTACAGCCAAAGCTAAGGCGTTCGCATTGGCAAAGCTGATGCCGATTGGAATGCTCATGCGCCGACTGGGCTTGAATCGTATTAAAGCGGACGATCCATTCACCGTGATCTTTACATCGGGTTCCACAGGGGAACCCAAGGGGGTCGTGCTGTCACAACACAATATCGCATCAAACGTCGACGCGGTGACTGAATTGATGCGCTTGACATCAAGCGACCGACTCATGGGCGTACTTCCGTTTTTTCACTCATTCGGTTTCACCATCACGATGTGGTTGCCATTGAGCGCCGACCCCTCGGCTGTATTTCATTTCAATCCGCTGGATGCGCGGACAGTCGGATCTCTGATTGAAAAGTACAAAAGTACGATCCTTGCAGCGACGCCTACGTTTTTGCGATCCTATCTGAAACGTTGTACCGTCGAAGAAATGAAATCACTGAATCTGGTAATTGTCGGTGCTGAAAAGTTGCCCGACGATCTCCGGATTGCGTTCAAGGAAAAGTTTGGGTTTGAACCGACAGAAGGTTATGGCACCACTGAAATGTCGCCAGCGGCGTCATTCAATATCCCCGAATCACGCTTGGGAGAAGCAGCAAAACTCAATATCGGCACGAAACATGGAACCGTAGGCCGAGTTATTCCTGGCTGTGCCGCTGCCGTATTCGATCCGGACACTGGCGAGATGTTGGGGGCTAATCAAGAAGGGCTGCTCAAGATTAAAGGCCCGAATATTATGCTTGGCTATCTGAATCAGCCTGAGAAAACAGCCGCGTTAATTAGGGACGGTTGGTACAACAGTGGCGACATGGCACTGATCGACGAAGACGGTTTTATTCATATCACAGGTCGCATGAGTCGCTTCTCAAAGATTGGCGGTGAGATGGTGCCGCACATTTTGATTGAACAGAAAATTGCAAAGATCCTAGAAGAAGAGCAAAGCGACGAACTTGAAGTCTTGTGCGCTGTGACTGCCGTGCCAGACCCCAAAAAGGGCGAGCGACTGATTGTGCTGCACAAGGCCATGAAGATATCCGCGCGGGAAATCACTGACCGTCTTCAAGCCGCCGGCTTGCCGAACTTATTCATCCCGTCTGCTGATAGCTTCATGCTTGTGGATAAAATCCCGATGCTGGGCACCGGGAAACTGGATCTGCAGGCTGTGAAGCAGTTAGCATTGGAACGTTGTAAATCATAAGCGACGTTGCTCTATTAATTGACAGGGTCAATTTCGCTTCCCCGAAACAGCAACCGAATGCCACGCAAATTTTCACCCGCTTGGCATCGTCGGTAGCCGATCTCATCAATGAAACTCAGGCGCTCGCACGACTCAACTACGTTAACGTTTTTCTTGGCTGTGATTGCGCAATTTGGACATGGCGGTTGTGATGGCGAATCCGATTGACGCGGCGAGGCACAGCATCAGGCCGAATGCATGGAGGTCGCCAATTGTCATGATCCATCCGGCGAAGCCAGCGATGGCAAGGATTAGGCAGAGGCGTTGGCAGAAAACCAGCGGCTGACGATTGCGGTGAGGCCCGCTCAGCAACCGAATCCCAATGACGCAGAAGACCAGCCAGATCAGGCCGATGCCTTGAGTTACGGAGGCGGACGATCGGACGTCGAGGGACAGTGATGGATTGCCGCCGACGCGTAGAAAGTCGATTTGCTGGCCATCCGTGGGAATGTCGAATTTGAGCGAAAGCAAACCTGTGGGTGTTGTTTCGCGAACATCGGTTGTCACAGTCTGCCGAAAATTCAGACCGAGGCCCTCACCCATTTGTTGCGGGATTGCTTGCTGTAACTGCTCAAATTCGCCAGATCTCTGAGATGACATTGATTTGTCCTGCGGCCCTGACTGTCTTCCGAGATCCATCTTACCCGCACGACGTTGCATTAATTGTGAGCGACTGGATTTTCCTTCCATGGCTACACCGTCCTTGCCAGTAAGACTTTCTTCTAGCATGTCAACCTTCGATTCCGGCCCCCTCGTTTGGTCACTAGCTTGCGGTTTTTCAACGTCTAACCTCTCTCCATCGGACTTTTCGGTACCAGACTTCTTACCAGCCTCGTCTTGTGATTTGGTATCATCCACTACTTTCAAATCCGGAAGCGTGATCCCAAAGCGGAAATCGGCATCCGATAATCTTTGCTTCCCGCCTTCGGAACCTGCCGGAAAGCGACCATTGTTATCAAAGAACAGGAGGCTATTGTTGTAATTGTCACGATTCTGACCAAGATCCTGCTCGTACAAATACCCGTTGCCGTTGATCGCCTTCCCTGCCAATTCCTGCGGAGCCTGATTTGCAGTCAATTCATTGTTGATCACGCTCAATCTGCTCAGCACTTCGCCCCGCTGCCGCTCCACGCCCGAATCATTGCTGAAATTCCGTTGCAACTTATCCGTCGCTGACTGCAGTTCCAACAAGGCTTTACTTCGCGCGTAATTGCCTTTGGTAGACTTTACGTTTTTCAGTAAAGTGGCAGCCTGCTCGACATCCGACAGCAGGTAGGCATCCTGCAATTCTGTGGCTGCCGCGACAACAACGTTGGTGACTTCCGGATCATCGGCTAGCGTCGCTTGCCAAGATTCCGGCACATAGACCGTCCAGCGATTACGAGAGACTGAAATACCGAACTCCGGATCATCGCGGAATTCAGGAAATGTGGGCACGGGAATCATCAATCGGCTGCTCTTCCACGCATTCCGCAGCGAGGCAACAGGGTCATCAAAACTCCCAGCGAGGGCAAAATCGATCTCAAACCCGGACGCCAGCGCACCGGCCTGCGGAATCGGAATCAGATGTTGTGCAGTGTCGCCGGCGCCACGAATGACGACGCGACTTGGCCGGCCTTGGACAAGGCAGTACAGTAGGCGGCTGCCCTGTGGCAAGATTACCGGCAGAAATTGGCGAGATTCGTTGGTCACCTGCAACTGATGTCGGCTTCTCCAACTGCCATCGTCAGCCATCACCGTCGTGTGCGTCGCCAACGTGACAACGGCCGGCGCGACTTGGAATTGTTCCGGATACACAAGATTCCACGCAGCTGTTTCAGGCCGCAGTTTCAGCACTGCCACAGCCTGTTGCAGCAACTGTGGCGGAATCTGAGTTGTAATTTGTTCCGGGCTGACTTTGTCTTCCGGTTGTGCTGAACTCTGCTGCAGCAATCCATTGGACTGGTTCACTAGAACCCAGAAATGTGCCTGTCCGGACAATGTTGATGGGGCTCCCGAAGGTACGACAATGCTCGTCATTTCACTGCGAATGACACGATCTGGAGGCAAGGGCAAAGTGGCCGTACCAAGCACAAACAGCCGATCAGTCACCGGCTGTTGAAGTTGCATGCTGACTCGGGTTCGGCCGTTGCCAAGATCCTCGCGCGTCACTTGCCGTTGGCCAGGGATATCAAACGTCATACTCGACGCAACACGAGTCGGCAATTCGACGGCAAACTGATCCGCAGCAGCGCGGGCGATTTGCCAGTTCAATGCGAGCGTGATCTCAACAGCGGTCTCGGTAACATTTGTGACCGTTACGGATTCACCAATCAGCGTTGAAATGGCTTGACGCAGTTTCACGGACAACGAGCGTGGTCGAACGATGTTGCTCGTAAACGCTAGGCGTGGTGCGGACGGAGCGATTTCGCGAAATGTCGGATTCACGTCCGCGGTGGACTTTGCGGTCCAGTCACTCCCATTCTCCAGCCCGGCACTTTCTGAAGCGGCGTCGAGCCACACTGCCAATTCGGAATCGGCCTTGGTCGCGTTTATCACGGCAGGTGGCTGCATTTTCAGGAGGGTTCGATCAGCATCGCGATTCATCTGCCCCTGAATAGTAACCTGCATCTGGCCACTAAGAGCGTCCATTAATTGGATGCTGAGCGTCCGGATGTCGGCGTCCGAGTTGTCCCCATCGAAGGCATCGGAAAGATACCAATCTTTGAGTCCGGTCGCAGTGACATCCAATGCCAGAAATCCGTTCGGCACCGCAATGTCGATGCGTGAACGAGGTGCTCCGGTGACTTGCAGCGTTAGGCGACTGCTCCACAGTTGACGCTGCTCTTCCAAACGCACGGCATGCATGGCCTCGACTTTCAGTTCATCAGCAGTCGGGATCACTTTGACCGTCACGGACGCCGGATGTCGCGTGTAACGCCATGCTAACATCGGCCGGCCGGCCAGCTCATCCCCTTGCGGCGACGGAGCTTCGTTGGGGTTGATCTGCGTCACGGCCGAGAGCGAGTTAGATCTTACCTGAAACTGCGAACCAGTTTTCAGAATCACGGTACCAAGATCTCGACTTGCCCCTTTGACCATCGAGATCGGTACGGGAAGCGATGCCAGTGCCTCTGTTGTGGGGACCGGTGTGTACAACTGCAACGTCACGCGAGTCGCATCGTTGACCGCGCGCCGCAGGAGGAGTTTGACGAAACGCGTCGCATCAGTACTTTGTGCGGTCCAGCCAGCAACGTCTTCACCAGTGACGGACTTCACTGAGTAGCCGTCAGGAATGGTAATGTCTAGTTCTGAAATTTCCCCTTGGCGACAGTTTACGGCAACTGTCGTCCGGAGCACGATTCCGGAATCTTGCACGGACATTGCGGAACTGACCGCAGCATGGAACACTACATCGCCGGCGACTGTTTGAAGTGTGGGTAGCCACTGCAAACGCACGGTCGATAACTGCGCGATTGGCAGCAAAATTGTGCGGCCTTCCCGACGATACACATTCGTGCGTCCATTGACTTTGGCATCCAGTCCGTCAGCAGGCAGAATCCACTCCAGCGTCCCTGCAGCAGCATTTCGGAGCGGCAGGTCGGCTCGGCCGAGTTCGCCTTCGAGCAGTGCGGGAACATCAAATGCAAGATCGACAACATGAGCCCCTTTGCCAGTAATCTGCGCTGCATAGGCCGAACCCTCCAAGGCTGGCAACGCCGTGTTAAAGTTTTCTACCTGTTGTTGCTGCGGAATCGGTTGGGCCGCAAAGTTCTGAATCTCGCCCGCTTGAATTCCCACCACTAGCGGCTGCACGGAACCTGCGTTGCCATCGACTGTGACGGCGCGAATCGCGACCGGTCCAATGGGTAGCGGCACATTGACGGAGAATTCGGAATCGCTCCAGACGACTAAACGAGCATCCAGACTGAGCACGTATTTTGCGCCATCGACCTGTGTGAGTTTTCCAGCTTTGTAAAATGCAGAAATCACCGTCGACCCCAAGGGACTCACGGTCGGAGACTTGAAAGCATCTGGATTTGCCTGTTGGTACAGCTTGAGAAAATCATCGTGGCGGATGAACACGCGTTCGGCACGGAGAGCCGGTTCATCGGGTGAATACGGAACGACGATATCCGGTTGCAGAACGGTTTCCTTCTTCGCCGTTGATTCTTGGCCACCAGCCTGTGCAATGTGCGAGGTCATCGCGAAGGCGAACAGCAGGAAAGAACTGGGCGTTGCCGTTTTGAAGCGACTTGCCAACAGCGACTTGAACGGAGTCAGGAGGCAGTTACAACTCTTGCAGCAAGCAGTGGCAAACGCCATGGCCACGCTCACAAGTGCTCCCAACGCGACGCCATCGACAACGCTTTGCCATGCATTGGACAAAAGCGGTGAGAAGCCCACAGCAACCAGAAAAATGCAGAGCGACAGCGTCAACTTCCCGAACAAGGATGCCGAACTCATCCGCCATACGAGCAGAATGACAACCAAGGCCGCCACCAGACGAATGGCTGCAATTTGCCCACGACGCTGCACCACTAAGCTCAACATCGATGGTCGATGCACGGAGTCAGCGACGGACACAAATTCGCGAGCCTGATAATCGGCCGGCACTTCGAGACTCACATTCACAGACAATCGCGCGTTCCCTTTTTGAGGCTTTGCCGGTTGAGCTCGCAGTTCCTCGACTCCGCCATTGATCACGCTTGAGCTATCCTGCAGAGTTACTGTCGATGGTGCATTCGTCGGCTCTGTCGTAGCGGAATCTGCGCGGATGGTGAAACGATTCGTGCCCGCAACGGGCGTCGATGCAGCTGCCGCACCATCGACGACGCCAAAAGTTTCCCCGCTGAGCGCTTGTTCGCTTTTAGCATCTGCTCTTCCAAGGCTACCGTTAAGTCCTCTACCGCCAAATTCGCCCATGCCGCCAGCAGCGTCGGGAGCGGGAGATGCCTCCGATAACATATTCATATTCAGCTCAATCTTAGGGGCCGGGGCTGGAGCAAACATGCCGGAACTGTCCGCCGCAAGGCGATCCTCAACAAGATCGACGGTGGGCCTGACAGCTTTCAACATCAGGTAGGGAGCCAGCACAATTCCCAGCGATACGCCTAAGATGCAAATCACCGCAAGACTCTTCCATCGCCGTCGGCTTAGCATCGTAGTCACCACGGACAGAATCAGCAGGAAAATTGCCAGCGGAATCAATCGTCCAAGAAATGTCGATGTCTCTGGCCATGTAATCTCACCCAGCGACACCAGCCAACCGGGTTGATCAACACCATTGGTAGGTCGGAATTGACCATCGCTGTCCACAAGCAACGAAGACTGCGGATAATGGACGCGCCACGTTTGCTGCAGAACGTCGATCGGGATCGCCTGCAACTTACCCGCGTCGATCGAAAACTGAACTGGCCCCTGATCGGTCTGTCCGAAGGTTCCGTTCTTGCGGGAATCGGATTCGAACAGCACCGTCAGTACCTGTTCCTGACTTTCGGAGTTTGTGGGCACCGCAACCAAATAATCGCCGCCATCACGACGCACTTCGACTGGCTCCCCATTCAGCATCGTCGACCACAAGAATGACGGCGCTAAATCGGGCAACGTAAACCGGATCGTCTGCACACCACTGGATCGGATCTTTGCCTCGCACCAGCGTTGGATCCTGCCCGAATCATTCAGCGTACACACATTTACCAATTGCTGGCAAACGGCTGAAGGAACGGCGTTGGTGACAAAGCGAGTTTCATGCACCGGAAACGTATAACCCGGCTGCACAAAGCGATAGATTAACGCGATGCGACGACCGTTTGAAACTGCGGGAGGATCGACCAAACCCGCATCGGCGACGAACAACCCCGGGATTGCACTGACTTCCGGACCGACTGCTAATTGCTGCTCGGGCGACGCTTCAAACACTAGCACGCCGTGCTGCCGAACCGCGTCCTGCACGTGCACGACCGGTGCTGAAATCGGAGCCGCATCGTTCCGCGGTTGCTGCACAAACGCATGCAGCGCCAGCGAACCGGCAAAGCGATGATCCAGCTTCAGCGTGAATGGACGCAAGCCGTCCGCTGGGATTCCGGCGGATTGTTCAATGATGGTCACAGGGCGAATGGCGCGCGTCTGCTGGATTCCCGGCACCGGTCCCACACTCTGCACTGTAAATCGCACATCGGGACCCAGCGATTCTGAAAGCCGAATCGTCAGCGTGCGAATCGTACCGCTCAGGACGTCCGTGATGATCTCGGCATCCAATGACTGCTGTCGACTGTCGGCCCATGTCTTCAGAACTGAGCGACTTGCCAGTCGAGACGGCTTGCGAACAATCGAAAGTTCGCCCGAAACCGTCGTTCCGAGATTCTGAAACACCTGCTCCGAACCGCTGCCGGCAATCGGGGTCAAACCTGTCAACGCCAATGCTGCGACGGTGAGATCATCCGCAAATCGTACAACATATGATCCACCGACGATTGTTGTTTCCTTGGCCGTGACCACGGGTAATGCCAGTGTCTGTCCGTTGTCAGGATCGGCGATCGTGCGAGTCATCTTGAGCACCAGCGTCATTAACTGCCCCGGCGCGATGGGCTGAGCGGGCCGTACGAGGATTTGATAGGGTTCGCTGGTCGCGGTCCAGGGAACAGGCTGGTAAGTCGGTGGCGAGTCTTGTACCGGGGGGCTGACGCCGCCCCGCTCGGCGGATTCTATGCTGGTCAACTGCCAGTCGGCGGGAAGAGTGATCAGCAAGTCAAAGAGTGGCGCGTTGAGCGTTTCAATAACAAGTGTCGCACTGAACGTGGCTGTGGTATCGTCGATGGCTAGCACGCCGCTGGACTCGACAAACAACTCACGATCACGCGGTTTCGCGGTGACCTGCAGCTCAAATTCCTGCAACCAGAAATCAAACACGGACGCATCCAACGCAAGTCCTAGTTCCGCTGCGGAAACTCGGCGGACGCCGCCTCCGGTTTCCGACACCAGTCGCAGTCCGTCTTCATGAGTCACCACCAAGCGACCCGTGTGCGCCGTGACTTCGAAAAATCCCAAAGTTGGAATCTGCTGCATGACGCCTTCGCCAACGGCCGAGACTGCTTTGATTTTGATTAAGCGATCGTTGGTAAAAGGCTGTCGATAGGTCATGGTAACCCGGGTGAATCCAACGTTGATCGGATCGTCGTCCAGTGTCCATGATTCTAGACCTGCTGATTCAACACTCGTCACTTCCAACCTCCTTGGAACTTGTGCGACGACTTTGTTGATCGTGCCGCCAAAGACACTGACGCGGGACTCACTGTCCCAACGGAGTGTTTCTTTTTGGACCTGAAGATGTTCGTCAGTATGGACAAAGACGAGTGTCTGAGCTTCCATATCTTTCCGTTGAACGACCCAACGCAGCCGCACATCGGACGCATTGCCGACAGGAACCACGTAGTGGGCAACGGCATCGTCGCCGGCAGGTCGATCAAGCTGCAACTCATTCACCAGCAGATGTCGTCCCGCCGGACAAGTGACTGTGAGTTCTACGGCTGGCACTACTGGCAACTGAAAAGCCGCAGTGCGGTCACCGCCCAGCGTCGCGAGTTGGGTAGACATCGAGACAACGGCAGTGAATTCACCGACTTTGTCGTGAGCTAAAAACAACGCTGTCGGGTCCGCTGGGTCGCGTCCGATGACCGCAGGCTGCCCGTCGATTTCAAGCTTCTCAATCAGCAAATTCCCCGCACGAAGATGTAGCAGTTGCCAGCCTTTGGCATACTGCCGGATCTTAAGTTCCATCTGCACAATCGCCTGCTGATCTCCGGGCGTAACGGTAATGTTGGCCTGTTGAGTGATGATGGGAATCGGGATGTTTTCGTTCGCTGCATGCGCGCGAGCCTGCTCTAGCAATGCGCGGAACTCGGCCCGCTTCATCATCACGCCACGCCGGTCACGATCAAACACGGTGTCCAGTTGATCGGCCGGAATAAATTGCTCGTTTGGTCCTGGCGGATCTTGGGCAATTCCGCATGAGACACAGGTGCAGAAAATGAGTAATGTGAGGAGTGCAATCTGGGAGAGTGGCCCCAGCACAACCCCCGTCATCTTCTGCCCCGCGATGAGTGGAAAAGCAACGTTAGTTGCTGGTTGGACGCTCGGTATCCTGTGCTCTAACCGCATCATTTGCCACCTCTCATCAAGTCATTCATTCTTTTTGCGACCTCGGGAGCAGGCACGACCGTTCCCGGCGGCACTGGTGGGGTTCGAGTACTCGTCGCCGACGGTGCCGGTGTCGGTGTCGGTGTCGGTGAAGCAGGCGGTGTCGGTGAAGCAGGCGGCTTTCCGGAACTAGAATTGCTCGGCGGTGACTGGTCATTCCCACGGTTGTCACCGTTCCCGTTTCGCTGGCCGATGAGTAACCCCGT
>Ga0209553_1000854_pt1 | contig 15498 bp, 11 predicted proteins | sample LauGreFBDMM110DN_2_FD_188217 | JGI IMG/M metagenome (GOLD analysis project Ga0209553, IMG submission 188217) | Freshwater lake microbial communities from Lake Michigan, USA - Fa13.BD.MM110.DN (SPAdes) (version 2) | ecosystem: Environmental > Aquatic > Freshwater > Lake | place: Lake Michigan...
TTTTAGTGCTCCCAGAAGGGCTCGAACCTTCGACCTACGGATTAAGAGTCAGTTGCTCTACCAACTGAGCTATAGGAGCAGTGCAGGGATCTTATCGTCCCGAAACCTTGCTGCCAAGTTCCCGGGCGGCATTTCGAAGGATGGGACTGATTTTGAATCGAAAGGAGCGGGGGATTGCCCAATCTTACCCATGCTTCCTCAAGTCTAGAAATGATGCGGCAGGCCTCTCACGCAGTGAACTCAGGGTCGAGGATTAAATCGGCAAGTGCCGAGATGACGACACGATGAAAACCAGTAATAAATATTTTCCGGGCTATTTTTGTGAAATTTTAGAAATTTGGAAGAGTTTTGGCGAACGTACGGGGAAGATGGAGTGTCTACCGGGTCGATGCATGCTGCGGGTGACGGTCTCGGGAAACCTTTGAAAGATCCTGCACCGCCGGATTAGAAAAGTGATTTTGTTGGCAACACTGGTGTTGTTGACTTATCTAACGTCGCGAACGTGCGACGAGACATCGGGACCGAAAAACTACCGTCAGTCACAGTGACAGACAGTGGGTTTGTGGCAATTTTTTGGGGGCAGAACAATGCTGCTGAACACAACGATTCACGCTCTGATCGCATCGACACAAGCCATCGCGGCCCATGTCATTGCCGGGCTGTTCGTGCGTTTTGCCTCCCCCGCTATCTTCGCCGTGGTACCGCAGCAGACAGGCTCCATGCGTGATTTGCGCTGGCGTTATCTGTACGGACACCCAGCGGGCGATTCTAAACAGGCTTGTGGAGGATTCTCCGAGCACTGTCTCAGTCGCTCCTTTTCGAGATTGCTCGAAAACCGGGAGCGAGCCTTGCATCAAGGCTCGGGTTGTTTCACTGGTAGCAGCGATCGAAGTTAAGGAGCCGTCGGCTCGCGTCCTCAGGACGCATTCAAACTTCTTCCGCTCGAACCGCGAGAGATGAAACGCACACGGTGTGCATCGGCTGTTTCTCGCGTGAGTTTTCTGGGTCTTCGCGGTTTTACCGGCGTTCATGCCTGGCAACTCAGGGCTGTTCCTGCGAATCCCATTCACGCCACCTTCGATTTTCGCACGGCGATGCATTCGAATGCCACGACGTGATTTTTCAGACTGGAGTCTGCCCGATGACCACTGATTCTTTGACACCACTTGTTTTGCGGGCTCAGTCTGGCGACCGAGATGCCTTCAGCGATCTTGTCGTTCTTTTCCAATCTCGCATTTACAGCCTGGTCATGCTGCGTTTGCGGAACACGGCGGAAGCTGATGAAGTCGTGCAGGAAGTTTTCTTGCGGGCCTTCTGTAAGCTATCTCAGTTGCAGGCGGCCGAACGGTTCAGCGGTTGGTTATGCCGGATCGCCGTCCGTTTGTCTATTAATCGAGTCGTACGGAGACCACACGAAACCAGCCGTGAACCTCATTCTTTCGATGGCGTACAGAAAGCGGAAGACGCTCCGTTTTTCGCCATGATTCGCCAAGAAAACATCGCCCAAGTTCGCGCAGGATTGAACCAACTCGGCCATTTGGATCGGGAAACACTCTGGGCCTTTTATATTGAAGGGGCTTCGCTCAAGGAAATGAGCGCGCAGTTTGCAAGCCCGATTGGGACGATCAAGCGCCGATTGCACACGGCTCGTGGACGACTGCGGGAAGTCATCGGCGCCATGCAGCCTGCATGAGTGAAGATGCTAACCGCACAAGGCGGGCTGCAAATCAGCCATGCCCTTCTGGGAGAAAGTCAGTCGATGGAGCGACTGAGTTCCGTCGGCACACTCAATTCAGTCGTAAGGTGAGCGACCAAATCAACGGTGGCGATGGATGCCTGCGCGCCGCTCTTGAGGTTTTTTACTTGCCAGACACCGGCGGCAAATTCGTCGCCGCCTGCGATGAGTGCCAGCCTGAATCCTTTCTTATTGGCATACTTCATCTGCTTGCCGATATTATTCGCTTCCGGATAAACCTCAGTCGCGATGCCGGCCTTTCGGAGCATACGTCCGAGTTGCAGGTAATCGATAATTCGTTCGGCATCGAACATTGTCACCAGCACCGGCGCGGGTGTTGTGTGTTTTTGTGTTTGGCCAAGTTCTTCGAGGGCAGCCAGCATGCGATCCAGTCCAAGACTGGCACCGACGCCAGGAAGTTGCTGGGCCGTGAAGAGGTCGGCAAGATTGTCGTAGCGACCACCGGAGCAGACGCTGCCAATATCCGGAAGGTCTCCGAGCAGTGTTTCATAAATCGTGCCGGTGTAATAATCCAAGCCGCGGGCTATTGAAACGTCCAGGGACACACGCCCCGCTGGCCAACCGCATTGATTCACGGCTGAAAAAAGTTCACTCAGATTCTGCAGGCCAAGTTCCCCGATCTGACTACCGGACAGCATACCTTCCAGTGACGAGAGAATTTCTTCGGGGCTTCCTTTGAGTTGAGCCATGTCGAGCACCTGATTCGCACCGTCAGCCGGGATGCCGACTTTTTCCACCATTTCCGCCACGACGGCATCTCGCCCGATCTTGTCGAGCTTATCCAGCGATCGAAGAATGCCGACAGCGTGTTCCTGCAGACCACATTTTTCGAGCAGGCCATTGAGCACTTTGCGGTTATTTACACGGATCGTAAATCGTGCGATGCCGATGCGTTCGAAAAGATCGTTGATCACAAACAGCGTTTCGATGTCGGCCGAATTGCTCATCGTGCCGATCGTGTCGAAGTCGCATTGCATGAATTCGCGGAACCGACCACGGGCCGGCCGTTCTCCACGCCAGACTGGTGCGATGTGATAGCGTCGAAAGGGGAGCCCCAGTTCCTGGACGTATTGCGCGGAAAAGCGTGCAAGTGGCACAGTCAGATCGAATCGCATCGCAACATCACGGTCGCCCTGATCCGTGAACCGAAAGACTTGCTTGTCTGATTCTTCGCCCCCCTTTCCCAAGAGCACTTCGGCGTATTCCAAAGCCGGTGTATCGATCGGTGCGAAGCCATAGCTGCGATAGACGGATCTGGCGATGTCGATCAGGTGCTCCCGCGCCATCATTTGATCGGGAAGAAAATCGCGAAAGCCGCGAAGAGTCTGTGGTTTGATGCGTTGTTTTTTTTCGGTCACGGAAATAGGGCTACCGGGAGGGTTAAACATTTGACTTACGACGAGCCACAAAAACAGGCGCGCGGGTGTATGCTAAAACAATGGCGATCGAAGAGCCAGACGACTGTAAAAAAGGGCCGCGTTGCTTTCGCGACGCGGCCCTTTGAATGTTGGAAGCCCCCTCAACTCGGCGGACTTTCGTCCTGAAGTGATTAAGGATTCACGACCAGTTGGGCAGGTGGGACTCTTCCAGCGAGAACTCCGAAGGCTTGTCGCAGCAAGACGGTCTGGGTGTTAACAGAAGTCCCACCGGGGACCACGATATCGTAGCCACCTGAGATTTTTGCGATCGCTTTGAGGAGGGGCGTGTCAGCTCCGGCACCGAGGCATAGCGTATGAATCACGATTTTTTGATCAGCCGCCAGTTTCGCCTGATACAAGGCATACTGAGCATCTTGATCGGTCGTTGTGTAGTCCGCAGTACCATTCCCGTCATAGTCCAGCAGAGTATTCCAGTTCCATGAGCCTGGAAGACTAAAACCCGATGGACTGATAGTCGGAACACCGTCCGTCATCAGGAGAATGGTCTTTTGAGTGCCATAGCGACTATTCGAGTTGAGCAGCCCCACGGCTTTCAGGAGTCCATCACCCGTGGCCGTGAAGCTTGTGTAATGCGCGGCCTGTTTGTGCTGTTGAATGGTGTCGATATCTGAGTAACGAGTCGACATGAGGTCCGTCCCGAGATTAACAGTCACAGCGGCTCCATCCTCCGTTAGTCCGGTTTCTACGCGTGCATCAGTAGCATAGTCGACGAGGCCGATATGATCGCCGTAGCGCAGATCCGTCATAAATTGACAGAACGTGTTCATTCCCATCTTCATCCCATGAAACGGATAGCACGGCGCTCGCCACAGGTCTTCAGACTGGTAATTAGATGGCCGCTTTTCCATCAAATAAATGCACAGTGTCCGGTAGCCGTATTTCTGCCGATAACCCTCAGTGTTGAGGTTACCATCGGTGCGCACATAGTCCACATAGGCCAGCCATTGTGCCTTACTGGTGGCGATGGATGGTTTTCCGAGACGCAGTCCGGTGGAAGTGCTTTTCCCTTCCTGCGGAAACGCAACAGCACTCTCATTGATTGGGGCAAAGTAGCCAGGAGCGGTCGTATCCGCTACGGTCGTGAAGGTAGTTTTTCCAGCGGTGGCCCGACGCAGCTTGCCAGCGTAGGTTCCGGTTCCCGTATCGATGTATCGCCTCCAGTCATAGCCGCCTGAGGTGAGGGTGTAGTAGTCGTCGCCTGAGACAACCTGCAATGGCCATGTGTCGTAGTATTTTTGGGCCCGCGTGTATAATTTCAAGGCTTCAATGACAGTCTGACTGGTGCTGCTGGAGTTATATGTCCCTGCAGCAGAATTCATGAGGCCAAACCCCGTTGACGGAAACTTCTTCGTTGAGGCGTCGTTGCTGAATCGCACGTCCGATGCCACAAGCGACGCCCAGATCGCATCGAGATTAGATTCCACAGCAGACTTTGTGAGACGGCTGATCGTAGCACTGCTCATGCAACTGTCGTCGTTCATCGAACCAGAATAGTCCAGCGTACAGGCGATGTCCCTTGATTCGATGAAGGCAGTCGCCGACGTTGTAATTGATTGAGCCGCGTGCCCGACAACCGGCGCAAATATCAGGGGCATTTTTGCATCTGGAGCAGTCGAATTACTGTTGTTCTTGCGGATAGACACTTGCACACAGTTGTAAGGTCCGACACCCCACGTTTGGGTAGAAGAAATGCCGTCAGGCCCCAGCAATCGCCTTCCAAGAGTGACGTCAATGCTACTATCAATGTAAAATCCATTGAGATTGGCGACATACACCGCCATCGCCCGAGCATCTGTAGCCGCCGTGGCCTGCACCGCGGCCATGTCCAACCCTGTCGCGGAATTCCACGAAGCTCGCCGTACGGCAACGACAATTTCCTGAGCCGCAGACAGGGCCGCCGAGTCAGCCGCAGTCTGCATGCGAGTTTTGGTGAGGGTGATCATCCCGAGGTCCACGGACATTCCCACGAAAGTCATAGCTCCCATCAGGCAAATCACTGCCAGTACGAAGAAGACTCCTTTCCGATGCGCTTGTCGGAACGGCCAAAGTCCATGTTTTTGCAGGATGTTTTTCATCTGAGTCCCCTCTTTCTATCTCCGCTCGAATGACGAACGGTGCTCTTGTTTATGGTGCTGGGCCGTTCAGTAATTTGGGCCATATTGTTCTTTTTTAATTCGACAGTGAACCGCCGTTTATCGTAACCCGCATCACGACCGATGCCTTGAGGCTTTTACCTGCAAGATACACCAGAGGAAAGATCGTCACGCTCGAATATGGCAGCGTGACTTCGACTCGCACAAACTGCAGATCGTTGTTCGGGTCTGCAAGGTCAAACGTTTGTCCGACACTGGCACCATCTGCATGTGTCAGTGTGACGGTTGACAGGCTGCCCTTGAGTCCTGCCGCTGTGATGAAATTTTTGAGATCTTGTTCTACTTTTTGGTTAGGCGTCTGATTGGTATGAACAATGTATCGCCAGTCCATCGCGGTCAGTCGTCCTGATTCCCGGCAGGCAGTCTGGAGATTCATTGTGGCGCGTAAAGCAGTCCCAATCTCCAACATGCCGACAACCATTACCATCAGGACCGGGAGAGTCACAGCGCATTCCATCATCGCGGCAGCCTTACGCCCCCCGTGCCGCAATGAAACAGGATTTCGCTGTCGTATCATTGATTTCAAGCTTTTGATGGCTATTCCTTCCTCATCACACACTGTCCGTAGACAATGAGCCCCGCCAGCCATTTTGGCCCTAGGATCGCCACGTCTGAATAAGGCACTGACACTCGCACAATAAACAGTTGTCTCCGTGCCGCAGTGGAGAGTTCGAGATTAGGTAGCGTCGCGTAATTGATCGTCGAAGCATTGACGCCGGTCACGTCAAACGCAGCACCGTCTTTCACCAAAATCGTAGCCGTGGAACCAGGAATCGCGGTGCCAACAACTTGGTTGGCTAGCGCGGTGACGCTGGCTGTCGTCGCGGTCTCGCTAATCCCCGAACGTGCAGCACGCTGCGCGGCTGCGTTTAAGGTGTGAATCACCATAAAGACGTGACCGAACTCAATGAACGCAAATAATATCAGAAAGAAAACCGGCAGCACAATTGCCGTTTCCGCAATCGTAGCCCCCTTACGCTCTGGCGGAGCGTGGCTGCGTCGTGCAAGTGGATTGAGCAAGAGCATGATGCGTCTCAGCACTCATCGAAGGGGAACGTAAATCCGGTTAAGCTGCGACTGGCTATAAATTCCTGTCAGTCCGAATACCATCGCAATGTTAATACGATCCTAGATCACAATGTGACGATTACTGGAAAAACGTCCTGCGGTTGAAAGTTGTAAAAAGCAGGCGATGCCATAAAACAACACGGTGTTGCTGAAACAAAACCTTTCCCCGTGCTGCGGCAATGCGTTGCCCGAGTTCCGGCAGTTTCTGCTGTACGAATTCGGTGTTTGATGCCGGGAGGCAGCACGACAGGCCGCAAGATCACGTCGGATTATGCCGATAAATCCACCAGCAACGGCTATAATGATGCTGCCGTGCTGTCGCGCATCTTTTTCCGGAGCAATTGAACGTCATGGATGATTCGCAAAAAATTGTTGAACTGGAACAGCGCCTCACCCTGCTTGAGGATGAACTGATGCGTGCTCAGCGGTTGAGTTCCGTGGGAGCGTTGGCGTCTTCAATCACTCACGAATTCAACAATATCCTGACGACGGTGATCAATTACGCGCGGATGGGCCTGCGGCATACCGACGAAAAAACCCGCACCAAATCGTTTGACCGAATCCTGTCGGCGGGACAGCGTGCTGCGCAAATTACGACTGGCATGCTGGCTTACGCGCGCAACACATCCGACCGCATTGAGCCGGTCGACTTGAAACGACTGCTCGACGACGTGTTAATCCTAGTCCAAAAAGATCTGCAGATGCATCGCATCTCCGTCGACCTGATGGCACCGTCGCCAGTATGGGCGTTAGTGAACGGCAGCCAGATTCAGCAGATCCTGATGAATCTGATTGTGAATGCACGCCAAGCGATGAAAGAAGCCGGACGCCTGCGACTCATTATTCGCGACAACACGTCAGAAGGCTGGGCCGAGATTATTGTGAGTGACACAGGCTGTGGAATCCCACACGATAAATTGCCGCACATCTTTGATGCGTTCTACACCACAAAAACACCTGACGCCCGCGGACAGGGCGGCACAGGTTTGGGGCTTTCACTCTGTCTTAGGATCGTGGAAGCTCATCAAGGCCGAATCCGGGTTGAAAGTGAAATCGGGAAAGGCACGACATTTACGCTAAAATTGCCTCGCTCAGAATCGCCTGCCGGATTTATTGATACGTCTGCCGCATGAATCTGCAAAACGCGTGTCGCACATGAATGTTGGACCGACATGGACCCTACTGGAAGTCAGTGGCGTCATCCGTTAGCCTGCGGCGCAGTGGTTTTCGTACCCCTGATCCAATTACGGGACTGAGACACAGCGGATGAACTGGAGGTTGATCTTTTCGGGGCTGAAATCGCCGAGCTGGACAATCTATGTCGTGCTCGGGGTACTTGCGGCCATCGGGCTGAGCATTTGGCTGCTGCGACTCGAACGACGTTTGGTTTCCCGCACCGTCGGCTGGACACTGCTCACGCTGCGAATGCTGGTTCTCATCACGCTTTTCGTCACGCTGCTGCAACCTGTGCTCACGAAAAGTTTCGACGTTTCGCAGCAGGGAAAAGTCCTCGTTGCCATTGACGGTTCGCTCAGCATGGAGACCCAGGACCGTCATGCGTCGCTTGGCGAAAAACTTCGTTGGGCTCAAGCGTTGGGAATGCTAGGGAATGCAGAAACTCGTCCCTTAATCGACGCTTGGGTGGTTACCGCTGAATCAGGACAAGAGCCAAACTGGCTTGGCGGTGACGCACGACCTACGACACCTGCTGCACAATCGCTGTCCGACGCGCGTGCCCGCCAAGTGAACGAAGCATTGGACGAACTTGCTGAAATGCCGCGGGTCGAATTTGTACGGCGTCTGCTCCAGTCGAAGCCCGTCGAGCTGCTCGATCAACTTGCCGAAGTCATGCCGATTGATATTCGCCTATTTGCTTCCGAGCAACAGGCGACCGTCCCCCTGCAGCTTGCCGCGGCACTGCAATCTGATCGCGCGAATTTGATTCCGAATGGCACTGATGCCTTGCAGTTGCTGACATCCATCACATCAGAAGATGGTGCAGGGCTGATTCGTGGTGTCATCCTGATCTCAGATGGACGCCAAACAGCCACTGGCGATGTCGGTGGTACAGCGCAGCGGCTGGCAAGCCTCCAGGTGCCGGTGTACGCCGTTCCGATCGGTTCACGGCTGCCACCTCGCGACCTCGCGATTGCTGCCGTGGAGAGCCCTGAAACCGTGTTTTTGAACGACAAAGCGCAGATTCGGGTCGTGATTGGAACGTCCGGATTCGAAGGCGAACCTCTCACCGTTCGTCTGCAACAGGGCGATGTTTTGGTGTCGGAACAAACGGTGACTCCGGCGACTGACAGTGCCAGCGTCACGTTCGATATTCCGTCCGACAAAGCCGGTCGGTTCGACTATCGTTTGGAAACTGGAACCCAACCTGGCGAATTGCGGCACGACAATAATGGTCGCGATCTCAGCTTGCAAGTGGTCGATAACAAAGCCCGAGTCATGCTTGTCGAAGGTGATGCCCGTTGGGAATTCCGTTACCTAAAAAATCTGCTCGACCGCGACAAACAGGTCGAACCGTTGACCATCCTCCTGCATCAGCCGTTTTTGAATTTGCTGAATCAGCCAGACATTCCCTCAAAACTCCCGGAGATCGCAGCCTTTCGCGAACAACTCGCGAAAACCGACCTGTTGATTGTAGGAGACATCGATCCGTTGGAGGTGGCAGCCGGCGTTTGGGAAATGATTGAGCAGGCTGTCACCCAAGACGGACTGACTCTGATGGTGATTCCTGGTCGCAGTCACATGCCGCAGGACTTCGCATCACCCGTTCTGAGTGCTCTGCTGCCTGTCACGGAGACTCGGCAACGATTGGCGGAAAAATTCTTGACGACTTCGCCGGACACCGAGCAATCCTCGTTTCGGCTGTCACTCGGAATTGATGCAGCGGCATTACCCATGTTTCAACTGTCTGCTGATCCCACAAGCCGCAACAACGCTTTCGCAAGCTTGCCCGGTCATCCATGGATCTATGGGGGCATTGCGAAACCCGGAGCCACGGTCTGGGCAACTTCTACAATTCCCGGGGTTGACGTTGCCGCTGAACCGACAATGCTGCACCATAATTATGGTTTTGGACAAGTTATCTGGATGGGACTTGACAGTACTTGGCGTTGGCGGCGGCGCGCGGGTGATGAGTGGCACTATCGCTTCTGGGGGCAATTGATTCGCTGGGCCGCGCGCAACAAGGCGGCGGCTGGCAATGACAACGTCCGCATGTCGCTTTCCGACGTTGTGATCGATGAATCCGAGACGGTCGAAGCGATGGTTCGCTGGAATCCTAAACTGTTACCGCAACTCGAAGGCGCATCGATTGAAATTGTGGCGACGCTGGTTGAACCACTCTCAGATGCCCTACCTGTCGGAACAACCAAGCGTTCAAGGCATTCTCCGCTTGTTACCGCCTTAGCGCCAACCGAACACGTTGCCGTGCTCACACCATCCCCGGCAGTCGCAGAACGGTATATCGGTCGCCTGCCCCGCCTGTCCGCCGGTGCATGGAAGGTCCAACTCCGCGTCACGGGTGGAAATATCGCGGAGGGTGCCGCAATTGAAAGTGAAGTGCTTGTGCGGAAGCAGACGTCCCGGGAACTTGCCAACATCAGTTGCAACCGTGAACTGCTGACCCAACTTGCAGATTTGACCGGTGGGGCTGTGGTCGAGCCGTTTGAAGCGGAGCGTTTGATATCGCTCGTGCAGCCGCAAGACCGTCCTGAACAGAAACTTGAAGAACGGACACTTTGGGATGACTGGTTGGTCCTATTAATTTTCGTTACGCTCTTGACGTCGGAATGGGTGCTAAGAAAGTTGAATGGATTGCCCTAATCGACAGGGAAAGAACTCCGGTGCAAAGCACAAGATCCAAAATAGCAAACGTCGTGATCATTGGCCGGGACGACGGTTCCACCTTTCGCGATGTGTTGCAGATGTTGCGAAAAAACGCGCAGGTTCGTGTAGTTTTCGAGTATCAGACTTTAGCTGCGGCGTTGGCTGCTGGACTTGGGCATACGCTGTCGGCAGACTTTGTAATTGTCCTGCAGTCCTGCTCCGATGAGTATGCTCAGCACGACGTCAATGATCTCATCGGACGCTGTCTGTTCGGGCATCTCCTGTGTTGCTATGGTCCATGGTGTACGGCCGACGGTCGCAGTCATGAACTCTGGCCAATCGCGTGTCGCATCCCTGCTGCATCGGCAGCGTCCCTCGTGGAACTGGAGCTTTTAGGGTTCCAGACTGAGACGCGTGCCTTGTTTCCGACGTCTGCTGGCGAAGAAGTCTTCGCCCACCGCAGTCAGTTTCCGAAGATCATAGAAGCTAAAGTTCACAGCAAGGCGATTGTTATCTCAAATGATTCTCAACTGCGGACGACAGTGGTCGAAATTCTCGCGACGTTGTACTGTGAATGCACGTATTTGCCACTGTCTGTTACGGCAATTCGCAGTCATCTCGCAACGCAGCATGACAGTCTTCGGCTGGCGATCATTGACCTCGATGAAACGCATCGCCTTGTGCAGGCATGCCTTGATGTTTTGCACGCGGGAGGTCGGATCACCACATGGGCCGGCATGTCGGCATGTTTCACTTCACGAGAGAATTCCGCGACGTGGACTGCACCACACCTGTTACATTTCGTGGAGAAGACAGAACTGCTGCTGCAACTGCGGAGACTCGTGAATCGATCCTGACGAAATCGCGAGAGAAAGGTCACAAATTCACCGCGAGGAACTTCTGAGCGCAAGACGAAGACTGAGTGTTGAGAGTCCGGGCGGGGGCCTGCGAAGTTGTGTTGTCGGTCCGCAGGGGAGAGCAAACGACGAATGTTGCGTGTCAGAACCGTAATATTCCACATGGTCGTGTTTAAATCATGTCAGAGATCATGTACAATCTGGGGCGACTTTGGGATTTCGACGCATGTTCGTCCGACTTGGATGTACCCGCTAGGTGACCATTAAAGTTCAATTTTGCAGCGGGATTTTGGTGAGTTGTGGACTGACAACAGAATCAATGTTTGTCCGAACGTCTGTTGAGTAATTCTTAATTTTTCTCCGCACGTTTGGAACTGCCGCCTTGACTATCGCTCGAAATCAAGTTGCTGTCGGGATCGACCTAGGAACCACCCGCTCGGTTGTCGCGCATCTGGACAACACTGGTCGCCCGTGTACGGTGCAGAATTTGGAGGGAGACGCAACAACTCCCAGCGTTGTTTTTTTCGATCGCAAATCGATTGTCGTTGGAAAAGAAGCGTTGAAGGCTGCGGAATACGAACCGGATCGCGTCGTGCAATTTGCGAAGCGTGATCTGGGTAAAGAAGGCTATCGAATCCCAGTTGCTGGCCAGCAGATTCCTCCCGAAGTTATTCAGGCGTTGATTCTGCGAAAACTCAAAGACGATGCAATTCATCGTTTGGGTCCGCTCGACCAATGCGTTGTGACTGTGCCTGCGTATTTCAATGAACCACGACGCAAGGCGACACAGGACGCCGGTCGCCTTGCCGGTCTGAATGTCGTGGACATCATCAACGAACCCACGGCGGCTGCACTTGCTTATGGAGTCCAGCGAGGTTTTGTGTCGTCGGAAGGTAAGACCGAGTCGCTGGAAACGGTGCTCGTGTACGACCTTGGCGGCGGCACATTTGATGTGACTTTGATGGAAATCGTAGGGCATGACTATGCGGCAATCGCGACTGCAGGCGACGTGTATCTCGGTGGCATCGACTGGGATCATCGCATTGCCGATCATGTGGCGGAACAGTTTCTGATCCAATTTGGCGTCGATCCTCGGACGAATGCGTCGGAACAGCAGCGACTGCTGACTGAAGCCGAAGACGCAAAACGTGCGCTCTCTCAGCGGGACGAAGTTATCATCCGATTTTCGATGGATGGTAATCGCATTCAGGTGCCCTTGGATCGCGGACTCTTCGAAACACTTTGCGGTGATCTCATCGATCGCACGCTCCTGACGACCCGCAAAGCCCTCAAGGAAGCGAACAGAACTTGGAAAGACGTTTCACGGCTGTTGGTTGTCGGTGGCTCGTCGCGCATGCCCATGGTCCAGGAGATGCTCGAATCGGAATCAAATCTAAAAGTTGACCGATCGTTGTCGGCTGACGAATCAGTTGCGCATGGTGCCGCAATCTACGCGGGGATTCTGCTAAAAACGGATCAAAAATTGAGTTCAACAATCGCCATTCACAACGTAAATTCGCACGATCTGGGTTTGTTGGGACTGGATAAGGATTCCGGCGGACAACGGCGATCGATGATGATCCCCCGTAACTCAAGACTGCCTGTCAAGAAAGGGAAACGTTTTGCGACCTCTCGCCAGAATCAGGCGAGTGTTTCGGTGAAAGTTGTCGAGGGCGGAGACGATGAGGGACGACATGCGACGCTCATTGGCAACTGCGTTGTGCGGGATCTACCCCCCGATCTACCGGCTGCCACTCCCGTCGATGTCTTCTTCAATTACGGTGACGACGGACGATTGCATGTCACCGCGGCGTTGCCGACGGTCGGTACGAAAGCGGAAATGACGATAGAACGTGAGAGTGGGCTGTCAGGTGACGATCTCACGTACTGGGCCGGGAGAATCGAGGCTGGATTGCTGGAAACCTCGACGCCTACCGCAGAGAGTAAGGTTGCGGCCGTTGAGTCTGCGGCCGCGGTTCCTATTGCGAATGTCGCGTCATCTTTACGGGCACCCGCTGCGAAAGATCCGGTTGTGGTTTCCAAGCCGGCTGTGGTTCCCAAAACATTCGTGGCGGGAACACCAGCTAAGGTAGCACCGACTCTAAAACCTAGCGTCCCATCAAAATCTGCGACGATCTCCGAAACACGAAATATCCCGCAGCCAGAAAAGCACGCTCCTGAATCGCCGTCGACAGAAGCTCCGGCAAGTGGCGGCTGGAAATCTCGGCGGCAACAGATTACGCCAGGAGAGACACCATGAGCCAGCGGAAAATCACGGTATCCGACGGGACAAACTTCTTTCTAATTCCAGTGAGCGATATTCACGAAGCCTGCGCTGATGGTTTTTACATTCCGGCACAACGTGAGCGCACGATTGTATCCGATGGAAAGCATATTTTTGAAATCCCTGTCGCAGATTTGCCCGCCGCGATGGCAGACGGATTTTTTGATGTTTTGACGGTGGAACGTGAACTCGTTCGTGAATTTCACAACCAGATCGCGACGCCTGATTTAGAAAATTCTGTCCCGACACCTGCTGAGAAATTTGCTCCAGTCGAACCTCCTGAACTGAAATTCGCTGAGTCTGAATGGTCAGATGAGGAATCCGCAGCGCAGGCCTTGCAAACGGCAGAGGACGCCTCCGGAGAACCAGTCACACTCAAAATGCGTCTGCAGCGTCTGCTGCATCCGAACGCCACTCAACGCCGACGTCTGGCCGTACTGGTGACCAACGTAGCCGTGCATGTTGGCGTGATCTTCATTCTTGCCGCGATCTTGCTGCCGTCTGAAATCAAGGAAGAATTCATGACAATCACCAGTACGTTTGAACCTGAAACGGCGGAGACCAAAGAGTTAGAGATGATGGAACTGGATCAGCCGGTGGAGTTGTCGGAATCTACACCTCCAGCTGAGACCTTTATCGATTCCCCAGTTGAAAGCATGAGTATCGTCGATGTGAATATTAACGACCTTGACTTAGCTTCGATTCAGACCGCCATCGACGTAAGCAGTACGACCGCGTCCGCGATGGCGGCCACTGAATTCGGGGGACGCAGCAAAGCCGGACGTTCAGCCATGGTTGCAAAAATGGGAGGTTCTGCTGCTAGCGAAAAGGCCGTGCAGGAGGGATTGACGTGGCTGGCACATCATCAGGGAGCAGACGGTGGTTGGAGTTTCGACCATACTGGCGGCGAATGTAAAAACAGTTGTGACCAAGCGGGCTCGCTCGGCGTTAACTGTCGCAATGCGGCCACCGGGATGGCGATTTTGGCAATGCTAGGTGCCGGAAACACGCCGTTCCAAGGCGATTTTCAAGAGTCAGTTCTGAACGGCGTCAAGTTTCTCCTAGCGCATTCCAGTGCTGCGCCGGCGGGGCTTGATCTGCGGGGACAACATGCCGGCAACACGGGCATGTACACTCATGCGATCGCCGCCACAGCATTGTGTGAAACGCTCTCAATGTTGAAGCACGAAGTTACGGAGAATGTCCGGCAAGACGAAGATCGGACAGCCAACCGGCAGCGGATTGCCATCATTCGTCAACTTGAGCCAGCCGCCGCGGCTGCAATCAAATTCATCGTCAACGCCCAAAGTCCGAGCAACGGCAGTTGGGGCTATGATCCCGGGAACAACGGGGATACGTCGATCCTAGGATGGCAGATGATGGCATTAAAGAGCGCAGTACATGCCGAGATCCCGGTCAGTCTCAACGCCGTTCGCGGAGCAAATCTTTTCCTAGATCAGGTGCAGGCCGAAAACGGGTTTTATGGTTATCAAAGCGCACAGGATGCCAAACCATCAACTACCGCAATTGGCTTAGTGTGCCGCATGCTGTCCGGCGTGTCACGTGAAGAACCGCGGCTGAAGATGGCTGTAGAAGCCCTGAGTGCGGCGGGGCCCGATCCGGGCAACATGTACTACAACTACTATGCGACTCAGGTAATGTTGCATTACGGTGGCGAAACTTGGGACAAATGGAATTCCGTGATGCGTGAACATCTTGTGTCGACGCAGCAGCGCGAAGGTCACGTGGCAGGCAGTTGGAATATCAGCGACGCTCATGGCGGAGCCGCGGGGCGATTATATATGACGTGTCTGTGTACAATGACGTTGGAAGTTTATTACCGGCATCTGCCGCTGTACGGAATTCCGGAAGCTGGAGAATCCGACAGCGGAGTGCCCGACGCCGATAAAAAAGACTCAAAATCCAAAAAAAAATAGCCGTCAAACGTATGCATCGGACTTTTCCTGACTGGACAACGTTTTGCACCTCACTGCCGCAGATTCAAGCTGCGGAGACACGCATTCGATCGCTGATCATTGAGACTCCAACCATTCCTTTTGCTGCGTTAGGTGACGATATCGGCTGTTCGCTTGCGTTCAAG
>Ga0209553_1000855_pt1 | contig 15485 bp, 14 predicted proteins | sample LauGreFBDMM110DN_2_FD_188217 | JGI IMG/M metagenome (GOLD analysis project Ga0209553, IMG submission 188217) | Freshwater lake microbial communities from Lake Michigan, USA - Fa13.BD.MM110.DN (SPAdes) (version 2) | ecosystem: Environmental > Aquatic > Freshwater > Lake | place: Lake Michigan...
CATAGATCGGAATCCCTTCAAAATCCTCACCGGGTTTTTTAGGATTCACTCCAGCAACAAAACAATTCTTTCCATTGGCATAGTCTCGGCACATGCGGGTATGAAACTGCCCTGTCTTGCCGGTCATTCCTTGAGTCATTACACGTGTATTCTTATTGATCAGGATAGACATATCTAGCTCCCCTTCGCTGCGGTGACGGCCTTTTCTGCAGCATCTGACATATTGCTGGCTGATATGATGGGCAGCCCAGACTCAGCGAGTATTCTCTTGCCGAGATCTACATTGGTACCTTCAAGACGGACCACCAGAGGTACACTGAGTCTGACTTCACGAACTGCCGCAACTACCCCTTCAGCAATCACGTCGCACTTCATGATGCCGCCGAATATGTTAATCAGGATGGCTTGCAGATTTGGATTATGCAGCATCAGCTTGAAGGCTTCTGCCACCTTCTCAGCTGTGGCGCCACCGCCGACATCTAGAAAGTTAGCAGGACTGCCGCCATAGAGCTTGATGATGTCCATGGTCGCCATCGCTAGGCCCGCGCCATTGACCAGGCATCCGATATTGCCGTCCAAGGAGATGTAAGAGAGATCGTACTTGGATGCTTCGATCTCAGATGGGTCCTCCTCGTCCAGATCCCGCAAGGTGGCGATCTCGGGGTGACGAAATAACGCGTTATCGTCAAAATTCATTTTCGCATCGAGCGCGAGGAGGTGGTTATCACCGTCGATTATCAATGGATTAATTTCAACCAGTGATGCATCGGTTCCGTCAAAGGTCTGGTATAAATTTTGCAGAAAGGATTGAGCCTCAGGTATTGCAGACTCAGTAATGCCTATCTTGCGAGCGATGTTGGCAGCATCCTGATCATCCAATCCTGTCAGCGGATTAATCAGTACCTTATGAATTTTTTCAGGGGTGTGGGCGGCGACCTGTTCGATATCCATCCCACCCTCTGAACTTGCCATCAGGCATACACGCTGGTTACTGCGGTCTACCACCATGCCGATATAGAGTTCCTTCTTGATACTGACACCCTGCTCGATCAGGAGTCTTCGAACCACTTGTCCCTGTGCACCCGTCTGGTGTGTGATCAGGGTCATGCCGAGCATCTTCGCAGCAATCTGACTGACTTCATCGAGTGACTTCGCGACCTTCACCCCTCCACCCTTGCCACGACCACCTGCATGTATCTGTGCCTTTACGACCCAGGTGTTGCCACCCAGTTGGGCTGCAGCAGATACTGCTTGATCGACGTTATGGCAGGGGATTCCGAGAGGTGTAGGGACACCAAATCCACGTAGAATCTCCTTGGCTTGGTACTCGTGTATTTTCATGAGGTTTCCGTGACCGTGCCGTACTCGCTGCTGTGTATGCAGTAGCCTTGTTGCTTAGTGTGTCGGTCCTTGGCGTAGGCTGAGGAGTTCAACGTCAAAGATCAAAGTTGCATTCGGTGGTATTACGCCCCCTGCACCAGTGGATCCATAACCCATAGAGGGGGGCACAATCAACATCCGCCTTCCACCAATCTTCATCCCAACAACACCCTTATCCCATCCCTTGATCACCCGACCCGCTCCCAACAGAAATGAGAAGGGGCCACTACGATCACGTGAGCTGTCAAATTTCTTACCTTTATTCAATGGACCGGATGGGTCGAAAAGCCAACCGGTATAATGAACCTCGGCCATTGATCCAACGGTTGCTTCTGCTCCGTTTCCTTTGAGGATATCGGTCATTACGAGCTCTGTCACACCGGCCACTCCGGGTTTATCTTGAGAGAATGCGGCCTGGGGTAGTAGAGTCATGCCCATCACGAATAGACTCAGATTAAGAAGGGTATTTAATTTAGTCATGTTTACCTCAAAATATAAATTTAGATCATTAAATCATGATTGAGCTACGATTCCATCTTCAAACGGATCTTCTTCGCTTGAAAGGTCGTTACACCACCTCAGCCCTAATCTGGCAAGGGGTTGGCATTCCAAATTCGAAGGCTCTTGCATATTATACTCGCTATGTTTAGTCCGTTATCACAGCCCGGTCAAGGCCGGCTTGATGTTACCCATTAGACTGAAGGTACGGATATGCAGGGGGACTTAGAAGAGGAAGATCAGACGGCTGAACGTGGGACGAGCTCATTTCGTCCGCATGATTCACGCATGGTGCGTATTCTGTACTTAACACTGGGCATTGCCTCGCTGGTGCTGGCTGTATTGGGCGTGGTCTTGCCAGTACTTCCCACGACCCCATTCATACTCTTGGCTGCTGCCTGTTTCGCCCGCAGTTCTGAACGTTTCCATGATCGCTTGCTCAGTAATCGCTTCGCAGGTCCGATCATTCGAGAGTGGCGCGAGCATCGTAGCATCCCCCTCCGGGTTAAGCGTTGGATCTATCTGATGATGGTGATCTCATTCGGCAGCTCTATCTTGTTGCTGTCCCAACCTTGGCAGCAGTTGATGATGGCTATTCTGGGAATTGTCCTGGTGATTTTCATCTGGCGTATACCGGTCAGAGATATGGGGGATGGCCATAAAGCAGATTAACCTCGGATGGAGGTCAGCAAGAGATGAGCCAGTTTTGGCAATAGCCCGTGCCACCGTTGTTTCCAGAACCTGAAACTTTCACGTATCATACCTTCCATGCTCAACCGATCAGTCTGTCCTGCTGGGGAATCCTCGATTGAACGGTATCCAAAAATCATAGTGATCACGTGTAAATGAACCCTGCCACATTAGAAATAATCGGTGCTGCGCTCTTTGGCATCGCGGTTGTCCATACATTCTCGACCAAGTTCTTCGAGCATCTGGCCCATACACAGCCTGCTCATGCCGGTGTCTGGCACTTGCTGGGAGAGGTTGAGGTGGTTTTTGGGTTCTGGGCGATGGTGCTGATTGTGGCGATGATGTCTATAGACGGGAAGCTCGCCGCGATTGCCTACCTTGATCGACAGAGCTTTATTGAGCCGATGTTCGTATTCGTTATCATGGTGATTGCGGGCAGCAGGCCGATTCTGCAATTTGCGAAGACCAGTGTCGAGATGATTGCACGGGTCATCCCATGCTCACGTGAAAAGGCTTTCTACTTTATTACATTATCATTTGTACCGTTACTAGGCTCCTTCATCACTGAGCCTGCAGCCATGACACTGGCTGCACTGATTCTGTTTGAACGCTATTACTCCCAGGGAATATCGACCCGTTTAAAGTATGCCACTCTCGGTGTGTTATTCGTCAATATCTCGATCGGTGGAACGTTGACACCCTATGCTGCGCCACCGGTACTGATGGTTGCCGGTAAGTGGGGATGGGATATCACCTTTATGTTTACCACTTTTGGCTGGAAGGCTGCGCTGGCAGTGATGGTGAATGCATTAGCGGTTACCCTCCTGTTTCAACGTGAATTATCGAGCATGCAGGGTGGAAAACCGTCTGAAAAAACCAGTGTTCCTCTGCCAGTGGTATGCGTCCACCTGCTGTTTCTAACAGGGGTGGTGGTCTTCGCCCATTATCCGGTGGTCTTCATGGGGCTGCTGTTGTTCTTTCTGGGATTTGCTCATGCTTATGAACGGTTCCAGGATCGATTAATCCTGCGTGAGGGGTTACTGGTTGCTTTCTTCTTAGCGGGTTTGGTCGTTCTGGGAGGGCAGCAGAAATGGTGGTTGCAACCCTTGCTGTCAGGGATGGATAGCACGACACTGTATTTTGGAGCTACCTTACTCACCGCGATTACTGACAATGCTGCATTGACTTATCTGGGGTCGTTGATGGATGCGCCGACCGCCGAGTTTAAGTACGCGCTCGTTGCAGGGGCGGTCACGGGTGGAGGCCTGACAGTGATTGCCAATGCTCCAAACCCAGCAGGATTCTCTATTCTCAAGGGGTCTTTCGAGGATGAAGCGATCCATCCATTGGGTCTGCTGGTTGCGGCACTGCCACCTACCTTGATTGCAGTGCTCGCATTCATGTTACTTTGAGTTGTCTAGATCAGCAGTGTATTGCTACTGCTGTTAGGGACGGTTAACTGCTACGTTTGCGAGTGAGGCTCGCCTCCATCCACTGTTTGATGCGGATGGCGTCACCGATACGGGTCTTCTTCCCATTTGAATCAAGTAGAACGATGATTACTGGTTTTCCGGTGATATTCGCTTGCATCACCAAGCAACGACCGGCTGCACTCAGAAAACCCGTCTTTGACACACCGATCTGCCATTGGCCATTGCTCACCAGATTATTGGAGTTGGTATATTTCAGGCCTCGTCGATAGTCCGGAGAGTCGAGCGCGTGTGAGGTGGTAGTAGAAAAATCGCGGATGGCTTCATAGAAATGGGCGGCCTCAACCATCTTTACCAGATCACGAGCGGTAGAAACATTGGCGCTACTGAGTCCGGTGGAGTCTACGAAGCGACTATTCCCCATGCCAAGCTCAAATGCTTTGTCATTCATCGCTGAGACGAATGCTTCGATACCGCCTGGATAGGCTCTACCCAGCGCTGCTGCTGCACGGTTCTCTGATGACATGAGTGCCAACCTTAGCAACTGCTGGCGTGTCAGGCTGGACCCCACCTTCAATCGTGAACGGGTGTTTTTGAGGACATCAATATCGGCTGAGTCGATCGTGATCTCTTCGGCCAGTGGTAGTTGCGCATCCAGAACCACCATCGCAGTCATCAGCTTGGTAATCGACGCGATCGGCATGATGGTGTCGGTATTCTTGCTGTAGATCGCGTGACCTTGCTGAGCATCAAAAATGAGCGCAGCACGGGACTTTAGGGTTAGATCACCCTTCTGCGCATAAGCACTTCCGGTGATTGCAAGCATGACGACCAGCGCAAGGATGGCTCTGTTCATTTATTCTTGCTCCATTGTAAGAAAGCTATCCGCTGTACACGGATTTGTTGCGGATTTAAGATAAGTTATCAAAAATAGATAGATAGGGCAAGTTTATATCCTAATTATAGAGGAATTTTGTTGAACCTTCCTGCGGAATAACGTTACTTTCCTAGCTCATTTCAACCTTCATCTACATCCTCTCTTTTTAATTGTAGCAGTGTCTGCTCTTCCTGCCGCTGCAGTTCCCACATATGTGCATAGCTGCCGTTAAATGCTAGCAGTTCACGATGGGTGCCACGCTCGATGATGCTTCCCCCATCCATGACCAGAATCTGATCGGCATCGGAGATGGTCGAGAGTCGGTGGGCGATGGTGAGTGTGGTTCTATTTGCGGCGATGCGCTTCAGTTCTGACTGTATGATTTTCTCAGATTTTGAATCTAGCGCTGAGGTGGCCTCATCAAATATGAGAATCCTTGGATCCTTCAAGATTGCACGGGCGATCGCAACGCGCTGCTTCTCTCCTCCGGAGAGTTTGAGCCCACGCTCTCCCACAGTCGTTTCATATTGATCAGGAAGGCCCTCGATGAAGGTATGGATGTGTGCGGACTTGGCGGCTTCGAATACCTCTTCACGGGTTGCATCAGGCCGTCCGTATGCAATATTGTAATAAATGCTGTCATTGAACAACACCGTATCCTGAGGAACAATGCCTATGGCTGATCGTAAACTCTTCTGGGTGATATCTCGGATATCCTGATCATTGATCAGGATACGTCCTTCTGACACATCATAAAAACGGAAGAGTAAACGCGCCAGGGTAGATTTTCCGGACCCGCTCTGTCCGACCACAGCGACAGTACATCCGGCAGGGATCTCGAAGCTCACATCAAATAGAATCTGACGGTTAGGTTCATAGCTGAAGCTCACTCGATCGAACCGAATGGCCCCTTTCCCCGTGATGAGATCATTTACGCCGGGCTTGTCTTTGATCTCTTCGTTTTCTGCGAGGAGGCTGAACATTTTTTCCATGTCTGCCAGGGAATGCTTAATCTCACGATAAACAAATCCGAGGAAGTGCAGGGGCATATACAACTGCAACATAAAGGCATTCACCAGCACCAGATCTCCGAGAGACATACTGCCATTGACCACTCCATCGGCGGCTAGCAGCATCAGTAGCGTGACCCCGATCGCGATGATGGCACTCTGGCCCGCATTAAGTGCGGCGAGTGAGGTCTGGTTGCTGACCGCTGCAACCTCCCACTTTTGCATATGTTCATCGTACCGACGAGCCTCCCACGATTCGTTACCAAAGTACTTGACTGTTTCATAATTGAGAAGGCTGTCAATGGCTCGGGTATTGGCCTTTGAGTCCATATCGTTCATCGTTCTGCGGAAGATCATGCGCCACTCTGTAATGAATAGTGTGAACGCGACATAGGCCACCAGCGTGACAAAGATAATCACGGAGAACCAAATGTCATATTTAGAGAGAAGGATTGCTGCGACCAGTCCAATCTCCAGCAGTGTCGGCAAGATATTGAACAGCATGAAATTCAGCAGAAAAGAAATTCCACGGGTACCTCGCTCGATATCTCGGGATACTCCACCGGTCTGACGTTCTAGGTGGAATCTTAAAGATAGCGCATGCAGATGACCGAATACTCTGATCGCCACCCGTCTAATGGCACGCTGAGTAACCTTGGCAAAAACGGCATCTCGTAACTCACCGAATAGCGTGCTGCAAAGGCGCAATCCTCCATAGCCGACAAGTAGCAGTACCGGGAGAACGAGCATGGCCCGTGGCTGATCGAGTGCATCGACGATTTCCTTTAACACCAGAGGGACAGCGACACTGGCAAGTTTAGCCATCACCAGCAGTATCAGTGCCAAGGCAACTCGACCCTTGAACTCCAGTAAGTAAGGTAGAAGGGTTCGGATGACTTGCCAGTCATTGCGACTGGCTTCTGGTTTTTCGAAACGGGTGGGTCGCATCAACTAAATTTTTAAGGCGATGAGCGTGATAACATAATTGAATGTATTAAATAGTTTTTGTGGAGAATTCATACAGAGGTGCGACCAGGGTAACAAAGAAAAATTGGAACCCGAGCAAGAGTGTCCATTAGCATCTAAAAAATGACTATGGATGGCTTCGCTGGTCTGTTTTTGTTACTTGAGTAAGGCTATATTGATTTGGTTAGGTCAGTACTTAATTCGTACTTTTATCACTATCTGGATCTAATGAGCTTTCATTGAATATACGGCTCGCAAGGATGTCTTCAGCTTCGATTGTCATAAGATCCGAACGCGAGAGATTTTTCTTCGATTTGTAAAATAAGCGATTAGCTTGACGCAGACGTGCACGATCTAGGGCATTGCGAACTGATCGTGCATTAGCGAAATGCTCCATCTTCATTCGTAGTTGTATGTACTCACTAAAAGCAGTCTCACCTTCCTGACTGAATCGATAGTTTTGATCCGCGAGCATTAGCTTAGCAATCGCAAGTAATTCACTTGATTGATAATCCGGAAAGTCAATGTGATGTGCAATGCGTGAGCGCATTCCTGGATTACTATGGAAAAATTTGTCCATCCGATCCTTGTAACCCGCAAGAATTACAACCAAATCATCTCGGTTATTTTCCATCACTTGTAAGAGTATTTCTATCGATTCCGCACCGTAGTCACGCTCATTTTCGGGTTTGTAAAGGTAATACGCCTCATCGATAAAGAGTACCCCTCCCATCGCTTTTTTAAGAACCTCTTTTGTTTTTGGTGCGGTATGACCTATATACTGGCCGACTAAATCATCCCGGGTTACAGAAACAAGGTGCCCTTCACGGACATAGCCAAGACGGTGCAAAATTTCAGCCATGCGAAGCGCGACAGTGGTTTTTCCAGTTCCGGGATTGCCGGTAAAGGACATGTGTAAACTTGGAGCGCCTGCTGTGAGTCCTATTTTTTTACGGACTCTATCGACAAGCAGCAATGCTGCAGTTTCACGAATTCTGTTTTTTACGGGCTTTAGGCCAATTAATTCATGATCAAGTTTGTCTAGTACCTCTTGAATATTGGAAGCACTAAATTCCGCATCCAAATCAACTCGACTATTATCAAAATCGGATGGTTCACTTGATTTTTTGTTCATTGTTGAATCACACGGAGAGGGAGTCTTTAAGCGTTGTTGTTAATGTTAGATAACTACGTATTGGCCATAGTTTCGGCCATATAGAGTATGAGCCTGAAGAGATTTACTTTATCTTTCTATTGTTGAAAGGTGCCCCTCTCGTTAATCAACGAGAGGGGCGGGGGGGTTAATAACGTTCGTTCTCTGGTTTATCTGTTGCGTAGGATTGAATAGTGTAGCGGATGCTACGGCCATTCACTTCTTGACGAACCAAACTAAAGCCAGGCTCATTCTCGGGTCGGTTGACGATATACGACATAGTCGGACTCTCGACACCCCGTGTGGAATTAAATGCGGTAACCCTGACATAATGGTTTGGGAAGGTTTTGCGGCAGTTGTTTATTTCCATCAGGATCCCAGCAGGATCCTTCAAGTCAAACATTGGATTGCCAAACATCTCCCAATATGTATTACGTGGGTGTGGATCATCAGTATATTCGATCCCTATCGCCCAGTTATTTTTCAGCGCGTATTTGATTTGTGCTGATATTTGCTTATCGGTCAACGGGGGAAGGAAAGAGAACTGACCTTGTGTTATGTGGTTTCCTAGGTTGGTCATCATAATTTTTCTCCTAAAATATTTGTTACATACTAGATGTGGTAGAGGGGACAAAGTCAGCAGTATCAGTGGAGTCGTAATTAAACGTAATGTCTTTCCACGTATCTAATGCTTGTTTGAGTGGGGTACACCACTTGGCGGCTGCTGCCAGAATTTTGGGACCTTCATTAAAGTAGTCCCTGCCTTCATTGCGGGCCATTACCATCGCTTCTAGCGCAACACGATTGGCAACTGCACCAGCTTGAATGCCTTGTGGATGACCGATGGTGCCTCCACCGAACTGCAAGATCACGTCTTCCCCGAGGTAATGTAGCAACTGATGCATTTGACCGGCATGGATGCCGCCAGATGCAACTGGCAATACCTTGTTTAGTGAAGCCCAGTCTTGTTCAAAGAACAGACCTTTTTCGAGCTGAACTGCTGTATGAGTATCGAGCAGAGTGTCATAAAATCCACGGATCATAAGAGGATCACCCTCAAGCTTACCAACGACCGTACCAGCATGAATGTGATCAACCCCAGCCATTCTCATCCATTTACAGATCACACGGAAATTCATCCCGTGATTTTTTTGGCGTGAGTAGGTTGAATTGCCAGCACGATGTAGATGTAGAATCATGTCGTTCTTACGTGCCCATTTCGCCATTGACTGGATTGCGGTATAACCAATTACTAAGTCAATCATAATAATGACCGACCCAAGCTCTTTCGCAAATTCAGCGCGTTCGTACATTTCTTCCATGGTACCCGCAGTGACGTTGAGATAGTGGCCCTTTACTTCACCAGTAGCTGCTGAAGCCTTATTAACTGCTTCCATGCAGTAGAGAAAACGGTCACGCCAATGCATAAATGGCTGTGAGTTGATGTTTTCATCGTCTTTCATGAAATCAAGACCGCCCTTGAGGCCTTCGTATACGACACGGCCATAATTTCGGCCAGAAAGACCGAGTTTTGGTTTGGTAGTGGCTCCTAGCAGCGGCCTGCCGAATTTATCGAGACGCTCCCGCTCAACTACGACACCTGTGGCAGGTCCTTGGAATGTCTTGAGATATGCAACCGGGATACGCATATCCTCTAAGCGGAGTGCCTTCACTGCCTTGAAGCCGAATACGTTACCGATAATTGAGGCAGTTAGATTAGCAATGGATCCTGGTTCAAATAAGTCTAGGTCATAGGCTATGTAGGCAAAGTACTGAGCTTCAGTTTGGGTGCCAGGGCCAGTATTAGGGACCAATTCAGAACGATAGGCTTTTGCGCGATAAAGTTCGCAGGCGGTCAGGCGGTCGGTCCATACTACGGTCCAAGTAGCAGTGGAAGATTCTCCAGCCACTGCGGCAGCGGCCTCTTCATGGTCTACACCTGGTTGTGGGGTAATTCGAAACAGAGCAATGACATCGGTTTCCTTGGGAATGTAATCCGTGTCCCAGTATCCCATTTTTTTATATGGAAGAACGCCAGCGACATAGCGCTCCTTTCCCTTCAGTTCTTTACTCATTTTTATTTCCTCTTAAAGTTTTTTGAAGATAGGGTGTCACGCTAATAATCATAGCTGAGTTTATCATAAGAAATGTTCATAATTTTTGATTGTTATGATAAGATATTACTTATAGGGTTATTTTTTTAAAGCATGATTATCACTTTGAATTTTAAAATCAAATATGCTACATGTTACTTTAAGGCAACTAAAAGTATTTGAGTCCGTTGCCCGTAATCTGAGTTTCTCGCGTGCTGCTGAGGAACTTTATCTGACTCAGCCGGCAGTTTCAATGCAGATTAAGCAGTTGGAAGATAACATTGGGCTGCCCCTATTCGAGCAAATGGGCAAGAAGATCTTTCTGACCGATGCTGGGCACGAACTTCACCATTATAGCCGTGCCATTTCCGGGCAACTGGCGGATATGGAACTGGCGCTAGATGAGCTTAAAGGTTTAGAGCGTGGCAAGCTCAATATCTCCGTAGTGAGTACTGCCAATTACTTTGCTCCAAACCTGCTGGCCAAATTTTGCCAGCGGTATAGTGGTGTTACGGTGAGTCTGAATGTTTCCAACCGCGAAACTGTTCTCAGGCAATTGGCCGACAATGTGACTGATCTTGCGATTATGGGCCAACCGCCAGATAACCAGGATATCGCTACAGAATCATTCATGGAGAACCCACTCGTTGTGATCGCACCCCCTGATCATCCGCTGAGTAAATTACGCAGGATTCCTGTAAAAAGATTGGGGCAAGAAACTTTTCTGTTACGGGAACCCGGTTCTGGGACACGTGGTGCGATGGAGCGATTTTTTGCGGCGCACCAGATCAGTATTAACCGAGGTATGGAAACGGATACCAATGAGGCAATCAAGCAGGCGGTTCAGGCGGGAATGGGATTAGGAATTATGTCATTGCATACAGCCGAGCTAGAATTGCTAACAAACCGTCTCAAAGTGCTTGACGTTCAGGACTTCCCCATTATTCGACACTGGCATGTGGTGCATCGGAAGAACAAACGCCTCTCCAGCGTAGCTCAAGCCTTCAGAGAATTCTTGTTGAAAGAAGCGCCCGGCCTGATGCCGGGGAGTGAGGAGGTAAGGGGGTAGGAGTTCTGCTGTCGCTACCTACTAGGGCTTTTGAGTGCTTGTCCTTTTTGCCCTAACCATGGTGGCTTCCATAGTCATGAGTATTGTCGCATCCATGTTCACCGAGGCGGACTAGCCCTCGATTCTTCTCTTCGTAGGTATCCCCTCTGCAATCTCCTTGAGACTCCCCCTTGAGTTTTCTGTTTTGCTCTCTCTTAGCACCTTCCTTACTTTTCCACGTTCCAATTCCACTGCAAGAGCCGCGGGCGTCTCTACCTGAGTTGGCGCTGGAGTTGATGCTGAGCCTTGCGCCAAAGCGTAGGTGGGCGAGAGGAATGCCGCCCCGATTACAAGTAATAAAATTATGTTGCTCACCTTTATCATTTGCTAGATACGTTTGAATTATAGGTGGCGATGTAGGGATGTCTGGTTTATTTCCTCCTGCCTTGAATGATGTGATTTTCTTCAATCTGGAAGGGCATCAACCCCTACTGCTATGATCGTAAGATTCACTCATCCTTGCCAACTCAGGTCAAGGATATAATCGCCAATATTTATTAACTCTCGGACGAGAGTAGAATTTTCACTTTAAGTCATGCTAGGAAAATATCCTAGGATCATTAACCTTTTTAGTTAGCACCCGGTGGCTGGGAGGATATCCCTAATTTGGAGATAAATATGGAAGAGTTGAATCAAATGTTGACCACACTAAAGCTCGGCGGAATTATTATCTTACCGCTATCTCTTCTGGCAATACTCGCTCTGGCGATTATGCTAGAAAAAGCTTTTCTCTATTGGCGCTTTGCTCGGCTTTCACATGATTTATTAAATCTGGTTGAGACCTACGGTTTTAAATGGGGGGATCTAGAAAAAATTCTCTCAGGGTTGGATGACCGGCATTACTACAAGCGGTTCTTTGAAGTACTGATTGCCAGTCGGCATCAGCCCGCATGGTGGATAGAGTCACGTGCAGCTGATGAGGCCAAAGTTATCGAAAGCAATCTTGCTAGAAGGCTATGGGCTCTTGAGACTATTGTCACAGCTGCACCCTTGCTCGGACTGGTTGGGACGGTGATCGGGATGATGCGGGCCTTCCAGGTGATTGGTAGCGAGGGAATCGTCAACCCTACGGCGGTGACTGGTGGCGTGGCTGAGGCACTTATTGCAACGGTGGTCGGACTGCTGATTGCGCTGGTGGCGCTGTTCGGATTCAACTACTTCTCTCGTTTGCAATCACAAACGATGGACCAGATGGAGCGACTGGGTACGCGATTGATTGATCATATCCGTTTGAGTCCACAGGATGGTAGTCATGAAGCTGCGTAAATCTAGGGAAGTCCGAAAAGGGCGCATTGAAATCATCCCGATGATTGATGTGATGTTCTTTCTGTTGGCGACATTCATGCTCGCCTCACTATCAATGCAGAATCTTGATTCTTTGCAGGTGAATCTGCCCCAGGGGGAGGCTGAAAAACTCAGCGCAGATGCCCCAGTGACGCTGACCTTAACTAGCGACAGTAAAATCTTTATCAACAGGACCTCTGTCACATTAGAAACCCTGGCGGCTACTCTCAAGCCGTTGCTGCACGATTCACAACAGAAGCTAATCGTATCAGCAGATCATGAAGCCCCACAGGGGATTGTAGTACAGGCGATGTTGCAAGCTCGGACAGCCGGCGCGCAGCATTTTTTGATTGCGGTGAAACATAAATAATTCGCTACATATAGCAAACTCGAGATCTCTGGAGATTCGATTCTGGTGGCCGGTGCCGCTAGCGGTTACCATCTGGTTGGCCATCATTTGGGGGTTTGGGCTATTTTTGCAATCTCCCAATATTGAAATTCTAACGCCACCTTCAATTGAAGCGCGGTTTGTAGAGTTATCGGAATCAAAACAAGATCAGAATTCATCCCCCTCTTCTTCCCCGCGCAAGACCCCTCAGGCTAAGGTTCAATCCAGACCTGTCGAGCCCACGCCATTAAGCCCTCCTTCAGATCGGAATTTGGAGGCCCCTACGGATATGATGGCCTATATTAATCAAGCTAGAGCGCGTCGCCGAGCAGCAGGGAATTTCAATGAGCGTGAGAATGCTGAGGCGACAGCTCCAGGACGCGAGCAATCAGAAGAAGAGATCAGAATGGCCAATATTAAGCGAAATCTTCAGGCCCCAGGTACGAACGGTATATTTAGAATTGTCAGAATGGGGGCCAGGACTGCCGAGTTTACTTTTCGTGGATGGACAACGGACCCTAGCAGTTCTCGTCTCGAATTAATTGAAGTCCAGGCTGGACCAGATGGTGATGTGGAACGTGCTATCGTTCGTAGGATGATTCAGTTGATAAGACAGTATCACGAGGACACTTTCAATTGGGAGTCTCCCCGTCTTAACCGTGTGGTTGTCCTGTCTGCACGCATCCAAGATAACGAGGGACTTGAAGACTTCATGATGCGTGAGTTTTTTGGTGAGAGTGTCAGACCCTTTATGCGTTAGGGAATCTCTAGCAGATGTATTCCTTTCGTATCTTTTATCCCGGAGACCATCCTCCACCCAAGGCTTTGTAAAGTTGCACGACCGACACCAGGTGCAGTCGATGCGCGCTCGTGAGAGCTGTCTCAGCTGAGAATAGGCTGCGCTTTGCAACGAGCACTTCCAAATGACTGGTAATGCCAGCTTGGTGACGTAGATTGGCTATCTGTAGAGCTGACCGTAGCGCATCGACCTGCTCCTGCTGTGCCTTTCGTTGATTTTTTGCAGTCCGTACCGCCACCAGTGAATCTTCGACTTCCTTGAATGCGACCAGAATGGTCTGCTCGTATTGGGCCAATACTCGTCTCGACTGAGCCTCAAATGCACGCTGTTCATGGCCTAGGGTCTGTGCATTCAGTAGTGGACCAGCCAGTCCGACCCCCCCCATCCCATACTCAGTACCTGAGGTGAGTAGATTTGCTAGCCGTGGGCTCGCAACACCGAGCAGACCAGTGAGTGTGATTCTTGGAAAGCGTGCGGCCTTGGTCATACCAATTCGAGCGGTGGCAGCAGCTAAGGCCTGTTCCGCCTGAAGGATATCCGGACGACGCTGCAGCAGATCAGAGGGAAGTCCGGCCGGAACTTCCAGCAACACCACCTGATCCGTCAGGAGACGGCCGCGTGAAATGGGTGCCGGATTCTTTCCGAGTAATACGTTAAGTTCATTCTCTTTTTGAATTACCTGACGTTCTATCTCAGCCAATCTGGCAGATACATTTGCACGTTCTGCTTCGAATTGGTCGGCATCGAGCCGAGAGATCACGCCTCCTCGTAAGCGGTGTTGGGAAAGAGCAACTGTTTCCTCCCACGACAGAAGGGTACGGCGGGTAATCTCTAACTGCATATCAAGCTGTAGAAGATCGAAATAGGATTGCGCTACACCACTCACCAGTGTGAGGACAACGGCCCGGCGATTCTCCTCGCGTGCTAGTAAATCAGCTCGAGCCGCCTCATTGGCTCGACGAACTCGGCCCCAGATATCAATCTCCCAGTTCAAAGTTCCTTGACCAAAATAACTGAAGGGTGTTGGGAAGCCTGGTACGACAAATCCGCCGAGAGTGCCGAAAGCGGGGGCATTTGCACTTACATTGATCCCGGGTAAGAAATCTGAACGTGCCATGAATATGCGCGCCTGAAATTCTTCCATGCTTGCTACGGCCTGTTTCAGATCCTTATTCTCTGCTAACGCTTGCCGGATTAAAAGCTGTAGCTGTTCGTCATGTAATAACTCCCACCAGGGGAGATTGGCTATCGACTCTCCCTCTATTTCTGCCATGCGAAAGTTATCAGCTGTTTCGATCTTGGGACGGGCGTAGTCGGGTCCCATGGCGCAAGAGGACAGCAGCAGGCTAAGTAGTACCAGCGGCATAGAGGGTTGCAGCTTCATTAGACTTCTTCCGCTGATTTTTCAGCGGGATGTTGTACATGCTTACGTGTGAACCAAGCAAAGAATAGTGGGATGAATATGGTGGCTACGAATGTAGCCAGTAACATGCCGCCGAATACTCCTGTTCCCATGGAGCGACGTGCAGCCGCTCCTGCCCCAGTGGCGATCACCAGAGGCACTACACCCAGAACAAAAGCCATCGATGTCATTACGATCGGGCGGAATCGTAGCTGCGCTGCTTCGATTGCCGCCTGAGCAGCCGGCATACCTTGTTTCATCTTTTGACTTGCAAATTCAACAATCAGGATCGCATTCTTTGCCGCTAACCCGATCAGCGTCACAAGACCGATCTGGAAGTAGATATCGTTAGGCATATCGCGCAGCAATATTGCCAGTAATGCACCTGCCATTGCGAACGGTACCGC
>Ga0209553_1000861_pt1 | contig 15438 bp, 16 predicted proteins | sample LauGreFBDMM110DN_2_FD_188217 | JGI IMG/M metagenome (GOLD analysis project Ga0209553, IMG submission 188217) | Freshwater lake microbial communities from Lake Michigan, USA - Fa13.BD.MM110.DN (SPAdes) (version 2) | ecosystem: Environmental > Aquatic > Freshwater > Lake | place: Lake Michigan...
CGTGCAACTGCGCGACCCGCTCGCAGGCGATGTCTGTCCAGCCTGAGGCCACCATGGCGTAATGAAAACAATCTGTGCCGCCATAACGCTGGTGGTAGACGGCCTTACTTAAACGCTCGAAGGCTGCGGACTCCTCGGACGTCATATAGCCAGGTGCCGTGGCGTAGATAGTCGCGGACTTCAGGTCCTTGCAGGCACGCACATGGCACGGCTTGCCATTTAGCGTCGTGGCGTGGCCTGCGCCGCCGATCCAGCGCTGGTTTAAGGCCGCATGGTTGATGCAGCCCAACCAGGGCACGCCCTTGTGCATCAGCGCAATCAATGTGCCAAATAACGGCACCCCGTTGATGAACGATTTTGTGCCGTCGATGGGGTCGAGCACCCACACCCACTCGGCGTCGGGACGGTGGCTGCCATGCTCCTCGCCGATGATGCCATGATCTGGGAATGCGGATGCGATCATCTCGCGCATTTTAGATTCGCTGTCGCGATCAGCAACGGTGACCGGAGAATCGTCGAGCTTGGTGTCGACGCTGATATTTTTGCGGAAGTGGCTTAAAATAATTTCGCCGCTTGCATCGGCCAGCCGATGGGCCATATCAACGCAAGCGGCGGAAAATTGATCCGAGCTCATGAGTGCTCGGGCGGTTAGAATTATTGCGCGGGCGCATCAACTGGCGGCGGATTTCCAGTGTTCGCCATCAAGAATTTAATCACGTTGGCGCGCTCTTGAGGCTTCTTCAAGCCCGCGAAAGACATTGTGCCTTTGGGGGCCAGTTTCTTGGGGTTTTCAAGGTACTGATCAAGTTTGTCGTAATCCCAGTTCCCGCCGATGGCTTTCAAAGACTCAGAGGTTTTGAAGCCATTGTGATCACCGATGGTATTTCCCACCATATTATGAAGATTCGGGCCGGTGCCGTTTTTGCCACCGGCCTCGATCGTATGGCAGCTTTGGCATTTGCGGAACACAGACTTACCGTCATCCACGTTGGCCGCGAGAATCAACGGGCGAATGTCAACACGTTCAACCGGGGCACCACTATCTGCGCTTGCGGCCACTTCGGGAACTTCAATGGGGTAGGCAAACGTTTCAAGTGCGGGCTTTTCAGTCGGCATCACAAAGCCGCCCACAATGTTCAAGCCGATAATTGCCAAAAAGGCCATCCAGAAGCCGCTGACAATGGTGAAGTAAAGCGGGCTTTGAACGGTTACCAGCGTTTTGTGATCGGACATCGAAAAGTCCCCAAACCAATAATAAAGTGGCGCTGGTCCCCTATCGGCGGCCAAGGCCACTATCCCAGCGAATTAGCGCCCTGAATAAATGGTTTGGCCAGGAATCTCAATACGAAACAAGGACAAAGCCTGCTTCTGGCCAACCAAAGTCCCTTGCGCATTGCGCATTGCGCCTTGGCCACGGCGCGCGGTTCCTTTATGTCTCAAGCTGCCTAAATTGAAGGTTTGCGGCCCAAACAGAGGGTTGCAAATCGCTCGCAACAAGATGGTTCCCAGATTCCCATGTCCTCAGATGCTTTGATCGTTATCCCCTCGCGCCTTAAGGCGACTCGTCTTCCCAACAAGCCGCTGGCCATGATCGGTGACGCACCCATGATTGTGCATGTGTGGCGGCGCGCGGTCGCGGCCCAAGCTGGCCCGGTGATTGTGGCCTGCGGTGACCAAGAGATCGCCGATGTGATTACTAAGGCTGGCGGTCAAGCGGTGCTGACCGACCCGGCACTTCCATCAGGCTCAGACCGGGTCTTTGCGGCGGCTGAAACATTCGATCCCCAAGGCAAATACCAAATCATAGTCAATGTGCAGGGCGACTTGCCAACGCTGGACCCCGCCATCGTTGCGGCTTCGATTCGACCGCTGGCGCGCGCTGAATTTGATATTGGCACGCCCGTTGCGCTGATCACTAAGCCCGAAGAACTCACCGACAATGCCGTGGTGAAGCCTGCCGTCATTTTTAAACCCGGCGAGAAAATCGCCGCAGCATTGTATTTCAGCCGCAACCTGATTCCGTCGGGCGACGGCGCGCACTATCACCACATCGGTGTCTACTCGTTCCGCCGCGTCGCGCTGAAAAAATTTGTGGCGTTAGCGCCTACCGAACTTGAGTTGCGCGAACGCTTAGAGCAATTGCGTGCCATCGAACATGGTATGCGCATTGGCGCGGTGTTGGTGGATACGATTCCGCTGGGTGTTGATACACCGGCTGATCTTGACCGCGCGCGCAAGTTGTTAGGCATGGCGTAACATGGCCGCGAAAACGCGAACCGGGAAAACCATCGGCGGTCAGATCGCATTCCAAGGCGACATCGGTTCTTACTCGTATCATGCCTGCGGTATGCGCTTTCCAAAACTCAAACCGTTACCATGCACGACGTTTGAGGACGCCATCAATGCCGTCCATGTGGGCAAGGCTCAGCTCGCCATGATTGCGGTCGATAACTCGGTGGCGGGGCGTGTCGCCGACGTACATCATTTGCTGCCGGGCTCTGGCCTTAAAATCGTTGGCGAGCATTATCAACCCATTCACCATCATTTTTTGGCGGTGAAGGGCGCGAGTTTGAAAACCATCAAGCGCGTGGAAAGTCATATTCATGCACTTAGTCAGTGCCGCAAATTCATTCGTAAACATAAACTCAAAGCGGTTGTGGCGCTCGATACGGCCGGGGCGGCTCGCGATATTGCCGCGCGCAATGATGTTTCAGTTGCAGCGATTGCCTCTGCTGCGGCAGGCAAAATTTATGGCTTGACATCGCTGGCCATGAACATTGAGGACGAACAGCACAATACTACGCGTTTTCTGATCATGGCGCGTGAGGCGGCCGCGCCGAAGCCTTCAGCGCGCTGCGTGACCTCAATGATCTTCCGACTGAAAAGCGTGCCCGCCGCACTTTACAAGGCGCTGGGCGGCTTTGCGACCAACGGCATCAATCTGACAAAACTTGAAAGTTATCTGATTGGTGGATTTTTTAAGAAAGCTGAGTTTTATGTGGAGGTGGAAGGGCACCCCGAAGCACCTGCTTTCAAACATGCGCTGCGTGATTTGGCTTTGTATTCCGACCGCGTGAATTTCTTGGGCACATACCCTGCAGATAAATTTCGGTTCAGGGGTCGGTAAAACTAAGCTTCATCCAACCACGTATTGAGCAAATAGCGCGCAATCGAAAATGTGTTGGGTAAGCGCAAATTTTCATAGGCCGAGCTAGGCTGTGCAAAAGAGCGCAAATCTTCGCGTGTAAACCAGCGGCAGTCTTCCAACTCATCGTCGCCACTGCTGACCTCGGTCGTCACGGCGCGAGCCCTAAACCCCAGCATGATGGACGAGGGGAACGGCCAGGGTTGGCTGGCCATATATTGAACATCTCCAACTCGAATGCCGGTTTCTTCAAAAGTCTCGCGGATCACAGTTTCTTCCAGGCTTTCGCCAGGCTCAACGAATCCTGCGATCACAGAATACATCCCAGACGGCCAGCGCGCTTGGCGACCCAACAATGCGCGTGTGCCGGTGGGATCTTCAATCAGCGTGATCACCGCCGGGTCGGTGCGAGGAAAACTGCGATGGGTGCAGGTGGTGTTGATACATACACGCACATGGCCGCCTTCAGTTGCGATCGTGGCCGTCCCGCAACGCCCACAATACTGGTGGTTTTCGTGCCAAATGATCATCGCCCGCGCATAGGCCAGAATAGATGCGTCGGTGCTGGGCAGCAGCGTGACCATTTCATTCAGCGTGCGGTATTCACCATCGAGTCCTAAATCTGGCGGCACATCTGATGTCGGAAGACCCAACGCGAACCACGGCACACCGTCGCTATAACCTAAAAACACTGGGCTCAACGCGTCAATGTTCCATCGTGCAGTCATCGCTGTGAACGACAAAAATTGAATCTGTGACGTGGCATCAAATAAATGCTTTTGATTCCATACCGGCACGATTCGCGCCGTGTCACCCGAGAGCACATCGCGTAATTGATCGGCATCCACGCGAAGTAGCGCCCGCCGATCAAGGGGGTTGCCGCTATAGGTGATGGGCGGATTAGGCACGGTGATAGGGGTGTCCCATCATGATGCTGTGGGCGCGGTAAAGTTGCTCCATCAGCAAACCACGGACCAGCATATGTGGCCAGGTCATCGCGCCAAGGGAAAGTTTATGGCGTGCTTTTTTTAAAATCACTTCGCCATGTCCGTCCGCACCCCCAATGATAAAGGCCAGCGTTCGCGCACCGCCATCTCGCCACCCAGCCACGCGGGCTGCGAATTTTTCGCTGCTCTCGGTGATGCCACCTTCATCCAGTGCGATGATTACGCTACCTTCGGGCACAGCTTTCAACAGCGCATCCGCCTCGCGTGCTTTGCGCACCTCGGCTGATTGATCTTTATTGGGCGAAATCTCTTTCACCTCCACAGTCCAAGGCAGGCGGTCCACATACTGCGCCAGCAAATCTTGCTCCGGTCCGGGCTTGGCCTTGCCGACAGCGAGGATAATGATGCGCATCAGGCCCGTTTATTTGCGTTTGCGCTTTGCAATTTTTTTCTTTGCTGCCGGCGACTTCTTCTTTGTCGCTGGCGCTTTGCGCTTCGGCGTGGGCGCCTTTTTCTTTGGTGCCGCTTTGCGTTTTAGTGGCGTAGGTTTTGCCGCCTTGCGCGCTGCTGGTTTTTTTGCTGCTGGCATGGCCGCTTTGCGTTTTGGTTTTCTCGCTTTTGGCTTTGTGACTTTGGGTTTTGCAACCTTGGACTTTGGCTTCGCTGCTTTGCGGACTGGCGTTTTTTTTGCTGTCTTTTTTGCTACTTTTTTTACAACTGATTTTTCTGCCATCGATGTGGCCACCGGGGCCGTCGATACAATGATCACGGGTTTCGGTGCAGGCAGGTTCAGGGCCATTGGCGTCTGCCCGGCCCACAGCCGCTCGATATCGTAAAACGCGCGCACTTCGGGGCGGAATAAATGCACCACCACATCGCCTGCATCGACCAGCACCCAATCGCCCTGCTTCTTGCCTTCGCTGCGTGCGAACAGGCCCAGGGCTTTGAGCTTTGAAACCACATGATCAGCCATGGCCGTGACCTGACGGGTCGAGGTGCCCGAGGCAACAATCATGCGGTCAGCCATGGCGGTTTTGCCCGCCAAGTCGAATTGCATAATGTCGCGACCTTTGTCGTCGTCGAGTGAGGTTATAATAGTGTTGACCTTCTTCTCCAGGTCATCGGACGGGGTGGGGGTCGTGATGGTCGTCTCCTATCGGTCAATAATCATCATCTTGGCATCGCGAATCGCACTCGCCGAGGCTGCGTGTCGTCGAATGGCAAGATAACTCCAGGCCGGGGGTTCTTTTGCAAAAATCGCTCGGCTTGGCTTGGTGCGCCGCGCCTTGTAACGCATCGCCACCGCGCCTGCCAGGGCTCGGTAAGCATAAGGACTGCGGTCTATCACCGCAACGCACACCGTATGGAAAATCCGCGTCCAGCGCCACCAGCGCGGAAACTGCTCTAGGTTATCTGCGCCCATCAACCACACAAATTTCAGCCGTGGATAACGCCGTACCAACGCCTGAACCACATTCGCCGTGCGGGTTGTCCCCAGGTCTGATTCGAGATCGCCAACCAGAATGTTCGCGTCCGCGGCCAGCGCGCGCGCCGTGGCCAGCCGATCAGCCAACGGGGCCATCCCTTTTAAGGGCTTGAGGGGGTTTTGGGGGCTGACCAGCCACCACACTTCATGCAGCCCCAAACGCTTCATAGCTTCGCGGCTGATATGCACATGGCCGTCGTGCGCGGGGTTGAAAGACCCACCCAGCAGCCCCACACGACGGGTTCGGCGATCACCGAAAACAGGGAAAAGCTTGGCCATCTAACTTTAAGGCCGGGTTTGTCCGGTGCCGCGCACCTTATATTTGAAGGTGGTCAGCTGCTCGACGCCCACAGGCCCGCGCGCATGAAGCTTGCCCGTGGCAATCCCAATCTCAGCGCCCATTCCAAATTCTCCACCATCGGCAAACTGCGTCGACGCGTTGTGCATCACTATGGCGCTGTCGAGGGTATTTAAGAATTGTTCTGCCGCGCCCGCATCTTCGGTGATTATGGATTCGGTGTGCGATGAGCCATAGCGCTGTATGTGATCGAGCGCTTGATCAATGCCATCGACCACGCGCACCGACAAAATGGCATCCAGATACTCGGTGGACCAATCATCCTCGGTCGCGGCTTTGGCACGCGCATCAAGTTTTTGCACAGTCGCGTCGCCACGAATTTCACACCCGGCCTTGATCAGATCACCTAAAATACCGGGGAGCATGTGGTCAGCCACATCGCGATCAATCAGCAAGGTTTCAGTCGAGCCACAAATTCCCGTGCGGCGCAGTTTTGCGTTCAGCACAATCTTGCGCGCCTTCTCGGCGTCGGCGGCTTTGTGGATATAGGTATGGCATAGTCCACTCAGATGTTGGAATGTGGGCACGCGGCTTTCGCGCATCACCAGGTCCACCAGCGATTGCCCGCCGCGCGGCACGATCACGTCAATATGCGCGGTCATTGTCAGCATTTTGCCCACGGCGGCACGGTCGGTGGTGGGCACCATCTGAATGCAAGTCTCAGGCAGTCCAGCCGCCCGTAATCCGTCGTGTAAACAGGCCAAGATCGCACGGCTGGAATGAAAGCTCTCGGACCCGCCGCGTAAAATGCAAGCGTTGCCTGCTTTCAAGCACAGCGCGCCCGCATCAGCGGTGACATTGGGGCGCGATTCATAGATAATTCCAATCACACCCAAGGGTGTGCGCACGCGCTCGATCTTCAAGCCATTGGGCCGCGTGGTCGACATGATGACCTCGCCCACGGGATCATTCAGCGCGGCGATGTCTTCGAGGCCCTTGGCCATGGCTTCGATACGACTGTCGTTCAACTCCAAACGATCCATCAGCGCGGGCGTTAAATTCTTCTCGCTGCCCACAGCCATGTCTTTGGCATTAGCAGTTTTGATCTCGCCCGCATGGGCCCGCATGGCTTTGGCGGCGGCCAGCAAGGCTTTGTCTTTGGCAGCCCGCGGCGTTTGGGCTAGGTCGCGTGCGGCAATGCGCGCAGCCCTCCCGACGCTGTCCATCATGGCGTCAATTTCTTGCGCCGTTTGCTTTTTGAGTTCCGAACCGCCATCCATGGCTGCTCTCCGTTTGCATGCATCATATCATAAATAATAAAGTTAGCTCTCAACCACCATATCGTCGCGATGGATCACCTCTGCCCGACCGCGATAGCCCAGCAACGTTTCGATCTCTTCAGATTTGTGACCCTTGATCGCAGCCACGTCGCTTGATGCGTAGGCGCTCAGGCCCTTGGCCAACAAGCGCCCATCTTTTGATTTCACGGCAATGGTGTCGCCACGTTCAAACGTACCGTCGATGGCCACAACACCTGCGGGCAGCAAGCTCTTGCCGCCTTGCAACGCCTTGGCTGCACCATCATCAACGACGATGGTGCCCGTGGGCTGCACCGCACCAGCAATCCATTGCTTATAGGCGGCACGCGGCTCGGCCTTGGGCGTAAACCAGGTGCATTTTCCGCCGTCTTCCAGCAGCTTCAAAGCATGCATCGGCTTGCCTGGTGCGATGGCCATGCGGCAACCAGCGCCCATGCAAATTTTTGCTGCCATGATTTTGGTGACCATGCCACCCGAGCCATAACCCGTCACCGCCACGCCTGCCATGGCTTCGATCTCGGGGGTTAGTTCTGCGACTTCTGGAATGTGTTTGGCATCGGGGTTGGCGCGCGGATCGGCGGTATACAGCCCGTCGATATCAGACAGCAAAACAAGTGTATCGGCGCTGATCATTTGGGCCACACGCGCGGCCAAGCGGTCGTTGTCGCCAAAGCGGATCTCGGCCGTGGCCACTGTGTCATTTTCGTTGATCACCGGCACGGCCTTGAGTTTCAGCAACGTATCAAGCGTGTTGCGTGCGTTCAAAAAGCGACGGCGGTTCTCTGTATCATCAATCGTCAGCAACACTTGGGCCACAGTAATGCCGTGGCGCTCCAGTGCGTTCTGATAAGCCTGCGTCAGGCGCATTTGCCCCGTTGCGGCAGCTGCTTGTTTTTCCTCAAGCCGCAGTTTCTTGCCGTGCATGCCCAGCGGTCCGCGACCTATTGCAATGGCACCGGATGTGACAATCACAACTTCCTGTCCACGCGCAACGCAGGCGTTTACGTCATCAGCGATGGCCTCTAACCAGGCGCGATGCAGCTCGCCTGTGTTGTCGTCCACCAGTAAGGCAGAGCCGATTTTGATGACAATGCGTTTGGCGGCTAGCAGGGGCGAGGCGGTGCTCATCACATCCCTTGCCCATCTTTATTCCAGGTGTTGTCGATGACAGGGCCCTTTTCCGCTTCACGGCTGGCTTGAACTAGGCGTGCCAGAATCGCGATCATCTCATCGCGACCTTCGCCCGATACACCTGACAAAATATGCACCGTCTTGCGGCTGGCTTTGGTGAGTGCGTCGAAGCGTTTTTTGCGCGTGCCTTCATCCAACGCGTCACATTTATTCAGCGCGACGATTTCTTTCTTGCGCGCCAAGCCGCCGCCATAGGCTTTGAGTTCACGGCGCACAACTTTGTAAGCCGTTGCCACATCCTCTTGGGTGCCATCAACCAAATGCAACAACGCCGCGCAGCGCTCGATATGGCCTAAGAACCGATCACCTAAGCCTACGCCTTCGTGCGCGCCTTCAATCAGTCCGGGAATGTCGGCGATGATGAATTCAAATTCACCTACAGAGGCCACGCCCAAATTCGGGTGAAGTGTCGTGAACGGGTAATCGCCAATCTTGGGGCGCGCGCGTGTGACAACCGACAAGAACGTCGATTTACCTGCGTTGGGCAAGCCTACCAGGCCCACATCAGCAATCAGTTTCAGGCGCAGCCACACCCATAGTTCCTGCGGTGGTTGCCCAGGTTTGGCGTAATCGGGCGCTTGGTTGCTGGGGCCCTTGAAGTGCGTGTTGCCAAAGCCGCCGTTACCGCCTTTCAGCAAGACGAGGCGTTGGCCATCTTCGCTGAGGTCAGCCAATACGCTTTCGCGGTCCTCGGACATGATTTCAGTGCCCACGGGGACTTTGATGATCAGGTCCTTGCCATTACGCCCCGCGCACTGGCGGCCCGAACCGTCGACGCCGCGTTCGGCTTTGAAGTGCTGGCGGTATCTGAAATCAATCAGCGTGTTGAGGTTGCGCGCAGCCTCAAAAATCACGTCGCCGCCATTGCCGCCGTCGCCGCCGTCGGGGCCGCCGAATTCAAGAAACTTCTCACGCCGAAAACCGACGCAGCCGTTTCCCCCGGCACCCGAGGCGAGAAAGATCTTAGCTTGGTCAAGGAACTTCATGGGAACAGCGCCATCTCAGCAATTCAAAAAAGCAAAAAGGGGAATGGTCGTCCCATTCCCCTTCTTAAACTTGAATTCCGGAAACCGGACGAACCGAGTGATGGTATCCTTATGCGGCCGCTGGTGCCGGGTCGACAGACACATGCACACGACCTTTGGCCGAGGTCTTGAAGCTGACCTTGCCTTCGATCAACGCGAAGATGGTGTAATCGCTGCCCAGGCCAACGTTCTTGCCGGGGTGCCACTTGGTGCCGCGTTGACGAACGATGATGTTGCCTGCAATCACGTGTTGGCCGCCGAATTTTTTAATGCCCAAGCGTTTGCCGCGTGTATCGCGACCGTTCCTGGAACTTCCGCCTGATTTCTTATGAGCCATTTCTGTTTCCTCGGTCTAAAGCAGCGCCAGCCCTTAGGCGGCGGCTTTCTTGGTGGCTTTTTTTGCAACGGGTGAGGTGCTGGCAGCAGCAACCGCCGGAGCGGCAGCGATGCCTTTGCCCATGTCGGTGATCTTCACCAAGGTGAGATACTGACGATGACCATTGCGGCGGCGATAGTGCTTGCGGCGGCGCTTTTTGAAGATGATGACCGTGTCGTCGCGGAACTGACGAACAACCGTGCCTGTGACTTGCGCGCCATCAATGCGCGGGGCGCCCACTTCGGCACCCAGCATCAAGACGTGGTCGAACACCACCGTCTCGCCAGCTTCACCAAGGATTTTCTCAACGGCAAATACGTCGTCTTTAGAGACGCGATACTGTTTACCGCCTGTTTTGATAACTGCGAACATGGCCGGAACCTTAAATACTCAAACGAAAGTGCGGGCTTTGGGCCCGCGAATGATGGGGGTGAATATACTGCGGGGGGTGATGAGTCAATGCCCGTAAGATGTCTCAAGACAGGGCGTTAACCCGCTGTAAATAAATATGATTCAGGTGATAAAACAGGTTCAAAAGGGGTGTCGGGTGTTGCCAAGGGGCCTTCACGATGAATGATACGCCGCTTACGTCGGCCTCCGCGCGGCTGTCTGAGCGGGAAATCGAGCGCCTAAAGACAGCCGCCGCCCTGTTGCGTAAGGCTGAAAGGCCGGTGCGGATCCTGCGTGCTGTAACCTGGGGCCCCGAGGTTGAGCCCCGCTTTTTCGAGTCGGGCGGGCGTGAGCTGCCCCAGGTAAGTTACCAGCCGCTCGATGCTGGCCAGTTGCGCGCCAACAACACCCCAATCTAAAGTATAAAATTCTTTGATTGTTCTAACTCGATCAGTTCATAGAAGGTCTGCATGTATCCGGTGCAGTGCGATTTATACATGATGTAGTTGCCGTCGGTGCTGGTCCATAAATGATAGGGCGGATGAATGTCGCTGCCCATATAAGCATCGTCATTGTTTTTGCCGATGCGGAAGTGGTGCGCATCAAACGTGCCTGCGCCGACTGTAATTTTCTCATCGCCCATATAAACCAAGAACATCCCATTGGGTCGTTTCAGCAACATGGGGCCGTCGGCACCGCGATGGTGAAACGATGTCATCAGGTAAAACGAGCTAGTTTGCTCGCCCGGGCCTTTCGATAAATCATAGTTCCGGCAATGCATGGCATCAGCCTGAATGGGGTGCGAGCCGAATGTGCAGGGGCGGCGGTCATACTCCATGCGGTGTGAAATGCGCCCCTCGCGCACGGTGTAGCCTTCGCACTCGGCGTAGGTATCAGTGAAGCGATACCAGGCCGAGCCCACAAACTGTTCATCGACCGTCAGTTGATTAAAGGCCTCGGTTGGCCCCCAGTTTTTGTCATAGGATTGAATACAATCGCGCAGCACGCGCGGGCTATTTTCATCAATGGCGCAATGGGCACGGAGCGTGCGCCGGCCATCGGTATGGACGGTCATCGTGAAGGTCTCGCCACCCCGAACTTTGTCCAAGATCTCCTTCTTTTTGGATGTGTAGCGGATCTTGCCCCGAATTGTTGCGTGTTCCATGCCAACCCCTCCCACAGGATCATCTACATATATATGCCGCCAACACCGATGGACGGTTCAGACTACGCTAGCCACATTTGCGCGCATGGCTCAACCTCGCATTTTGGTTTCGGTTGCGCGACGATCACCCCAAATGCCCCGCGCGCAAGTGCTACCCTGGCACCGTGCGGCCGTTTGGCCACAGGCGTTGCGGTTGCGACGTGCATCAGTTACGTTCCGCGCCCTCGAGTCGAACGCCACCCCTTGCGGAGAGGTGCCAGAGTGGTCGATCGGGCCGGTCTCGAAAACCGGTGTGCCAGCAATGGTACCGTGGGTTCGAATCCCACCCTCTCCGCCATACACCTTAACATGTCATATCAATGCCTTAGAAGGCGGCGGTGGCAATGGTCAGAATGTCGGCTTGCTGTCTACACCGCTCACTTTTTTGCGACGACATTCAGGCTAATCGGAAAGCCAAGGGGTTGAAAACAGCTGGTGTCATCAAAAAGATCGAAAGATGGCACTCTGACGCAGCTGGAAAAACCAGCGCCCGTCAACGCATCGAGAAATTGCATCTCGTTCCAGCCAGAATAGTGATAGTCGAACGCATCAATTTGGCCACCGAACATTATCTTTAAAACAAAAACTTTATCCTGAGGGCTTGCAGCGGACATGGAAAAGGCGCCGAACTTGGCGCCTTTTCTAAAGATGAATGTAGCGGGTGTGTGCTTAGAACTTCGCGTTTACCCGTACGCCAACGTTGCGCCTTTGAATAACGCCGGCGAATATTTTCCGGTCCGCTAGCGCGCCACGAGTTGGTCCCGTTGTCGTGCTTGATGTGGATGGAAAGCTGAGGTCATTGAAAATATTTGTACCATAGACCTCAAACTTGATTGCTTCCGTGATGTCGATATCAGCGCGCAAGTTCACACGCGTACTATCGGGATTGAGATTAAGCTTGGAATAATCCGTCCACATCGAATCCGTATAGATGATATCGGCGCGGATCGACCAGTTGCGGTCCCCCAGGGAACCCGAGACGGTTGGGCTGAAGGAGCCGGTCCATTCGGGATGGCTGCGAATCGGGTTGCCGTCGGCCACCACTGAGAGAGAACCCGAGCTCAGCACGAACTGCTCTTCCGAGCCGCGCGATGAGAAGGTGACCATCTTCGCATGCGAAAAGCCGATTTGCGCGTTTAGGCTTAGCCAATCGGTTGCCTGTAAATTTCCCTCGAAATCAAAGCCCTTATATCTGGAATGGCCGGGACCGCGGAACGAAGACGTACCCGCGCCACCGGGCAGGAAGATCACTGCAGCGAAGGGTTGGTTTTTCCAATCGATGTAGAATGTTGCCAGCGTGGCATTCCAGTTGTCGCCCTGCTGTTTCCAACCCAATTCGTACTGCGTATTTTCTTGCGGCGCAGTGTAGTCACCAATTGCCGCCAAAGCACTCGCTGGAATGATGCTGGGGTCGATACTGTTGATGAACCGTGCTTGCGTCGCCAACCCGAGCAACGAACTGTAGGAATAGCTGGCGTATACCGTTGTTCCGGTAAAGGGTTTGTATGTCAAAATCGCACGGGGGATAACGTCGTTATATTCGTTGAGCGAGTTACAGATCAGCACCAAACCGCATTTCAGGCGTGGATCACCAAATTCGAGCGCTAACGACGATTCTTTTGTGTAGCGTGTTTCTAGCGATGCCGTGAGTTGGTCGGTGATGTCGTAATCGAGCGCTACGAACGCGCCAAACGTCTTGTTGACTTGGCGGTCGACCGGTGATGGCCGTGCTGAATCGACAAAATTTCCGTAGTGTTGGTTGTAGTCGCTGACGCCCAACATGTAACGGAACGGCTGGTCTTGCGGCGACGTCACACGTGTTTCGTAATAGAATTCACGTTGATAGATTTCGAGGCCGGTCACCAGGATCGATGCCGCAATAGGGGCGGACGGGATACCGAAAAATTGGTCGAGGCGTGTCGTTGTGCCGGTGTTGGAGCGTGACCCAAGCACAGACAACGTGTGATCACCGATGTCATATTCTCCGCTGACTTGAATGCGGTAGGTTTGGTGCCAGCCGCCTAAGCCGCCCTTGGGCTTGCGAATGATCCCATATTTTTCCGAGCGCGGATTGAGCGTCGACAGCGAGTTGAACCCGGGAACGCCGTTCAAAAGCTGTGCGGCCGTGGGGAAGCGCGAGACTGGGAACTCAAGTTTGTCGGCCTCGGGAAAGATGCCGCATAAAGTGGCGATGGTCAGATTCGCCAAGTTGACATTAAATGGCGTGCGCACGCCGTTTGCCACGTTCAAATATTGGCCCGACTTCGTCAGATTACACTGGCCTGGGGCCGTGGTCGCACGTTGCGATGTTCCCGTTGTTGTGTCGTCCGACGTTGTATAATAGCCGGTCACCTTCAGGCGCAAACTATCGCTCGGGTTCGCGGTCATCGTGCCGGAGAAAGACGTGTCTTTAAACTGGCCGAAAGGCTGGCCGTCTTTGAAGCTCCAGTCACCACCGCTCTTATTATAGGAACCGGAGACGCGGACGCCGACTTTCTCGGTGATCGGGCCACCGATGGCGCCATTAATGTCTTTCTTGTCGTGATAGCTGGGCGAGTAACCAAATCCAATCTTGCCTTCCCATGTGTCGCCGGGAAGGGCTGGAACATAATTCACCGCGCCAGAAAATGTATTGCGACCGAAGTAGGCCGTCTGTGGGCCCTTGATTACTTCAACGCGCTGCAAATCACCGATGGGCATGAATCCGCCACCACCGCCGACGTATGCGCCATCCCAGAACAATGCACCGACTTGAGTTGAGGGCGTGATGATCTGTTGGATCATACCGCGGATGCGGATGTTGGGTGCATTACGGCCACCGAAATCGAAAGTGACGAAATCGAGTCCGGAGACAAAGTCGGAAAGTTGGTTCGGATTACTAATGCCAGCTTTTGCGAGCGCGTCGCTCGATAACGCCGAGACAGAGACCGGGATATCGAAGAGTTTTTCGTCGCGTTTGCGCGCCGTGACAATGATTTCTTCGAGCTGTGAGCCGGTTTGCTGAGCATACGCTGGCGTTGCCAAGCACGCTGTGGAAAGCAATAGCAACGCGTAACCAGATTGTTTCTTAGTCATTCATTCCCTCGTATCGCACTGCGCGCCCCAATGGCGCAATCCATCAAGATGAATATGGCTTTAAAGGTGAGAACCGCGAATTGATAAACTAAATTTGTCCAGCTGCTGAACGCCGCGGCAATAGCGTGACATTTTGTACTAGTGGCGGTCAGGCAACTGCTGAAAAATCCCGCAGCGCTACAACCAGCCCGCACGCTTAAAGCGCATATACAGTGCGACACAGACCAGGATAATAGTGACGAGCGCGAAGGGGTAGCCGTAGGCCCATTCCAGTTCGGGCATGTTTTTGAAATTCATGCCCCAGATGCCCGCCATCGATGTGGCGGCGGCAAAAATGCCGCCCCAGGCGGCGAGCTTTTTGGTCACATCATTCTCGTCAATGGTGACAATTGACAGGTTCACCTGCATGGCGATGGCGATGGTATCGCGCAGGCTGTCGATGGAACTATTGATGCGGGCAAGGTGGTCGCAGACGTCGCGAAAGTATTCTTGCGTGTTGAGGCACATCGCTGGCACACGCCCGCCGTAAAGCTTGCCTGCACCCTCCATCAGCGGAAACGCTGCATGCTTCAGCACCACGACCTTGCGTTTGAGGGCGTAGAGCCGTTCGATATTTGAGCGTGCTTTGCCCTTTGAAAAGATTGTTTCCTCAATCTCTTCTAATTCAGTCTCCAACAAATCAATGACGGGGAAGTAACGGTCCACCACCGAATCCATAAGCGCGTAAAGCACAAAGCCCGAGCCTTGCTTCAACAAGCGCGGCTCCCGCTCGCAGCGGTCACGCACACCTATAAAGCTGTGGCTGCTGCGATTGCGCGCCGAGAGGATATAATTGTGGCCTACGAATATGGCGACCTCACCCACGTGTAGGTCTGCGCCATCGGATTCGACCAAATGAATCACGGCGAAGACGCTGTCGCCGTATTCTTCGATCTTGGGGCGTTGATGGCCCATCAATGCGTCTTCGACAGCCAGTTCGTGC
>Ga0209553_1000867_pt1 | contig 15392 bp, 23 predicted proteins | sample LauGreFBDMM110DN_2_FD_188217 | JGI IMG/M metagenome (GOLD analysis project Ga0209553, IMG submission 188217) | Freshwater lake microbial communities from Lake Michigan, USA - Fa13.BD.MM110.DN (SPAdes) (version 2) | ecosystem: Environmental > Aquatic > Freshwater > Lake | place: Lake Michigan...
TCTCATCAAAGCGCTCTTTTACAATGGCCAGTTGGCCTGCGTAAGTCTGAGTATTGGCAGCTGCCGCGCCACCAAATAACTTGGTCAACTCACCTTGTACTACGTTAAAATCTTTAGATTTAAGAATTGCCTCATCAAGTGGAATGCCTAATTTCTTAAGCGATCCAAAGTTTCCGTCATAAGCCTTGGCCAGTGTCAGCGATACAGTTTCAAGGTCTCGCCCGGTAGCAGCTGAAATGTCTAAGGCTAAATTATTAAGTTTTTGTGCTTCGGTTACATCGCCAGTGGCTCTAACTAGACTGCCAAGGGATGCGCGTAGTTTTACATCAGATACGCCGTATCTTATTTGAGTTGCGCTGACGTACTTTTCAGTTGCAGCAATTTGGGCATCAGTGGCATCGGTTGTGTTCTTTAACGCTTGTGCCAGAGTTGCTTGGCTTTTCTCATCCTCAATAGCTGCGTTTACACCATCCACACCTAACTTGATTGCATAAGCGCCTGCCGCTACTCCTGCGATTGCAAAAGACTTGGCCATTGCCTTGGAGTACTTGCCAACTTTTTTGCTAAAAGAGTTAGTGCTGTCATCAGCATGTTTTATGCTTTTGTTAAATTGATCTACATCAGCAAGCAAATTAAGTTTAAGTGTTCTAACGTCAGCCATTTTGATCCCATTTCTTTATTACATGGCGCTCAACGGCTTCTTTCCATTGTGCGGTAAGAGTTGGCTGGATTTCTTTTAGCTTCTTAAATATGCCGTAGCCTATGTTGCCTCGCCCAGAGGAGTCTGAACGCTCAGGGAATCTGCGACCACCATTAGCAAAAGGTGCTGGGCCACCAAACTCAGATCCAAATAAGACTTGACCAGATACTGCCCCACCACTAAATCGGCCTTTACTGCCACCGATTGTAACGTTAGGTATTTTGTCTTTGTTGGCTCGGATTGTAGCTGCCACTTTTTGAGCCTGTGCTGGGAATGGGTTAAATGTGTAACTACTCTGTAACTCTGTTGCTGACCATGCACTAATACTTGTTACATCATCTTTTAAGGCTGTCTTAGATCCCTCATCCATGTCTCTAAATGCCTTGTAAAGGTTACGCAAGTCTCCTGAGTCAGGTTGGATCTTGATGGTTGATCTTTCAGCCATTGTGTCCATTCCTTTCCCGTATAAGCGTTATCGCTGTGTTAATGTCTGCGAGCGACCAGTCTTTGAGATCCGCCAAAGGTATGCCAGTTGATACTGCGATCCTCACTAGCACATCCCTTAACTCTCTTTTGGGCTGTCCTCGACCACCTCAAAGGTCTCAAACTCATTGATAACCCATGCTTGCTGACTTGGTAACTTGGTATTGCCTGCGGCCTTGGCGGCCTTGTAAAGCATGCAAGTTATTACATCCAGCGAGCCTTGGCTCATCTTTTCAGCTGCTTGGCTGACTGTGTAGCCGAGTTCTCTTTCGATCTCGACCCACAACCAAGCGGACTCATCGCTCACTATGTAGTTATTGCCCTGTTTTGTAGTTACGTTGTATTCCATAATGATTGCCCTGTTCTCTCGATTATGTTCGGGTTACTGTTCCATCCTCAACCACAAGGCTAAGGCTGGTAGTCAATACGTCAGTAGCGGCGCCACCAACGGTTGGAAATACTGGGAATACGTTTCCAGCAAAAGTGTCACCGTTTACATCGAAACTGAAAGACAGTGATGTATCTGGTGCGCTGTTGGCTGCATCCCACATTGCGCTGATGAGTCCTGCTGATGCTGAATCGTCTAGGTATAGTTCCACGTTTAATGTCGCAAACTTATCAACGGTCTTGTAAGCGCGACCTGATAGCACTTCAAGTACCTGTTGGTTGTTTTCGCGTTCCAATGTGACTGTGCTTGCTTGGTCAGCGTAGGACACCGAGTTAATGCTCAGGGTCAGATTCCGACCAGTTATGTATGTTGCTGGCATGACTTGCCTTTCTAGTTGGTTGTGACCATCTCGATGTTGAGTTGGCTGATTAACATCTCGGCATTTCCGATTTGCTGAACTGTTGGCTGTGACCATCCACCCAAAAACGAAATGTTATTGGCTAGTAGATCGGTGACACTAAATATTAAAGTTTCAAGGTTTTTTAAGGCTGCTTGGTTGTCAGCTGCATTGACAATTACTGTGATGTCAAAACGCACATTGCAACGAGCGCCACCAATGGCACTTACGGTTATGTAAGGCGATCCCGGCACAAGGACAATTGCTGGTGGGGTTATGTTTTCATTTGGGTATGAGTAAACAACCCGACCAGCAGCTGCGAGAGTTGCGGCAAGGTTAGCCCGGTATGTGGCTAGGTCAGCCATTAGCCCACCATGCCCCTAGTGTCCATCCATTTACCAAGTAATCCAGATACCCGGGTAAACAGGGATCGGCCTAAACGGTATGGGGCTGGGCTTTGGAAATCAACACCTTGCTGGCCAAGTGTGCCAGTGCGGGTAATCCAAATGTCGGCTGCAATTGCAAGCGCTGCTTGACGTACCTCATCAACGGTTGAGTAATCAATGTACTGTGTGGCGCTTACTGTTCCGTAAGGCACGACACCATGCTTTGGGTAATCCGATCCAGTGCCAGTAAATGACATTGTGTATTCGGTAACTTTTGTGATTGTTTTAGTTCCATCAAAGTTTGAGCCACTGTTAGCAATTACTACTGACTGGCCAACATAAACATCATGCGGGCGATCTGTCGTAATTGTGTTTACAAGGTTTGTGCGCTCATGCGCTACTACGGCCCATTGGTTTTTAGTAAGTAAAGATAGGACTATGTTTTCAGCTGCATCGGCTACTTCTTGCACAATTGCATCTGCGTAAATGTCACCAATACCAAGTACGGCTTTTAGCTCGCTTAGTGTTATCAGTGCCATTTCTAATCCTTATCTATTGAAGTGTGTGGGGGGCACAGGGCCGCACCCCCCACACTTCTAACTAACTCTGACTTAGGTCAGGTTAAAGCGACGTACTCCACCGGCTGTAACAACCTTGACGGCTAGGTAGCCATAAAGCATTGTTTCAATTTCGCCAGTTGTAACTACGTTTGTTGAAAGCTGCAATACTGGGCTTTCGTAGATTGCAACAGATGATGGAACAACAATGAATGCTGATTCATCAATGGATGTTGAAACAGCCTTGTTGGATACATAAAGGTCAAGACCCATTACGTTTCCGCGTAGTGACTGTGTTCCAACTTCGCCAGCAGCGTTTTGTGGCTGTGATGCGCTAAAAATTGGTCGCTTGGTTGAATCCTGCGCGCCAATTAGCAGACCCCATTGGGATGTGCCAGCAATGTAACGTGTAGCCAATTCGCCAGTTGCAAGGTATGCAGCCGGGGTTTCGGTCTTAACGAATGACACAATGCCATCAACATCTGCAGCAGTTGCAGTTGCCTGTGTTCCACCTGATGTTAATTCTGCAATTACTGCAGCTTCTGTTGCTTGAGCGTAAACACGGCGCATGTTATCCAACATGGCTGCGTAGAAGCTTGGATCTGCGCGGTCAAAAAGTTCTACAGAGTAACGCTGTAGTCCCTTGTAAGCCTTTACAGTTGCATCAACATAAGATGACACAATGCCAGTTTCTGACGGGCCAACACCTTCTGCAGTTTCAGCCACTGATCCTGATGTGGTGATCTTTGGAATGGATACGGTCATACCAGCGTTTGGAAGTGAACGTGTACCGATTGCATCAATCGCGCCACGAGCGCCAATCTGGTTGTCTACTACCTGTGATACATACTGGATTGGCTTGAATGCCGGGTTGGTTGTGAAACTGTCATCAGCAGCTGTTAGATGCTTTGCATCCTCTGCCTTTGCGTGTGCAATCCATTCTGCACTTTCATGGTTTCCACGTTGAGCCTTGATTGAATGCTCTAGGAAATGTGCTTGGGTCTTGATTGGTGATCGCGGCTTGGTATAAGCCACTGGTGCAGCAGCGTGAACAACAGCGGCTGCTGTTACTTCATCTGCAACTGGTGTTGTTACTTCGTCCACTGTTGTCTCCTGTGGTTCATCCTCGGCAGGGGTTTCTGCTTCGGTGGCTTGATCATCAGGATCGCAAGCTGCGACCTGTGAAATCTGTGCATCCTTGAATGCTGGGTTTGTTACATGGGCTACGGCTTCAAGATTTGCTGACGCAACTACCATCACACCTTTTTCAATGCTGTATTCATTGACTTTGGCCTCAATGCTAAAAGCCGGGCGTAAACCTTCGGCAGCTTCAATCAATGCGTCATTGCCTGCGTTAGTGCCAGCAATTTTGAAAGCCATTGAGATCCCAGCCGGGCTGACTTCAAGACTTCCACCAATGCCTTTGCCAAGTGGTCGTGTTCTGTCATGCTCGCTATTTAGCACAATTTGGCTTGGGTCAATTTCACCAAAAGCGCCAAACTCAAAGCGCACAGGGCCAGCCGATGTATTGCCGACTTTGCTAAATGGGACTACAAGGCCCTTAATGGTTCGTGTCTCTGTATTGGCGGCAAGAATTTGCCCCTCAAAATTAAGTTGCATTAGCTTCATTTCCTCTCGGTGCTAAATCCATTTCCTCACGCGCTTCATCAACATTTATGATTCCAGCTGCAAGCATTTTTTCTAGGACTTCAATTTGCTCTAGTGGATTTCCTCGTAGGTAATCATCTAGATCAAACTTCACGACACTGCCTCGGGGCGTCAGATCATTCATACTTAGTCGCTCTGATATACAAGCCATATACGGCTTCAAACTGAAATCCACCAAACTGCGCCTCTCCTGCGAAACATTTGAGTAGGTGGCGCTGGCTGATTCGGCGTTTATGTACCATGCAGGGATGTTGCATAGTCTTGCAATTTCTGCAGCTGTGTTTAAGCGTGATTCAGTAAGTTGCATTTGCCCGGCATCGTAGCCAAAAGTTGTTACGTCTAATGGGCCAGATAGGTAAGCAGTTGACCGCTGCTGCCGGGCTATTTTCCATTGAGCCAACAGGCTTGACACTTGCTCAGGTGGTAAATCAACGCCAGAGTTTTTGATAACCATAGTTGGATTAGGTTCACTGGCCATGCGGCTTACTGCCATCTCTAATTCAAGTGCAGTTCTAATTGTTCGGCCACCACGATTTAGTAAGCCCTCATCTAGTCCGCTAAACATAATTAGTGAGCCAACACCATTAGCCGGGCATAAGTTGCCATCTAAATAAAAGCCGTTGAGGATCTCATCAGTTTGTAAGTCAGTTGTAAAAGTAACTCGGGTTGGATCAATCCGCCTGCATGCAATTGGTCTGCCATCCTCAAGGCTAACTTCCAAGACCATCCAAAAGGCTAATCCCCTAAATAACAAGTCTTCAGCCGTCCAACAAAGAGTGATAAATCTTGGTAAGGCTGGATCAGGCTGTTTAAGTAATGGGCGGCCTTCAATTCTTGCGCCAGTAACTTCATTGTAAGAATGTAAGCCCAATTCGCCAATAGTTCCACAGATTATGTTTCTTGCTCTGGCCACAGCTGGTACTTGCATAGCATCGCCGCGATTGATTCCAAAAGATTGGAATGGGCTAAAATTATCTTGGTAATAAGGTATTGCTAAATTTGCCTTGGCTTTTACATCTGATTTAACTGGTGGAGTACCCAGTAAGAAATCAATAAATCCCATAGTGCATTATCTCATAGATGTGTGACATTTAGCCATCTTGTGGGCGTGTCGAAATGTGTGGGCTAGTGATAGGAGTTACTAGCCCACACACTGGGGTACTGCCAAGTAGACCTTAAGCACTAATGATAGTCACAGTCTGTTGTGGCGCACAAGCATGGCCTGCTGCCATGACTAATGCAACGGCAGCTGTAATAGGTACTTGAGCAGCTCTACGCGCAATGCGCCACCCGCCATCTGATGCTGGTCGTCTTGCACATGAAACTAAATGACTATGTAATGTCGGTTGTCCGGGATGAATAAATCTGCCTTGTTGCATTGCATTAAGTGTTTGGTCGCAACTAATAGCAAAGCCTGCTGATGCCCAAGGTGTTGGCTCGGTTGCAATGCCTGCCTGTGCTAATCGGGGTGCGATGTAGCCAGCAGTGTTTGGATCATAGGCAAACTTTCTTGGCCTGTATCTACGAGCTAGTGTTGCCAATTCACCTGTAAGTTCCAGATCATTTATTCCGCCCTCACGTTGCCATTCATGCAAAAATACTGCCATACCTTCAGCTCGTTCTTGTATGGTAACTAGGCAAGCAATTTCTCTATTGAAATTAAGGTCAATAGCCATCCATGTAGGTAATCCATCCTCAAGAGCTACATCTGTCTCGCCAGCATTCCACATTTCTAATGGGAATGGATTTTCTATGGCATCAATCCATAAGCACAAGGACTCAGTTTTAAAAGCATCTTTTGTATCAAAGATTGAAGCATCTTTAATGTTTTGTTTGCTAATTGTGTAACCCATTGCAGGATTGGCCATTGCCCAAGCTTTTTCATCATTGACATCTGATCCCGGCATTGCGCTGTATTCGTAATAACCCATTCGAGTTGAATCAAAGGTCAAGGATCTGCGTCGCTGTTCATTAAGTACATTGCTGTTGAGATCGCCAGCATTAGATGTCCACCACACTTGAGCATTTGGTCTGGCTCGGGTGATCGGTGTAACGGCTGCCCAAGTTGGCTCGTCAATTTCTCGCAATTCATCTACATAAAGCAAGTCGGCTGTTGATCCGCGTGGCCCCTCGCTGGTCGCAGCTCTAATTGCGTATTTTCGTAGTCGCTCACATTTACCCCCACATGACTTTGGGTAGTGATGGCAGTAAACCTCTAATTCCTCTTGGCCGTTGGTTCGAGATACTCGCTTTATACGCTTACGCATCCAATCAAGGCTTTCGGCCATGTCTACGGTTTGTTTAAAAGTATCTAATGAAAGTTGGCGTGTCTGTGACATGGCAATTGTGCTTTTTTCACCAAAGATGTACAGGCCTGCAAGAATGCGCATACGCATCATGTGAGTCTTGCCATTCTGCCGGGCGACTAACACACCTACTTGAGATCTAGCCCATGTGCCATTGGAATTTATTTTTAGGGCATCATCTAAGACATACTCTTGCCAAGGCAGTAACGGTACACCTAACTCATCCGCTAGCTGGCTTACTAACGGGCCTGCGCTGGGCAGTTTTAGTGGCGGGCTTTGTATTCTTGGTTTTAACGAGCCGTAAGAAGTCTCCGACATAGGCTGATCCATCTTGTTCCTCTTGTTTACTGGCAGTACGGGTTTCCACAGTTAAGTGCAGCTGCTGCAACACTGTAAGAAACTTACCACCTAGGGCTGTTATGTCTTTGAGATCAGCGCCGATGTCAAAAGCCGTATCTAATGCCTGCGCCATGCGCCGGGCTAAATGTACGGCAGCTGCGTCAGTTGGCGTGATCCAATTTGAAGCTGACAAGGCCGATTCTAAACATAGGTAGATAGTCATTGGTTTGACCTCTGGCACATCTGTTTTCTTTTGGGTCATGACTTAGGCCTTTCGGTTGTTGGTGGGTCAAATCTGGTCATTAGGGGAGAGATTCCTGCAAGGGAGTCTGTGGGTGGCACACGCCTAGAAAAAAGCGCCTGAGAGTTCTGTGAGGCGCTAGGACGTACTGTGTTGAACGCAACGGTCTTGGCCATGTGACAGGGCTTGCACAAAGGTTGCAGGTTATCAATGGTGTTCGTGCCACCTCTTGCCACCTCAATGATGTGATCTACCTCTGTTGCCCTATCGCCACAGAACATGCAGGTCTTACCCCACACTTGGAAGCAGGCCTTGCGTAGATTACGCCATTGTGTGTCTGTGCCCCGGGCGTGAGCTTTACTCATGCGACCAATACATCTATTGGCCCTACACATGATGGGCTGTACTTGATCGCTGCACCTACTGCCTCACGAATGCGCCATGTTGGATCATCTGTAAAGCGTGTTGCATATAGCGAACCCATAGCGAATGGATAGCCTGACCCTGTTGCCATCATGTTGTATTCACCTACTGACCAATCAACTGTGCTGATCTCAAATAGTCTGCCCTGTATTCCTACAAGTAGATCAGCACCATTGTCATCAGTGTTTATGTCTATCTTGTATTCCTCAGCTGCTCTTTGTAATGCGCCACAGAATGACATACGCATCCATGCCTCAAGATTTGTAGTGTTTACATCTGGGTATGTAGCAAAGGTTGTAAGTTGGCCTGTACCCAATGAGCCTGAGTAGCCAATAATGTATGGCCCTACCTTGCGGATCTTAGGCCTTGCCAATGGACTAATAAAGTTACTGTCTGACATAGCCCGGTCAGCGCCTAAGTAAACCTTGCCGCCATGTGTTAGCCCTGCGAGTATTGTCATTAGTTTTGCCTTATGTGTTTAGCCTCTGTTAGATCAATAAAGGCATTCTCTCTAGTTATCTTGCCACCGTTTATTGTCTCTTGCGTCTCTGTCATGTCCACCCTAAAGTCACATGTCCATTCGCCCTTGGCGTTAGATAGTTGTTTAGTTATAAGTAGATCATCTGGAATTAAGTATAGGAAGCCTATGAATGGCACACCTAATGCATGCGCTGTTGTACGGCCTGCCTCAATTTTAGCGTGTGTTACTAACCATTCCATGTCCCACTTGTGCAGCTGCTCAAGGCTCATGTTGCGTGACTTCTGCTCAACTACGGCAACAATGTCGGCCTCATGGTGTTCTACAATTACTGCGTCCACCAAGGCTGATCCGTCTTTAGGTGTATGCACATAGGTAAAGTCCGGGTAATGGTGCTGCCATAGCTGTACGGCTCGCATCTCATGTACTAATGATTCTTGACCTTTTGGGGAATTAACGTCAAGCATATCTAATCCTCAAGCCCTTGCATAAGGTTATAGGCAGCCATAAGGCCATTTTTGTAATGAACATTATGTGATGGATGTAAATCAATAATCATGTCCATCAGCTGATCAAGTCTAAATTTCCAAGTTTTATCAATAATGCCTGCAATAGTTTTTGCATCATTAAAGTCTTGCTGTAATTGCGTATGGTCCTTGCTTAACATCTCAACTCCATTCACATACATGAGTAATTCAGATTGTCTGACTTGTACCCAGTCGTTATTTCTTGATGTCATGTAATTATTTAATCAGGATTCACACCCAGAATCGGTAAGTGAGCAGGAATGGCTCTTAGCGAGCCATCCACACCCGTCACCGTATAAGTTTCGCTTGTAAAGGGAGTTGTTCACTATAAACAACCCAACTGCGCCATATGCCTGTTACCGATTTGTTATGTATTAAGGCAGTTCGGTTTTAATACTGGTAATCAGGCTCGCATTTCTGCATTGTGCATGATTATCAGGCATGCCAAGACACGCCCCCTGACGGCGGTTTAGCAGCTGATAAGGCAGCCAGTAGTTTTAGTCTTACCTAGACATTTTGTCGGTGTTGCCAATAAGATGTTTGTACTAGCCAGTAGTCCGGACGAGGGATCAAGAACCACTCCAACTACTGGCTAGTTTCTTCTAACCCCATTGATCAGCCATTGCATTAGCAATGCCTTGAAATGTCTTACTGCGTAGTTTGGCTCTGTCAGCAGCTGGCAATTTCCAAGCATCTGCATACCAAGTTGGCATGGTGCGGCCTGATGCATATGTTGTGTATTCGCCTTTATGTACTATGTCTGTCGGCTTCAAAGGCTCTAAATTTTTTAGCCAAAGGCAAGTCTTTTTGCTAAAAGCTTCTCCAAACTGCCAAGGTTGTATTATCTGGGTTGGCTTCTTAATGCGTGTACTTATTACACTCACAGGGTTTTCTAAGGCAATTTTGTTAATAGGTGCATCAAGTAACCGTTGCACAAACTGTAAGGCCTCTCTTTGTTGAACTTCCTTGTATTTAAACCATGCCGCACCAGATACTGCAAGGTGTGTGCAAGGCGGATGAGCAATCATCAAATCAAAAGAGTCATTCATTATGTCAAAAATGTCACCTTGATAGTGTGGCCCCGGCTTGTCTGTAGGCAATAAATCACAACTAATGGCGTCATGCCCTTTAGCAATAAATGCGTCTCTTACTATTCCGCTGTACTCGCAGGCTATCAGTACTTTCATATTTGTGGGGCAAGTTTCTGCGTATAAGTGTTTACAACTCCACAGCAGCGAGTCATCCAAGCGCGTGTGTCGGTGTAAGGATCTACGCCATTATCAAAAGGCACTAAGGTCTCATGACATACTTCGCAGCTCTCTGCAAAATACTTTGAAGCTTCAAAAGCCCCATACAACTTGCTCAGTATTGAAATGTAAAGTTCATCTTTGTTATCCATTATTAGCCCTATCTCTAATTGCCACTGTGTCTGTGTGCATGCACTTGTAAACCTCAGTTAATAATGGCTCACAGTGGTCACAATCCATGCTTCTAAGATTGCGTATTATCCGTATCAAAGTCTTTAATGTTGTGTGATATTCCAGTTCCCAACGCTCAGTCATTGCCGTAGTCCAATGCAATAAAGGTGTCACATGGCCAAACATCGCCACACACAATGCAGTCATTTAGATAAGCACAATTAGGGCAATCAGCATTAGTTGTTTCACAGATTAGGCAATTCTTGTTTGGTGTGTATCGCGTGTGTATTGCCCGGGCTTTCTCAATGGCTTCTTGTAAGTCAAAAAGGTCTGTGCATACACAATGGCAATGCTTGCTGTGCTCATCGTGTGGCATAAATAATCTTTTCGCAAAAGCCACAAGGCTTTCCAACGTACGACCAACCACCGCAGCTGCATCTAAGAACGTCTGCATCGGTCATGACCGATCAAACTTAGGATCGCACTGTGGCTCACTGTCACAGAAATAACCAGCGTAAGGTTTACCAGTCTTTTTAGATACGCCACTACGTCTAGTCATTGGCCCATGTAAGCAAATTGGTACTTCGGGGGCTGGCTCAACGTAGTTCTCATTCCAAGGATCTGGCAACGGTTCTGTGTCTGCTTCAAGATGTATGCCCCAGATGCTTGGCTTTTCAACCTTTAGTAATGGCTCAACTGCTTGTACTGGCTTTGCTGGCCCGGGCGCTTGACGCTCTCGGCTACCAATAATTTCCTCTTTGGAGCTAAGGCCTTTGGATGTTCCAATGCCTAATGAGGCTAATGCTCTACCCCATGCAGATGTTTCTAAGTTCTGCAGTTCAGATCCTTTTGTGTAAGGGCTTTTGCCATCAATAAATTCTGATGCTGTGCCTACACCCGGACGAGTGTCGTCAGCTGTGCGATAAGCGCTGGCAACTCCCCACATCTTGCTTGGGTCGCCATCCATGACCCCCATAAACTCAAACTGAATTGAACCATCTGGGTAGCGCGTGTAAAACTCTGTCACTCGCTCTTGGACTGTTGTGTAATTCTGAATGTCAAAAGCCATTAGATTCTCCAGCCGTCTTTATACATTGCTTCTTCAATGGTTGGCCCATGCATCGCACGAAATTTGGCTCTAAGTTTTATTTGGTATTGCTGCTCTGCCTGCATGCCAACATAGACACCCAATGCAAAAAGTATTAAGCAATAAAAAAGTATTAATAATGTGTTCATGCCCTGATTCCTATTCTCAGTTGTAAGCCTTGGCGCTTACAACAACAGTTTTAGCACGAAAGGCAGGATTCGCACAAGCACTTTGAGAATACAGGCGTGTTGTGGCTTGTGTCTAAATGATTTTGTAGCACTAGATGTAGTGCATCGACCTTATTTATCAAGTCTGGCAAGGATTTCCCACCATTGGCATAAGGCTGTATGGCATAAGTCATTGTGTCTATGTAGGCTTTAATTGGCTTGACAATGCCCCATTTAACTAGCATTCCTGCCAAGGTTAGTATGGCAATAAGCGATCCAGCAGCTTGGCCGATCGTCACAAGATTGTTCATTTGTCAAGGTTTTTATCTATGGCTGTAAAGATGTCATTTATTTCTGCGTCATTAAGGCTGCCATCCTTTAGGAATGCCCGGGCTAGTCCCTCGATAACTACCGCCACGCCGCCAATGCCAGCAATGATGATTGCCTTGCTTGGCTCAACACCTGCCACAGCTGACGCGCCCACAACTGACAGGCTTGAAGCTGCAAAGACTGCGACCATTCTCAAAAGTATGTTGCGCGTTTTATTCATGGCTAATCCTCCAGATTGTAAAAGGGCATTGGGTCTAAATCCTTACCACCTGTCCAGCGCTCTTTGTCGCGGACTTCGTAATGTAAGTGAGGCCCTGTGGAGTTTCCTGTGTTGCCTGATAGTGCTATTTTTTGCCCGCGCTTAACCTTGTCGCCCGGCTTTACAAAAGACTTGGTTAAGTGTGCATAGATTGCCCAACCGCCTGCAATACGCTTTGCGCCTGTGCCGATTGCCTCTTGATCTATCAGCACAGATACCCCGTAAGCCTTACCCCAGCCACCTGCACACACTGTGCCGTCTTGCACTGCATAAACAGGTGTGCCAACTGGGCAGGCAAAGTCAATGCCTGTGTGTTTTCCAGTAGACCAGTGCTTCCCAGCCTTACCCCATACTGTGCTGATTGGCTTGTCTTTGATTGGTAATGCCATTACAACGCGGCGATCTCATCTGCTGTTAATCCAAGCGCTGCAAGTTTTGCCAGTGCGCTTTCACGCGCTGCCACTTTTGCTTCTGCTTCGGCTTTTTGTGCCGCGTTTGCTGTTTGCTGTGCCTTGTATGCGGTGTGTTCCTCGGTGGTCATTTCGCGCACTAAGTCATCGATTTGAATATTTGGTTTTGCGGTTGTAGTTGCCATGTTTACTCCTTAAGATTTCTTGTAGCCATAGACGCGGACTGTTCCACCTGTAAATGTGCCAGTGTCAGGTGTAAATGTAAATGCGGTAAATTGTGTAGTTGAATTTTGATAACCAGCAGCAAAAGCAATACCAGTTGCCGATTGCCACGAACTGTCAAACATAGTGATTCTTGCCATATTTGGTTGCAAGATATCAAAATTTAAATTTGGGTTAGTGTCAATACAACCAGACGGAGTCCAATTTGATCCATTATTGCTATCCACAAAATCAAATGCGGCGGCGGTGTAACGTATTCCCGAGCGAATTGAATAATATCCCGTAGTTGTTGCGCCTAATTGCACATAAAGATTTTGGTTGGAAGCGCTAGTAGTCCCGCCGGTATAAGTGACTTTGTAATTGTCATAAGTGCTGCTAAATGCGCCACTTATCGTAACGCTTGCAACAGCACTGCCAACGGTTGTTGCACTAACCAAAGTTAATCCTGACGTGCCAAGTCCAAAAACTGTGGCATCAATGGCATCGCCTAAAGCCTCAATGGCAACTGCGCCATCTTTAACGTAATCAGTGCTGGTTGGTACTGGCCAGCCGTAGTTTGGTGTGGTTGTTGCCATTTATAGATCCATCCATTCTTCCGTAATAGGAGTATAACCTGCCCATGTGAGAGTTGGTGCGATTTGCAGCCATACTTTGTGCGGGTATGTCTCGGACAGTGCCGAGCAAACTAGTGTTAGGTCGCTTGTGTACCTTGTTAAATTCCAGCGCATACCCTCAACGAAACCGTCAAAGGTTGTGCCAAATACTGCTGGCAACTGCTGAGTGTAAACCGCCGAGCCAACCAGCATGGCAATTAGTGCATCGCGTGTGGCATCGCCAACCGTTGGGCTATGCAGTGGAATCGTCAATTCTTCGGGGTAGGTGCGTGGGTACGCCCGAGACTCAAGGAATGCTTCTGCCTGAGTTTCGGCATCTGCGCCGTTTTCTAATGTGGTTGACCGATTGCCTGCTAATTGCCCATAAGACTGCTGGCTAGTGTAATCCGCTGCGTAAGCCTCTTGGCCGTTTTTGTAGGTCACCGTCACATCATTGACAATCTCTGACCATTGGGCGGCTTGACGCAAGCCTGCTGCGAGTAGATCATCAGCTGTGAGTGTCAATGGCACATAGACTGCGCGGGCATCGTAAGAGTCGTAATGAATCGAGCCATTAGGTGCTTCAAATAAGAAACCTCGACCCGATTGGGCAGCTGACTGGACTAGGGCTAAGGCATCAGTAACGCCGCCAGAGTAGGCAGTCAGCTCGTATGTGCCGGGTGTGTCAATGTCGGTAATTAGATCGTTTACTAGGGTGATGTTTGAGCCATCCCAGTTAGCCCAAGTTGCAATGTTGCTAACACTCGACCAAATAAGATCGCCCGGTACTTCATCCCAATCTTGCAGGAATACATCTGACAGGATGTTTAATACTCTTGTGCCGTCAAACTCTTTGGCAAACCCTAGCCCGCCTGTGGTGTGCTTATTGACCTGTGCTAATGGGCCAACGGCTGTAATGTTGTAAATGGCCACAGATCCCTCTGAGCCGTAGGCATCTAGTGTGATATCAATGTCTGAGATTATGCCTGTGTAGATAGTTTTATAGGCCGCCGTTGAGTCTTGGATCTTGATCTCTACACTGTCTGACAGATTAACGTTTAGCGCTGTGTCTGCATCAGTCCATAATCTAACACTGGCGATACCGGGCTGTGCCTGCTCGTAGATGTCACGCCTACCAAGGCTTATGCCTATGCTGCTGATTGTGTTATCTGCATACTCAACCGCGCCAGCAAATACCACTTTTGGGTATGGCGTATAAGTTGTCACAGTGTTGCGCCAACTAGGTTGATTGGGCCTGTGCGCCTTGCGCTGTTTTGCAGCAGCTTCTCGATTGATCGTCTGGCTGATTCGGCGTCAATAACGCCGTTAATGTTTATGACTGTGTTACCGCCTGCGCCGTCTACCGGGCGAATAGATCCTGATCCACTTGGGACAAACATCTCAGGGCCAAACTCGCCAACCCTGTAAGCCTGCCCACCCATAACTGAGCCACCTGCAGCCCTACTCAATGGGCCACGAGCTGATTGAGGCACACCTAAAAAGTCCTGCAATCTGCTATCAGCGCGGCCAATAAAACTCAAAGCCTCTTTGCCAGTGTTGTAAGCGGATGCAATTCTATCAATGCCATTGGCTACTTTGTTAAGTGCATCGGCTAAAGTTTGCAAAGTGCTAGTTGCCTCAGGGCCATCACCGTTTATTGTGTCAAAGACATCAGCAAAAGAACCAGCCACATTACGCAAGGCCAAACCAAGGTTGTATGCCCCAGCGCCTTGGCCGTCATAAGTCCCAGCCAATTCTCTAGCGCGCTCGCTTAATCCCTCGGGATCATCGCCACCAAAAGCCTTAGCCATTAAGTTTACATTTTCAAGGAGTGTTTTCATCACTGGCAAAAGCGATACGCCAATAGATTCTTTCATCTCATCAAAACGCTCTTTTACAATGGCCAGTTGGCCTGCGTAAGTCTGAGTATTGGCAGCTGCCGCGCCACCAAATAACTTGGTCAACTCACCTTGTACTACGTTAAAATCTTTAGATTTAAGAATTGCCTCATCA
>Ga0209553_1000868_pt1 | contig 15392 bp, 13 predicted proteins | sample LauGreFBDMM110DN_2_FD_188217 | JGI IMG/M metagenome (GOLD analysis project Ga0209553, IMG submission 188217) | Freshwater lake microbial communities from Lake Michigan, USA - Fa13.BD.MM110.DN (SPAdes) (version 2) | ecosystem: Environmental > Aquatic > Freshwater > Lake | place: Lake Michigan...
CCTTTCCCTATGACCCAGCCAAGGCAAAGGCACTGCTTGCTGAAGCTGGTTACGCCAAGGGTTTTAGTTTTATGTCCGAAACGTCCAGCGGTGGCCGTGGGCCGAGTGCTGCGATTGCCCAAAAGATCGCACAGGATTTGGCAGCCGTCGGCGTGCGCATGGAAGTGCGCGCCGTGCCGCAATCAAAAATTTTCCGCGCTGCTTATGATGGCAGTTTCGACGGCCAAGCCTTCACCATGATGTATGGGTCGATCCCGTATATGGATGCGCTGACATCGCTGCGGCTGCATTCATGCTTGTGGCAGACGCCTTGGAACTGTGTGCCCGAATATGCTGAACGCATCAAACAAGCATATGCCGCATTTGACCCCGTTGAGCGCGAGCGACTGACCAAGGCCTTGGTGCGCGATATTCGCGATGATGCACCGGCGCTGTGGTTATACGACGATGTCACCTTCGATGGGGTGTCGGCGAGCGTTAAGAACTATAAGCCGGTCTTTTCGACCATTAATTATGAAACGTTAGAGTTGGCAAAATAAAAAAGGCGGCCTGTGAAGGCCGCCTTTTTCTCGTCTGATGTAAAAAGCAGTTTAGAATTTATACAACGCCTTCACGCCGATTTCGCGCTTGCGGGGCAGCGAGCCAAACGATTTGCGGGCCAGCGTACCGACGCCACCCGTATCGCCGCCCGTTGTGGTCCAGCTGAGATCGTTCGTCAGGTTCTTGCCATAAAGTTCCATGGCGAAGTCTTCGTTAATGTTGACGTGCGCGCTGGCGTTTAACTTCCAGTAGCCAGCAACCTTTAAGAAGTTCGTGTTGTCGACAAAGAAGTCGCCTTGATAGACGCCGTCGACGCGAAGGTAAGCGCCGGGTTCGTAGCCCATGAGCTGACCGATCTGGAGGGTTGCCGCAAGGTTACCCGACCACTTCGGAATGTAACGTGGCCGGTTTCCTTTGGCGTCAATCGAAAAGCCTGGATTCGCCGCCAAGGCTGGAAACAAGACGGCTCCCCCGAGCGAACCGGTGGCACCGAATTTGGTGAACTTCACGTCGGTATAGGTCGCGGCGGTGCTGAGTTGTAACCAATCGGTCGGCGAGAATTGAGCATCGAAATCGACACCATAGGTTCTGGAATCACCGGGCAGGTAAACGGCCACGAAGGAGGGGCTGAGTTCGAAAAAGACTTGGTTTTTCCAATCCATGTAATAGCCGGCCACCGAGTAGCTCAGCTTATCAGATACCTGTTGCTTGAAGCCGACTTCATAGGCCGAGAGGGTTTGAATCGGTGTAAAAAACCCGATCGCGTCGGGAGTGAGGCCTGCAGCGGGCACCAACACTGAATATGCCGCAGCATTGGTCGAGAAGCCCTGCAGCTTGCTCTTCGAGAAACTGGTGTACAGGTTCATATCCGCGTTGGGCTTGTATGCCAGAATGGCTCGCGGCATGAAGGCTTTATATTCTTGCGGTAAGTTTTGGTTCGGTGCGATATCGAAAGGTCCGGCAGTGCCAACGGGGAAGTTTCTGGCCAGGCGAGGCTGCGAGATGCCCTGATACAGGATGGTTTGTGTGTCCTTGTGCCAACGACCTTCGAGCGACAAGGTCAACTGGTCGGTGAAATCATAGTCGACCGAGCCAAAAATGCCGCGGTTCTTGCCCGTTTCAAAGGCGATGTTGTTTTTATATCCGGTGGCTCCGGCAAAAGCCGGGTAATCAGAACTGCGCGTATCCTGGGCATAATAACTGGCGCCGATCATGTAGCGCAGGTTGCTCTCGGAATCGGAGGTGTAGCGAACTTCAGCCGACTTATCGCGTGTCCACTGCACAAAACCGATCAGCCAAGGGTTCGGGCCAAGGCCTGTGGCCGGCGTTCCGAAGAGGTTGTCCGTGAAGCTCCAGTTGCTGGCGATGCCGCGCGAGGCGATCCCGAAAATGGTCGCGTCGTTGGACAACGTGTACTCACCCGACAGGTTGACTCGCCAAAGGCTGTAATTAACACCCAAGCCGTCGGGGGCCGATACCGTGTTGTACTTCTGCATTTCCACCGGCTTGGTCTGTATGACAGCCAAAGAGGTGCTGAGTGGAAATAATGGTGTCGTGGAGGTCAGCTTGCCGACAGGAGACAGATTTGTATTTTGCTTGGTCCAATCTGGGAACGCGCCGCAGAAAATGGCGCGGTTCGCCGTCGCAAGATTCGTGGTGAATGCAGCGCCTGCTGCGCCGGTGCCGACCCGGCGAAGATTGCCCGAGAACGTCTGTTTGCAAGTGCCTGGAGGGCTGTCGCTCGACTGCCCTTGAAGGGCGCGGGTATCGTCGGAATCGACGTAGAATCCGTTGGCTTTCAATTTCAAAGAATCTGAAGGCTTCAACACCATGTTTGCTGAAATCGATTTGGTGTTTTCTTGGCCGGCTGGGTCACCGTTGTCATAGTTCCAATCTGCGCCGACGCGATCAATCATCGCAGCTAGGCGTAGGCCAAAGGTATCGGTAATCGGGCCACCCGCAGCGGCGGTGACGTTGTAGCTACTTTCATTGGACGGCGAGAAAGAGGCCGAACCCTTGCCGGCGAATTCATCACCCGGTTCGGCCGGAATAAAATTCACCGCACCAGCAAACGTGTTACGACCGAAGAATGCGGTCTGCGGCCCTTTGATAACCTCAACGCGGGCTAGATCCATCAGTGGCAAAATGCCGGCGCCATCGGAAATGTAGGTGCCGTTCCAGAACACGGCTCCGGCGCGCGCGGCACCGTTTTCTGCCTGCACGCCTTGGCCACGGAATCGGATACTCGGGTTCTGACGTCCGCCCGCGCCGCCCGCGGCAGTATTTTGAAAAACGAAGCCCGATGTATAAGAGGAGAGGCTTTCCAGATTATTCACACCGAGTTCCGAAATCTTGTCCGCCGAGAAGGCAGAAACCGAGATCGGAATTTCTTGCAGCGTTTCAGTGCGCTTACGCGCGGTGACGACGATTTCTTCAACCACGCCGGTGTTCTGTGCCATGGCGGGCATTGAACTCAGCGCAAACATCACAGTTGTTGTGCCCAAAAGAGCACGCTTGAAAGCCGTCATGGTATAATTCCCCTAAAGTCAAAAAAACAGAGACCTAAATTTGCTCATTAATCTAGCAAACGATATTTATGCTGGCGATGATTTTTGCTATGATTATACCGTATCTCAGGCTCTATTCTGCGTATCTCAGGAAAGCCTGAATTGAGTATTTGCCTCACTTTTAGCGATGAGCGCCAAACAATGACCGTACCTAATTTGCAACACTCGCCAGAAAAAAAGAAACCGATCGATACGGTGCCACTCTGGATTATGGCCACGATTGTTGTTCTCGTGATCTTGATCGTCCTTTACGGGACGCAATCTTAAACCCTTTGTTGAACAAGGCTTTTGACAGAGGCGCAGTTTATCACGCCGATCTCGCACAGCACCCAAGGGGCTGGGAAAAGAAACGCGCCACAAGAGTGTCATGCTGCACCGCCTTGTCGGCCGAGACGAAGTTCTTTAGTCACATCAACTTTACTTTCAAACTCTCAGTCAATTCATCCGTATCAGGTTGTTACTTTGGTCTCATGCACAAAAGTATTTCCTAACGTAGGCAGCCGATCCTCTGGCGTAGCTGACGAAAAACGCACCTTTCGGCGGGCGCTGCCGATGATGGTCGCAGCACTCATTATATGTCTCGGTTGCTTCGCCTCTCATCCAGGGCTGGCGCAAGTTGCAACCGCCCCAACTGCGGGTAATGCCCAACAACCACCCGAGGTTCCGGGTGTGAGTTTGTCGGACGATGGCACGCGCGTGATTTATGGCCCAGAATTTTTCGCGCAATTCAATTCTGTGACGGCGATCGACATCCTCAAGCGCATTCCAGGAATCCAAGAGCTGTTGAATTTTGACAATGGCGGCTTTGTCCCTGGCGGCTCGTTCGATCAGCCCGAGAAGCGTGGCTTCGGCTCAGAAGGCCAACAAATTCTCATCAATGGTGAACGCGTTTCAGGCAAAACGAATGATACCGGCGCGACCTTGCAGCGCATCCAGGCGCGGCAAGTTGAACGGGTAGAGGTGATCCGCGGAGCCGTTGCAGGTTTGGATGTGCGCAGCGAGGGCCTGGTGGTCAATGTCGTTGTGAAGGGGTCGAGCGGTTCGGGCTCTTGGGAGGGCAGCGGGACTCATTACTCGGGCGGCCGTGTGCGGTGGGGCGGTCGCGCCAGTTACTCTGCAGCGCTCGGCGAGTTGAAGTACAACATCGGTATCGAAGAAGCGCCCAGCTTTTTGCTTCGTGATCGAACCGAAAATTATAACTCTCCTGCTGGGGCTTTGTTTCAAAGGCTTTTTGAACGCAATGAAGTCTATACGGACAAGCGAATTCTGACCGCCAACATTGGCTATGCGCTTAGCCATGGTGACAAGCTGTCGTTCAACGGGCGCTACGAAGACAAAGATGAGCACGACGAGCAGCCCATCTACCAGTTTGCCACGACGGGTCAGGCGCTCACTTTTTTGCGCTTTGATGATCGGGATCGGGATACAGCTGAAAAAACATGGGAAGTCGGTGGGGATTACACGCGCGATGTTTCAGGTGGGGGGCAGTTTAAGGGGCTTTTTGTCTACACCCACGGAACCTTCGACCGTACTGCGCCGTTTCGGCTGACGCTCGCCGCAGGCCCTCTCACACTCACACGCTTACAGTTCGAAAATCGTTCAGAGTCCGAAAAAATTATCCGTGGCTCTTATCAATGGCCCTGGGGTGAGGCGCTGACCGCAGAGGTAGGGTCCGAGGTCGCGATAAATACACTTAATAAAAATGTGAAGATGTCCGTCGATCAGGGCGGCATATTAGTTCCTACTTCGCTTTTCAATGCGCTGTCAGAAATTACCGAGACACGTATTGAACCCTTCACGAGCGCCTCTTGGCAAGCCACCGAAAAGATATTTATCGATGCTCGTTTCGAGGCGGAATATTCAAAGCTCAATCAAACGGGGCCAGACATCACAAATCGTCGGAGTTTGTTCTATCTCCGTCCAGGGCTCGATCTTCGGTACGATGTTGCGCCCTTGAATCAAATCCGGGCATCGTTGCAACGCAATGTCGGTCAACTCGACTTTGCAGATTTTGTGGCCACCTTCGAGAATAGCGACAGTCGCCCTGGCGTTGTCAATGCAGGCAACCCAAACTTGGTGCCTGAGAAAATTTGGGAATACGCTTTAACGTATGAACGTCGTCTCAGCGCAGACGGAGGGGTTGTGTCACTGAAAGCCTTTTATAACGATATCTCAGACTTGGTTGACAGTATTGCGGTTTGCCCTCAGCTCGTTCCATCGGCAGGCGGCGACATAGATAAGTGTCGGGAATTGCTCAATACGTCTGCGGTTGGTAACGTAGGTAAAGCTCGGCAATACGGCCTTGAAACAAAGGCGAGTTTGCGGTTGTCCAGCTTTGGTCTGCCAGGTGTTGTCGTGAATGCGTCGGGCGTTTTGCGTGACTCACGCTTTACGGATGCGTTCACCGGCAAGCGGGCCGATATTCAAGATTACCCACCGTATGCCTATTCATTGGGATTTCGCCACGATATCGGATGGCGAGATCTATCGTACGGCGCAACCTTTGATGATGAAGGTTTGCGCAAAGATCTTGAAATCAATACGAGCCATGCCCTGAATCGAAGGCTCGACGGAACGGCCTTTGTGGAAATGAGGGTCTTGAGCGGGATCAAAGCCAAGCTTGAAGTTCGCCGCATTTTCCGTTCTGGGGCCGAGCGGGTGCGATCAACATTCACCGGCAATCGCGGTTTCTCGCCGCTTTTGCGGGTCGAAGACCGTGTCGCTATTTTTGACCGGGTAATTGCCTTTTCGCTGCGTGGAACGTTTTAGACGATTTCCAGTGGCTCGCTCAGCGTATTGAAATACTCAAACCCGGTTTTGGTCACGCGGATCAGGTCTTCGTTATGGCCCGCACCCCAGCCCACTTCGATATAGGGCAGGTCCACTGTGAGAATCATGTTTTCTTCCAACACGTGGTCGGCGGGCTTGCTGTAAGGTCCTTCGATGCGGAAGGGGCTGTCGCCGTGCTCCAGGCCCAACGTGTGTGGACTGACGATGAGAATCTCACGCGGCATACCGGCTTTGACTTGCGCATCAAATCCGATCTTGGTGAGTTCCGAGAACTTCACGCCGGGTTTAATGGCCTCAGCCACCGCATCGCGGCCGACTTTGTTGGCCTTGGCGCGCGCGATTACATCTTTGGGCGGTTCGCCGATACATACGGTGCGTGAGAAGTCGCCATGGTATTGGCGGAAGTGGCTCACAGCATCGATCAGGAATGCTTTTCCGGGCACAGCTTCGCCATCGGGGAACAATCCAATCGTCACACCTGCCAGGAACGATGTCATCTCGCTGCCCAGCGCGGCGCATTCGGCGCGGAAGCGGCGCTCAATGTCATCAAAGCGCATGCCTTTTTCGATGGCCTTGATCGTATTCATGGTGGCGATGCCGTTATTGAATCCGGCCACGCGCATCAACGCCACTTCCGGCTCACTTTTCACCATGCGGATATAGCGGATGATGTTCTCGGCAGGAACGATGGTGATGCCCTCAAAGCCGATCTCGTCGAGCAGGTACTTGATGCGCATGTCATCAACGCCGATGCGACCTTTGGTCAGACCCGATGCTTTCAGCGCTTTCACAATGGCCCAGGCGGGCCCGGCTACTGCGGTGCTGTTGTATTTGGCTTGTGCGTCAGCCCAGCGCTGTTCACGCTCGGTCAGCTTTACGCCTTTGCGCACCGTGTAACCACTGGTCATGGCTTTGGGTTCGATCTTGCGTTGCTCGGGCGTGGGGTTCTCCCAGTTGAGTGCGCCAGAGTAGGTGATGAGTTCGGGTACTTCGCGGTCGCCATTCACGATGTCCCAAGCTTGCGGGTTGCTTGAAATCAAAAAACTTGGCTGTTTGGGGTCGCGTGCGAAAGTGGCTAGCCCGCCAATATCACTGCGAAACTTGGTCATGGTCGGGGTGGTGTTGGTGAAGTAGTAGACGTTGATCGGATTGAGTACGATCACGCCATCGAGATTGAATTGTTCTAACACAGCATAGGCGCGGGGTTTATTGACCAGCATTTTCCCCTCGACACCGGGATAAGTTTTTTGGGCACTCAATTCGATGGAGTTGCTGGATTTAGCTTGTGCAGTTGGCGTTGCTGTTGCGGCTATGCCTGCTGCTCCGATCGCCATTCCGGTTAAAAGTTCGCGACGTTCCATAAAGTCCTCCCGCATGTGATAGGTACTATGATGGCCCTCAACCGCTAACCAAGCAACGCTATAACCACAACCGCACGCCCCTTGAACGCGTGCCTTGTGCTCGTGCATAGTCTCATCTCTGTCTTTATTTCAAAGGCTTGGAGAGTTTCTTATGGACGTTCGTGCTGCCATCGCCGTTGGGGCCGGAAAACCCCTGATCATCGACACCGTGCAACTCGACGGTCCGCACGCGGGCGAGGTGTTGGTGGAGGTTAAAGCCACAGGGATCTGCCACACCGATGCCTTTACATTGTCGGGCGATGATCCCGAGGGTGCGTTCCCGGCCATCTTGGGCCACGAGGGGGCTGGAGTTGTGGTCGATGTGGGCGCGGGCGTGACGTCGCTGAAGAAAGGCGATCACGTGATTCCGCTGTACACGCCCGAATGCCGCCAGTGCAAATTTTGTACCTCGGGCAAAACCAACCTGTGCCAAGCCATCCGTGAAACCCAGGGCAAGGGAGTCATGCCCGATGGCACCTCGCGCTTCTCGTGGCAGGGCAAACCGCTGCTGCACTATATGGGCACCTCGACGTTTGCCAATTTCACGGTGCTGCCCGAGATCGCGCTGGCGAAAATCCGCCCCGACGCACCGTTCGATAAGGTTTGCTACATCGGCTGCGGCGTCACCACGGGCATTGGCGCGGTCATCTGGACAGCAAAAGCCACGCCTGGTTCCAACATTGTGGTGTTCGGTCTTGGGGGCATTGGGCTGAACGTCATTCAGGGTGCGCGTCTTGTGGGGGCCGACAAAATCATTGGCGTCGATCTTAACCCTGCACGCGAAGCCTTAGCGCGCAAGTTTGGTATGACGCATTTCATCAACCCCAGCAAAAGCGCCGACGTGGTGAAGGAGATTGTTGAACTCACGGGCGGCGGTGCCGATTACAGCTTTGAATGTATCGGTAACGTGAAAGTCATGCGCCAAGCGCTGGAATGCTGTCACAAGGGCTGGGGCCAAAGCATCATCATTGGCGTGGCGGGCGCAGGCCAGGAAATCGCCACCCGGCCATTTCAGTTGGTCACGGGCCGCGTCTGGAAGGGCTCAGCTTTTGGCGGGGCGCGGGGCCGCACCGACGTTCCCAAAATCGTCGACTGGTACATGCAGGGCAAAATCAACATCGACGATCTGATTACCCACACCATGCCACTCAACGACATCAACAAAGCCTTCGACCTGATGCACGAGGGCAAGTCGATCCGCAGTGTGGTGATGTATTAAGCGTAAGTCATGCAGATATAACAGAGATGCGATTGTCCTTGCGTGAAGATCAGGACTAGCTTGATCCTATGAAATCTGTGAGGCGTATATTCTCTCAAATCATGGTGGTGGCGCTCGTCTTGGCGGGCCTCACCGCGGCGCGTGTCATCGCCAAGCCGATCTCGTATGTCGGCGGCACCATGATCATGCAGGAAAATGACGAGACTGGTTACACGCTCACGGTCGACCACACGCTGACGCCCAAAGTCGCTATCGGTTTTTACGGCAAAAAAGAAATTCATGGCGATAAGTTTACGGTCGGCGGGCCGCAAGTGAACACGCTGGTCAGGCGCTGGAATTTACCCGATGGCCAAGGCAACATTTTCACCATGACGGGGGTGGGCGTTGCGCAACGCAATGGTGCGGGGCCGAACAATACTCAGTTTGCGGCCTGGACCAGTCTGTTGGCTGACTACGAAACACGGCGCATTTTTACGTCCTACGAGTTACGTTTAATGTACGCCCAGCACATTGAAAAGTCGGCCTGGCAGCGGGCCCGTGTTGGTTTTGCGCCGTACCTTGGAAATTATGACGATCTCAATACGTGGATCATGCTGCAAGTCGACCATTACCCGGCGAAGTCGCGCGCCACATCTATCACGCCGCTGATTCGCTTGTTTTATAAATCATTCCTTGCTGAAGGCGGCGTCAATACGCGCGGCGAGGTGCTGTTCAATTGGGTTCAGCAGTTCTAATATAGGTACATTATGCGCAACGTTCTCGCAATTCTTTCAACACTTCTCGTGCTGGCGGCTTCAGCCGCGCGCGCCGAAACTATTGTCATCACCGTCAATGGCATGGTCTGTGCTTTCTGCGCGACGGGCATCGAGAAATCGTTCAAAAAACAAACCGCCGTTGCCGCCATCAAGGTTGATCTGGAAAGCAAAAAAGTTACGGCACAGACCAAACCCGACGTTCTGCTGGCCGACGACGTGGTGACGAAACTCATTACCGATGCCGGCTATGCCGTGGTTGATATCGTCCGGCAGCCCTAACATGAACGATACTTTTGAAAAAGCCGCGGTGCGCGACATCACCGTGTCGGCAATGAGTCTGTTGTTTTCAAGCGGCTGCCTCGTGTGCTGCGCACTGCCCGCGTTGTTGGTCTGGGTGGGCGCAGGCGCGGCGATGGTGGGGCTGGTCAGTGCGGTTCCGCAATTGGTCGTTCTGTCCGAACACAAGGCTATTGTGTTCGGCATTGCGGGCGCAATGTTGGCCGTCGTTGCCGTCCTGCGTTACCTGAACCGCAATGCCCCATGCCCGGCCGACCCGGCCTTAGCTAAGGCCTGCCAACGCTTGCGCACGTTTGGCACCGCCACATTTTATGGCTCGGTTGGTATTTATGCCGTTGGTTTTTTCTTTGCATTTTTGGCAGCTGGGTTGCTGGCATAGAGCCAACGACAACATGAGCTAAGATGCGCGCAGCCTTACATCAACCCGATCGCCTTGGGCAGCCACAGCGTCAGCGCGGGCAGCGCAACAAGAATGATCAATCGCACGATATCGGCGATCACGAAAGGCGTGACCCCTTTATATATCGTGCGCAGTGTCACTCCCGGCGCCATGCCTTGCATCACAAAAACATTGATCCCGATGGGTGGCATGATCATGCCGATTTCAATCACCACAACATTGATAATGCCCCACCAGATGGGGTCATAGCCCATGGCTGTGATCACCGGAAAGACAAAGGGCAACGTGATGACCATGGCTGCCACTTCGTCAAAGATCGCGCCGAGCACAATATACATGGCTAGCATCAGATAGATGATCATCAGGTCGGGGATAGGCAAGGCCTCGATGGCGGTGATGATGATGTCGGGGATGTGAGAGAGCGAGATGCAGTAGCCAAAAATGTTGGCACCGATAATAATTAGATAGATCAGCGCCGTTGACGCTGCTGTTTCTTTCAGGTTGTTGAAGAACGAAGTGCGGTTGAGCTTGCCACGCACCCAGGCAAAAATGATCGCCAAGGCCGCGCCCACCGAAGCTGCTTCGTTGATGGTGAAGATGCCCGAATAAATGCCGCCCGAGACCAGAGCGGCCAGTAAAATCACGCCCCAACTTTCTCTCAACGCGCCCCACCGATTAGACCACGGCGCGCGTGGGCCAGCGGGGCCGGCCTCGGGGTTCAATGCCACCGACACACGCACGGCGACCAGGTAGCCAATCGTGGCCAACAGTGCAGGAATAACAGCGGCAACAAACAAGGCGGTGATGAACTGCTCGGTCAGGATGGCATAGAGCACCATGATCACCGACGGCGGCACGATAATGCCCAAGGTCGCGCCCGACGCGATGGATCCGGTGGACAATGAGTCGGCGTAACCACGCCGTTTCATCTCAGGCAGGGCGATGCGCGCCATGGTTCCTACCGTGGCCAATGACGAGCCGCACACCGCACCAAAACCCGCACACGATGCTACTGTGGCCATGGCCAGGCCGCCACGTTTATGACCGACCAAAGCTTGTGCCAGGCGATAAAGGTCAGCCGAAAGCCCAGCGACGCCCGCGAAATTGCCCATCAGCAAGAACAGCGCGATTACCGCCAACTCGGAGCTGGCGATTTGCTGGGCGGGGTCGATGCCCAGCACCGCCACGGCAGGCTCCCAGCCGATGATCAATCCGGTGCCAATAAACCCGCCGATGGCCATGGCCGCGCCGATGGGCACATGCAACGCAATCATACCCAGCACTGCCAAGAGGGCGAGCGAACCAATCACAGTCGGGTCGAGAACAGATGCGTCCACGCTAAAGGCCTATTCTAAAATGCTATCGTCGTAGCTTGGCCGCGGCACACCCCTCAGGGCGGCTTTCAGCGCGGCACTGAGGATCCATAACTGTACCAACGCAGCGGCCATCATCAGGCCAGCGACAACCCACCACACCGGGGCAGTATTCCATTCCAAGGTCGAGGTGGTGCGACCAGCGTGCTGAAACTGAAGCGTGAGCTCTGTGAATTGCCAGGCGAACAGTGCGAACAGCGCCAGCATGGCAACCGCGCCGATCACGTCGAACCACGCATGCCAGCGATCACCTAATGCTTTGCCCAGCAAATTCACAGTGACGGCGTTGCCTTTTTTTAATCCGGCCGGAAAACATGAGGTAACGACAACGGCAAAGGCAATCTCGGTCAGGTCTTTCAACCCTTCGAACCGCGCCAGGTTCAGATAGCGCAAGACCACATCAACCATGGTCAGGAAGGCGATGAAGACCAAGCCCAGGAATCCCAGCGCGGCGATGGTGTCGCAGACGCGGTCAATGGCACGTTCCGTTGTTGAAATGGGGGCGGCGGGTTGGCTCATGTTGCGCTGGCCCGTTCTTGCGAGCGTAGTTGCGCCAGAATGTCCAACGCTGCGGCATACGTCTCAGCGCCATTTTCGGTCCGCGCGATCCACGCATCGACCAGCGGCTTCACCGCCACTTGAAGCTGCTCGATGTCGTGCGCTGAGGGTTCGATATAGGTCAACGACGGCAGTGCGCGGAATTTTTTTTCGATTTCCTGAACGCGCTTGTCGTAGGCTTGACCACCCAGCAGCGCAATACGCTGGCCACTGTTGCGGGTGACGATCTCCTGCAAGTCTATCGGTAAACTTTCCCACACGCGTTTGTTCATCAGCATCGCGAAGGACACCACGCCAAAGGGTGCATTGATGACATGGGTTGAAACGCGGTAGGCCTGGAATGTGTTGACGGCGACCAAGCCTTGAACCGTTCCATCGATGGTATGCCGCCGCAGCGCTTCGTAAACATCGGACGGATGCATCGCCTCGGTAGTGGCGCCAAGCGAGGTGACGAACTCACCTTCTAATCGCCCGGCGCTGCGGATTTTTTTGTTTTTCAAGTCATCGAAGTTTTTCACTGGCAGGCGCATAAACAAATTGCCGGGTTCAGCTGTCCACATCCCCAAAACATGCACGTCTTCAAAACCCTTTACCAGCCCGCGCTCATAGAGGGTCCACGCCAGGACCGACGCTTCGACGGCGTTGCGCGTCAGCAACGGAACTTCCAGGACTTGTAATTGTTTAAACTGGCCAGTGGTGTAATTGGGCTGCACGAACCCCACCTCGGCGATGCCCGCGCGCAAAAGGTCAAACTGGGCATAGGGGCTGCGGCCCAGCGAGCCGCCAGCGTAGATATCAAAGCCGATGCGTCCACCAGTGTCATCCTCAATCGCCTTGATCCAGGGTTTCACAATATTCGTGACGGTGTGACTGACGGGGGCCAAATAAGCGCTAAACCGCAAACGCGACTGGGCCGATGCCATTTGTGCACCAAGGGCGAGGGGTGTCGCAATGGTCGAGGCAATCACAGAGCGTCGTGACAACATGGAAAACCTGACCAGCAATTACGTGTATTGAGAAAGATCGAGAGAGACTGGCTGCTCTTCTTCAGCCACCGGCCCAGAGGACATGGCCAGCCCAAAGGCCACGGTCACTTTGCGGATCAGGTCGATTTCGCTGGCCACGACGTCGTCGTAATGCTCGGCGATCCCGCGCACGTTTTCAGACAACTGCTCGCACAATGTCCCCAGTGATGCGTCACGCAACTTCGAGGCCACGCCTGCCGCTTCGCCTAACACGTCGGCCAGCATAATCAGGTCGGTCTGGACTTCTTCTGTAATCTGCTGGCTGTCATAAGCATGCACCAAGCGCTCGCACACTTCGCCCAAGCAGAAACTTTGCCGGTCAAGCTTGGCCTGCAAGACCTGCTGCAGCGAATCCTCAACAGCTTCCTTCAAAGACGTTTTGTCAAACTCGTGCTCATTGACCTTTTCCAGAAAAGTGTTGAGCACCGCAATGTGTCGCACCCGACCGGTCAGTTCTATGTTTTTGCGCTGAGGGCCCATGTAGTCATCGGTCACAATAAAGGGCTGGCGATGGATTGCGCCCCAGCTTGAACGCACAGATATCCTTCAAGACCTGAAACGAGCTGGGATGGAGGTCATCAGCCAAGATCAAAACATCGTGGGAGGTTTCGGCAAAAGCCGCCACCAAGTCTTCCATACGGCAGAAGGTGCGGGTCTTGCGGAATCCTTCGCCGCGCCGGTCTTTGTCGAACTTCTTGGTGCTCATCTCAACCTAACAAACCGGGTCGCCCCGTTGCCTTTGCCGAAAAATTTAACATAACCACAGCACAAAGCATTGCGCCGTCCGGGCAATCTTTCCGCGCAAGGTGAATCATTTACTTTGTTTGGAGGGGTTTAACAAAGCCCGAATGTCAAAGCTAGGCTTTGTGGGCCAGATTACTTATTCCGTAACGTCAATTTGGGGGTAATTCACGATTAAATTGCTGGGTTTGTAGCCCCTCACGCGGCGATGCAGCCCGTCAAACATGACAGTTTCGTGCATATATAGTGTCGGCGGGTCATCGTGGAGGCGGCGGAGCAACTGGCGCACGATGGTTGTGCGGTTGTCCAGATTGAACTCGGCCTGGGCCGCACGGATCAGCGGCAGCATGTCGGGTTCGCAGAAGTAATCGTTTCGCGTCATGCATAGGGCGAAGGTGCGCATGGGGTCAAGGCTGGGCTTGACGTTAAAATCGATGTTGTAGGCTTGGCCGCCCCAGCCGCCAAAATTCACGCGTTTGATCATCTCGCTGCTGGGGATGGAACGCATCTCCAGCGTCACGCCCACCTTCGCCAAGTCCTGCGCCATGTATTGAAAGATCGCGGTGTCTGCCGCACTGCCACCCAAGATCGCCTCGGCGACCAATGTGAAGCCCTTCTCATAACCAGCCTCTTTCAGCAGCGCCTGGGCTTTGTCGGGATCGTAGGGGTATGCTTTGAGTGTCGGATCAAAACCAATGGCAAACGACGGTGTGGCCTGGCTGGCGGGAATGGTTGCGTTGTTCAGCAGCGCCTCGATGTAGCGCTCTTTGTTCACGGCGTAGTTCAGGGCCCGCCGCACGCGCTGATCGGCCACGGGCCCGCCTTGTTTTTTCAGCAGCGCCAAGCCCATGGCACCTGGGCCTCGGCTGACATGATGGGTGTGCCCTGCGTCCGCTAAGGCCGCAATTTCCTCTGGCCCAATCACGATGGCTACATCGGCGTTGCCCGACAAAATCGCTTGTGTACGCGAGACGGCATCAGGCAATTTGATGAACGTCAGTTTGTCCAGCTTCGGCGGTGTCCACGAACCTGCGAACGCCGACATGTCGATGCGGTTGGCGGCCCAACGATCGACCTTGAACGGCCCGGTGCCGATGGGTGCTTTGGCGAAGCCCTCAGGCCCCAGTTTGCGCCATTGCCCTGGGGCGGTCATGCGCGCCATAGCCAGTTCGCCGGGCAACATGATGTTGGGATATTTGGTCACAATCTCGACCGTGAAATCATCAATCGCACGCACGCTCTCGATGGCAGCGACCACGCGCGAGACGGACTCGCGTTTGCCTGCGGGTGAAATCAAGTATTCGAGGTTCGTGACGACGGCATCCGACGTGAAAGGCTCGCCGTTGGAAAATCTAACGCCCTGGCGCAGCTGAAATCGCCACGTCAGCGGGTTGAGCGACTCCCAGCTAGAGACTAGCCACGGCTGCACTTTGGCGTCTTCATCGACCATCGTCAGCGGGTCGAACATCGCCGCCCAGATATAAATCTCTGACGAACTGGTGGACCGATGCACGTTGCCCAAGGCGGCGGGCAAGCTATAGCTGGTGACGCGGAGGCTTTTCTCGGCGAATGCGGGCCGTGTGATCGGTATCGTCAGCCCGCAAAGCCACAAAAAGGTATAAACAGATTGAATCCATTTCATCGCGCAAACGTAGCGTGATTTTTCGATTGCGGAAACCTCCCCCTCAACCGACACTTCGTGTCGACCTCTCCCTCCAGGGGAGTTG
>Ga0209553_1000869_pt1 | contig 15384 bp, 15 predicted proteins | sample LauGreFBDMM110DN_2_FD_188217 | JGI IMG/M metagenome (GOLD analysis project Ga0209553, IMG submission 188217) | Freshwater lake microbial communities from Lake Michigan, USA - Fa13.BD.MM110.DN (SPAdes) (version 2) | ecosystem: Environmental > Aquatic > Freshwater > Lake | place: Lake Michigan...
CTTGAGCAACAGCTTCTCACGCTCAAAGCGAGTGACTCCAAGCGTGAGCCCTCCGAAGAAGTTCGCGATGCAACACCAGTCGTCGCGCGCATCAGCCTCGTCTCCGGCTCGATGATTCGACGCGAAGAAGGCAAAGACACCGCGATCCTTCTCTTCGCTGCGCAGGATGGATTGGGTCGAGAAATGCAGTGCGTGGGAACGCTCGCCATCACCGTGACCGCCGCAACAGCGGGCGCCGACGCCGTCACGCTCGCAACCACATCCATCGGCGCCAAAGCGCTCCGCGACTGCTACCGCGCGGGCTTCATGGGAGCGCACTACACGGTGGAACTTCCACTCACCGCCACCACGGATGACATGCGCACCGCACTGATCACTGCGAGATTCACCGACGGCTGGACCAACAAAGAGTTTCACACCGACGCAGTGCTGATGGTCGTGAAAAAGTCACCCGTCAATCAAGCAACTACCGACGCGCCCACATCTGCCACAGAATCGAAGGGCAGTTAGACTCCTTCTTATGCTTCGTGCTCGATCAACATCTTCCTTGCGAATGACGCGCTGCATCTTGTGCATCGCAGGATGTTGCGTAGTCATACTCACCGGCTGCCAGAAGGTGCTCTTCCCTCAAGACAGCCCTCGCACGCAGTACGAAACCTACGACCAAATGCGCCAGAAGTTCCAGCCGCTCGAAGTCACCGATGTCTTCGGCACTCCACAGCCCGCACTGCGCGCACGGTTGTCGCCCGCAGCGGATTGAGATCGCGCGTTCTCTTCGGCGCTTTCTGCAGTATCTTTCGCTCGACTGCCGATCTTTCGGCTTTCCCTTTCCGGTGTTCACGCAAGGATGCGAGCAGTGCCGAAAATTTCAAAGCCGAAATCGTCCCGCAACGCGGGTTCTCGTCTGACAAACTCCGCCTCGAACAGCAGCGCGACTCCCGCGCGCGCGCGCTCGTCGTCCCGCAAGACACCGAGTCGTGGAGGCGTCGTATGGGGCGTGTTCCTTGGCGCAATGACGATCGTCGGCGGATTGATGTTCGCCAGTGGTGGCTTCGAGCAAATGCGATCTGGCCCCGCGGTGGGAGTTGCGAAAATCAACGACGCGCCAGCCGCGCCCTGGTCATCAATCGTGATTCACTCATCAGGAACCCCTGCTGGCAGCCTGCAAAGTCTTGAACGAGCTGCTCAGGCGGAAGGATTCGATTCGAGTCCATTTCACTTTGTCATTGGAAACGGACTTGATGCCACCGACGGCGCTGTGATGCACACGCCGCGATGGAGCCAACAACGCGCAGGAGTCCGAACTGCAGATCGTCCCGCAGGCAGTTCACCCGATGCGGAGTGGTTCAACCAACACGCGATTTCGATTTGTCTTGTGGGAAGCGGCGATCGTCGGGCCTTCACGCAGCCACAACTTGATGGGTTGTTGAATGCGGTGAATGAGCTGCAGCGGCTCTACAACATTCCTGATGCGGCGGTGTTTCTCCACTCCGACCTCAGTCCGATTTCGGATCCCGGCGCTCAATTTCCTAGAGAGCAGTTTTTCTCGGCGCTTTCCCGCTGACATCGCCGCCGCGACAGAACCTCAACTTTCCGTCAGAATGCGCGACTCATGCCTCAGGAGTTGTTTGGTTATCCCATCGTGAAGCAAATCGGAGAGGGTGCTGCGAGCACCGTCTACGTGGTTCGCGATCCTGCGTCCAACAACCTCTACACGCTGAAGCATGTGATTCGCAAGTCCGAGCGCGACGATCGATTCCTCGAGCAGGTGGAAGCGGAGTACGCGCTCGGAAGCAAAGTGCAGCACGCAAACGTTCGCGGCACAGTTCGCCTCGAGCGCAAACGCAAATTCTTCCGCACGGTTGAGCTCGGACTGCTCTTGGAATTTGTCGACGGACGAACACTCGAAGAGCATCTGCCTTCGTCGGTACTCGTTGCCACTCGCATCTTCGCGCAGGTCGCAACCGGTCTCGCGAGTATGCATGCAAAGGGTGTCATTCACGCGGATATGAAGCCAAACAATGTGATGCTCACAGCAAAGACTGGCGCTGTGAAAATCATCGACCTCGGTCAAGCATGCATGTTCGGCACGGTGAAGAAGCGCATTCAAGGCACTCCAGGTTTCATCGCACCCGAGCAGGCGATGCGCGAAGAGATCACGTCGCAGACAGACGTGTACAACTTTGGCGCAACGATGTACTGGGCACTGATGGGCGAACTCATTCCCACCGCGATGCCCCCAAAGGACGACGCGCAATCGAAGTTGTATCGCGGCGCGCTCGATGCGAAGTCCATCCGACTACCCACGCCACCGCACGAGCGACGCGCAGACATTCCACCGATGCTCAGCAAGACCATCATGGAATGCGTGCATCCCGATCCAGCGAAGCGCGTGCAGTTGATGGCGCATCTCGCGACGCGACTCACATTGATCGGCGACCTCATCGAGAATCCATCTGCAGGTCCATCTGCAGATTCAGACTCAATGACGAGCGCGTGAATGGATGAACACGCGGCGTTACCCGCTCGTTGTCGGAGAGTTTGTGACAGGCGTTTCGCCTGAAGGTGGGCGAGTGCCGCGACCGCCCCGACCCGATCCTCCGCGCGAGGAATTTTGTTCGCCCGCTGCTGGTGAAGTTGTTGCTGCTGCGGCGGAATCAGATGAGCGCTTGGGCGCGCCTTGTGTTTCCGCAACAGGCGCAACTTCGAAGAGCTTTGGATCGAGCTGTGCGACGACTTCGCCTGCGAGTGGTTCGCGGAGGAGGACTTCGTCACCAGCAGCAAGGCCTGCGAGCACTTCGACTTGGAGTTCGCTCGAGCGGCCGAGCTTGACTTCACATTGCGTGATGCCTGAACCGTCGCGTGTGTAGACGAAACTCACCGGACCTTGTCGGAAGACTGCTTGCACTGGAACCGTGAGCACTGCAGTCACGCTTCCCAAGAGGATCTCGCCCTTGCATCGCATCGCGGGCTTCAGTCCAGAAGCTTCATCGGCGGTGAGTGCAACTTTGACGGTGTATTCACGTCGGTTCGGATCGCGCCATCCACCGTTGGCTGCGAGGACGCTCACGCTTTGGACTTCTCCTTTGAATGCGCGGTTGGGCATTGCGTCACTGAACACTGTCGCGGTCAATCCGATCTTGATGCGGCCCGAGAGTGCTTCGCTCACCTTGAGATTCGCAAGCATGCGCGACGTATCAGGGAGAAGGATGACCAATTCGTTGGGCTTAAGCTCGGTCCCAACCTGCGGAGGTTGCGCATCGCCGCCGCCGCGACCACCATTGGAGGAGTCGAGACTTGTCGCGTAGACAACCAGCCCATCGATTGGCGCGAGAAGTGTCGTGCTCTCCAGTTGCACTTCGAGATTCTTGAGTCGCTCACGCTCGCTCGCAACACGGAATGCAGCACTATCGAGATCGGCTTGCGCTTTCACGAGCTCGGCATCAAACTTCTGTTCCACGCGACCACGCTCAGCGGTTGCTTGATCGAGATCGGAGTTCTTCTTCGCCTCTTCTTGGCCGAAGGTGTACTTGTCGTAAACCTCGAGATCAAGCTTTGACTGTTCGACTTTCGCCGCAGCCTCAATCATCGCGATGCGATCCTTCTCGTACTCATCGCGCGGGATATAGCCACTCTCGACAAGTTTCGCGCTCTCGTTGAATCGATCGACAAGTCGTTTGTGATTGATCGTCGCTGTTTCACCAGTAATTTCGAGCGATTTTCGCTTCGACACCACTTCGCCGTGACGCCATCCTTCGAGCGCAAGTCCTGCGATGCGCATCGTCACTGCAGCCTTCTCGAGTTCGCTTGCGCGCTCGCCGCGTTTGATCATCAACGCTTGCTCCGCAGCAATCCGCGCGCTCTCTGCGGTGTTGCACTTGTCTTGCGCATCCTTCATCTTGTCGGAGAGTTCTTCACGCGCGAGTCGAACGAGCACATCGCCCGCTTTGACGCGCGTGCCCTCGGGGACGATCTCCTTGATGATGGCGCGTTGCTCAATCCGGTTACGCACTTCAACTTGCTTCTGCGCTGCGAGTTCACCAGACACAGGCAAAAGGATGTCGAAATCTGTCAGCGCGACTTCATGCACATCAAGCACTGCAACTACGCCGCCGTCATTGCCACCGCAAGCGGTCAAGAGGACACTGCTCGTACACGCAAGTACTACGCATGCGAGTGTGGGAACGCGGAGGAGTTGGAGGGGGCGCGTGTTCATTCGTGAGGTCATTCGGGCCTTACTTTGATCGGTCAATGAGGTTACTTCCCTGTTCTTCCACAACGTTCATGCCTGGTGGTGGAATCATTCGGCCATCAGGCGCAACGCGAAGTTGCCCTGTCGCCAGCTGCGCGCCGAGAATTGCCTCTTGAATCTCACGCTTTGCGCTTGCGAGCTGATCTTGCGCGCGGCGGAGTGCATCGACAGCCTCAGTGCGGTCACGCGCAGTTGCGCGATCTGGCGCTGCGTCGATCGCGGTCTGCCGATTGTTTGCAGCAGCGACATTGCGTTCTTGCACAGCGAGCGAGAACTGCGCGCGATCGAGTCGTCGCACTGCTGCGCGAACTTCCACCGCAGCTTCGTCGCGTGATTGCTGTAACTGTCGCTTGGATTGTTCGAGCAGGATCTGTGCTTGTCGCAATTGAAGATCTTCACGCACGCGATCGAGTGGTGCGGAGTAGGTAAGTGCTGCGGCGAGGAAATCATCGCCAGGAGAAAACTGCACGCCGGCTTGATTTCGATTCGGATCTGTCGGAAGCGTGTTCACCACGGAGAGCGTGAGGTCGCCGAGCAATGCATTTCGCGCAACATCGACGCGGCGCGCAAAGTCATCTGCAGCATCCGCGAGGTTCTGTAAGTCGAGCCGATAGCGGAACGCCAACGTGATCGAGTTACGGAGATCAGTCACCGGAACGGGAAACACAAAGAGCACGGGGTCGATGCGAACAATCGCTTCTTCAGGTAAACCGATGCGCACCTTGAATCGATCGAGTTGCAAGCGATAGCTCTCTTGCAAACTACTCAATCGATCGAGCGCGAACAGCGTATTCTGAATCGCGAGGTCGGCTTGAAACGGTTCCGTGCGACCCGCGGACACAAGTGCCTTGGTGCGATCTTCAACATCCTGGCTTCGTTCCACTTGGCGTTCAGCGTTCGCGATTTGCTGAAGTTGGAGGACAAGCCCGAGATAGTTCGTTGCGAGTTGGAAGTAGAACTCGCGGCGGAAAGTCTCGAAGTTTCGTGCGGCGTACACGAGGTTTCGGCGCGATTGGATAAGCGGCTCAAGCGCAACATCACCGAAACCACGCTGCAGTGGGAATGTCGCTGCAAGCACGATGTCTGCGGACTGTTGATCATCACCGATCGCATTGTCGAGTTGCTGCGTGGCATCGACCACGAACGCAGCCGAGACATCACCACCGAAGGGCAACTGCTGCGTGATGGAGGTTTCGTTGAGAAGATTGAGTGTGCTCGCGAATCGCCCATCGTTGCCGTCGGCAATAACCTGCGCGCTACTCACGTTGGTCGGGAGTGGAGTCCAGCGATGCTCTTCGATGAGCAGTCGAATCGCAGTGATGAGATACGACTCTTGCGCGAGCAGATATTCTTCAGAGTGCTCGATCGCGTAACTGATGGATTCGTCGAAGGTCAACAATCGCGCATCAGGCGAACCCGCCATGAGTTGCTCGAACCGTTCAGCGATGCTCTGCGCGTCGTTGGCGGCTTTGTCGACAGCCTTGAACACAAGTTCATCTGCGCGCGGATTGATGGTCGGTGGTTGGTCAGCGTTTTCTGGCCAATCCGGAAAGTACGAACCTGGCGTGTAGCGAGAGCCATCTACAACTGGCGCAACCGCATTTCCTCCGAGTGCCTCGGCACTTGAGCGCAGTTTCTCGTTCGTGGATTCATCGATCTGTCGAAGGCCCATTTCGCAACCAACAAGCGTGAACAATGTGAGCGCGAGTCCGCTTGCGGCGAATCTGGTGGCAGAGGGGATGGAAGAAGAGGGCGCCATAGCGTCGGATAAGAAGCGGTTCTACCGTAGAACAATCATTTGGTTGGCGTCGTGCGGAGTTCTTTCAGAAGCAAAAAAACCCATTTACAGCGCCGAGGGATGCCAAACGGTCTTGATTTCCACGAGTTTCTCGACAATCCACGGCGAATGCAGCACCGCAGGATCAGCGAGATCCGTGTTGCGATCAAGAATCGTCACACGCTTCATGTTCTCTGCAATGCCAAGTTCAAGTGCCCGCGCGTCTGCCTTCGAAAGCCCCGCAGCGATGCAGCCTTGCACATCACGGTGCGAAGCGATCCACGGAATCAGTTCAGCGATTTTTCCAGTGAGCACATTCGCAACACCCGCAGGAACATCGCTTGTTGCGAGCGCTTCACCGAACGTCGCGGCGATGAGTGGATTCGGTCCACCGCAACACAAGACCACGGCGTTTCCAACCGCAAGTGCAGGAAGCAGGACCGAGAGCAATCCGAGAAGCGGTTGCTCTGCGGGCGCGATGGCAACAACAACGCCGACAGGTTCGGGTGATGAGTACACGAGGTACGGACCAGCAACTGGTTGCTTGCCGCCGAGGATCGCGCCGATCTTGTCTGTCCATCCAGCCCACGCGATGCATCGCTCGATGGAGAGTGCAACCTCTTTGCGCGCCGCGCTCGGAGTAACTTTTCCTGTCGCGCACAGAAGCGCAATGCACTCTTCTTCGCGTGCTTGAATCATCTCGGCGATGCGGTAGAGGACTTGCCCTCGGTTGTACGCGGTTGCGTTCGCCCACTTGGTTTGCGCGCCATGCGCTGCTTCGACTGCATCACGCAAATCTTTGCGACTCGCGTGTGAGACATGTGCGAGCACACGACCCTTTGCATTCTTCACTGCTAGCGATCGGCCAGACTCGCTGCGTGGAAACGCACCATTGATGAAGAGCTTGTAGGTCTTCACGACGCCTTGCACAGTAGAAGTATTGTTGCTCGTCATGAGTGCTCTCGCGATTCCTGTTTAGCGACCATCGACCTTGAGATATGCGCGAAGTCCTTGACGACCACCCTCGCGACCGAATCCACTTTCGCGGTACCCACCAAACGGCGCGCTCGGATCGAAGCGGTTGAATGTGTTGAGCCAAATCACGCCAGCCTTCAATCGCGCCGCCATTTCCAGTGCTTTCGCGCCCTTTTCGGTCCACACGCCTGCGCTCAATCCGTAGTTCGTGTTGTTCGCGCGCTGAATCGCTTCTTCAGGCGTGCGGAAACTCATCACGCTCAACACTGGGCCGAAGATTTCTTCGCGCGCGATGGTGTGTGAGGGTTGGACATTCGTGAAGAGACACGGCCGGCAGAAGTATCCCTTGGTGGGAAGCGCGCCTCCACACTCAAACTGTGTCGCACCCTCAGCTGCACCGAGTTTGATGAAGTGTTGAATGCGTTCGAGTTGCTCTTTCGAGTTGATCGCGCCGACATCCGTGTTCTTGTCCATCGGATCACCAACACGCAACGTTTGCATGCGCGCTTTGAGACGCTCGATGAATGTGTGAAGGATGCGCTCTTCGACAAACAGGCGACTGCCCGCGCAACAGACTTCACCTTGGTTGAACCAGATGCCGGACACCACGCCTTCAATCGCTTGATCGATCGCAGCATCCGCGAAGATGATGTGCGGGCTCTTGCCGCCGAGTTCAAGCGTGAGTTTGCGTCCAGTACCCGCGAGCGTTGCGGCGATCGCTTTACCGACTTCGGTCGAGCCTGTGAACGCAACCTTGTCGAGACCATCGTGCGCAATGAGCGCTTTGCCTGCTTCGGGTCCACCCGTGATGATGTTTACAACACCAGGCGGTAGCCCGCATTCATCGAAGATTTCAGCGAGGCGCAGCGCGGTGAGCGGAGTGGTTTCCGCGGGTTTGAGTACAACGGTGTTGCCGCACGCGAGTGCTGGCGCGATCTTCCACGCGAGCATGAGCAACGGAAAGTTCCACGGGATCACTTGACCACAGACGCCAACAGGCTCAAGTTTCGCGCCCGGAAACGCATACGCAAGTTTGTCACACCAACCCGCGTGATGGAAGAAGTGTTGTGCGACGAGCGGGAGATCGTCATCGCGACTTTCCTTGATGGGCTTGCCACTGTCGAGTGTTTCGAGCACCGCGAGTTCGCGTGATCGCTCTTGAATTCGTCGCGCGATGCGAAAGAGAAACTGCGCACGAGCACTCGCGCTCAACTTCATCCAGGGCTTCAGCGCCTTTCGCGCGCTCGCCACAGCAAGGTCGACATCCTTCGCGTTCGCTTCGGCAACCTCGGCAAGCGGCTGCTCTGTCGCTGGATTTGTGGTGACGCGATACTTTCCGGACCTCGGCGCGACAAAGTGTCCGTCGATAAAAAGCCCGTAGCGCGCGGCGATTTCCACAGGCACAGTTTCTGGCGCTGGTGCGTATTCAATGTCGGTCACGAGCGTGATTCTAAGGACTCGGGGCAGCCTTCGCTTCCACTGTTGCTACCTTATGTGTCCTATGGCTTCTACGATTCCTGAGAAGATTCTTGTCGTCGATGTTGGCGGTACGCACGCGAAGTTCCTCATGACAGGGTGGACGGAGAAGCGTGAGGCCGACAGTGGCCCCGCGTACACGCCCACGATGTTGTTGGCGGACATGGAACGGTTGCTCGCAGGAGCGACGTTTGATGCAGTGACCATCGGGCTTCCGATTCCGATGAAGGCGGGAAAGGGTCTCCGTGAACCAGCGAATCTTGGCGCGGGATGGAAAGACTTCGATTTCGCAGCAGCATTCGCAAAGCCCACGAAGGTGCTCAATGATGCTGCGATGCAAGCAGTCGGCGGATACGTAGGTGGCCGCATGCTTTTCCTCGGTCTCGGTACTGGACTTGGTTCATGCTTGATTGAAGAACGGCACGTGCTTCCACTGGAACTCGCGCATCTTCCGTACAAGAAGCGCAAGACCTTCGAGGAATACGTTGGAGTTCGCGCGAAGGAAAAACTAGGCAAGAAGAAGTGGCGCGAGGAAGTTGCGAGTGTGATCTCGATCTTGCAGTGCGCGATTCTGCCTGACAGCATCGTGCTTGGTGGCGGCAACGCGAAGGATCTCAAGGAGCTTCCTGCAGGGTGCTTACTAGGCGACAACGCAAACGCGTTCGCGGGCGGATTCGCAGTGTGGCAAAGTCGGTGGACGGGGATTTAAAGTCGCGAGCGGTCAGTCGCGAGCGCGAAGGACACTCGCTGGTGTTTCAGCGGTCATCGCGGTGAGTTGACGCAGCACGTAGGTCATGCGCTTGCGCTTGTGTGGTTCTTCTTCAAGGCAATCAAGCAGCAAGTCTGACAGCGCTTGTGGGATCGTCGGATCGAGTTTGATCGGCGCGCCCGACCCTGCGACCATACTTGGATCCACGCGACTCTTTGTCGACTCCGTAGTCTTCGCAGCCTGCGGTGCGTACATTCGGAAGAGCAGCCAGAACATCGTCGCGCCGAAGTTGAACACGTCAGTCTGTTCGGTCACTGGTCCGCGTTCAGCCTGCTCTGGCGCGAGGAATCCAGGCGAACCCTGCACGCGCTCTTTCACTGTGCCAACTTTGCATGCTTGACCGAGGTCGATCAATTTCACATGTTTGGTTTCGTCGTAAAGGATATTGAGCGGCTTCATGTCCGCATGGACGAAGCCTCGTTCGTGCATGTGTACGAGCGCGCTCGCGACTTGGCGGAAAATGATGAGGCACTCAGCTAACGGCGGCTTGGGGACCGTGGCGAGATCCTCCGCGTCGACATACTCCATCACAAGGCCAAGTTCTTTCGCGTTGCGATTGAGAAGCGTGTCGCGACAGAGTTTGACCATCGAGCGAATCGCGGGATGGGAGAGTTTCGAACCGATTTCCCATTCTTGGCGAACTTGCTCGAGGAACCGATCTTCCTTTTCACCTTCGGAGATGACGTGCTTGAGCGCATAGATCGTGCGCGTCTTTTGGTCGCGCACAACCCAGATGCGGCTCGAAGCCCCATCGCCAACAAATCGCACGACGCGATAATCCCAAAGCAACTTGCCTCGCAAGTCGAGCTTCTGTGCAGCACACTCGCCCTTTGGGAGAGGTAAAAGGCTCACGAGATACCTCCGAGGGCGTGCGCCACCGAGAGCATCATTTCATGAGAGGAAAATTCGAAGCAACAGCCCAACGACATGAGGGGCAATCCAAGCGTCCAAGTTGTTGAAGCCACCCCACGAATCGAGAGCAGCATGAGAAGTGACCTCGGCTTTCGAACCGAGGGGCGAGCCATCATAACGCGTGTTTGCACGGAAGATTGCAGTTGCGTTCATACATCTGCAAAGTCATCGCGCGCGGGGTATTTTCCGGTCTTCAGTTTGACAAGTTGGCGCAGAAAATCATTGAGTAGGGTGGATGCGCCGAATCGAAAGAGTTCTGGTGTCATCCACTCCGAACCGAGCGTCTCGTAAAGCATGATCAATTGCCCAATCGCAGCTTTTGATGTGCGAATTCCACCAGCGGGCTTCATGCCGATTCGCACGCCGTGCGTCCGAAAAGCGTCGCGGATTGCTTCGAGCATCACGAGCACGACGGGATTTGTCGCGGCGGGTACGACTTTGCCGGTTGAAGTCTTGATGAAAATCTCACCCTTGTCCAACACGCGATCCTTGCTCGCCGCCAGACACGCTTCGATCGCGAGATCGCTTGCGAATCGCACGGCATCAAGGGTTTCAAGTTCGCCCGTTTCGAGAATGACCTTCAAATGTGCATGGCCACACGCGCGCTTCACGAGATAGATTTCATCTGCGACGCGGCGGAACTCGCCACTCAGAAACGCGCCGCGCGAAATCACCATGTCGATTTCATGTGCGCCAGCTTCTACCGCGCGTCGTACATCATCGATGCGAACTTGGAGCGGGAACTGTCCGCTTGGAAATGCAGTCGCAACCGACGCGACTTTTACAGAACTTCCTCGAAGCGCTTCACATGCGGTTGCCACGAGCGCGGGATACACACAGATTGCCGCGACTGACGGAATCGTCGGCTCAAACCCAGGCAATGGCGAAATCGCCTTGCGGCACAGCGCACGAACCTTCTCCGGAGAATCCTTGCCTTCGAGCGTGGTGAGATCGATCATCGACACGCCCAACCGAAGGAGTTCTTCCTTGGTGCTGGCCTTGATCGAGCGTTTCGTAAAACTTGCCGCGCGGCGTTCCGCCATCACGCTGTCAACAGTTCGCTCGATAGGAAGATCGAAGTGCGGAACCGCAAGCGAGGAATCGACGCGCGTCACAGCGATCAACCTCCACGCGCAGTGCGGAAGAGTGCGGGAAGGTTCTGGCCCCCGCGCAATTGCACGCGTCGATCGTTCGCAGTTTCGATCGAGTAGATGAACAACATCTCAGCGTAGTTGTCGACGACGACGACGATTTCATACGGACGCGCTTCGCCACCTTCACTCGTGCCTGCGCCAAGAATCGTGAATCCACCGACCCCGCTCGCGCCTGGATCAGCAAACGCCGGCCGCGCGCGACCCGCTTCAACAAGCGCAACAGCGATGATCGCGAAGCAAGAGAACCAGAGAAGTGTGGATGCGCGTCGCATGGTTGTTTAGTTCGAGCGAGGTCGAGAAAGATCCGCAGCATCCGTGCCAAGATTGCGATAGCCGAATCCTTCGACCGCGCGCGTCGCATCATTCCATCGGATCGCAACAAGTTCCTGTGTCGTCTCATTCACGATCCACACGAGATCCGTGTCCGACCCCTTCTGATGCACAGCCGTCGCGACATACGTTCCGCGTGGACGAGTCTGCGCAAACGAGTCCGGCGAAAGTTCAACCCATGCGAGGAACCCAAGCGCCGCAGCATTCATCGCAATGAGCGCTGTCATCCCACGAGTTGGTTGTGACATTTTTCGCATAGATCCTCGCAGAACCGCAGATCTCAAAGGTCAGTATGCGACCGCTTCGACGGCCACAAACTCAACACCACAATCATCGCAAACAACAAGAACGCAATGCCATACCCAAGCACCGGGCTCGTCTTCGGACTATGCCCAGGCTCCGGCGGCTTCGACAATTCCTGCGCATAGAGCACAGTCGCCGGAGCAAGCACCGCAGTAGCACCGAGCAAAAGAGTGGAACGCTTCATAGTCAGCAGGATACAAGACGGCGAAGATGCTGCGTGGGAGAACTGGAAGAAGCGAAAGCGCGTCAAGGGTATGCATCTGCGATGCGCAAGTGCCAGAGGTCAGTGGATGCGCGGTCGCGGCGCGAGCGGACGCGCCACGCAGGTGGTAGCAAGCGGGGTTCGCGAGAGGCCTCGGGTTAGGCTGTTTCAAAGTCGCACTTTGAAACAACCTAAAGCACACGATGGAGCGGCGAGGCCTCGGGATTCACTTCGCGGCACCTACTTCGACTCCTCCCCCTAGAAGCATCGAGCGCGTTTCTCGGTGATTCCCGCAAATGTGTTCTACTGCGCAAGAGGCATTGCTTCGATGTCTCGCCAGGAAGTCCTCAAGGGGATTTCAACACGGCTCAAGTTTTCGTCGTACGAACGTGGGGTATACGAAAAGAGTGGGCTTGTGCGCTGGCAGGTCGCGCCAGATCTTCACGCGACTTTCAATCTCGGTGGCATCGCTGCAAGTGTCGCGGGCGTGCAACTTGAAGAGCCGTGGTCAACGTTGCAGCAGCGGTTGGAGCAGACGTTGTTCGGAACAGCAATGGGTCAACTCAAACGGTTGTGTGTGGCTTCAACATGACTCTGCCATCGGTTTCGATGGCGGTGGCCATGGCGTGATTCGGGTCGTGGTCGAGGGCGATGCGCCAGTGATTTTTTGTGGCTTCTTGGAGGAGTTTTGCTTTGCTGCGCATCGATTCGTGCGCGAGCATGTCGTAGCCGAGGCTCGCAGCGGGGTGGGCGTGGTGGATGGTTGGGCAGGCGTCGCCGAGGAAGAGGACTGTTTCCTTTGCGCTTTGCACGAGGATGGATTGATGGCCCCAGGTATGCCCGGGGCTCGGGAGGAGTTTGAACCCTGCGAGTGGTGTGCACTCGCCGTCGTAGAGTTCGAGTTGGCTCTCGATCGGATCGAGGTGCGATCGGAAGTACGTCTTCGTCATCGTGCTCTTGTTGGCGAGTGCGTCGATCCACTCTTGTCGTTGCACATGCAAGCGCGCGTTTGTGAACACGCTGGTGAGGTTGTTGCCTTCAAGACGCGTCAGGCCAGCGGCGTGATCGAAGTGCAAGTGTGTGAGGAAGACATGCGCGATTTCTTCGGGCGCGACGCCATGTTCAGCGAGCGCATCGACCGCGGTGCGCGGCGCGAGTTCGTAGATCGCGCGATCTTTCGCGGTCCACTTGTCGCCGTAGCCTGCTTCGATAAGGACGAGTCCGTGCGTCGAATGCACGAGGAGCGAGCGTGTGGCGAGCGCGATGCGATTCTGTTCATCCGCCTCAACCCACCGCGACCACATCGACTTCGGGATGAGTCCGAACATCCCGCCGCCATCGAGGCGAAATGCGCCGGTCAAGAGTGGAACGATGCTTGAGATCGCCATTGCGCGCTCAACCGAGCAATGTGTCTGGATCTTCGAGTAATCGCACGACCGTGTTCAAGAAGCGCGCGCCTTCTGCACCGTCGACGACGCGATGATCACAGGACAGCGACAGCGGAAGAATCACGCCCGCGTAGAACTTGCCGTCCTTCGTGAGCACGCGTTCTTTCGAGCGACCAGCGGCGAGAATCGCGACTTCTGGATAGTTGATGATCGGCGTGGCGAACATGCCGCCGTAACTTCCGACATTCGAAATCGTGAAAGTGCCGCCGAGGGATTCTTCGCGAGAAATCGAGCGATCCTTGCACTTGCTCGCGAGCATCTTCACTGCTGCACCAAGTTGCACTGGCGCCATCTTGTCCGCAGCGCGGATGACAGGAACCATCAAGCCAGCGTCGGTATCGACCGCGCATCCGAGATGCACGCTGCTCTTGAGGATGATCTCGTTCTTCGCATCATCCACGATGGCGTTGAGCGATGGATGCTTCTTGAGCGCGCGGCAGACAGCGGTCATCAAGAAGGGCAGCATCGACAATTTCTCGCCCACCACGCGTGAATACTCGCGTCGCTTCATATCGAGCGCAGTGACGTCCGCTTCATCGACAACAGTGAAATGCACCGCGGTTTGCACGCTGCGTGTCAGTGCTTCTGCAATCTTGCGACGCACGCCACGGAACGCGATGCGCTGTGCAACATCGCTTTGATCGATGTACACGCTGCCTGCGGTGACGCTCTGCGCACGCGGCGCGAAGGTCGCAGATTCAATCGTGGACGACGCAACAGGCGGAGTCGATCCAGTCTCCGCGAAGGATCCAACATCACTCGCTGTGACGCGTCCACCACGACCAGAAGCGGGCACGCTCTGAATGTCGACGCCAAACTTCTTTGCGAGTCCGCGCACTGCAGGAGTTGCGAGCGCTTTGCCATCGCGAACAATCGGCGCAACCACATCAATTTTGCGTGTGAACCGATCGCTCACCGTGAGCGTGGCGGTCATCTTGCCCACCACAGTTCCTGCATCCGCTTCTTGAACACCTGCTCCAACTTGGGCGGACATACAACTCGCTGCACCATTTGATGCGCTCGCAGTCTTCACAGGTGCAGCAACTTTCGCTGCGCCATAGCGAAGGAGCACCGCGCCAACTTTGATAACTTCACCCTCAGCCGCGCAGAGCTCGCTAATCGTGCCGCCCCACGGCGATGGCACTTCAACGAGTGCTTTGTCCGTTTGCATTTCTGCAATCGTCTGCTGCTCTTTGACGGTGTCGCCAACAGAGACCATCCACTTGACGAGTTCAGACTCCGCCAGCCCCTCACCGAGGTCGGGAAGCAGGAAGTGACTCTTGTCGGAAGGCTGCTTGACTCCGGCCATCTGATGGATCCTTGTCGTGTGGGCGAATCGGTCTGTTCGGGGCAGTTGCCCAAAGGAAGACTCGAGGAAGTTGATTTTGTACCACACGCGTCGTCCTCGACGCTGCGTGCTTGTGCGCAAAGGGTAGGTCGCTGCTACTTTGGACATAGAGCATCCCCTATGGAATTCGACGATTCGAACACCCCTTCACTCGATTGGTCACTCCCATATGACGCGCGGCATCCTGCGGTGTGCGGGTCGATGGCGGTGGCGACGAGTCAACCGCTCGCCGCACAGGCTGGTCTTGAGATGCTTCGCCGCGGAGGAACCGCTGCTGATGCGGCCGTCGCGACTGCTGTGGCAATGACGGTACTCGAGCCCACAACGAATGGAATCGGCAGCGACGCGTTTGCGCTTGGCATCTTTGGGAATGAAGTCTTTGGGCTCAATGCATCTGGCCGTTCGCCCGCGAATCAGCCGCGCAGCGCGTTTGATGAT
>Ga0209553_1000877_pt1 | contig 15318 bp, 21 predicted proteins | sample LauGreFBDMM110DN_2_FD_188217 | JGI IMG/M metagenome (GOLD analysis project Ga0209553, IMG submission 188217) | Freshwater lake microbial communities from Lake Michigan, USA - Fa13.BD.MM110.DN (SPAdes) (version 2) | ecosystem: Environmental > Aquatic > Freshwater > Lake | place: Lake Michigan...
AAATCGGCTTTCGACCCGAAGTTTATGGTTAGTGAAGTTTAGAATAAAGTGGTGTTTGACGAGATTTGGGTTCAGGGCGTATAGTATTCACGCGAATTGGGGATTGATTTTCTACCCGTCAAATTATGAAGAGCGAAAAAATCTGCCGTGTGTGCCTTTCTCAAAGTGTTTGCGAACTCATGGCGTTTGGCATGCTCCCTATTACAACAGTACTTCATAAGTCACACTCAGATCGAGATTACATCAATGACTTAACACTCGACAGCTGTGGTGATTGTGGATTTGTGTTCATCAGGCACCCTGTCTTGCCTAGCGAACTCTATGATGAGTACCATTGGATGAGTTCAGCAAATCCCGCACCTCATTTTATTCCGTTGCGAGATGAACTGATAAAATAATTCTTGAATAGTTCAAGTGATATTGTCATGGAAGTTGGTAGTAATGACGGCTTACTTCTTTCGTTGTTTAAAGAAAAAGGCTTTAGCAACGTTCTAGCGATTGAACCTGCCCAAAACTGTGCGAAAGCATCGCAAGGGCGAGGTATCCCAACTTTAAATGACTATTTTAATGAAGGTGTAGCTAGAAAAATTAAAGCTGACTATGGCACTCCGAAAATAATTCTTTGCCGTCATGTGCTTGAACATATTTTCAATCTAGAATCCTTTATTTCTAGTATGACTTTTTTGATGAAAGGCACTGAAACAGTATTGGCGCTAGAAGTACCTTCATTTGAAATTATGAGTCGAAAAGGTGATATTTCATTAGTTTGGGAACAGCACATCAACTACTTTGAAGATGAAACTCTTTTAATTTTATGTGAGCGCCATGGTTTGAGTGTCTTTCAAACTGAAACTGTTCCACATGGTGGGGGTTCACTTTTATTTTATGCGCGGATGGGCGAAAAAGCAGATCGAGACAGACATGCTCGAACGATCGATGCCCCCAAACCTTTTAAGAAATGCGCTCGCGTAAATATTCAATCTATTGAAGATCGGTTCTTAGAAATCCGTAAACAAGGTAAAAAGATCGTAGCTTACGGTGCGGGCATGCGTGGCGGTTGCATTATGAATCTTACCAAGGCGCATCGCTTTTTTGAATGTATCGTTGATGATAGTCAAGAAAAAATCGGATTGTTTAGCCCCAGTGGAAAACTCGAAATCAAAAATACAGACTACTTATACACAAACAAACCAGAGTTTTGCGTTGTCATGCCTTTAAGCTCAAAGGAAACAAAAAAAATATTCAAGCTAAGCATAAAGCTTATGTGCAATGCGGGGGTACGTTTATCGAACTGTTTCCAGGTCATTATAAAGACTCTGGGCTTTTTACTGAAAAACAGTTGTCATGATCGGGTTTGCAGGTTTATCTCACTTAGGCTCCGTCTCTAGTATCTCTGTTAACAGCATAGGATTTGAAGTTACCGCTCTTGACCTAGGTAAAAAATTGATTTCAGATTTTGATGAATAGTGCCCACCTGTTTTTATTCGAGAATTCAGACCTTTGCGAAGCATTATTTGCCGGAACGAATTTCACTATTTCTGATCTGTCTATGTGCGACGTTGTTTACTTGTCGATAGATGTAACGATAGATGAAAGCAATAATAGTGATTTCTCTTTGGTTCAACGTCTGATCGACGACGCGGTGCCGATTTCACGCAAGGGTGTAACGCAAGTTTTACTCTTCTAGGTTCCGGCTGGATTTACCCTAAGGATAATATACCGATCTGGCATTCAGCTTTATGGTCAGGTAGAAGCACTGATGTTTTGACGCGGAGTGGAGCGCGCTATCCTTCCAGAGGGTTATACATCGGCCAAACCTGGCGGCGGATGCCAGGCATGGTTCGTTGGTGCGCAATGCGGGTGTCGATGCAGAGCCGATATCAAATCTCTGCGAAAACCAAACAAAAGCGGTCTTTGACCTGAAGTTAATGGTTGGTGGGGGTGAGCACGAAGTTGTGCTTGACGAGAGTGGGTTCTGGGCGTATTGTGGCGACGTGGATTGGGGCTTGAATTTCCTATCCGTGCCAGGCTCGCTTTCACCTAAAATGTTGTGCCTCTCTACGGGTTGAACCTGCTTTCCGGTGCGGTTATGTTACTTTTCGGATGGTTGTTGGCTCCGGCGTTCGGCGTGTGGGGATTTTTGGTGGTAATGTCGTCAGTGGGTTCGGTGGTCAGCATGTGGTTGCATATGCGCTGGGGATTCCAGAGTCAGACCCTGAGTCCGCGACAATTCATCCGCGTCGCGTTGGGAGGATTGGCCTGATGAAATTGACCTGCCATGCTTGCGGGAGTTCGGACGGCCGCCTCTTCGAAGCGCGGGAGCGGATGTTTGGCTTGAACGATCCGATTCAATACCGCCAATGCGGCCAGTGCGGCAGCTTGCAAAACGCCGCGCCACCGGTGGACTGGAAACGCTACTATCCGAGCACCTATTACAGTTTTCAGGACGACGGGCTTCCCGCAAGCGGTCCGAAGGCCTGGCTGGCCGGGGAACGGGATCAATTTGTGGCGACGCGGATCGGAAATGTCGGGCGATGGTTGCAAAGGTGGTTTCCACCGACACCGGATGTCGCGAGCATGGGCCGGGTCGTCGCGCGTCTAGACATGAACATTCTTGATGTCGGATGTGGGAACGGGCTGTTGCTGCGGCGTCTTTTTCGCGCCGGTTTTCGCCGTTTGGGTGGGATTGACCCGAATTTGACATCGGATCGTGAAATCCATCCCGGCGTCTGGCTCCGCCAGCGAAGCGTGGATTCAATCACGGAAAAGTTTGATCTGGTGATGCTACATCACGTCTTGGAACACGTACCCAACCCGCGCCAGGCCCTGTCGGATTGTCGGCGGCTGCTCCGGCCCGGCGGCAAGGTGCTGGTGCGGATGCCGGTGGCTGGGTGTGCAGCCTGGAAGCGTTACGGCACCAGCTGGGTGTCACTGGACGCGCCGCGCCACCTCTGCCTGCCTTCGCGCGCCGGTTTCCTTGCCTTGGTGCGTGCGGCGGAGCTGGAAGTCTTGCTGCAATGGGACGACTCGACAGAGTTTCAATTCTGGGCCAGCGAATTATATCAGCGCAACATTTCGTTGTTCGATGAGGAGGGCCGGATGCGAAATCCATCGCGGTATCTTTCACCGGTAGAGTTGCGGCGTTTTGTCCACGAAGCAGCGGCGTTGAACCAATCCCAAGAAGGCGATCAGTTCAGCGCCATCCTAGGGCCGGCCTGAGGTTATGATGAGTATTAGATTCGCATGAGTATTTCCGCCGACCAGATTAGCATCGCCATCACGGTCTATGACCGTCGGCCGTATCTTGTGCAGGCTGTCGAGCGTGCGTTGAACCAGCCTGTTCCAGTGAAGGTGATGGTGGGGGAGGACTGCGGGCCGGATTGCCGGGCTGCGCGAGTTTGTTCGCGCCCAGTTTGGTGAACGGGTGGGCTATCACCGGACCGCACAGCGTCGAGGCCTTTTCGACACTTGGAATGACTGCGTGGAGCTTTGTCCAACTCACTGGTCATTCATTTTACACGACGATGTTTTTCTGGAGACTGACTTCATTGCCATCATGCTTAAACTGGCTGGATGCCATCCCGGTCTGGGATTGTATTTTGGCAGGGCGCTGGAGGTAGATGAGAACGGGCGGCTACTCCGGCGACCGGCACCACAGGTAAACTTACGCCATGGAGCGGATGGATTTGGCGGCGATGGCTTGTGAAAATCTGGTGGAGATTTAGATGGGGAAAATAAAGAAATCTATAAAAGATTTGGTCAGACATAATTTAGGGTTTGAAATTGTTAATATATCTAAAAGAAAGACCTATAACCAAGATTCACTGCTTACAATACACAATCATGATTTTATGGAGGATCTTGATTTCCTGAAAGCCTATGATCGAGGTCTCAAGGCGTATGAAGTAGACCCGCAGATGCCCTGGAGGGTGCACGTGGCGTTATGGGTTGCTTCCCATTCAAGGTCTTTAGAGGGTGATTTTGTAGAATGCGGTGTAAATAAAGGATTTCTTAGTTCAGCAATAATGCAATACTGCGATTGGAACATGCTCAATAAACGTTTCTTTCTTTTCGATACTTTTTGCGGCTTAGATGAGAAATATGTTAGTCAAAGTGAAAAAGAAAAAGGCAGGATGGAATTCAGTAAAAATCAATATCCTGAATGTTACGAGAAAGTTAAAGCTAATTTTGCGGAGTTTAAGAATGTTCATTTGGTGAGAGGCAGCATTCCAGAAACATTAAAGAGTGTTGAGATTCCCAAGGTGGCTTATCTATCCATAGATATGAACTGTGCCCAGCCAGAGATCGCAGCAGCTAATTTCTTTTGGGACAAAATGGTCAGCGGTGCTTTTGCGGTGTTAGATGACTATGCTTATGTAGGATATGAAGACCAGAAAAGAGCTTTTGATAATTTTGCCCTTGATCATGGGATTAAGATATTGTCTTTGCCCACAGGACAAGGGTTATATATAAAAACATGAATAACACACCAGAATTAATTAGCGTGATCGTCACCAATTATAACCATGCAAAATATTTAGATCAGAGGATGGAAAGTCTGTTGAAACAAACGTATCCAAATCTCGAGATCATAGTTGTTGATAATCGTTCGACGGACAATAGTCTTGATGTGCTTTCCAAGTATAAAAAATTTAGTCATGTGAAAATCGTGGCTTTAGAAAAAAATGGTGGTTTTGTCAACTCTTCTAACCTGGGAGTTCGCTTATCCCACGGTAAATTCTTTGTATTTGCTGAAGCCGATGATTATAGTGAACCAACACAGATTGAGCTTTTGCATAATGCGATCGTGGATGATGAACAAATCGGGGTGGCTTTCTGCCGGAGTTTCTTGGTTGACGCAAATGGAAAGGTTGTCGGTGATGATTTTAACCATAGAGATTTATCTTTTAGAAAGTTTTGTTCTAAAGATAAGTTGATTCCTAAACTTTTAGCTCAGCGTTTTCTTTTATTTTCACTTATTATCCCTAATTTTAGTGCGGTTTTGTTTAGACGGAAATATTTTGATCTGGCTGGTGGATTATTGCTTAATAAGAAATGTCCGGAATGGGAGTTTTGGTTTCGGATTTCCCGGCACTGTGATTTTTATTATTTGACTACCAAATTGAATTATTACAGAATGCATGCAACATCATATATGAGTCTTTTAGGTATCGAATCGACAATATTAGGAATTATGGAGGTGCTGTACACCGCATCTCGAGAAGCTCAGTTGACTTTTTGGGAACAGTTTCAGTTTAGGATTAATATAGGTATTATCTGGGGCCGTTATAGAAAACCAGCGCCTGAGGTTTGGTGGCAGTGGTTTCCGTCGATTTGGTGGCAAAGTTTAAAGTACGATAAATTAAGTTTAATATATTTGATGCTTGCTTTCATTAAGAGAGGCTTTGAACGTATGATTGGAATGGTGTTAACGGGAGAAGCCAAAAAGTATATTGCTTGATGTAGGGGCAAAGTATATATCTTTTTTACCATAAAAATCTATTTAGTTCTGATCCCCGAGTGGACTTACTTCGGGATTAAACGCCTAGCGATGGTAACTTCGAAAATGTATTGTGCTTAAATGCGAAGACTTAAGAAATTGGAGAGGAGGAATATCGAATCAAATCGTAGGTTGTTACTGCGAAAAAGGAAGTAACAAAAAAGTCGCAGGATTTTCGGGATGAGTTCGCGCAACTTCATTCTAAACTGCATACAAATACTATAATGGAATCGGATCTCGGTACCTATACTGTGGAACCCATTTACAACGGAGTCTTAAGGAGCTTGATGGGCTTCCAAGGGGGCGCTTGCTTGATGCATGCTGCGGTGGAGGCCAAGCACTTCTGGCGACCTTTAATAATGGTTGGTATAGCTATGGAATAGTTCTTTTAGAAAAAATTGGATCACGCTAGGGATCTCTTGTCAGGTGAACGCGCCGATCGAACGCGCGTCATTCAAGGGTGACTAGATAATCTTTCCTTCTACGCGGATGGTAGTTTTGATGCGGTTATTTCATTGGGTGTTCTTAGCTGCATGTATCCGGAGACAGAGAAGAAAGTGTACGCCGAGATTGATCGCGTCCTAAAGCCGGATTGGGTTTTCTAGGCAGAACACACAAACGGACTATTTGATTTACTGACATTCAATCGAGTTACAGTAGACTTCTTTAGAAGTGAGATCATTAGTCGGTTCATTGATTGGCCCGAAGAGCAGCAGATTATTGCCGGCAAAATAAACGATTTGATCAGTTTTTCGTGAAAAGCCAGATAAAGCAAGTCAATATTCGACAACCAGGGATGGAGTTTACACAAAAGCAGAAAATTCTCTGGTCTACGCAGCAAAGGCCGCGATATTTCAGTTTAGACAGGACGTTATTATGTTCTATAGGTTTTATGCTGTTCCTCCGCTCTTATTCGAAAAGCATCTAGGGTATGAGGCCTTATCGATCGAACACGAAAGGGATCTCAGCCGGTATTGGATCGGTAATTTTGCGGCAACCGGATTTATTTATGGGTTGAGTCGAGTATGATTGATTTGATATATCTTACTGGGGAGTTATGCCAGTTCAAGACGGGTATTGTGGCCGAAGGAAATGAATTGTTTTTTCAGCGTTTTGGAAAAGAGCTTCCCATTGACTGTATCTCGTGGAAGTCTTTGGATGAATATAATAGGCGGGTAATTCCCCAAAATTGGACGGTGGAAAAAGCATAAATTTGGAAGAATGGCGAGATGCTATTTGATGGGAAATCGCATCTCCTTGGTGTAGCGAGTTACTCCTTTATTTCTGGGCGATAAAATGGGAAGGTGTTGGATAGGCATCCATTTTCAAATCCAAGATTGCCGAATAGTTATATGTGGCACTGTACTTGGCTTTATAGACCTTGGGTTCGCAACTAGGGATTCAGTCTCCCATATGCGTCGTATGAGTTATTTCCCGATGGAATGTAGGCTGTTTTGCTTGAAACAAAGTTTCGGGATGGTAGTATGCAACTTGCTCAATACGATCATGTAGGGGACAGTGGCGACAATTTTGTGTTTCACTCAAATAGCTGCCATCCTCAAATGGTAAAGGATGGATTTGCTGGTACTGCAGTCATGGTTCGCTTATTCCAATGGCTAAGTGAAAGTAACACGCACTACATTTATCGTTTGGTAGTTGGACCAGAACATCCTAGAACTGTTTTTTACCTGCGAGACCATAGCGATGAGGAAATACCTCGGTACCGAGGGGGGTGTTTTGGTGAAATGATGGGAACCCCGGGCTAATTCAAAGTTGCGGAAACATTCTGGAGGAACACTTACCTAGATCACATTATTTTGGGCATACCGGCAAAAAGTATGCTGTGAGTCTTGAGTTTGTAGCCTTCAGGAAAGGCGTTGGAAATGATGAAACCGTTTGGGAGGCTCCTAGATATGAAGTGCCTTTTATTCAGGTCAGCAGAGCTAATTTGGGAAACCCACCTCCCGAATATCATTCAAGTGACGATAGTGCTGATTTAATGTCGCATGATCTTTTGAATGAATGTTTTGAATTATTCAAAATGGTGATTAACGTATTAGAAACAAATGTCACTTGTAAGAGAAAGTTTAGCGGGTTAATATCATTATCTAACCCCAAGTACGATTTGTGTCGTATGCGAATTGATCCTGCAGTAAATGGTTCTAGTCTTAGTGATGAAACGGAGCGATGGGGGCATTTCCAAGACTGTGTTGTTTTTTATTTGGATGGATCTCACACGGTGCTGGACATGGCTGAGCGCCATGATCTTCCGTATTTTGATGTGCTAGTATATCTCGCAAAAATTCGTGATAAAAGTTTGGTTGAGTTTTACAGTGCGCCGCATCGTTTTTCTAATGCGAACTACTAATTCCGCTAGTGTATTGCTTGCGAATTGAAGGAGCCAAACATTTTGCCGTTTCAATATTAATATTTCCATTCTTGAACGGGGTGCATAATGCGTGTGGCAATGGCGATTGTGGTATGCGACGAACAGCTGACGGTCCTGGAGAGCACATCAGATTGCAGACGATTGATGTCAGGGCCGCAAAGCGCGCATCGACGTGGCGAAATTGTGCGCGTCACGACGCAGACGAAGCCCGAGGAGGCGACCCACTGGAGCACGTGCAAACTGGCCGCCCAGCTCAGTATCTCGGATACCAATGTGTTTAAAGTGTGGCAGGCCAACGGCCTCAGCCGCATCTGGTCGAGACCTTCAAGGCATCGCGAGATCCGAAGATCGCTGAGAAACTCGAAGATACCGTTGGGCTGTATACGTAGCCGCCGGGGAATGCCTTGGTGCTGTGCTGCGATGAGAAAAGTTAGGTGCAAGCACTTGACCTACCCATACCGGTTCGCTTCTCAAGAAGAGACGGGGGGGAACGATGACCCACGACTACAAACGCCACGGCACGACTACGTTGTTCGCGGCGAGGAGCACGCGGGATGGTTCGGTGGTTTCCCGTTGCGCCCAACGTCACCGCCATGTCGAATGGCTTGATTTCCTTGGCCAGATTGACTGCGAGACATCAATCACAAGTATCTGCATCTGGTCCGTGATAACTACGCGACGCACAAGCATCTCAAGGTCAGCGAGTGGCTGGCAAGGCATCTGCGCTGCCATGTCCATTTCACGCCGACGTCCGCTTCCTCGCTCAACATGGTCGTGCGCGTCGTCCGCAGTATCTCGACGGATCGATTGGGGCGCGGTGTCTTCCGCAGCGGGCTTGAACTGACTGCCGCTATCGAGGAGTATATCACCGTGCATAATCAGAAGCCAAATACTTTGGTCTGGACCGCCAAGGCTAATGATATTTACCAGAATGTGTTCGCGCCAATCACTGGTTTGGTTCCAAGAATAACGAAGCACTACAGTAGCCTTCTATTCAGCAATATTTTGTCTCGTGAAGCGTCTTCCGGTTTAGGCGGACTTAAAATTTCAAGTGCATAGCTGAAGAGCAGGCTACGATAGGAAAAGTGTGGCTGGCAGAACATGCGCCATACGCCGAAACTTTCGTCGCGGGAAAACATTTTATGTTGAGGGAGTGTCCGGAGGTGTTCAATGAGGGGCTTAAGGACTTTCTAGAAATGGTGAAATGAGAATCCCAAAGTGGCATGTTTACTTGTTACGGAAAGGTAGCGGGCCAAACTTGGCTTTGCCCCGTTCTTCAATCTTCGCAGCCATCCGCAGCGTTGGGCAGCCGTCACGGCTCGGTTGGGTTTGTGAGTCCGTCATTGATCATCGATGCCCGGGCTGTACTGATGAACTTGAGCTGATTGGCTGCCGCATCGATGCATTGCCTACGGGCAGCCAGGTGCGGCCGCTAACCTTTTGGTGGCGCGGAGTGCGGCCTGCTACGGAGGATTGGACGGCATTCTTCCACATTACAACCAGCGCCAACAATGCCCAGCTTGTGGGGCAGCTGGATCATGCAATTACCGATCATGAGTATCCGCCGACGGTGTGGGCTGCCGGCGAGGTGGTGCTGGAACAGGTGCAGATTAGTGCTGCAAAACTGCAAGCGGCTAGCTACGCAGTGTGGATGAGAATGTACGCGCCGGCGGCCCAGATGCGCGCTGCCGTCGAAGCTGCTGGTGTTGTGGTTGACAACCGCGCGCTCCTGTTGGAGGTTCAGCTTGCGCCTGGATTATGAGCATGGCCACTGTTATGTTTGCGATACGCGCAGCTGGCAGTTGTCGAGTGCAGCAGGCTGTGGTGTGTCAACGCCGGCGGCCAGAGCTGAGCGTGGCGTATCAAGTGGTGCAGCAGAATTTGGAGACTTGGCACATGCTGGAGCGTGGATTGGTGTGGATCAGGCGCTGGCGTCGTGCGGCGGGTGGTGTGAGCTGCCAGTTCCGGATTGCAGGCAGTGTGCATTTTCCGCTTGTTCCGCGCATCAAATCTCTGCGAACACCGAACAAAAGTGGTTTTTGCACTGAAGTCAGTGGTACGTTGGGGTTAGCATTTTATGGGGTTTGACAAAAGTGGGATCAGGGCTTACCGTGCGGGTGTGGATTGGGGCTTGAATTTCCTATCCGGTATCCGTTCTCTTTTCCAAATCATATGGTATAGATAGCTCACAAGTTGCCAGAATTGCACAGTACATTGCATGATATGATTTGACGAGCGCCTAATGTGAAAAAATGTTAGGTAGCGGGTGTGCATCATCTCAAATATTCCTGGCAAAACAAATCTGGTGTCCATTCGCAGTCACGCGCATTGCGCTCGAATTATAATATCTCCATTGAGCATAAGTGTTGTCGCTGGCTTCCAATATTAGCATTTATTCGATAACGTGAAGTGTGCTATTTCCAAAAGCGGAACATGAGCAAAACAAATTTAGCATTTTCCAACCGCCACCCAGTCTTGGTCAGTTTTCTGGCCAGTATGATTTTAGCGACAGTGCTTTGGATGCGCACTGATCCACCGCCGTACAGCGTCCCCCAGCAAGAGGCTGTCCAGTACTATTCGCACATGGTGGACATCGCTCATAAATGGCGCAGTTCGAGTATTTTTACCTTTTGGGACAATGGAAATGGCGGTGGTCTGAGTAACTTTACTGCGTGCACCTACCCGATTCTAAATCCACTTAACTCCGTGGCTTGGCTCCTGAATGATGACCGGTTCAATATCTTTTTTCTGGTCGCGCCTTTTGTCACTGGTCTATTCTTTACAATGTTGCTTCTGCTTGAAGCATTTGATCTTCGCTTATCCTACGCATTATTCGGCGCCCTGTATTACCTCGGCCTTGGTCTGGCACGAAATACCCCTTTGCCTGAATCCCCCCCAACCCTTTGGGGCTGCTTCCTCTTTCCCGCCGCACTTTACTTCCATAGCAAACTATCGAAAAAAGATATTTATTGGGCTGCAACAGTAGTTGGACTCGTCCTCGCATTTCAATTTGCCATCTCTGGAGTCTTTTCATTTCCCCAAAATTTACTATGGTGGTTATATTTTCTTGCCGCTGGTTTCCTGCTGGCTCTTAAGAAAAAACCACTACTGCAAAATTTCAGAGAAATGTTTGTCTGTGCACTGCTTTTGGGGATAAGTTCTGCCGGAGTATTTGCGACGCAATTCATACCTCTTTACAATTTTGTTGTTAGTGAGAGTGCGAGACCGACCGGCGGCTATAGCATCAACACGCTGCCACTTTCCTTCTGGATTAATTGGCTGCCGTTGTTTGTAAAACAGCCCATGGGCGTCAGCATGTTTGGCATATATGCCCTATTGTTGACGATGGTGGCGCTGTTTATTGCCCATGGAAAAAATCTGCTTCGTTGTTTCCGAAGCCATGGTAGTTTCACACAGATGTGGCTGGCGATGGGTATATACATGTTTCTCCCGTCCATTTTAGAAGGAATGGCGGCTAACATCCCGATCATCAAGTCTTTGCTTGCGCCACTGACTAAATTCACTTTGGGCTACGCCCTCAACACACTGGACTTTTGTGTTGCAGTAACACTGGCGATTGTGCTGGGACAGGAACAGTTCCGGCTCCACGACGCAACTCTGTCAATCCCAAAGCGATTTGTAGTAATTGCAATTACTGTAGTGGCAATCGCGATCAGCTCAATTCCGCTGTTTCGTGAGCTGCGGGCTGGCACTCTATTGGTTTTTCTCGCGACGAGTATTTGCATCAGCTGCGTATTCTGGCGCCCAAATAAACAATGGCTCAGACTTCTTCTAGGCAGCAGCCTTGCTGCCTTGGGTTTAATGACCGCAAATACTATTTACCTATACAACGATAAGGGTCAACGAACCTTTATCGCCGACTATCATACTGAATCGCCAGAGTACAAGTTCTATACAAATGCCATCGGTAAATATTACCTGCCCTATGATGTACCCCCCTCCATGGGATATACCTACCCTGAGTGGCATGGTGTCCACTCAACAGGCGGACTTGCTTATTATGGGTGCTCTCCGCTGCGCTCAACAACTTTTGTTGCCAATTATCACCATGCAACGACCGATATAGAAACATACGCAGGTCGACTCATTGCTTGGAACCTGGACAAGCCCTCAGCAGCTCTGACTACATATTTTCCGGTTGAATTTACAACAATCCTCAAGGGTAGTATTTTACCCTGGCCCGATTTCAGCAAGGTGATAGAAGGAACTTATTACGATATCTGGACCCGGTCAAAGGTTCCACAACGGGCACTATTCGCTAACCGCATTTCCGTGCTTCCATTTCGAGAAATCGTGGAGCAGTTTGACACTGTATTTGACCACACTATTTATGTTGAATCACGGGATGCGGGTAATTATCAGATCGCTGAGTTGGAACTAAACCCATCAGTACAAGCGATGCGTGATTGGAACAATCAAGGAGACAAAATCACATTTACCGTACTAACTCAGGACGAAGTGTTTGTGATGACTCCGACCATGTTCCAAATAGGTTGGCAAGGCCGGAGCAATGGGCAAGCGCTGAAGCTATTTCCTGCCAACTATATATTTATAGGTTTTCGCCTGCCGGCGGGGGAGCATCACATCGAACTTAATTTTGAGCCACCCGGACTGCGATTGGGGATACTAATTAATATCATGACTTTGTGCTTGGTCGGAGCACTTTGGGCAAGATACAGGCGCACGCAAATACTTTCTAATGTTCCCACTTATGAATAGTGCCCGATATCCGAATTGGACTTCAAAGGCATCAGGTCCAACAGTACTGCGCAAGTAACCGTAAAGTTGTTTTGGTGGGTTATGCTTTCTAACGGGACTCTCTTGGAATAAAATTTGGCAGTTATGGCTAAGCAAACATTGATAGGGCACGGTAAGTTAGCCAAGGCCCACTTTTGAGCGCCTGCATCCAATAGTGAAGTCGGTGCTTCTATCTTGCCTGAAAGGTAATGTTTTGGTGGGGTAATAAGCATGACTGACAAGCAAGACACTGGAGTCACACCCAATTTCCTAGACGACGAATTTGCCAGTGATGCTTCTTGCGATTAGCTATGCACTCTAATCAAGTCCAAAATCTCAACTCCATGCGCTCGGGCGCAAAGGCTGAATATCGTGCTGTGATCTAACGAATAGCTGGTTTGGGGTGCGGTCACCCCGCGCTCCAATTTATTTACCGAAGAGCACTGCGTTATCCCACCCCATCGAGTCTTTTCTCACTATTCGCATCAATAAATTAAGCAGCTGCTCAGTCTGCTGAGAAATACTCCAGCAGAATTGTGAGAAGAATACTAGTGCCATTAGGCAGTGGTCTCATTTTGTGGACGCCAGCAATTCGCGCAGGCTTGTCACCTGGCACCTCACCAACGTTTAAATTTAGCTTCGCGGCCTTGATGCAAAATACTGGTCAAGCCGGCGCGCTCCACACGCATTTGTTCCGACTTATAAAAGAGATCTGTTTTCCAAATCCGCAGCATGCAAAGTGTGTCTGTATATTTGGCTGAGAAAGCCAAATTGATCATTTTGGTGAACATCCAGTTGCTATCAGCCGTCACAATGTCATCATCTTCGCTCTTTGCGCCCGGCAGGTATCGGGATGCGATGGACATGTCATAGCCGCCTTTATGAAATTTTGCGACCAGAAACGGAATCAGCGCGGGAACTGAGTTGCCATCCGGGCTAAAAGTGAGTATCGCGTCGCCGATTGCCGCAGCAACACCATCACGGTAGGCGCCGACCAGGCCCTTGGTCTTCTGTTTGAGGGCCCGATAGCCGTGCTCCACTGCATACTCAAAGGTGCCGTATGAGTTTTCGTGTGTTGGGAAGAAAAGTTGAAGCCACCTTTCTAGACTTTGTAATTGAAAAATTATATTCCTGAGGAATTCTCGAAGGCAGAGCTGATTACCTTTCAAGCTCCAAAAATGCACAGGTGGCGGATTTTTATGAACAAGTGGGTTTCGAAATGGTATGCAATACTTCAAGCCGTACAAAGTACAAAATTGATGTTGTTTATACTCCTAAGAAAAGTGAATACATCGAGGTAAATAATTCGGGAAACTGTATTGAAGAGCGTTCTTGCTAATGTCGTGGGGATTGATGAGTCGAGCATTGTCAAATCCTCCTCTCCGGATACCGTTGAGGCCTTAGAGTCGCTTATACACATGAGTATCGTTGTTTCTCTCGAGAAGGAGTTGGTGTTCAAGTTGCCGACGAACAGATCATTGAAATGGTGAATTATTAGTTGATACTTTATACTTAAACTATTGCTTAAATGGTAAGAAATGAGTTTAAATAGCAGCCCTCTGACCGGCCAACAATACGAATTGGTAGAAATTAATCTTATAGACGTTAGTCATCGCTGTTATGATTGGGTGATTGATCCTGAAGTAAATAGATTCTTATCGGTGAGGAAGGATCTTTCGAAATTGTCTTGTCTCAATGAATACGTCGGATCGTTCGATCATATAAATATATTTCGTTGGTATATCGTCGACAGGTTAACTCTAACTCAAGTTGGGACAATGTCCCTAAATGCTGATAAAAAACGGCATCACTGCAAATTTCGGATATCGTATCGGTGACAGGGCTTATTGGGGCAAAAACGATGCGATTTCTGCTGCTTATACTTGATTTTGGTTTCAATCAACTTCAGCTGAAAAATATTGGTGCGGCGTCGATTAAAGGAACTTTGGCCTTATTGTTAATTACATAAAGTTATATTCTTGCATTGACGAATATGGCAGAGCTCAGTCCGGACTTCTAACAGATTTTGGAGTGCAGAATTCGGATTTCTCGATGACGCGCCGGAAGTGGTTGTCTACGCGCAACTGTTTTATCCAACAACGTAGTCAACTGTTTCAATTGTCTTTGCCACTGGATTTGTTTCATAGATTGAAAAATTGGGTCGGTCATTTCTTCCCGATAGTAAGGTCAGATTTCAAAAAAATTTGGCTTTCAATTGGGAGATGATTTTGTGAATAAGGAGGCGGCGGAATTGGGAGTTTATGTACGAAACCCTGCACTGCTTTTTTAAGAATCTTTGCGTACAACTCTTGTAGATGCATTCCTATGGAATCACAGAATTATTTCGAACAGTATAAATGTGCTTACTTCTTTGTAAATGTCCTTCTTGCTGTACACGTTTCGGATTACTCAAGTCTCTAAACGCAGCATCATATGGTGTAGCAATTGCAATGCGGCGTATAAGCTTGAGCTGATTGTTTATCGCATCTACGCATTGCCAACGGGCAGCCAGGCGCTGCAGCTAACCTTGTGGTGGCGCGGCGTGCGGCCGGCTACGGAGGATTGGACGGCCTTCTTCGACATCACACCCAGCGCCAACAATGCCGAGCTTGTGGGGCAGCTGGATCATGCAATCACTGATCATGAGTATCCGCCGACGGTGTGGGCTGCC
>Ga0209553_1000878_pt1 | contig 15317 bp, 15 predicted proteins | sample LauGreFBDMM110DN_2_FD_188217 | JGI IMG/M metagenome (GOLD analysis project Ga0209553, IMG submission 188217) | Freshwater lake microbial communities from Lake Michigan, USA - Fa13.BD.MM110.DN (SPAdes) (version 2) | ecosystem: Environmental > Aquatic > Freshwater > Lake | place: Lake Michigan...
TTAGGTTACAGGCCTCCAGCACCCCAAGCCCAGGTACCTCAAATGATACAAAATCAACCTATTTTGCTGCAATGATTTACTATAGAAAAACTCTCTTTGGTCGTGGACCTAAATTGACAGCAGTTCATCGCCATGGCTGTTGCTGCTTTGACCGCCGCTCCAGCCGCCTCCTCAACTCTGTTAATCTAGCCTCAGTCAAATATTTCAGACTTGGCTCTCCTTTAACCACAACCAACAGAGCCATAACTCTTCTAAATCTAGAAATTCTGGCTGTCTCGCGTACTACGTGGTATAAAAAAGACTAAAGTAAAGCTAATGGTTGAGCACATTAACTTATGGAGTAAGTCACCACCTCATGGAAGCGTTTAATCATGCCTGACGATACCTCCCAAGATTATCAAGTTCAGATCGATCGGTATGCTCAGAAGATCCATCAGTCGACTAGCATCCATGAGATCAGGCATCTGCTTGAATCTGCCTTAAAGGAGATTCACCCTCCCCACGCTCATAATGAGGTTTATCTCTCACGTGAACAGGTCAGGCACTCCGAGCAAGACCTTGCGAATCTGAGAAAGGAGCTTGATCAGGTCAGACTGCTGATCCATGCAGACCCAATGACCGGAACACTGAACAGGAGAGGACTCTCAGCCGCCTTTGCTCGCGAGTCTGCTCGTGCGGACAGACATGACACCTCCCTATGCATGGCAATAATCGATCTGGATAACTTTAAGGGGGTGAATGACACCTACGGTCACCAGGCCGGGGATAATGTATTGCTCCACCTGGTCAACTTGGCACGTGAGACGCTACGTCCGAGTGATGTGATTGCACGTTATGGGGGGGAGGAGTTTGTCATCCTACTTCCATCAACCGGTCTTGAGCCAGGTGCTGAGACGATCAGACGTCTTCAAAGAACCCTCGTGAAGAACCCTTACTTACATCAAGGAAAGCCGATCCAGATGACCTTCAGCTCGGGGGTTGCATTATGGAAGAAGAACGAAACTGAGGTTAGTCTGATAGAGCGTGCAGACGAGTCGATGTACCGTGCAAAGAATGCATTAAAGAACTGTGTCATGACAGCCCCTATCTGACCGAGACCCATCAGGCCACAAACCACTTAACCAAACATCAAAAGACTCATCAAATTAAATCGTGTTGCGAGGGGCCCTGGAGAAGGGGTATATGAACCAGGCCATTCGATTATTTCAAAATTACGGATCTGTTTTACTACCCAATACTTAAATGACGACCCTATCCCTTAATTCGCTTGCTGTTGCATTCTCTCGACATATTCACACAGACCACTCTGATTTATCTGTTAAGGCCTAGCGAATAGGCCATGATCATCGCAGTCCTTGTAGTCACGCATCTCACAATCTCTCGCCATTCTTTGCGCTTCAATAATTTGTGAGGGGATCATCATCTTGGCAGATTCGAGCAGATTCCTCTGTGCTGTAACGACACCCCTTGATGCCGCCATCTTGAACCACATATAGGCTCGAACATAATCTTGTGGAACGCCTCGGCCTTCTGCATAGAGCCTCCCTAAATTATTCTGAGCCTGCAGATAACCTTGAGCAGCCGCTATTTGGTACCATTTCAGGGACTCTCTATAATCCTGCTTCACGCCACGACCTTCCTCATACATCTGACCGAGACTGAATTGAGCACGCGAAAAACCTTGAACTGCCGAGAGCGAGTACCATCTGATCGCTTCCAGATAATCCTGCTCAACACCCTGGCCATTGTTATACAACACACCAAGATTGAATTGAGCACGCACGTGACCCTGCTCTGCCGCCAACTGATACCACTTCTTGGCAAGTTCAAAACTTTGATCTACCCCATGCCCATTGGAGTACATCACACCCAGGCTATACTGCGCGAGTGCATTCCTCTTTGCAGCTGCCAGATGAAACCAGTTAGCGGCTGCTTCGTAATCTCGTAACACACCCTGCCCATTGGAGTACATCACACCCAGGTTGAGTTGAGAGAGTGCGTTCCCCTGCTGTGCGGCCATACGAAACCATTTTAATGACTCGTAATAGTCTTGAGGAACACCCTGACCATTGGCATAGATCACGCCCAGCGTATATTGAGCACGTGCATTTCCATGAACTGCAATCATTTTTCGCCACATCAGAGACTCTTGATCAGACGGAACTAATTCCTCACGAACGGGATTTACATCTACTATCGCTTGAGCAAGATTTGCCCCCATTATGAAGATAATGGATAGGCAGATGATCAGACTCTTAACCTTCATGTCGGCTTGATAGGATGATTGGTGCATTCTGATGGAGAATGCGGCTCCCAATTTTTTGCACGGCCCAATGCCTCACTCCAACGCTCACGAATCTCTGCCACACGTCCTCTCTGCATCATTGGATTGAAGGTCTTATCAACTCGCCAGTGTGTAGCGATTGAATCAATGTTCGACCAAAAACCAACCGCAAGACCCGCCAGATAGGCTGCCCCCAAGGCAGTGGTCTCGATCACGGATGGACGGACCACGGGTATACCCAATAGATCTGCCTGAAATTGGAGCAGTGGTTCGCTACGAGATGCACCCCCATCAACGCGCAACTCCTGTAGTTGCTGACCGGTATCTGCATGCATCGCATCGATCAGATCCGCCACCTGTAAGGCAATTCCCTCAATTGCAGCACGTGCGATATGCGCGGTGGTGGTATCTCGAGTCAGACCGATCATCATTCCACGAGCGTAAGGATCCCAATGCGGCGCACCCAGACCTGTAAAAGCTGGTACCAGTATGACCCCCCCACTGTTCGATACCGAGCTTGCCAGCGCATCCACCTCCTGAGCAGATTGGACAAGATGCAAGCCATCTCTAAGCCACTGTATGACTGCGCCGCCCATGAAGACACTCCCCTCAAGGGCAAACTCCTGATTGCTACCAATTTTGCAGGTTGCTGTTGTGATCAGTCTCTGGCTCGAGATGACGGGCTTGCTGCCAATATTCTGCAATAAGAAACATCCCGTCCCGTAGGTATTCTTTGCTAATCCCGGCCGTAAACACATCTCCCCGAGAAGGGCGGCCTGCTGATCACCCGCCGCACCAGCTAAAAGAATAGAAGAGAGGAGTGGCACCGAACTGATCTCTCCATAGATCTCACTAGAGGATCTGACCTCTGGCATCATGCACCTAGGAATTCCGAAAAGTTTTAGCAGGTCTTGGTCCCATTCACCAGCGCTCAGATTGAAGAGCATGGTCCGGGATGCATTACTCGGCTCGGTGATATGCAACTTGCCGCCAGTCATCTTCCAGATCAACCAAGTCTCCACCGTTCCGCAGATGATCCTCCCATCAACTGCTTGAGAATGTGCCCCCGGAACATGATCGAGTATCCATTGGATCTTGGTCGCTGAGAAATAGGGGTCAATCACGAGGCCCGTAAGACCCTGAACTGCCGCCTCATGCCCGCCCTCTCTCAACTGATCGCATACCGTGGCAGTACGTCGGTCCTGCCAAACGATGGCATTGTAAATGGGCTTTCCGGTGTCACGGTCCCACACAATGATGGTCTCACGCTGATTGGCAATACCCACCCCAGCGATATCGGCCGGCCAGATCCGAGCTTGCTCGAGCGCTGATACGGCGACACTGATCTGTGTCTGCCAAATCTCCTCGGGATCATATTCAACCCACCCAGGCTGAGGATATATTTGACGTATCTCCTCCTGAACACTGGCACAGATCTGACCCTCATGATCGAAGATCATGGCTCGGACACTAGTGGTACCGGCATCAAGGGAGAGGATGTATGGCATAGGTTATGGCTATAGTTCGATAAAGGTCAGGATGAGGAAGGGTCTGATCAGTTTAATAGTGGACGGATGATTATGTCTCTAAAAGAGGATAGCAGTTCCAACATTCTAGACTGATTCAGAAGAGTTGATGATCAGACTGAGTGGGCGCTCGTTACTCTACCGCTAGAGATCTTAAAAAACGAGGCCCTTTGAATGAATAACGAATATGCAACACGGCTAGAGTTAATCGAGGGGGTAATGGGTAGGCCAAGATATGAATCTAGTATCTAAGAAGATCCATTCTTCACGCCATCAGGAAATGACGCTATGAATTCAAGATGAAGGAGGCATTGTCATGCAGAGATTGTGTTGATAAAAAAAGCCGCCCCACGGGACGGCTTTTTTCAACTACAAATACTTAAAAATGCTTTTCTTGTTTTTAAATTACTTTGCAGGTGCAGATTCAGCAGCAGCTTCTTTTGCAGCTTTTTCAAGCTCCTCATCAGACACTTGACCGTCACGTTTATCCCAAAGGCTAGGAGGATATTGACCTGGCTTCCCTTCTCCAGGTGTTTTCTCCCGCATCTGGTCACAAGCGGTAAAAGATAGTGTTATCAGAGCGGCAGCGAGGAGCGGGTAGAGTCTCATTATTAATCTCCTTTATCTAGTTTATGACAGGTCATTATGTGTTATTAAAAAATTTGGTCACTCAAATACACAAGGACCGCTACATTAATATCAGAGAAAATAAATGTTGTCCAGTAAATTTGGATAAATTTATGCATTCTCTTGAACGAAGGCTCTACACTAAGAACTAGTCCTAGCAATGATTATAGGTATATTGGGGCAATCTGTACCCCGCTTTCAATTATTTACGACGATATACCCATAAAGATACCACTGAAATAGCAGTGAAATAACCTCCTCATCAAGGCCCTCTCCTGCTGCAATCACATGCCGATCAGCAAATCTCTCCAGCACGCGGTGGGCTATAACGCTCACTAGACAAGCCTCTCCGTTCAGAAAGACACTCTTTCCTCTACACAGCATTCGACTTTTTAAATCTAGACGTAGACCATTTTTCTTAACTTGCCGCATAAATTTTTTCTGTGTCAGAGGAGGCGATGGTTGTGTGAAGAAAATGTGAGCTTTGGGCTCGGTAAGATAGATACCGATGAACTGCTCGATGTCAGATTTATTCCATTTAATTTTAGCCAACGCAAGACCCACCTGCTGCAGAAGGGACGAGCTGATATGCGAGGGATGACTCTGCAAGGTGATATCCGGGTCATGATAGATACCACCGATCTCAATACTGTCCTGCAGATGGACTAAGAACTGAGTAGCCAGTTCCTGATAACTCGGGGCTCTAAAACCGATGGAGTAGGTCATGCAGTCATCCTCAGCCACTCCATTGTGGGCGTATCCGGGCGGCAAATAAAGCATATCACCAGGCTCCAGAATCCATTCTTGCTCAGGTCGAAAGTCGTTCAGAATTCTCAATGGCGCATCTTTAATTAATCTGCGGTCATGCTGCGAAGAAATTTGCCAGAGCCTTCTTCCCATACCTTGTAATAGAAAAACATCATAAGAATCGAAGTGAGGACCAACACCCCCTCCCCTTGGAGCATAACTGACCATCAGATCATCAAGCCTAGCATGGGGAATAAAATCGAATCCACGCAGAAGATCACGTGCTGATGGTAGAAAGTGGTTAACGTCCTGTACCAGCAGTGTCCAATTTTTTTTAGAGAGATGAGAGAAATCACGTGCAACGAATGGTCCGTGTTCGACCTGCCATTCATCACCATGACCCATCACCAACCGAGATTGAGAGTCGTCTCTACAAGCGAGATTAATAAGATCCTTGCGGGGCAAAAGACCCTTAAATCCAGGCAAAGCAGCACGCACTAGGAGCGGCTTCTTTTGCCAGTATTCGCGTAAGAAATTTCTAGGGGTACGGCCGCCGAGGAGGGTACTCTTCATGGTCGCATTATAGTCAGTTAAGAATCCTCGGTACATGGTCGCCGAGGATGTAAGAGTATTACCCCCCTCTGGGACCTGATTTAGGTCTCAGGTTTCATCAATTTTATGTAGGGGATTGACTTGTCTGGTATGAACAATGACGCAAAAGGTATGAACACCCGAACTAAAAACACTAACCCGGCAGAATCCGCAGGAAGATTAAATGCAGGCCGGTTTAAGTAACCGATACTTACAGGAATAAAATTCAGATAAAAGAAAGGCCACCCCTCGGGGTAGCCTTTCCTCAGGCTTGCATGTTAGCTACTAGCCTTTACCCTACAAAGACTATTTACCAGGAGCAGGAACAACTGCGGCTGGAGCTGGTTCCTCTTCCTTAAGTGCATCAAAATTCGGCTCAGAATCACGCCTCGCATCTGCCGAGGGAGGCGGCTTATCCATCGGATGTCCGTCAAGGCTTTTCTTGCCTTCGCCACATGCAGACAACGCTACTGCTAGCATAGTGGCGACGAGGAGTTGATATTTCATTATTCAGATTCCCTTAAAAATTTAAGCAAGACTAAGTATATTATAAAATACTTTAACTATCCAAATTTAAAGCACACCCATGGGTGTTCGATTTTAAGCGGTAACAAGGCCACCTCTCCTATAAATACTCAATCCAGAATTGTCTGATCTAGTTTGGGCAATAAAAAACCCGCAAATCTTTTATGGAAGCGGGTTAGTGAGACTTGGTGATACTGCATGAAACATGTTCTTGGCGGAAGCGGTGAGATTCGAACTCACGGTAGAGTTACCCCTACGGCAGTTTTCAAGACTGCAGCCTTAAACCACTCGGCCACGCTTCCATTTTTACTGCTATTCAACGACAAAAAATGTCTGGAATCCGTTTTAGGTTCTAGAATGACGACCTACCTAGATAAGGAGGAATAGAGTCCACTCTTAACACAAAAATCTCCAACAATTCTGTTACGACCCAGCCTAACGAGCTTTTCCTTGATTTATCATCAAATTAGGCGAGGATATTACCTTCTTGCGACTAACTTTGCCAGCAAGTTTCGTATGTCCTTTATTTATATTGCAACTTATTACCAATATGCGTAGTCTTACGGCTTGTACAGTTCATCAACCAAGGAGGAATGATGCAACCTGAACTAAGATATTCGAACCAAAATGCAACCAGCGCACTCGCGGTTGAGCGAAACAAGGTTCTGCGCAACACTTACGGAATGCTGGGCCTAACCATGATACCGACGGTGATTGGGGCAATGGTCGGCATGAGCACCAACTTCTCTTTCCTCGCCCAGTCCCCGATCATGGGCCCTCTGGTGATGTTGGCAGTCATGATCGGATTGATGTTTGGCGTCAGCGCTACCCGCAACAGCGTGATGGGAGTCATACTCCTATTCGTATTTACATTCGTTGCAGGATGGTGGCTCGGTCCAATGCTGCAATACGCTCTTAACTTAAGAAATGGGGCGCAGCTAGTCGGTATTGCTGCCGGCGGAACTGGAGCCATCTTCCTCACCTTAGCGACAGTCGCTACCGTGACCCGAAAGGATTTTAGCTTCATGAGCAACTTCCTGATGGTGGGCCTAGTGATGTTGGTTCTCGCTTCTGTTGCCAACCTGTTCTTCGCCATACCGGCGGCCTCACTTGCCATCTCATCAGTAGCGGTGCTGTTATTCTCCGGGTTCATCCTGTTTGACGTCAGCCGTGTCGTCAACGGTGGGGAGACCAACTACGTCATGGCAACAATGGGAATTTATCTCAGCATCTACAATCTTTTCATGAGCTTGCTGCATCTGCTGCTGGCATTCTCGGGCGAGAAAGACTGACGCGACGCGCGAATAGCATCAACTACAACAAGAGGGCGGCTGGTAACAGCCGCCCTCTTGCATTTCTAATGTGTTCATACCTACGACTTCTCAAACAGTGCAATCGATTCGATATGAGAGGTATGAGGGAACATATTCACCACCCCGACTGCTTTGAGTTGATAACCCTTAGCATGCACCAGCACCCCAGCATCCCTCGACAGTGTGGCTGGATTACAAGAGACGTACACAATACGGGTGGGTGCTGAGTCTCCCTCACCCAAGGAGTTAACTACTGCAAATGCACCATCACGCGGCGGGTCGAGCAACAACTTGTTGAACACACCCTCGCCTTGCAACCACGCCGCATCAATCTCAAACAGATTTTTTTCGCTAAAATTAGTATTGCCTGATAGCTGGTTACGCTCTGCATTCTCCCCTGCTCGCCTTACCATGTTTGAGCTACCCTCGTAACCCATCACTCGAGCCCCACTCCTAGCGATCGGCAGGGTAAAGTTGCCCAATCCACAGAAGAGGTCCGCGATCCGGTCCCCCTTGAGAGGTCCAAGCAAACTCAGCGCACGCCTCACCAAGATACGGTTCATCGCAGGATTGACCTGGGTGAACTCGGTCGGATGAAAGGGCATAACGATACCGAACTCAGGTAGGGTGTAATTCAGTTCCGGTGAGCCGATCGGGTAAAATGGATAAGCCGTCTCAGGCCCCTTCGTCTGAAGAAAAAACTGAACTGTGTGCGTGTCGGCAAAGGCTTTAAGTAAGGATTTATCCTGATCGGTGAGGGGGTCCATGATGCGCAACACCAGCACATCCACTGCCTCTCCCAAAGAGACCTCCACTTGTGGCAATCTCTCGCGAAGAGATATGCTCCCAATCAGTTCCCGTAGCGGTCCAATCAATGCAGAAATACGTGGCGGCATGACTTCACATGACTGCATATCGGCAACAAAGCTGCTGCGCTTCTCATGAAAGCCTACTAATACGCCGCCCTTTTTTGCGACGTAACGAACCGACATCCGGGCACGGTATCGGTATCCCCAAGCGGATCCATAAACAGCTGGCAGAATTATCTCAGACTCGACCTTGCCGATATGCTTGAGATCACTCTCAAGAACCCGTTGCTTCGCCGCAACCTGTGCCCGGTCATCCATATGTTGCAGGCTGCACCCACCGCATATACCGAAGTAGTTGCACCGTGGATTTACTCTTAATGAGCCCGTCTTGAGTACCTTGTTGACCTGTGCCAGTTCAAAACTAGGCTTCTTCCGGTAGGGACTGTAGGTGACAAGCTCACCCGGTAGCGCACCTTCGATGAAGATAACCTTGCCCTCAGAGTGCGCAACACCCCGCCCTTCCTGATCGAGAGATTCGACTATGACGGGGGAAATCATCTTGTATCAGTCTGGATGAGTGGTGATCGAGAGCGAGCGAGAGGGGGTTGAGACTGCCTGATCACTTCCACTGACTGAGAAATTCATGCCAATGGGGTTCAGTTGATTTGACGAGGGTGGCACGAACTAGCTCAGATTCTTGTTGATACTGATTTTGACTCAGAACCCCTCTCATCAACTGAAAGCGTAAATACACTAAATAAGTGTTCACTACATCGGTCTCACAATAGTTTCGGATGGCAGCAATCTCGCCGTTCTGATAAGCACTCCATACCTGTGAACCATCCATCCCAAGCTTGCCGGGTAGGTCCAGCAGTCTTGCCAGATCATTAAGAGGGGCATTGGCACGTGGTTGATATAGTGCCAGCAAATCCATCAGATCTAAGTGGCGTGTATGGTAACGGCTGAGGTAATTATTCCACTTGAACTCGCGGTCATCCTCACCCATCTCCCAATAACGACGTGCCTGAATGCCGTGTATTAGGCTGCGATAGTGCAGCACTGGGAGATCGAACCCGCCGCCATTCCATGAAATCAATTGAGGCGTGTACTTATCGACACCTTCGAAAAAACGACGTATCAGTTCATCTTCAGAGTCCGCCGCAACCCCGAGTGACCAGACTCGGAAATCATTCTTGTCACGCAATGCACACGAAATCGCCACCACCCTCTGCAAGTGTAGCTGGAGAAAATCATTTCCAGTCGCTTGTCGGCGAGCCTGAAATGCCATCTCAGCCACATCGGCTGCGGCCAGTTCCGATTCCAGATCATTGAGCTTACGTATCCCTTCGATATCGGGCACAGTCTCAATGTCAAATACCAGTAATGGCGTCATGATGCGAAGACTCCTGTAGATAGATAGCGGTCACCCCGATCGCAAGCAATAAAAACGATCACTGAATTCTCTACCTCGTCAGAAATTTTGAGCGCCATCGCAAGCGCACCACCCGTTGATATTCCTGCAAAAATTCCCTCCTCGCTCGCCAAACGTCTGGTCATATTCTCGGCCTCGGCCTGAGAAACGAGCATGATACGGTCCACCTTATCAGGATCATATATTCTTGGTAGATAGGCCTGAGGCCACTTACGAATGCCCGGAATCTGCGCCCCGTCCTCCGGCTGCACACCAATAATTTGAACTGCTGGATTCTTTTCTTTGAAATATCGGCCGCAACCCATGATGGTACCGGTGGTCCCCATGCTGCTGACAAAGTGACTAATCTGGCCATCGGTATCACGCCAAATCTCGGGAGCGGTTCCTAGATAATGAGCGAGTGGATTGTCTGGATTGGCGAACTGGTCGAGGATGATTCCACGACCCTCATCCCGCATACTCTCAGCCACATCTCGAGCCTGCTCCATACTCCCCTCCTTTGGCGTTAGTATGATCTGCGCACCGAACGCACTCATTGATTGCCGACGCTCGATGCTCAAGTGCTCTGGCATCACCAGCACCATGCGATACCCCATCACCGCCGCAGTCATCGCCAGAGCAATTCCGGTATTGCCGCTGGTGGCCTCGATCAGAGTATCCCCCGGCTTGATCTCACCACGCGACTGTGCTCGTGAAATCATCGACAATGCAGGACGGTCCTTGACCGACCCGGCAGGGTTATTACCCTCCAATTTAGCGAGGATGACATTGCTGGTCACCCCCGGCAGGCGCTTCAATCTTACGAGCGGGGTAGTGCCGACAAAGTCTTCAATATTCTTAAGCATGGAGAGGAGATTCTTAAATGGTTGCGTCAATTATCGCACATGAGCTCTTGATTGAAATGCGGCCGACACCATGGTTACCTACAAAAAGGATCGGCCAGAAGCAGTGGGAGATTTAGAGGGGGCGAATAGGAAGTGGGTAGCTCTCAGAAGCGTGCAGCGATCAGGCTGGTGTGATTTCAGCGTGCAGACGTTGCAACATCGCCAGCGGGTCGGTCGCCTGGGTGATAGGGCGTCCTATCACAAGGTAGTCTGCCCCATTTGCAATTGCTTGACTCGGCGTAGTAACTCGCTGCTGGTCATCCACCGAAGCATCTAACGGGCGAATTCCGGGTGTGACTAGGCAGAAGTCTTTTCCCATCATCTGTCTGAGATGTGGGGTCTCCAGAGCAGAGCAGACAACGCCATCCAGTCCGCACGAACTGGACAGACTCGCCAGACGTTGAACCACCATCTCGGGCTCTCCGCTCAGTCCGATATCCGATAGATCATCCCTCCCCATACTGGTGAGAAGGGTCACCGCTATCAGCTTAGTTGTTCCCATCGGTAGCGCCTCGCGGGCGGCGGAGAGCATCTTTCTGCCGCCAAGCGCATGTACATTCACCATCCAAACACCCAGACTTGCTGCAGCCTTGCATGCGCCCGCCACGGTGTTGGGGATATCATGAAATTTCAGATCAAGAAAGACTTCAAAACCCTTGCCCATAAGATGCTCCACCAGCTGCGGCCCTGCAGCAGTGAATAACTCTTTACCCACCTTCACCCTGCACAGTCTGGGATCAAGCTGCATTGCAAGCGAGAGCGCTAGATCAGCGGCAGGGAAATCAAGAGCAACGATAATATGTGGGGAGTTCACTCGGTTGTTTACCTTACTTCAATCTGTCGCCTAGATTGTTAGCGCTCTCATGATTTTCATTGGTGGAATTCGCTCTTCTGTATGCCGCGATCTCTCGCCTCTGTCTGAATATCTTACCCAGACATGAGAGTACCCCAAGCGCCACCCCAAGCGTAAAGAAGAGCAACAGTATCATCACCAGCGAGGCCTGCCACTCATAACCAAAAAAATATTGAAGCCTCACCGTATCGACGTTCTTCACGGCGAAACCGAGAAATAGCAGAAACAACACGATACGTACGAACCATGTCAGGTATTGCATGATTCACCCCAAGATAAAAAAAGCAGCGTAATCTTGCGACTCGCTGCCATTATATTCTTCTTGTCTGGAACTCGTTTCAGTCCTTACTGTCCACCCGCTCACGCAGCTCTTTCCCGGCCTTGAAGTGGGGTATATACTTTTCCGGCACCTTCACCTTCTCGCCCGTCTTTGGATTACGTCCCACACGGGGCGGGCGGCAGTTCAGGTTGAAACTTCCAAAACCGCGAATCTCGATACGCTCTCCCTGCAATAGGCTTTTAACCATGGCACCGAGTATTATTTTCACCGCCAGCTCTGCATCCTTCACTACCAACTGCGGATAACGCGCTGCAAGCCTAGAAATCAATTCAGACTTCGTCATGAGAACCTTCTACTGTTCAATATTTTTAACGTCCATCTTCGCCTTGAGCAGGGCACCCAGACTCGTAGTTCCAGAACTTGGAGAGCTCTCTGTTGTGACCTTCTGCATCGCATCGGTCTCCTCAGACATATCCTTCGCCTTGATGGAGAGGTTGATGCTGCGGTTCTTACGATCGACATTGATGATCATCGCCTCAACCGTATCAGCTTCCTTCAGGTGCGAGCGGATATCCTCTACCCGGTCACGAGATACTTCTGATGCTCTCAGATAACCTTCCACATCATTGTCCAGCGTAATCACAGCACCCTTCGCGTCCATCGACTTAACGATGCCCGTAACGATACTATTCTTGTCATTAACTGAGACAAAGCTATTGAATGGGTCCCCTTCCAATTGCTTGATACCCAGTGATATGCGTTCCCGCTCAACATCGATCGACAGGACCATCGCCTCTAAATCATCGCCCTTCTTATAATTACTAACAGCATCCTCTCCGGTCTGATTCCAGGAGAGATCAGATAGATGGACCAGTCCGTCTATGTCGCCCAGTAGTCCAATAAATACGCCGAAGTCTGTAATTGATTTGATTTGACCCTGAACCCTGTCACCCTTCTTATGATTAATGGCGAAGTCTTCCCAAGGATTAGGCTTGCACTGTTTCATCCCGAGGGAGATACGACGACGTTCCTCATCAATCTCAAGGATCATCACCTCGACCTCATCTCCTAGCTGAACCATCTTAGAGGGATACATATTCTTATTGGTCCAATCCATCTCGGAAACATGGACCAGACCCTCTATACCCTGTTCGATCTCAACGAATGCGCCATAATCAGTCAGGTTGGTGACCTTGCCAAAAAGACGAGTACCCTGTGGGTATCGACGTGAGAGGCCCACCCATGGATCCTCGTTAAGTTGCTTCATCCCTAATGATACACGATTTTTTTCCTGATCAAATTTGAGAATTTTAGCGGTAACTTCATCGCCAACACTGATCACTTCTGAAGGGTGCTTGACCCGTCTCCAGGCCAGATCTGTAATATGCAGCAGTCCATCTATCCCACCGAGGTCAACGAATGCACCGTAATCGGTGATGTTCTTGACAATGCCCTTTACGACTGCGCCCTCCTGCAGGTTCGACAGCAGTGACTGACGATCTGCGCCTTGGCTTGCCTCGAGCACGGCCCGGCGTGAGACAACCACGTTATTGCGTTTGCGATCAAGCTTGATAACCTTAAACTCCATCTCCTTATTCTCATAGGGAGTGGTGTCCTTGACCGGACGGATGTCCACCAATGACCCGGGCAGGAAGGCTCGGATACCGTTAATCATTGCGGTCAGACCACCCTTGACCTTTCCATTCACCATGCCACTAACGATAGTACCCATCTCCATGGCCTTTTCCAGATCGTGCCATGCGGTCAGTCGTTTGGCCTTGTCTCGTGACAGACGGGTCTCTCCGTAACCATCTTCCAGAGCCTCGATCGCCACGGTGATGAAATCCCCCGGCTTGACCTCGACCTCGCCCTTATCATTCTTAAATTCTTCTACCGGGATAAAACTCTCGGACTTGAGTCCTGCATTTACGACTACGATATTGAAGTCAACGCGGACGACTTCGGCGGTAATTACTTCCCCAATGCGCATTTCCTGGCGGGTGAGACTCTCTTCAAACAGAGCGGCAAAACTTTCTGGGGAGCTGGTTGCGGGGGAGGCAGTTGTCATTGTAAAAAAACCCGGTTTTAAATCACGCCCAAATAATCAACTGGCGAGGTGGTTGGTTAATAAAACTGCTTGAATACATGATCGGACTTGTGCCCTACTTATAAAACAAGGTCATCTTGCCGTATCATCGCAATCAAGCAAACTTTGGTCAGATCTCGTCATACCGTCTTAGCACCTCATCCACTGCCTGGGCGATGTTGAGAGATGTCGTATCCAGCAAGATTGCATCTGCTCCCTGTTGCAGGGGTGCCGCGCTGCGATTAATATCGCGAGCATCACGATCCCTTATATCCTGCAAAAGGGTTGAGATATTAGCATCGATTCCTTTCTCCATCAACTGTTTATAGCGCCTCTGAGCGCGCGTCTCGGCATCAGCTGTCAGAAAAATTTTCAGCACCGCATCGGGAAATACCACCGACCCCATATCCCGGCCATCCGCCACCAGTCCAGGTATCTGACGAAATGCCCTCTGACGATCCAGTAACGATTCCCTAACCTGGGAGTACGCAGCAACCTTAGAAGCTCCGTTGCTACAGATCTCAGCACGGATTGCATCGGCCACATCTTCCTCCTTCAGAAGGATCTTCGCGCCAGTAAAAACAACATCCAGGTCTCTAGCGATGCCAGAAAGCGTTGTTTCATCGTCAAAACCCACCTCTGATTGTATCGCTGTATAAGCAACCAACCGATAAAGCGCACCGCTATCGAGGTAATGAAACCGGAGTCTTTCTGCCACCATCTGTGCAACCGTGCCCTTACCGGAAGCAGAGGGCCCGTCAATCGCGATCACCGGAGTGCCATTCATTTCCATAAGATAGCCTTAATAGTTACACGCAGTAGTTACACACAAAAAAACATACCCAATCAGGCCCTGACTATTGCGGAAAATTTCTCGAAATAATCAGGAAAGGTCTTGGCTACACAGTTCGGATCATTGATCCTTAACGTCGTACCTAGGGATGCGAGTGAGAAGCACATGGCCATCCGATGATCGTCGTACGTATCGATCTCCGCATACCGAAATTGGTGTGACGGCGAGGGCTCAATACGTAGAAAGTCCACCCCCTCCTCCACCTCCGCACCGAGTTTACGCAACTCCCTGGCCATCGCTTCAAGACGATCGGTCTCCTTCACACGCCAGCTTGCAATATTGCGCAGAACGGTGACGCCATCCGCGAACAGAGCTGCCACCGCAAGTGTCATAGCTGCGTCTGGAATATGGTTGCAGTCAATATCGATTGGCTGGAGCCTCCTAGACTTCGGTGCGCAAGCCTCGATCCAGTTATCCCCGAAGGTGATGCCGGCCCCCATTTTCTGTAACGCTTCAGCGAAACGAATATCCCCCTGAAGGCTTCCCCGACCCACCCCCTCAACCCTC
>Ga0209553_1000879_pt1 | contig 15309 bp, 8 predicted proteins | sample LauGreFBDMM110DN_2_FD_188217 | JGI IMG/M metagenome (GOLD analysis project Ga0209553, IMG submission 188217) | Freshwater lake microbial communities from Lake Michigan, USA - Fa13.BD.MM110.DN (SPAdes) (version 2) | ecosystem: Environmental > Aquatic > Freshwater > Lake | place: Lake Michigan, USA...
AAATCAAGGCAATTGCGCAATTTATGAGGGACACACCGGCGCAAACCTCGTGAATTTCCACAAGATTACTTGCCAACTTCGAACCTAAATTGCGTCGCGTAAATCCGGTGGCAAGATGTCTATACAGCCTTTCCCGTGGCGTCAGTCACAGTATGCGCGTATATTGATCGCTTCCAGAGGATCAATGGCGACCAGGGAGGGTTGCGCTTCGCATCAATGTTCTTGAACATTGATGCTACGCAAACGCTGTAGATGACGCACTAACGAAGGGGTTAGCGCGTACCTCGCAGGGTTCCGAGTTTGAAATGTTCAAGAATTAGGAATTAGGGAGCACAAATGAAAATCAGTCTGTTGAGTTCGACCATTGTGTTGTTGTCTTCTTCAGTAGCCCTCGCCGGTGATACCGGAACGTGGACCGTCCAAGCGAACTACCGTTCGTCTGCAGACAGCCCATTCTTTCAAGGCGCTGGCGAGGAGTCCATGATCCTCGATAACTTCGAGTTCGCGGATTACTCAGTGCCTGGCTCATCGACATTCGGCTTTTCAACCGTGACGGTGGGAAACTCCGTCGATGGCGATGATGGTCTCATCGACGGCATCGCCGATCCGAGCACCTCCGCGATCCTGCTGGTTGGCGCACTGACAGTCAACTTCGACCCAGCAGTCCTCGGTGGACTTCCAACGCGCGTCGGCATCGTCTGCACAGACCTGGTTCAGGTTGGTGGCGGAAACCCCGACCTTCGCATCACCGCGGTCGACGCCTTTGGTGGCGTACACACACAAGAATACGTGATTGAAAACACTGGCGGCGTCGGCGACGACATCTTCGTCGGCTTCTCGCTTCCGATCGGCGTGACGAACTTCCAAGTCATCCCGCTCGCGGGCCTCGGCACCTTCGATCACCTTCAATACGATCAGCAGCCTGCACTGCTTCCTGCGCTTGTCATTGATGACTTCGACTTCGATGGTCGAAGCGATGTCTGTTGGTACACGCCTGGTACTTCGCAGTCTTCGGTGTGGTTCATGGATGGGCTCGTGCGAAAGAGCGGCGGTTTCACCGCGCAGAATCCTTCGCCCACCGTGGAAATCGTTGGCCGCGCAGATCTCAACGGTGACGGTGTCGCCGACATCGTCTTCCAAGATCCCTCAACCGGCGCTTTGTCTGGTTGGATCATGAACGGCAACGCGATCTTGCTGAGTGGACCAATCGTCGGAGATCTAACACCACAAGACAAGGTGCTCGGCATGGATGATCTCAACGGCGATCGTCGTGCAGACATCGTGTGGATCAACAAAGACACGCGCCTCGTTTCCGTCTGGTATATGAACGGACTCGCACGCACTGGCGGCGGTTCGATCCTCTCACTCGTTGGATCTGAGTGCGTCGGTCTCGGCGATCTCAACGGTGACGGTCGCGCGGACATCGTGTACCGCAACACCGCAACCGGCGTTGTCTCTGGTGCTCTTCTCTCCGGAACGACCATCACAGCCCAAGGTCCTATCGCAAACGCATCAGCAGTAAATGCGCAGTGGGATTCGCCTGGCCTCGCAGATACCTACGGCAGCGGCAAGGATCAAATCCTCTGGCGCAACTCCGCCACAGGCGAGGTTCGATCGTGGGTAATGAATGGTCTCACTCGCGTCAGCGGCGCACAACTCGGTTCGTACTCGGTAGGTGTGTGGTGGGACGTCGCAGCAACTCCCGATCTCAACGGCGACGGCAAGGACGACATCCTCTGGCGCTCGCCCTACAACATCAGTGTCTACGCATGGATCATGGACGGCAGCACCAAGGTGAGCGGTGCATTCATCCGCAACGTCTCGTACCCATGGCAGGTCATCAACTGATTCGGCATTGATTTGAAGAAACTATCAGTCGCCGCCCTGTTTTTAGGGTGGCGACTGTTTTTTTGACTCAAAGCGAACCTCGAAGGCTTCGCATGCGTTGATTCGCTCGAATGTGTTTCTATAGGAGCGTTGCTTCCCCTTTTGGCGTTTCGCTTTGGGAAGTGACGATGAGCGCATTGTCCATGAGCTCCTTTTGGGAGCGTTGTCCATTGGTGACCACCATGACCTCGAACGCACTTACGACTGTCGCACTTCTCGCATCCCTCACCGTGGCGCCATGCGCGCTCGCAGGAGGAGTTCCGCCCTCGACCGCGTTCTCGTGTTGGGGGCGTAATGACGGAACGCAATGCGCGACGCCGTCGGTCGCGAACACACTCCGAGTGAATTCGCTCGATGCAGGAATCGGCTTCGGCGTGATTCTCCTCAGCGATGGCACACTCGTGCACTGGGGCGACACGACATTCGGGCAGGATGCGATTCCCGTGCTCGGTGCAGGCGAGTTCTACACCGCAGTCAGTGCGGGCGGCGCACACGGCATTGCGCTCTCGAACACAGGCGCGCTCTATGGTTGGGGCACGACCATTTTTGGTGAAGCGACAGTGCCAGTGCTTGCCCCTGGCGTCACCGCGCAACTCATTGCAGCGGGCGAGAGTCACTCCCTCGCATCACTCAGTGACGGAACAATTGTCGGATGGGGATTGAACTCCGCAGGCAAGACGACTCCGCCATTGCCACCAGTCGGCACATCCGTGCTGGGCTTGAGCGGTGGACTCGATCACAGTGCAGCGCTTTTCTCCGATGGAACGATTCAATGTTGGGGCGACAACACCGATGGCGAATGCGATGTTCCCGCGTTGACGGGCATTGAGATCTACACCGAGGTGGACTGCGGTCGAAACTTCACTGTCGCGCTCACCAGTTTCGGCACCGTCATGGCCTGGGGCAACGCTGCCTACACCACAGTGCCCGCCTCGCCCAGCGGCTCGCGGATTACGGGGATTTATGCACACTTCGTGAACGCGGCATTCCTCACCGAACTCAGCGATCTTGTGGTCTGGGGCGACGATGGCTTCGCGCAAACAACAGTGCCAGTGACGGCGGGTGCGTATCGCGCCGTCGCGATCGGAGAGAGTTTCGTGGTGGCCGCGATCGAAGCAGATTGCAATGACAACGGCGTGGCGGACAAGGATGAGATTCTCATCGATCCGACGCTTGATTGCGATGGCGACGATCAACTCGACGCATGCCAGATCACCGCGGATCCAACCCTTGATTGCGATGATGATGGCTCGCTTGACTCATGTCAGATCAGTGCGGACATCGCACTCGATTGCAATGGCAACGGTCAACTTGACTTCTGCGAACTGCGCGACGATGCAACCATCGATTGCGATAGCGATGGCGACATCGATACCTGCCAAGTGCTTTCCGATCCAACCTCAGATTGCGATGGCGATGGCACGGTCGATTCCTGTGCGCTGCAATCCACTGGCGTGAGCAGCGAGATCGTCGCACCGTTTGGAGTTGGTGACATCGTGACCGCAACTGGCACCAATCTCGCGTTGCCTGTGCTCGATGTTCGCATCGAAGCAACCGTGCGCGCCGATCTCGGCAGTTACGGCGAGTGGCTTGAACTCGTGCTCAACGACACGATCATCGATTACATGTTCGTGGGTTCGGGAAGCAATTGCCCAACCGCCGTGGCAACGGAAGTCATCTTGATCGACAAAGACTTGTTCATCGCACTCGCGCCCGATGGCGACGTCACGCTTTCGCTTCGTCCGAGCGCCTTCGTCTCACGTGCGGAATGTGCGACGAGCCAAGCGAAAATCGTCGCGTCGTGGATCAGCGAAGGCTCCGATTGCAATGGCAACGGCACGCCCGATCTTTGCGAACTCGTGAGCGGCGATGTCCCCGACAACAACGGTGACGGGCTTCCAGATACATGCACCTACATGCCTGACGAAGACTTCAACGGCGATGGAAAGGCCGACATTTTCTGGAAGAACGCCAACGGCAACCAGATGAGCCTGTGGTTCATGAACGGCACGACGCGCACAAGCGGTGCGTCGATCAACACGAGTCCACCAGCTGGTTTCACATTCACGCAACTCGGCGACTTCGATGGCGATCATCGCACGGACCTTATGTTCCGCAACAACGGGCTCGGTACGTTCTACGCATACTTGCTCGAAGGATCAACGATTGAGGAGAGCGGTACGGTGGATGCATCGACAGTCGTCTCCACGCTCAAACTTCTCGGCACGCCCGATCTCAACGGCGATGGTCGCAGCGACATGATTTTCAAGAGCACAGTGAGCGGGGATGTGAACGCATGGCTGATGGAAGGACGAACGAAGTCCACTGGTGGTGCAGTCTCAAACGCGAACGGGCTCACGTTCCTTGGGTACGGTGATCTTGATGCCGATGGTGACGACGATCTTCTGTGGAGAAACTCCGCGGGTGTCGTGAGCGGTTGGATTATGTCTGGACTCGTTGCTGTGGAAACCGGCGATCTCGATGGCGCATCAAGCCTCGGTCAAGAGTGGCAAGCGGCATCGGTGGGCGATCTTGATGGCGATGGTCAAGCGGATCTCCTCTGGCGCAACTCCGGCAACGGCCAAGTGAATGCTTGGTTCCTCGGTGGACTCGCGAAGCTCGGCGGTGGTTTGGTGAACTCCACGCTCGGTGTGAACTACCGCGTGGAATGCATGGCAGACGTTGATGGCGACATGATGGAAGACATCGTGTGGCGCAACACACAAAACGGCGACACCTACATCTGGCTCATGGATGGACTCACCAAGCGCTCAGGCGCATTCGTGAAGCGCGTGTCGCTTGATTGGGATGTCGGCAATCAATGATGTCGAACGCGTTCAGCCGAGTCGATCAGGATTCAGATCCAACAGATCTTGCGGAACGAAAATCCCGTCCTTGCGAATGAGCGTGCCATCAAACTCGATGGTTCCGCCACCGAATTCTGGCCGTTGAATGCAGACGAGATCCCAGTGCACGTCGCTCTTGTTGCCGTTGTTCGCTTCTTCATAGCAGCGACCTGGCGTGAAGTGGAAGGAGCCCGCAATCTTCTCATCAAAGAGAATGTCCTTCATCGCATGCGTGATGTGTGGATTGAATCCAATCGCAAACTCGCCGATGTAGCGTGATCCTTCATCGCGGTCGAGGATCTGATTGAGCCGCGCAGCATCACCCACGCAGGTTGCTTCCACAACTTTGCCCTTCTTGAAGACGAAGCGCACGTTGTCGAAGGTCTGCCCTTCGTACACCGTTGGCGTGTTGTAGTGGAGCACGCCTTCGACAGAGTCACGCACTGGCGCGCTGAAGCACTCGCCATCCGGAATGTTCATGTTGCCGCAGCAGGGGACCGCACCGATGTTCTTGATCGAGAATGTGAGGTCGGTGTCCGACGGTCCCTTGATTCGCACGACATCCGCTGCACGCATGCGCGCAGCAAGTGGCTCGCATGCTCGCGCCATCTTCGCGTAGTCCACGAGGCACACGCGGAAGTAAAAATCTTCGAACGCTTCGGTCGACTTGCCCGCAAGCTGCGCCATCGATGGGCTCGGCCAACGCAGGACAACCCACTTTGTGTGATTCACGCGGCGCTCTGAATGCACAGGCGTTCCGTACATCTTCGCGTAGGCGCGAGTCCGTTCAGGAGGCGCACCAGAGGATTCGCTCACGTTGTTCGAACCCCGAATGCCGCAATACGCCTGCATCTTCTCCATCCGGAAGAGATCCGAAGCGCACCAGGTTGCAAGTCCGTCATCAGCCGACTCCGCTTGCAGTGCAGCCATCACGCGTGTGGAACGTTCCGCAACATGCGGATGCGCACCAAGTTTTCGCGCGGCACGAATCATCGCAATCGCCATCTCGCTTGGCACATCGAAGGTCTCGATGAGCACATGCTCGCCCGCCTTGAGGCACATGGAATGGTTTGCGAGCAGATGAGCGAGTTGATCGAAGCGTGCGTCAGCCATAGGAAGTCCTTCGTGGAGGAGTGTCGAGAGCGTGTCAAGATACTCGCTGCGCACCGACCGCAAGAACGAGCGCCGCGAGCACGCTTGGCGTCCATTGCGCGAGATCATCGACGATCAGATCCGCCTGCGATTGCCGCTCTGCGCTATGCCCTTTGCTCGTGATCGCCGCGCACGCCATTCCCGCCGCCTTCGCAGCAGCGATGCCCGCAGGCGCATCTTCAAGCACAACGCATTGCGAAGGCGCAACGCCAAGTCGTTCGGCAGCGAGCAAAAAACACTCTGGATCAGGCTTCGAACGACGCACATCCTTGCCTGTGACGATCGCGTGAAAGCAATCTGTGAGCCCGAGCCCTTCAAGCGCGAGTTGCACATTCGCTGGTGGGCCAGAACTTCCAACCGCCAGCAACCATCCCGCTTCGCGCAGCGCGCGCACGAGATCAGTGGCGCCAGCTATCACAGGGAAACGCGTTGCGACTTGCGCGCGATACGCAGCTTCCTTCTCGTGATCAAGCGCGTGCACTTGCGCATCGTCGAGTGTGCCTCGCCCTGCGCGCGTCCAACATTCGCGCAGCAGATCTTCGTTGCGTCGTCCGAAGTGTCGGTAGTAGTCCGCTTCCGAAATCTCCACGCCATGCGACGCAGACACTTCACGCCACGCAACAAAGTGTGCGTCGTAACTATCGACGAGCGTGCCATCAAGATCAAAGATTGCTGCGCTCATGCGCTTGCACTCGCCACGCGTTGGATCGCAGCAGCCGCACGCTCAACATCACTCGCACTCACATCGAGATGCGTGACCATGCGCACGCGATCTGGTCCGAGGTTGAGCGCGAGCACATCAAGTTCGCGCAGGCGCTGGCAGAAACTCGCAGCATCGCCAAGTGCCTTCGAAACCCGGAAAAACACCATGTTTGTGGGCGTTGCCGCAGGTTCGATCTCAAGCGAGAGCCCCGCGATGGATGCAAGATGCGTCGCAAGCGCGCGAGCATTCACATGATCCTCCGCGAGCCGCGCGACATGGTTGTCAAGCGCATAGATCGCAGCCGCCGCAAGGATTCCTGATTGCCGCATCGCACCACCAAACATCTTTCGGAAGCGACGCGCCCGCGCAATGAACGCATGTCCACCCACCAGCGCACTTCCTACCGGCGCACCAAGTCCCTTCGAGAAACACACCGAGACGCTGTCCGCATGCGCAGTGAAATCTCTCGGACCAACGCCAAGCGCGACGCATGCATTCATCAAGCGCGCGCCATCCACATGGAGGTGAAGCCCACCGATACGCGCAGCTTTCGCAACACTCGCGAACTGCTCCACGCTCCAGTACGAACCACCGCCACGATTGTGCGTGTTCTCGACAATGAGCATCCGAGACAACGGCGCATGCTGATCGCGATGACGAATCGCAGAACGCACACTCTCCGCATCAAAGATTCCATTCGTACCATCAAGCGGCGCAATCATGCACCCACTCAGCGCAGCAGGCGAACCCGTTTCATAGTGAATGATGTGACTCTCCTTGTGCGCAAGAATCTCATCGCCACCTTCACACACCGTACGAATCGCAAGTTGATTCGCCATCGTCCCACTCGGGACAAACAGCGCCGCATCCTGCCCCAACAACATCGCGACTTTCGCCTCAAGCGCCTGCACCGTGGGCTCATCCCCAAGCACATCATCCCCAAGCGGCGCACAGCGCATAGCTTCCCACATCGCAAGAGTCGGCCGCGTGACAGTATCGCTACGAAGATCAATCATCGCCCCAAGGGTAGCGGACGCTCAATCGAGGATGGCGGCTGTGTTCATCTTGGATATGACTTGCTAGACTTCAATCATGCATGAGCAGCGAGCGGACGATGACAAGCCTTCCGAAGGGTCGCGTGCACAACAGCATCGCGTCATCGAGATTGGTCGCATGACCGATCCAGATCCCGCGACGAATCATTGGCTTCATCGATCGACTGAGGAGCGCTTCGCAGCGCTTGAAGCGTGCAGGGAGGCTTTCTATGGACGAGCAGCCGTTCGCGGACGACTTGCGCGAGTTCTTACGATTACTCACCAAGCACAAGGTTGAGCACCTTCTCATCGGTGGCTACGCAGTGTCGTTGCATGGGTTTCCACGAAACACGGGCGACATGGATGTATGGGTGAATCCGTCGGTTGCGAACGCTGCGGCTATTCGCGTTGCGCTTGAGGAGTTTGGGTTCGCCACAACTGCAGAAACACTCATCGCGCTTCAGACGCCTGGATCCATACTGCGGATGGGTTACCCGCCTCTCCGTATCGAGCTTCTCACCGCTCCAAGCGGCGTTGCGTTCGACGAGTGTCTGCGTCGAAGCGAACTGATGCAGCTCGGGAACCACGCAGTTCAGACGATCGGTCTTGACGATTTGATCGTAAACAAACGAGCGGCAGGAAGGCCGAAGGACCTGATCGATGCACTCGAACTCGAACGCTTGCGCAATCAACATCGGCCTTGAAGCGCCCAATTGAGGGCAGGCACATCTCTCCGACAGAATTGTGATCTTGGCTTGCCTGTCCAATGCACTCCTGTCCAATGCACTCCCAATGCACTCCTCCAATGCACTCCCTCATCGGGGCGTGCTGCCTCGATGGCACCTACTTACCCTACCTTATCTAATAATGCTCGCTCTCCTCCTCATTTTCCCTATCGTCGGAATTGCCCTTGGGCTCATGCTTCTTCGCGGACAGCCTCGCCTTCGTAAGGTTTGGGTATGCCTCTTTGTGATCGCATACACGGCGATCATGTTAGGTGTCGGGTTTGTGGTGGGTGAGGTTGGACCTTTGTATCAGGCCTCCGGCGCGATCCGCCGGCTGGTGCGCGATACGCACCGTTCCCTTGAAGCTGGGGACTACGTGCAAGCTCGTGCGGCCTTCAGCGAAGCGAGCAGTCTCCTCGAGGCTGGCGGGGAGCCATATGACGCTGTCTCGATCATCGCCAAGCGACTTGGGCCTCCACCATCCCCCGCAACGCCCGCCGCTCCACCTCAATGACATGAGCCATCGACGGGACGCAATCGAGGATAGGACGCAATCGAGGACAGGCACTTTTCTCCCTCGGAGGGAAAATTCTCGAGGACAGGCATTGGACAGACAGGCATTGGACAGGCAAGCCAGCAAAGGACAGGCATTGGGACAGGCATTGGACAGGCAAGCCAGCAAAGGCAATCGAGGACAGGCACTTTTTGGTAGCGGCGGGTTGCTGTTGGCGTGCGAAAGTCCGTGCGCTGTGGGTACTATTCCTCAGCATAAGTGCATGGGTGTAAGATGTTTACGCGCTGGTATCGGAATCATCGCGAGAGCGTGAAACGAAGGGCGCGCGAGCTCGCTTTTCATTGCGTGGCTTGCGCGGTCGGTGGATCGCGTTTGCGATGTCTCATTGAGCGACCTTGAAATCATTCACTAAGTGCATGAACTGCCGATAGATCCATTCACATTGCGACGCATTTCACGCAAGGCAACTTTCGCGGTTCGTTCCCTCGTTGCACCGTTCTTCGCACTTCTTGCGTCGAGTGGGGCGGAGGCGTTGTTGCCACAGGTTCCGGCGCCTGCGGGGGTGAGTGCTGGTGCAGGCGCTGGCGAAACTCCGCGTCGTTTGTTGAAGCGGTTCGACTTTGAAGATGCGGAGGAGTTTCCGACGGAGATGCCGCAGGGGTTTTATCGCGTCCTGACGAGTGAATCTGGGCAGCCTGGGTTTCCGCCGTTTGGTCGCGTTGCGCTTGTGCGAGCTGGCGCGAATGCGAACGCGACGCAAGGCAACACCGCGAGTGCGCCGAAGGGTCACTGGTCGCTTTCGTTTCAACTTGATGGTGCGGCGATTGCTGTGGCTTCCTCGCCTGCGCTCATTCCGCTCACCAACCGCGCGCGTCCGCAAGTGAGTGCGCAGATTCATACCTCCGGCCTTCTCGCTGCAGGTGTGCGACTGACTGCACGATTCGTGAACTCTGCAGGTGAACCGATGCCGGGCGCGTGGGCGACTGCGCCGTTGCGAAGTGAACAAGGCTGGCGAAAAGTTGAACTCGAAATGCCGGAAGCACCAGACGGTGCGACGTCGATGACTGTTGAAGTTGCGATCGTGCAGCCTGATGGTGCATCGAGCAGTGACGGACTTCCTGCGCGACGCGATGTCACGGGCACTGCGTTCGTCGACGATCTCGTCGTGTGGCAATTGCCGACGGCGGAGTTTGCTGCAACGCGCGGCGGAATCTTCAGCGTCAAGGACATTCCTCAACTCACGATCGCGTGTCGAGATCCGGTCGCGACCAAACTCACGGTGCGCGTTGTGGTTCGCGATGTCGCGGGCGTGATCGTTGCACGCAAGGACAGCGCATTGCAGAACGCGCAAGAAATGAGTGTCGCGCTCGGTTCACTCGCGCCAGGCTGGTACTCCGCCGACGCCCACTTCCTCGATGAAGGTCAACGCATCGCCGCACGACGCGCGCAATTCTGCATCGTGCCAGAGGATTCCTTCGAAGCGGATCAGCCACCTCGCTTCGGTGTCGTCTTTTCTGAAAGCGCATCGCATGACTACGCGAAGACGATCGCACAAGCGACGCTCGCTCGCGCATCGTTCGTTGTGCTTCCAGTGTGGAGCGCGAATACTGATCTCGGAAGCTCCACGCTGCTCGTGCACGAATTGCGCACGCTCACCGACGCGCTGTTTGCCAGGAGTATTCGTCCGATGTTTCGCATCGAAGGAATTCCTGCAGCACTCGCGACATCAGAGCGACTCGATAGTTCACAGGTCGTCGATCTCTTTGCGTCCGAAGGCGCACGATGGAAGGGCGCACTTGAACCGTGGCTCATTGCGTTCGGTCAGCAAGTGACGCATTGGTTCCTCGGCGCAGAAGGTCTTGATCCAAGTGCATCGGAGTTGCAACCAAAGTTACTTGCGGCTTCGGATGCGCTTCGTAATTTCATCGCGGGTCCCGCAGTCGTCACGCCATGGATGCCTGAAGAGCCCATGCCCGAGAGCATCGCGAGCGATCTCAAAGAATCGCGCGCGTGGGTTGAGTTACCGCTCGCACCAGGATGGTCTCTTGCAGCAGGCGACGCGCCGCTCACGACGCTTCCGCCACCCGAGCGAATCTTTGCGACGATAGAACCGCTTCCGGCATCTGTCTCCAACGACATGCTCGAGATCGCACCGCGTGACCGCGCCATCGATATCGCGCTTCGAACGATTGACGCGTGGAGCACTGGCATCGCGTCGATTGCAATTGTCGCGGATGAGTCGAGCGAAGTTCCTGGTCCCTCCATCGGTGTTGCTGCGTGGCGACAACTTTCGACGCGTCTCTGCGGCCGCCACTTCGTCTCTGAAGTTCCACTCGGCGAAGGGCTTCGCGGAATTCTCGCGGATGGACCTCGCGGTGCGTGTCTCATCGCGTGGAATGAATCGCGTGTAGAGGGTGCGAGTGTGAAAGTTGCGCTCGGTCGTTCGACTGTCATCGCCACCGACTTGTGGGGACGCGTGCAGCAACTCGCGCCGTCCGCAGAAGGGCACACGCTCGCGTTGGTGCGCGAACCTGTGTTCGTCGAAGGTGTCGAGCGCGAAGTCTTGCAGTTCCGCGCGGCTGTGCGTGTTGAACCAGCGTCGATCGACGCGCGTCGCGCACCGCAGCCGATCGCAATAGTGCTCAAAAACCCGTGGAATTATCACATCAGCGGCACGCTGCTTCTTCCCGAGATGGAAGATGCGGAGATTGCGCCGAGATCAATGCCATTCAGCATCGCGCCACTGGGCGAGACAAAGGTTGAAGTCGCGCTCGGCATTCCGCGCAGTCGACCATCAGGCGAATTTGATCTACGACCACTCGCGCAAGTTTCGGGCAATCAAGAGCACGCGATTCCACTCAGCGCAGTGGTCGAGACAGGGTTCTCGAAAGTCTCGCTTGAGTCATCATGGCGACTTGCGAAGAGCGTGGAGAGCGATCGCATTGATCTTGTGGTCAGCGCGAAAGTGACGAATGTGAGTTCGACGCCGCTTGATGTTGAAGCGTTCGCCGTCGCGGATGGCTACACGCAGAATCGCAAGCCGATCGAAAATCTCCAGCCTGGACAATCAGCGGTGCGTGTCTTCCATTTCCCTGCGGGCGCGCGACGATTGTCGGGACGCGATGTTCGCGTGGGCGTGCAAGACAGCAACCTTGACGCGCGACTCTTGAAACTGCTGCCCATTCCCCCCTTCGTTCCGCCGAGCGCGGTCGTTGGTGTCGGAGACTGACGATGTCAACGCCACCGATGACCGCAACGCCCCCCTTAGATCTTCCGAATGATGCGGTGGACGCGCACGCCAACGCACTGCTTGAGCGCAACCTCAAAGCACTCGCGATTCGAAATCCAGATCTTGCTGAACGACTCGCAACCGTTACAGCAGGGGATGTCACATGGTTTACTGCAGCAGATGGTGTGTTGAGCGCGCTCTACGCAACGCAAACACTCGCATCACGCCACGCGCCCAAAGAAGAAGCAGAACAGATCGCCAATCGCGTTGACCTTCGAGAGAAGGCTGTCGCAGTTGTGCTGGGCTTTGGGCTTGGACATCACGTTGCAGCGCTCGCGACGCGGGTCTTGCGTAGTGGATTGATCGTGGTGCTTGAGCCAGATTTCGCGCTGCTGCGCGCAGTCTTCGAGCGCATTGATCACAGCGCGTGGCTGACGAATGCGAATGTATTCTTCTTTGATGGAGCTGAAGAGACCTCCGTGTTTGTCGATCGACTTTCGGGCTCCGAAGCCATCCTCACGATGGGCGTGCAGATTCTGGATCATCCACCGAGCCGACAGCGACTCGCGAATTCGCCGAAGAAATTCCTCGAGTGCGTGACCGAACTTGTTCGTGGCGCGCGCATGACGGTCTCGACCGCGCTCGTGCGCTCAACCCAAACGATTCAATCGGTGTTCCGCAATGCGCGTCCGTATGTGGGCGGCGCTGGACTCGCGCCACTCAAGGGCATCGCGCAAGGTCGACTCGGCGTGGTGGTCAGTGCGGGGCCAAGTCTTCGTCGCAACTTGCATCTGCTCGCGCAGCCTGGTGTTCGCGATCGCTGCATCATCGTCGCTGTGCAAACGGTGCTGAAGCCGCTCCTCGCAGCGGGTATTCGTCCACACTTTGTGGCGAGCCTTGATTGGCACCGCATCTCAAAGCGCTTCTTTGAAGGGCTGCGCGAAGAGGATGTGTGCGACACGACACTCATTCTCGATCCGCAAGCGAACCCGATCGTCGCGCACAGTTACGCCGGTCCCGTGCGTTGCATCGCGGCGCCGCACTTCGACAAACTCCTCGGTCCACTTGCGAAATCGAAGGGCGAACTTCCCGCTGGCGCGACTGTCGCGCACCTCTGCTATCAAATCGCTCGCTACTTGGGTTGCGATCCTGTTGCACTCATCGGACAGGATCTCGGCTTCACCGATGGTCTCTACTACGCACGCGGCACGGCGATTGACGATGTGTGGGCGCCGGAACTCAATCCGTTCAACACGATTGAAAATCTCGAATGGACGCGCATCGTTCGACATCGCCAACATCTTCGCAAGCTCGAAGATGTGCACGGTCGACCGATCTATACCGATGCGCAGATGGAGTCGTATCTGCAGCGCTTCGAGGGATTCTTCTTGCAAGACAAGCGCCGTGGACTCACCACGCTCGACGCGACCGAGGGCGGCGTTCGCAAAGCGGGCACCGACATCACCACGCTCGCGCAAGCACTCGAACAGCACGCAGTCCTGACGAATCCAGAAATCCCCGCGCCGTCGCAATCGCTTGATGTCGAACGCATCTGGGAAGTTGCCAAGCGGCTTCGACTCGTCCGCAAAGATGTGGAGATCATTCAACAAGCCGCCCAACGCACGGCAGAGTTACTGCCGCAAATCGCGGGCGATCTTCCCAAAGAAGCGCCGATCGATCGACTCTGGAAACTGCTTGATGCGGAGCGCGCGAAAGTTGGCGCACGCATGGAAGCATTCGGACTGCTCGATGAATACAGCCAAGTTGGGGTGTTCCGACGCGCGAAGTCCGATCGACGCATTCACTTCTCGTCCGCACTCTCGCCTGAAGAGACGCAGCGACTGCAGTTTGAGCGCGATCTAGTGAATGTGCGATGGCTCGCAGAGACTGGTCCTGATTACATCGCGCGACTTGATGAAACGATTACCGCGCTTGAGTCACCTGATGCAACCGTTGATGACGCGGATGATGAAGCAGCCACAACCGTGCGCGCTGAACGCCAACTCGAAGCGAGTTTGAGTGAAGCGCAGGCGACGGTGCAAGAAGTCCGGGCGGCGTTCGTGGTTCCGGTCGACCTTACATTGAGTGGATTGCTCGCGCCGCGTTCGCTCGCGGAGCCCTTCGCGGATCGTCCGATTCTGCAACGGACGCTTGAACGACTCGGCGCATCGAAAGAGTGTTCGCGCATCGTGCTCCTCATCGCAGACAGCGATGCGATCGAAGCGCAGGTCGAAGCGCTCATCAACCGCAAGCACATCGGGTTGCCGGTGGATCTCCATCGTTCCGGCACGACACCCTACGACCCAGGCCGTGAAGCGATTGCAACTGCGCGATTGTTCGCAGATTCCTCGTGGCGCGGTGGGATCGCGGGGATGACTGTGTACGACGAATTGCGCTGCTCTCGTGTCGCTGCAGAAGCAGCCGAGCGATTCAATCTCACTGCGGTTGTGCTTGTTGCGCCTGATTGGCCGCTCGTCATCGTCGAAGGGCAAGCGGGTTGCGATGATCTCGTGCGTCGCCATCGCATGCGTCCTGATCTGATGCACTTGGTGTTCTCGCAAGCGCCGCCCGGACTCTGTGGCATCTTGCTTGATCGTGCAACGATTGAATCGATTCGTGCGGGCGGTCGTCATGCGACGCTCGGATGGATGCTCGGCTACGAGCCCACGCGTCCGCAGCAAGATCCAATCTCCAAAGATATCTGCGTGCAGATTCCGCACGAGATTCGCGGCAGTTTCGTGCGCGCGACTGCAGACACTGCGCGTGGAATCTCGACCCTGCGTCGAGCGATTGAGCCGTACCTCGTGCAGAGCGGGCGCGACTTTGCATCCCTCGATGCGAAGACGATCGTTAAATTGCTTGAAGCGCAACTGGAGACGGGAAACATCACCTTCCCGCCGCAACATCTCATCGTCGAACTCTGCACTGGTCGCCAGCACTCTGGTCCATCAAGTCCGCATCGACTCGGCAGCGTGCAGCGTCCGACCATGACGCGTCGACGCTTCGAACGACTGATCGAGCAGACGCATGCAGCCAACGATGTTGTGCTCACATTTGCGGGCGCGGGTGATCCGTTGCAGCATCCCGAACTCGCTGCATTCGTGCAGCACGCGAAGGCAGAAGGCATTCGCGCGGTGCATGTGCGCACAGAACTTCTCGCGCCGCGCGAGAGTATTGCCGCGATGGTTGCAGCCGGCGTGGACATCGTGAGTGTGGATC
>Ga0209553_1000880_pt1 | contig 15297 bp, 11 predicted proteins | sample LauGreFBDMM110DN_2_FD_188217 | JGI IMG/M metagenome (GOLD analysis project Ga0209553, IMG submission 188217) | Freshwater lake microbial communities from Lake Michigan, USA - Fa13.BD.MM110.DN (SPAdes) (version 2) | ecosystem: Environmental > Aquatic > Freshwater > Lake | place: Lake Michigan...
GTGCCAAACATAATGTCTGATATTTCTCTGTCTTAGCCAATGCCCCGATTTTCTTTCCGACTGTGGCTGCTCCCTGATGCGGCTGGAATTGAGACTTATGTTTATGGCCACCTCAATCCATTTCCAGAGTTGTACCACCTTATTAGGCTGGCGGGCATTCGGGGTTATACCATTTGGCTAGATGGCTGTGATCTTTTCCTTACTCGGGAGGCGGATGAGATCGGGATGGGCGAGACTCTGGACATGACTAACCCGGTTCATCGGCAGTGGGCAGACACAATGGGTCCGTTATTCGATAAAGAAAATGGTCATGAGATTGCTGGACATCCAAGTGAGGTGTTTAGGTTGAATTCGGAAGCTAATCCTGGTTGTGCCCAGATGACCTATCGAAGTGGCTTGGTGTCCGGCTTGGCTTCGATGGAGGCTGTCGCTAAGATTTACGGTCAAATGCCGGTCGGGGTTGGTACTGCGCTGCGAGAGGCAGGCGTTCAACGGCAGTGGGCGTGGGTCGAAGATGGGAGTTTGTGGACATATCTTGAATGTGATGACCTTGCTGAAACAGAGTCGCTGCTGGTGGCTTCTGGGCCTTATCAGGCGTGGCTCCGTTCTATGTCCAGTTTTTTTGACGCTCGGACTAGACGCGAGGGGTGGCGGCGGACTCGGGAAGTTTTTCGATGCGACTGATAGGTCGTCGGGCTGAGAGCTGCGATTTAGTGTTTTTGATTCGGGCTAGACTCAAATGTTCGGTCCTCACAGCATGCAGGGTTCGGTGACATTTGGTATTGGTGTTATTTCCTTTCGTTCTGGCGTCGGACGGGTAAAACGCGGGAGAGTTGTATGAAGATCGATAAGATTGAGAGTTTTCTTATCGGAAGCGATCTGGTTGCATCTAATTATGTGATTCGGATTACGACTGATTCTGGGCTGACTGGTATAGGTCAGTCAGGTGCATGGGGATATCCTGATGCTGTTGCTGCGGTTGTCGAGCAGTTTCGCGGCTATCTAATCGGGGCAGACCCCTTCCACATTGATCATATTCAACAGTCGCTTTATCGGATGCGGCCTTTCCGTGGAAATATTTTATCTGGTGCATTATCTGCAGTTGATATTGCACTCTGGGACATTAAGGGCAAGCATTACGGCACTCCAGTGTGGAACCTGCTAGGGGGAAAATTCCGCGATAGGGTGCGGCTTCACCTGCTGCTGCTGAACAATTTTGATGCAGAGCAGATGTTTAAGAGCGCGCGCGCAGCCGCCGAGGAGGGCTTTACAGCTATCAAGCTGGACCCGCTTCGAGCGGGCTGGGCGGATATGAGCTTGTCGCGCCTCATCGAGTCCGCGCGTGAAATTGCTGCGGCGGCGCGTGCCGGTGCTGGACTGGATGTTGATCTTATTTTTGAGATCCATCGAAAACTGACCCCAATGAATGCCGTTGCACTGGCTGAAGCGCTGGTTGAGTTCCGGCCGTTGTTTTACGAGGATCCCATTCAGCTTGACTCGATAATCCTTCAGGCTCAGATCGCCAAGCGGACTGTTTTGCCGGTTGCAAATGGGGAACGCATGAGCACCATCTGGGAATTCCGCGACTTATTTGAGGCTGGAGGACCGCAATATATTCGTCCGTGTCTAGGCATTGCGGGGGGATTTACTGGATGCAAGAAAATTGCTGCTCTTGCCGAGTCTTATCACTCTGCGCTTGTATCGCACAACTTTCTGGGACCGCTACTGACGGCTGCATCGGTACATCTCGACGTGGCAATTCCAAATTTTATTACCCAAGAGTATTTGATGCTGGATGAATCTGCGGGGCCAGCAGATGCGGTGTTCAAGACCTCACTCAAGCGCGTCGGCGGATATATTCTGGCGCCGGAGACGGCGGGCATTGGCGTCGTGCTTGACGACAGCTTGGTTCACCATGCTGATTTTGCTTACCTTCCGCGGCACGTGCAAAAGCGGGCGGATGGGTCGCCTGCGATGGCTGTTTAGATTTAGGAGCTTGAATATGACGAAGCCACACCCACAAGTGATTCTTGCCTGCAGCAGCGCAATCGCACAAACGATTGCAGCGGATTCGCAGCTCGAGCGGCTGCGGGCATCTGCCGGATTCCGAGCGGTGGAATTTGATCGGCCGTCAGACTATGTCGTCGCACCACTCCCGGACTCCGAAACAGATCGTCGCCTCATTGAAGCAATAGGCGACGCCGATGCATTGATCATCAGCTTCGGCTCTCCGCGGATCACCGGTGAGATCCTTGACGCCTGCCCAAAGCTAAGATTTGTCGGCGAACTGGAGGGTGACCGGTTTGCCAGCCGGATTGATGTAGAGGCTGCATGGGTGCGGGGAGTCAGGACTGTCGACACGACGAATGGCTCATCGTATGGGGTTGCCGAGTGGGCGCTTGCGCTTGCCCTGATCGGACTGCGCAATGCTGGCGAACAGTTCCGCGACGTCATTGATCGCAATGGATCGTTCCATTCAGTGGCTTGGGAAACACGTGTTCTTAAGCCCAACGAGTTATCAGGCCGTGCTGTCGGTCTCATCGGTTGTGGAATAATTGGCCGCCGATTGCTGGAGTTGCTTAAGCCTTTTCACAACACAATTTTTGTGCACGACCCATATGTGCCGCGCGAACTTGCCGACATCTATGATGTTACTTTTACTTCTTTGGATAAGGTGTTGGCGCTGTCCGATGTCGTAATTTGCCTGGCACCGATCACGCCGGCCACCAAGGGAATGCTGGGTGCCCGAGAGTTCGACTTGATGCGAGACGGCGCTGTGTTTGTAAATGTTTCGCGTGGTGCGATCGTGCAGAGCGACGCGCTAATCAGCAAGCTCCGCGAGGGTAGGATGGTTGCTTGCCTGGATGTGTTTGATCCGGAGCCAATCCCTTTAGATTCGCCGATTCGCGACTTGCGGAATGTCTTTCTGACACCCCACACTGCCTCTGCTACCGAGGCCACTAGATCACGCAATTTCAGCATTATGGTGGATGAGTTGGAGCGGTTCTTTGCGGGGCACGAAACGCGTTACGATTTGCTTCCCCGGACCGTGGCTAACCGGACTGGAGCAGAGCCGCGCCGCCCTGTTTGAGCCCGCTAACAATGGGTGCGTACATGGTGCTGACCGAAAAGGTGCAATGATTATGGGCAGAGGAGGCATCTATGGGTAGTGCGAAACAAGTGCCTATGAAAATGAGTGGAGGCGTGGCTGCTTCGAGGCCTGACCAAGTGTACGCCTAGCCTGGCCTGACGGGTTTTAAAAATAGCGAGATATTGGCTGTGGCGTGGGAACGCAAATTCCATATTTGTCCATTGGGAGAATTGTTGTAATAAGGTCGCTGAACGGCGGTGAGACTTGGGGTATTCCGCAGGAGATTTACAACTCAGAAATGGATGATAGGCATCCGTCATTAGTGACAATGCCTGACGGTACACTAGTTTGTTTGTTCTTTATGGGTAACTTCTGGATGAATCCGGATCATCTCGTGGAAGACTGGAAGTCGCGTGCGTCGCGCGTGACGAATCGGATCCTGTAAGAAGTCCTTGGGGACTGGCTGATCCGCTTTTTTTCCGATGGTCACACTTGGGAGGCAACCCCCCATCGAATGCCGCACGGCGGGTCGTTTCATGCAAGCCCATGGGTTTTTCAGAGTGGAGTAATAGGCTGCTTCGGTTACGAGATGGAGCACGGGATTGGGAAGCTGTAGTTCTACACTTCAGCTGACCCTGGCGTATTGTGGGATCGCAAGGGTTAAGGGCCGCTTACATCGCTGGTCACCGGTACATTGGCTTGGATGCCGGGGTAGCTTGCCTACGGAGCTAAAACCGTCATAACCCCTCTGGGCTTGCGGAGTGTTTTGGACCTGGGTGACGGAAGTTTACTTTCGGTTTTCGGCGGCATGCGCTTAAGTAGTTGTAATATGCCGCGTGACATAAGGAGCATTTGGTTGGTTTTGAGGTTTTCAAGTTGACAGAGGATTAGCCACAAGGCGGCTATTTCTCGCGCGATCCCGGACTTGGCAGCGTTTTATAGTCTATGAATGATGGTGCTTCGCAGAGTGCGAAGCCGTTGCCGCAGGCTGCGGTGTTTGTTGTTAATGGGATTGTCAGCCGCTAGATTAATCCACTCTGTAGCGCGCAATTATTTCTTCATTTAATTTTATGCCTAGCCCGGGTCCGAGGGGAAGATGCATGTAACCACTGCGGATTATTGGATGTTCCACTGGTAATTCGTGCCACATGGGGTCGCGCTTCCTATTCGGGAATATTTCAACGTACAACCCATGCGGAATTGATGCCAAAAGATGGAGAGCTACTTGCGCTTCTTCATGATGCGCCATTTGTACATCAAACATACTTGCCATACCGGCAATCCTGCGCCATTCTGTTATTCCACCGACAATTGTCACATCAACGTTAAGAATATTTACCCCGCCATGTAAAACTAGATCACGGCATCCAAAACGGGTAATCTCACCCTGGCCCGCAACCAATGGAATTGTTACCGCTGCGCGCACCGCCTGAAGACCTCCAAGCTGATCGGGTGCAAAAGTCGTGTGGTTGAATCTATCGCAAACTCGCTTATTGGTCTTGTGGTGCTGTTATACCCTAATTATCATGGCTCGATATTGACTGAGGTACTTTATAGCCGAGAAACTCTTTATCCCGAGTGTTGCAAAAAAGCCGTTTTCAGTGACTTGACAGCAATTATGTATCTCTATACAATACCATATTGGCGTGACTATGCACTCGGTATGGTCTCTAGTTTATAGTTTAGGAGAGTATAAAATGAAAAATCGGTTGAAGAGTCAGTTGTTACTTTTTGCAATCATGTTTTTGGTCTTAGCTGCGTGTGCGTCGCCAGTGCCGGCAGCAGAGGTCGCGCCGGCAGCTGAGGCGGCGCCGACGGCAGCAGTCGCGCTTGCACCCGGAGAGGTCGCTGACGTTCCCCGCAACCGCACGTTAGTGGTCACCCCATGGAGTGACATGACTGGTCCTCTCAGAAACCCTGAGGATTGGAACTGGTACAAATCTGGAAACCAAAACCTTAGGCATTTTGCCGGCAAGACAAACCAGGAAAGTCTGATGTACACCAATCTCAATACTGGTGAATTGGTGCCGTGGCAAGCAGAGAGCTATTCGTACAACGCTGACTTCACGGTCGTGACCATTAAACTGCGAAAAGGTGTTGAGTGGGCTGATGGAATAGCCTTCGGATGCCATGATGTTAAGTACACTTTGGAAATGCTGGGTGCGAATGTACCCGATCTTGGTTATTCTTCTGTTATGAAAGAATGGGTGAAAGGTGTTGATTGTGCCGCGGACGACCTGACGGCTACAATAAATCTTAATAAGTCGGGTCCCCGTTGGATGAGGGACAATCTCGCGCTGGGGCACGAAAACCATTTGGTGATGCTGCCCGAGCACGTTTGGAAAACACAGGATCCAAAGACTTTTAGCAACTTTGATTTGGCCAAGGGATGGCCATTGGGAACTGGTGCCTATAAGCTGGTATCCAGCAGTGAACAGCAAATGGTTATGGATCGTCATTCAGATTGGTGGGGCAAGAAAACAGGCTTCATGGATGACCCTGTGCCTGAGCGTGTGATCATGGTTTCGGTCGGAGGCGACGAAAATATGGCCCAGCTGTTAATTGCTAATGAAGTTGACAGTGGCATGCCTTTATTGCCAGCCACATTCGTAGCGGCAAAAGCTAAGAACGCCAAGCTCCATTCTTGGAATTTGGACGGGCCGGTCTGGGGAGCTCCAGACGGATGTGGTTTAAATCTTATCTTCAATGCAGATAAGCCACAGTGGGGCGACATTAATGTGCGACTCGCGCTAAACTATGCGCTTGATCGGGCACAGCTCGCGGCGCTTGCGTACCAAGGCGCCAATTACCCAGTGGTTGTGCCCTATTCAGCGTATATGTCTGCTCGCTGGTTGACGGGCGAAGCAAAGGCGCTGCTTGACAAGTATGATCGTGACAACTTTGACCTGACATCTGTCGACAAATACATGAAGCTGGCTGGATATGCAAAGGATGCATCAGGTATGTGGGCTAAGGATGGTAATGTGTTGAAGGTTCCAATGCGAACTCCGGGTTGGTTGGCTCCGTTGGCGCCGGCAGTTGAAGCACAGTTTAAGAAGGCTGGTTTTGACGCGCAGGGCATTCTTGAGCCTGAAGCGACAAATGTTTGGGGAGATGATATTGTATCGGGAAACTTTGACCTGATGTTTCTGGTGCATTGCGGCAGCTTGAGTGAGCCCTACGAGACGCTAAAGGACCTACACTCCAAAAACTCGGGCGCAGTTGGCGAGAAATGCTCGTTTTGGGGGTGCACCCGATACCGCAATTCTGAGTACGATAAAATCATAGATGCGATGGAGGCTATTCCAGGTGAAACAGACAATATGGAATATGTATCCTTGGCTAATAAAGCCTTGGATATATATCTCCGAGACATGCCCGAGCTTATGCTGCTCGAAGAGCTGCATGTGGTGCAGTTTAATGACGCTTACTGGACCGGTTGGCCGTCAAAGACCGACCCTTATGCCGCGCCTTATCCGTGCTGGGAGGCATGGAATCTAATCGTCCACAATCTTAAGGCGGTGCAGTAGCACCCACGCGGGCTACTGGCCAAGAGACATCGCAACAAAAGAACCCGCTTTCTGATTGAAAGCGGGTTCTTTGTTTTACAAACTTGTTGTAAGTTTTAGTAAAGCAGGCAGGCGACAGCCCTATCCGTATCTATCTGACTTAGCGGCGGTGCAGTCGTCCAACAATTGTTCATCACAGAATGGCACCGTGGGGCAAATTTACACCCCGAATTGGCCTTCGGTGAGTCCGGTGAGATTTGGTCAACGTCTAACGCAACCGTATCTGCCCATTGTTGTGTTTGCTTTACAGACGGAATGGATGAGATTAGCAGTTGCGTGTAGGGGTGCTTGGGTTCTCTGATCACATGTTCCGTAGTTCCAAATTCAACAACTGAACCCGCATACATAACTAGGACACGGTCGCATATTTGGTACGCGGTAGTTAGATCATGTGTAATGTAAAGGATTGAAATGCCCAGCTCGCGATTAAGAGTCTGGAGACCGGCTAGTATAGTAGCGCGCAGCGAGGCATCCAACATGGATACGGGTTCGTCAGCCACAATTAAAGTGGGTTTGCAAAGTAAGGCGCGTGCCACCATGATTCGCTGGCGTTGGCCACCGCTAAGTTGATGAGGGTAGCGGCCAAGAGTTTCTGCTGGGCGGAGGCCAGCTAATTCAAGAGCGTGGTGAATTAGGCGCTCGCTTTCTAGACGAGAATTGGCGAGCATAAAGTTGCGTAGTGGTTCGGTCAGTGCATGGTCTACTTTGTAGAAGGGATTAAATGATGCAAATGGATCTTGATAAATTGGCTGCACTTCGCGGCGCATCCTTCGCCGTTCCGCGGGAGTCATTGCGTCTATGTTTTTTCCGTTAAAAATTAGAGAGCCTGAGTCGGGGCGAAGCTGACCAAGCACAAGCATCGCCAAGGTGGTTTTGCCACTGCCACTTTCACCTACGATCCCAGTAATGGATGGTTGTTCAGCGGTTAGGATCAAATTTACTTTGTCAACTGCAGTGGTTGTGTCTCGAGCCCAGAATGGGCCGTTGCGGAAGATCTTGGTGGCATCTCGTACTTCCAGGAGATTTGTCATCAGTGTGTAGCGCTTGTTGCAAAATTTATGGTGTGTTTCATGTCACCCGCGGCGTCAGGTTTATTAGCCGGCCGAACAGGGAGGCTTGAATGTTTGGGATACAGGTGACAGGCTACATAGCGAAAGGTGCCTATGAGTTGCATGGCTGGTGTCTCGGTTATGCAGCGGTCAAATGCATACGGGCAGCGTGGGTGAAATCGGCAACCGGAGGGGAGATTAAACAGTTCCGGCGGTAATCCTGGTATGCCTGAGAGAGGTTTTCGCGCATCAAGTCCGGGAAGGCTTTCACTGAGGAGATGGGTATATGGGTGGCGGGGCGCTTCCAAAACAGCGGCTGTGGGGCCTCTTTCGACAAGCTGTCCAGCATAGAGTACACCTATGCTGTCTGATGCTTGGGCTATAAATCCCATATCATGGCCGATCAGGATCATTGCTGCATTTAAGTGCTTTTGAACTTTGCGAAGGGTAAGCATGACTTGACGCTGCATCACTACATCAAGTGCGCTGGTAGGTTCATCAGCTATTATCAACTGCGGCCGCAGTACTGTGGCGATGCACATTGCCACCCGCTGCTTCATTCCCCCACTTAATTGATGTGGAAAGCGGTTGGCAACCGTAACGGGTAACCCTACTGAGGTGAGCGCTTCTTCTATCATGGTTTTTAGGCCGATTCGAGATGTTTTGTGTTGGTGAGCATTTATAGCATCAGCTATTTGGTCATGCACGCGCATTACGGGGTTAAGCGAATTCATTGCAGCCTGCGGCACAAGTGAAATGCCCTTCAGGCGGATTCGGCGCATATGGTGCTCATCAAGCTCTAAAATATTTTGTTCAGCCCACCGCTTGTTACTCGATATTGGATTGTGCGCACTACCGCTGCCTTCAAGAGTACCTAAAAACACCCCACCGCTTGTAATCTGTCCAGGCGGACGGATAAGCGACATCATAGCCATTGCAAGAGTGGTTTTTCCGCATCCTGATTCGCCAACTAGTCCCATGCACTCACCGCGGTTGAGGGAAAAAGACACGCCGTCAACTGCGGCCCCCGTAGTGCCCCTGTTGGTTTTGAAAACTACTCGTAGGTCTCGCACGCTTACGACTGTGTCGGTATTGATGATAGCAGACGGTGCGTCAGAAGAAATTGACAAGTCGCCCCCGCCTTGTTTCTTGCGTCGCTTCCGAGCTGCCTGCCGGGTCATTGCCGGGTTTGCAATCTGGTCAAGACTAGCAGAAAGCAGAAAGAGTGCGATAAAAATTAAACTTATTACTAAAATTGGTGGCCCATACCACCACCACTGGCCGCGTAGAACAGCACTATAGCGGCGCGCCCAGTAAATGGTGTTACCCAAGGTATGAACGTTTTGCGCGCCTAACCCCAATGCTTCTAGCCCAACGGACGCTAGGATTGCGCCGCTCACAGAGCTAACAAAGCTTGCAGCCACAAACGGCAGAAGATTTGGAAGCACCTCGCGGAATAATACTGCCAACTCGCTCGAGCCATTGGCGCGTGCTACAGCGGTGTAGGCACGCTCGCGGCTAGAAAGCACTTGGGCACGAATTGTGCGCGTAGGGCCCATCCAGGCAAGTAGTGCCACAATTAATCCCATAAGTTCAACGCTTACGTCTTCCACCTTTGTGGAAATGATAATTAGAATCGCAATGCTCGGGACAGTCATCAGCGAATCAGCCACTAGTATGACCATCGCATCCAACGGTCCCCCAAAAAATCCGGAAAGTAACCCTAGAGTAAGACCAATGCAAATCCCCACCAGGCCGGCAATCACGCCGATTTTAAGGGTGGGGACAATACTCAAAGCCAGTACAGATAGCATGTCGCGCCCTTGAGCATCCGTGCCCAACAAGTAGAGACCGGATGGTGCCAAGCTTGGGGGCGCAGATGCAACTGCTTCAAGTGAAGTATCAGTCACGAGTGGTGCCAGCACGCTGAACAAAAGTGTCCCTAAAAGAATTACCGATCCAACTATAAAGCCTGGGAACCGGCGAAAAAAATGTGTCATTGAAGCTACGGTTAGTTGTACCGAATGCGCGGGTCTAGTAGCGGATAGACCATGTCAATAACGAAAAGAGCACTTCCAAGTGAAAGAATTAGCATTAAGACAATACCCTGAATTACAAAATAGTCTTTTGTTGCAATTGCGTTAAACAGCAAGCTTCCAATGCCGGGATAGCCAAACATAGCTTCCACCAGCACAGTGCCGGAGATCACTGAGCCCAAAGTTAAAGCTAATGCAGTAACTTGCGGCAGCATGGCGTTTCGCATGCCGTACCAAAGAAAAATCCGGCGGCTGGGCAGCCCTTTTGCCTCAGCAAACATTATGTAGTCTTCGCCAAGCACAGATATTGCCAGCGCGCGCATGCCGAGTGCCCATCCTCCTAGGCTGCTAAGTACTAGCGCCCCAGCGGGCAGAATCGCATGGTACATAATGTTGCGCACTGAAGCCAGATTCCACCGGAGAATGTGGGTGGAGGAGAATCCCCCTCCGCCAGGAAACCAGCGTAAGTCAGCAGCGAATACCCACAACATTATTATTGCCAGAAGGAATGCAGGTACCGTAGACAACAACATTACTGGCGATAGCGCAGCAGTAAACCAAGTAGGCGTCTGTGGCCAAGCCAATAAAGCGCCCGCAACTGACCCCGCTACAAATGCAATAATTACCGATGCTGTCAACAGACCCATAGTCCAAGGTAATGCATTTAATATCTGATCACTGACTTTAGACGGAAAATGGATAAGTGAAACTCCCAACTCAAGGTGGATGACATCATTCCAGTAGTGGGCATATTGCAGCCAGATAGGCTTGTCGAATCCGAACTTGCGTCGGTATTCCTCGCCGACTTTAGCGATATCAAAGGTGACAGTTCCACCACTCGTCGCCATTTTGCTGCGTAAAAAAGCCTCTACCGGGTCGCCTGGAATGACGCGAGGCAAAATAAAGTTGACCGTCATGGCAATAAAGATCACCAATACAAGTTGAATTGTGCGGTCAAATACGTATTTAATCGTCAATTTGAGGCCTCGTAAATGTCAATTCTTAAACGGATCCTAAGCGGACTTAAAATTAGCAACACATAGTGTTAGTGTGTGTATTATACAGAGTAGTCGCTATTAAGTAAAGTGCTGAGTTATCGGAATAATTATAATGTGGTTCGGCAATTCTAAATCCGGTTAGTAATAAATTCTGTTGAGGGAGCTGCATTATTGTTCAATCGGTTGCCCCATAGCCATCGCTGCTAGCAAATTCTCTGTTACAAGTGGTCGAATTAACAGACATATTTCGCGAGGGCTCAGGGTTGTACCAGGGGGCGCTGTGGTTGCCCAAAACATCACATGTTATCCGTGAACCAAATCGTAAACTCGGCGGCATCTGATTAATTATGGTGATTTTGCAATCGGCGCTTCTGCCGATATTTCCAGGTACGGCTGCATGAATTGAGGATTGGTAAGTGAAGCCGTTGGGAACTATACCGCAACAAGAATAACGTCTTATTACGCTGGCTCTTGTGAATACCGTATTATGACTCAGTTGTGTTCGTCGAATGTTTTTTGCGGCGCTTCTAGGAAACCAGCTGCTGTTCTAAAATAATATAAATTGTGTGAGCGTGCCCCAGTCTTATTCGAGGCGGTGGCTGTGGATCTGTTGCCTCCTTCAATCTTACGAGTTAGCGCACATCGGTATTTGCTAACCGCATTAGTTTACTAATAATATTGCAGTAGTGAAGTGTGCAGTTTCTATACTACCACGAAAATTATTGGCCGTTTTGAATACGGCTTGCAATTACTTCAGCAAGCGCAAGAACCGTGGCGTGAATGTTAGCCCGCACACTGTCTGGCATCACTGACGCATCAATCACCCTTATTCCGGTTAACCCGTGAACGCAACCGCTTGAGTTTACAACAGCTTGTGGGTCATCGTCTCGACCCATGCGACAGGTGCTTGACACGTGATGACCAGTCATGACTGTCTGGTCTATCCAAGCGTTCAGTGCGGTCGGCGAGTCGCTTATTTTTTTGGGTGGCAGTAATTGTTCGCCTATTTGATCCGCAAGTGGTTGTTGTCGGCCTAAGTCGATCGTGCGGTGAATTCCATCAACTAGGCGTTCGCGGTCAATTGATTCGTGAAAGAAATTTAGATTTATCTCCGGCGCGATAGGCCAGAGCGGGGATTTAAGTTTTATTGTTCCAGAAGATAGTTCAAGATTGTTTACAACTTCGATTCTGAAGGCGCGGTCGCCTTTCGCCGGACCCGGGATTATGGAGTTGGGATACAGCATCATATCTCCTCGGTTTGGAGATCCTGTGGCTGTGTAACGGACGGCAGTCTGCAGCCCTGGTACTTGATCTTCTATCGTAACTTTGTCGTGGAGTTTCCACTGCACCCAGCACTTCGGGTGGTCGCGTAAATTCCGTCCGACACCGGGTAAATTTATAACTGGGGCGACCCCAAGAGCTTTTAGTTCGTCTGCTGGTCCAATGCCAGAGTGTAGCAGGAGATGGGGACTACCTATAGCGCCTGCTGCAATTATGATTTCTCCTGCTGTGATCCGCTTTGTAGCTCCACCTTGGTGTACCGTCACTGCAACCGCCCGATTGCCAAGGAGTTCAATGCGATATGCGACTGTCCCGGTCACTATGTGGAGGTTTGGGCGCGCCCGTACTGCGGGTGTGAGGTAGGCGAGTGGCGGACTCCACCTAATCTGGCCGTCCTGATTAAATGGGAGTGGTCCTGCACCCATAGCGTACGGAGAATTAAGGTTTGTAGCCACACCATATCCGGCTGCGACGCAGCTATTCACAAAGGCGGCCTGAGTGTCTACCCAACTGCTTGATGCCCAACGACGGATCCGGAACAGACCTTCTGCTTCGAGGGCCCGGTAGGCTGCGTCCATTGTAAGCCAGTCGATGCCGTTGCCTGCAATAGCGCTCCAGGCCGCAATGTCCTCTGGCAGTCCACGCAAAAAGATTTGGCCGTTGACTGAACCAGAGCCGCCGACTAATTTCCCGCGAGGCAATTTTATCTCTCCGTTTACCGCTGTGGCACTTGCAAGATATCCCCAGTCAAGATCAGAATGTTCGTCTGCGAACGAGCTGCTACCGCCCCAACCAAAGCGGACCATGGCAGGAGTATGTGCTGGATCTGGAAAATCTGGGCCTGCTTCGAGCATAACAACACGGCGATTCTGATCCTCAGAAAGGCGTGCTGCCAATACACATGCCGCCGAACCACCGCCAACAATGGCGACATCCGGAGATGTGGATTTAAACATATTTCCCCACCCCACTTGAAAAAGTGTTGAATTTAATACTGTGAATTGGTAGGCACGGGCGTGTCATATTTTCGCACGTAAGAATCGGAGCGAAACCAGTGGAGTGTTGTTGAAAGACATAATTGAATGGAATAGTCACTATATCAACTCCCGGAAATCATGTGGTTGTCGGACCTGGCCGGAGGTTGAAAAGTAAAAACAAATAAAGATAAAGAACCGGCCTTGCAGGTAAGTGGGTGCTCGCTAATAATGTGCCTGTCCACATTGAGGCCGCCGTTGCCAATGGTAGCCTAGCGAGACAATAGGCAACTTATTCATAATTAACCTAATCCAGCGCACTATAAATGGATCATGCACTAACATGGATTGGGTAATTCAACAGACGATTTAAATTATCACCAAGAATTAATTCCATTGCAGTTTGAGGAACAAAATTACAATGCGTCCGAAGCACTTCTATAGCCTGCGTATAGGTCAATAAATCTCGCGACGCCGGGAAATCAGACGCCCAGAACAGGCGGGTTTCCCCAAAGGCCGCATAGATCGATCGGAACAGCTCTTGTGAATCGTTGTAAGGAAAATTCCATTTTAGTGCGGAGCTATAGTTAAAACCCGATATCTTCAAATTAATGTTAGGTACAGCCGCACATTTTACCAATTCCATGACATCACTTGAGTATGTGGGTGAATTGCATGATATCCCGCCCATATGATGAATTAGAAATGGAAGCGTGGGGTACAGTTGAGCTATTGTGCGCAGATCAGATAACCAAGCCGGTGAAATGGAAAGAGAGGCCACTACCTGTAGTTTTGCCGCGAGCTCAAAGCACGCGTGGCCCTCATCCGTCAGCAGCCATCCATCGTTGCGGGCTTCTACGTAGTGGGTGAAACCTTTGGCGCGATTAATCTCCAGCTCAGCCTGCAATCGCTTTGGTGCCCCGGGTGTATGGTGTTCTGTGCGCCACACGCAATCAAAATCAACCCAAGCACTGATACGATCTGGATGCTTTTGAGCAAATGTGCTCACATAGGTGTTATTGTCGTCGTTGCCATATCCATTTCCACCGTTACCTGCACCTATACGGGCACAGACAACCGCTGCCCGTTCAACGCCGTGCGTATCCATTTCATAAAGTAGAGCTTCGATTGACCCCCTATGGTCTGGGTCCGGGACTTTTAAATCATACGGCCAGCGGCGCCAAGCATGACAATGACTATCGGCTATCATATGTGTTTATTTCTCCGGTGGATAATTCGGCTCACTTCTTAAAGGGTATCAGTTCTCGACGGCGAGACATCTGGATATGGCGTGCATTAGTATTTCCAGCAGCTTGCTTAAAGTATTTGTATTGGTTATTCCACAGATGCGCTGGACGTACGATCGGTGTATTTTCCTGAGCTGCGCTACGCAAGCCCCTAAATATCGCCGCTTCAGCGTTGCCTTGGTTTAATGATAGCATCCTGCGCGCACTGCCCATACCGCCCGGTGGCTAGCGGCATACCCGCAGCATTATGTAGCCCGCATTCTATGACCCCCCAAACATATTTTGCATTGGAGTTGAGTGAATAAAGCTATTTTGCCTGCAAGTTTCTAATTTTCAAACTTCATAAGTGGAGCGCAACTTCTGCGGCTTTGCGGCCCGCGATTGGGTGGGGTGTCAGTTTATTCATGACTTTGGTTGATGAACTGTACCACGTAAACAGTCGGCGCAAAAAGCTTTTTTGAAAAACAGCCACTGCAGCTTTTGATTATTAGAAGCTGATTGTGCCCCGGAAGCAGCCACCTGACCTGGAAGTAATTGTCGTTATGACATAACCTAATTCTGGCCTGGGTATGTGACTGTCGGACTAAAAAGCCAGACTAATTTAGGAATTGGGGTGTACGTTGTTTGTAATATCGCCAATATACCCATCTTGGCTCCTACGGGTGTCTATTCATCACCTTTCGGCTGTTCAGTCAGGTTGCAACGCAATTCGGTTTGGTATTGTCCTAAATCCACACTACAGGTGCACTTATATGATTTTTTTCAATAACAGATTCGTCTTTACATGCTATTTTCTTACAATCCTAAAGCTCTTGTGTTTTGGAGATAATTATTCACACAGGCGTTTTTTAGGATGGTGTTGGTGGTTACACAGCCTGCCTTTTAGGTGGCGTGAATTTTGTGCCTACTCGTCACTGCGGCAATAGCCATGACTAGGACAAGTGGGCCACGACCGTACTTTGTGCAACAAAATTGCTGCATCATCATAGTTAGGGGATAATGTGGGAAATGTACTCGGGTGGTTGTTAAGTTAGATTTTATTGGACGTCAGA
>Ga0209553_1000885_pt1 | contig 15255 bp, 14 predicted proteins | sample LauGreFBDMM110DN_2_FD_188217 | JGI IMG/M metagenome (GOLD analysis project Ga0209553, IMG submission 188217) | Freshwater lake microbial communities from Lake Michigan, USA - Fa13.BD.MM110.DN (SPAdes) (version 2) | ecosystem: Environmental > Aquatic > Freshwater > Lake | place: Lake Michigan...
AAATGTCTGACTCTTAATCCGTAGGTCGACAGTTCGAATCTGTCACGGCCCACCAAATAAACAAGGGGTTGCAGGCTTTTACTTGTGGCGCCTTTTTTATTTTAAACATATGTAACCAGTATGTAACCACGTTTTCTCTATATTGCACCTTTATCTACCGAGTAATGTCCAGTACCACAAACTAAAACCGCCGAGACTATCTCTAGCATCAGCGTATGTCCTCCCCAGCCAATTCCCCATTTTCACCCCGGTAAACCAAATCTGGAATTGCCAATACAATTCGCCTAGCGAGGTCTTGGACTACCCAGACTTTCTGATCACCGTAGAGATTCATTCCTGCAAAAACAGAATACATAACAAAGCTTCCTATACCAAATGGAATGCCACCACCTCTAATCACTGCCGTGTGGTTACCTTGCCAGAGAACTTCCCCGGTGGAGGCTCTGATAATTTGTATGTTGGCTCCGGCACGAACCTCAGAGTAAACGCCATAATAACTTGACGATTTTTCGGTTACCTCACCAACCATGATGGTGTCACAGTCGATTGATTTAGCCACATTAGCATTCAGGTTACCCAAAGAGCTGTCAGTCATTTTGATCACAGCATCGATCCGTTGGAGCGCTATCAGACGAATACCAGTGGGCGCTAGATGTGCGTGTAACTCTCCACGAATTAATTCAGCCCCCTTAAGATCAGCCTTCTTCGCCGTGAGAGGAAGTACTGCGATGCAGGACAGAGGATTGGATTTCAACTCTTGAGATGACTCAAATACAATGACATCGTTCTGTTTAGCATAACCACTACTACTTTCAACATGGCGAGTTGCACAACCCGTAATGCTAAGTACGCAGATAATTAGGAGTATCGGCAGTTTCATTGAGTCGAATTTACTCTGTTAAGTCCACATAGATCTGATAACTTCTTTTAACGACGAGCCTCTCATTGAGAAAAATCTCTTGTTTTTTTATTTCTTAAAGGCAAGAAGTTCATAGGCAAACAAAAAGACAGGGGATGCGTTGGGTGATGTCAGTGCATTAATTTTGTCTGAGCTTCGTTAAAAATCTTATCAAGACAGATTAATCTCTACTAGATAGGTCTTGATAAATCAAACCCGGGATAGCCAATACAAGTCGTCTAGCAAGATCATGGACAACCCAAGCATCTCGGTCACCGTAAAGATTCAGTCCTGCAAAAAGTACATTTAGAGAAACATTAACCATACCTAATGGGATTCCCCCGCCTCTAATTACTGCTGTGTGGCTACCCTGCCAGAGAGTATCCCCAGTGGAGGCTCTAATAATTTGAATGTTGGCTCCGGCACGAACCTCAGAGTAAAGGCCATACTGACTTGATGCTCTATCAATCACTTCGCCAACTATGATTGTGTCACAGCCAATTGACTTAGCCACATTAGCATTCAGGTCACCCAAAGAGCTGTCAGTCATTTTGATCACAGCGTCGATCCGTTGGAGCGCTATCAGACGAATACCAGTTGGTGCTAGATAAGCATGTAGCGCACTGCGAATTGACTCAGCGTCCTTAAGATCACTCACCTTAGTAGTAATGGGAAATACCGCAAGGCAGGTTAGGAGAGTAGATTTTAATTCTTGAGAAGATTCAGAGGTAACGGTATCGTTAGTAGCCTCAAGGGCGATATTAGTGGTTTTGACTGATTCTGGATTCTGATTGGCATAATTAGCACTGCGATCAACGTAGCGAGTGGCGCAGCCTGTAATGCCGAATATAAAAATAATTAAGAGAGCTGACTGTTTCATTGAATTGAGCGAATTCCAGTACCGCTTACCTGAGTCAGTAACGACGGATAAGTATACTTAATACTGTTTTGGCATTGGGTTATCTTGCGTTACTACCAACCTGTTCTCTGGGAATCGGGCAATGAAGCGGCTACCTTTTCCAAGTTCGCTGACGATTTCAAGATTGGCTTGGTGCCGACTCAATACATGTTTGACGATGGCGAGTCCTAGACCAGTACCCCCAGTTTCGCGCGAACGACTACGATCGATCCGGTAGAATCTTTCAGTTAGACGTGGCAGATGCTTAGACTCGATCCCTATGCCGCTATCTTGCACCAAAAATAATCCTTGGCCATTGTCAATTTGCCAGTTCAGGAGTATCTCTCCACCGTCGGCGGTATAACGTATGGCATTGCTGATAAGATTGCTGAAGGCACTGTGTAATTCATCTGCATTTCCTCGCAACTGTGCGTCGGTATCGAGCTTGAGATTGACATGGTGACGCCCTACACTCAAGGATTGTGCCGCGTGATAAAGCTCTCGTAACATTTCTACAATATTGACGTTTCCTTCCTGTACTGGGTTCTGAGCATTCTCCAGTCGAGACAAGGTTAATAAATCTTCCACTAGGCGTTGCATACGTATAGTCTGGTCGGTCATTAACGTAAGCGCCCGCTTACCTATCTTGCTACCAGTTTGGTCCTCTTCCGAAAGGGTCTCAAGGAAGCCGCCGATCACGGTCAATGGGGTCCGCAACTCATGCGATACATTAGCAACAAAATCGCGCCGCATGGTCTCACCCCTTTCAAGGAGAGTAATATCCCGACTAATTAGTAGTTTCTGCTCGTTGCCATAGGGTATTAGTTGAAGCGAGAGAGTCAATTCCTGTTGTCTCAACTGACGGACTATCAGCGGTTCGCTGTAATTACGTGTGACCAGGTATTCGGTAAATTGATTCTGCCGAACTAGATGGGTAATCAGCTGGCCGGCATCACGATTAAAATCTAAGCTAAAATGTTGCTCTGCCACCGAGTTGCACCATTCAATGTGGCCTGATTCATCCAGAATCACAACACCTTCAGGCATTGCCGAGGTGGCGTGTCGTAGGCGTTCCAGTGCAGTGCTCAACTTCTGTTGGCTTTGACTTTTGCTGTGCATCAGGCGTGACAAGCGAGTAAATGCGTCTCCCCATGCCCCGGTGGTATTAGGCAGTGTTGAGGTTTCAGGTGCAGAAGTTTTTAGCCATTCGTCTAGAGTTACTAGATGGCGCAGATGATGGATATATAACAGCAGAAGTGCGGCACTATAAAACGCCAGTGCAGGAACAGCGCCCAGTATCGGCCATAGGACTGTACTCGCGATGGTGAGCCAGATGATGCTGGTGAGGCGCTGGCGGAGATCAGGCACGTGTATTATCCTCCGAGATGGGGATTAGAGTGCTATATTCATATTATCTCATACCTCAACGTGCATCTGACAAGCGGTAACCTGATCCCCTGACGGTCTGTATCAAATCATCCTTGGCGACAATTTCCAGGGCCTTGCGTAAGCGGCGAATATGCACGTCGACAGTGCGGTCCTCCACGAACACATGGTCTCCCCACACGCCGTCGAGTAGTTGTGAGCGGGTGTGTACTCGCTCAGAGTGGCTCATCAAGAAATGCAATAAACGGAACTCGGTCGGTCCGAGCGCAACTTCCTGATCATTTACAGTGATACGGTGCGTTGATGGAACAAGTTTTAGACCGCCGATCTCAATCATGTCATCAGAAATTTCTGGTAAGCGTCGACGCAGGACTGCCTTAATCCGAGCAATCAATTCGCGTGGTGAAAATGGCTTGGTGATGTAATCATCAGCGCCGATCTCCAAGCCAGCTATCTTGTCGCTTTCTTCTGCACGGGCAGTCAGCATAATAATGGGGATGGTTTTGGTGCGTGCTGCGCGACGCAGCACGCGGGCAAACTCCACTCCACTCATGCCAGGTAACATCCAGTCAAGCAGCATCAAGGCGGGAAGTGCCTCATTCACGACCGACATAGCCTGTTCGGCATCTTCTGCACAAAAAACGACATAACCAGCCTGCTGTAGGCTGTATGAGATTAGCTCCTGGATTGCCGGTTCATCTTCTACTACCAGTATTGTTGCTGTCATTAGTCTCTTCCTGTTATTGGTCGAGATACATTACTTGAATGTTGCAATGGTATAAAAATATTATTGCAGTTTCGTGACAGTTTTGGGGTTGAGGACTCCCTTCAGAAAATGACCAGTAAAACTTGCTGGCTGCAGTGCAATCTCCAGCGGCGTTCCTTCAGCGATGATCTGTCCGCCGCCATCGCCACCTTCGGGACCGAGATCGATGACCCAATCAGCGGTCTTGATGACATCAAGATTGTGTTCGATCACAACCACGGTATTACCATGATCCCGCAGCCGGTGCAATACCTTTAGCAGCAGATCGATGTCTTGAAAGTGTAATCCGGTAGTGGGCTCATCCAGAATATAAAGAGTGCGTCCGGTGTCGCGCTTGGAAAGCTCCAGAGATAGTTTCACCCGTTGAGCTTCACCACCGGAAAGAGTGGTTGCGGATTGCCCGAGGGTGATATAGCCGAGCCCTACATCTAGCAAAGTTTTGAGTTTCCTAGCCACTATTGGGACCGGACAGAAAAAATTATATGCCTGTTCTACCGTCATTTGTAGAATTTGATTGATATTTCTGCCCTTGTATTCAATCTCTAGAGTTTCACGGTTATAGCGTTTTCCATGGCATACATCGCATGACACATAAATATCTGGTAGAAAATGCATTTCTACCTTGATCATGCCATCTCCTTGGCAGCCTTCGCAGCGACCCCCTTTAACGTTGAACGAGAATCGTCCTGGTGCATAGCCGCGCTCTCGTGCCTGCTGCACCCCTGCAAATAACTCTCGGATCGGGGTAAAAAGGCCGGTATATGTGGCCGGGTTAGAGCGGGGGGTGCGGCCGATAGGACTCTGGTCCATGTTTATGACTTTATCGAAAAAGGCGAGCCCCTCAAGACTTTGGTGGGGCGCAGGCTCGGCGCTGCTGCCGTACAGGTGTCTCGCTGTGGCATGGTAGAGGGTGTCATTAACGAGAGTCGACTTACCTGAACCAGAGACGCCGGTGACGCACACGAACAGCCCTACAGGTAGGTTGAAGTTGACGTTTTTTAGATTATTTCCGGATGCCCCTCCAATCCTGAGCCATCGACCAGTGGTGGGCTGGGTTCTCTTCTTCGGAAGTGCAATGGTCAGTTTTCCGGAAAGATATTTTCCTGTGAGTGAGGCCATGTCTTCCTGAATGGATTGCGGCGTACCCTGAGACATGATTAACCCGCCGTGTTCACCCGCACCGGGGCCCATATCTACTACATAATCAGCAGCGAGTATGGCGTCTTGATCATGCTCCACCACGATCACGCTGTTGCCGAGATCACGCAGATTCTTGAGAGTTTCTAACAGGCGGGCATTGTCACGTTGATGCAGGCCGATAGAAGGCTCATCCAGAACATACATAACTCCAGTTAGCCCGGATCCGATCTGGCTGGCAAGTCTTATACGCTGGGACTCTCCGCCGGAGAGAGTATCAGCAGAGCGTTCCAGTGCCAGGTAGTCCAGTCCGACATTGTTGAGGAACTGGATTCGACTAGAGATTTCTTTGACGATTCTTTCAGCAATAGAGTGCTTATGTCCGGTCAGTTGTAACTGGTCGAAAAATATCTTGGCCTGTTTCAGCGGGAGCGCATTGATCTCGTAAATAGCTTGACCCCCGATTCGTACATGACGGGCCTCTTTACGTAGGCGGGTACCCGTACATTCGGGGCAGGTCATGGAGTTGAGGTATTTTGCCAATTCCTCCCGCACCGCCTGAGAATCGGTCTCCTTGTGGCGCCGCTCTAGATTGGGAACAATGCCTTCAAAGGTATGTTCCTGCTTGTTTTTGCGGCCGCTGGTGTTCAGGTATGAGAACACGATTTTTTCCTTACCTGAGCCGCTGAGGATGATGTTCTGAATATCTGCAGAAAGTTGTTCAAAAGGGGTCTCAAGATCAAAGTGATAGTGACCGGCAAGCCCCGTCAACATCTGGAAGTAGAATTGATTGCGCCGGTCCCAACCCTTGATTGCGCCGGCAGCAAGCGACAGATGCGGGAAGGCAACAACACGTTTTGAATCGAAGAAGGTGATGTGCCCAAGGCCATCACACTTGGGGCACGCTCCCATTGGATTATTAAAGGAGAATAGCCGTGGTTCCAACTCTGGCAAAGAGTAGCTGCATACCGGGCAACTGAATTTTGCTGAAAAAAGATGCTCGTGGCCCGAATCCATTTCTACTGCCAGAGCGCGGCCATCTGCATGACGTAGCGCGGTCTCGAATGATTCTGCCAGTCTTTGTTTGGCGTCGGCAGAGACCTTCAGCCTATCCACCACCACTTCCACAGTATGCTTCTTAGTCTTTTGCAATTTTGGTAGGGCGTCTATTTCATACGCTTTTCCATTGATCCGTAGACGTACGAAACCCTGAGAACGCAATTCATCGAACAAGTCCACCTGTTCACCCTTGCGGTCAACCACCAGCGGCGCGAGTATCATCAATCGGGTGTCTGCTGGCAGTTGCAATACATGATCCACCATTTGCGAGACACTCTGTGCGGTCAGGGTGATGCCATGATCGGGGCACTGTGGATCTCCTACGCGTGCGAATAGTAAGCGCATGTAATCGTGGATTTCAGTCACAGTGCCGACGGTGGAGCGTGGGTTATGCGAGGTCGCTTTTTGTTCAATAGCGATTGCAGGTGAAAGCCCCTCGATCAGATCGACGTCGGGTTTCTCCATCAACTGTAGGAATTGCCGTGCATACGCAGAGAGTGATTCCACGTAACGTCGTTGCCCCTCTGCATAGAGCGTATCAAAGGCGAGTGACGACTTTCCGGAACCTGATAGCCCGGTGATAACGATCAGCTTATTGCGAGGCAGATCGAGATTGATATTCTTGAGATTGTGGGTTCGTGCGCCACGAATTTTGATTAGTTCCATCGACTGCTGTCATTGGCTACCGGAGTGTCGGTCAACCTGCTAATATACTCAACTTCACAGTGTTTTCCCAATCTGATTCATGTCCGCACCATCATCCCACGAAAAGATGTCCCCTATTGAGCTGCGCGCTACTGCCGGTTTGGCCGGCATTTATGGGCTGCGAATGTTCGGTATGTTCATCATTCTGCCGGTATTTGCGTTCTATGCTGAGGATTTGCCCGGTGGTAATGACTACCTTCTAATTGGCATTGCACTTGGTGCCTACGGACTGACCCAGGCGATACTGCAGATTCCATTCGGTTGGCTGTCTGACCGTATAGGACGAAAACCAGTGATTTATATTGGTTTGGTTCTGTTCGCCATCGGTAGCTTTATTGCTGCATCCGCCACCGATATTTACTGGGTTATTTTCGGTCGCATTATTCAGGGCGCGGGTGCGATTTCTGCGGCCGTAATGGCGTTGGCTGCCGACCTGACTCGCGAAGAGCACCGCACCAAGGCGATGGCTGCGATTGGTATGACCATTGGCACCACTTTTGCTATTTCATTGATTGCGGCCCCAGCACTGAATAAGCTTATCGGTGTGCCGGGAATTTTTGCAATGACTGGTGTCCTGGCAATACTGGCAATGGGGGTGGTGTACAAGGTTATTCCAGATCCGCTGATCAGTCGTTTTCATTCTGATACCGAAGTATCTGCCGGGCGCTTTCGAAATGTGCTGCGTGATCCTGAGTTGCTGAGACTAGATTTCGGGGTATTTGCACTGCACGCGGTTCTCATGGCGCTGTGGCTGGTAGTGCCATTATCTTTGCGCCAGGGTGGCCTGGCAGTGGATCAGCATTGGCAGGTATATTTTCCGGTACTGGTCGTTTCCATGTTACTGATTATTCCGGCAATTATTTATGCGGAGAAGAAGGCAAAGCTCAAGCCGGTATTTGCCATCGCTGTGGCCCTGTTGCTTGTGAGCCAGTTGTTGCTGGGGATGGCACTTGATTCAGTGTGGGGGACGGCAGCTGCATTGTTGGTTTTCTTTGCCGCATTTAACTTGCTGGAGGCGAGCTTACCATCGCTGATTTCCAAGATTGCTCCGGTTGGTGCGAAGGGTACCGCCATTGGGGTTTATAGTAGCGTCCAATTTTTGGGTGCTTTTACCGGCGCCACTGCAGGGGGGTACCTATATGGAAATCATGGCGGATTAGCACTATTTGCATTCTGCGGCATTCTGCTGGCATTATGGTTAGTGCTTGCTGCCACTATGAAAACGCCGGCTGCTGTGCGTACTAAGATGTATCATATTCAGGAAATGGATACGAGCAGGGCGAGTGACTTGTCACGCGAACTAGCATCGTTGTCCGGTGTGCACGAGGCGCTGGTACTGGCGAATGAAAGGGTTGCCTATCTGAAAGTGGATATGCGAGGTTTTAACGAAGAGAGGGTTGTTCAATTACTAGGGGGAGAAGCGTAAATGGCATCAGTTAACAAGGTGATACTCATTGGTAATCTGGGCAAGGATCCGGAGACTCGTTATATGCCAAATGGCGAGGCGGTGACTAATATTACTCTGGCCACTACTGAAACTTGGAAAGACAAAAGTGGAGAGAAGCAGGAGAAAACCGAATGGCATCGCGTCACGTTTTATCGCAAGTTGGCAGAGATTGCCGGAGAGTATCTTAAAAAAGGCCGTCCGGTGTATGTCGAAGGGCGTCTGGAAACGCGCAAGTGGACTGACAAAGCGGGAGCTGAGCGTTACACCACCGAGATCATCGCGAGTGATATGAAGATGCTGGGTAGTAAACCCGGCAGCGGTGGTTTTGAGGTGGCGGAGAGGGAAGAGGGTTCTTCGGCCAGTACATCAGCTAAACCGTTTTCTGCCAAAAGTGGCAATGGGTTTGAAGACATGGACGATGATATTCCCTTCTAGCGGGTTCTTGTAGTCGTCATGTAAGCATAAACCCAGTAGATATTCCTGACGTCGTATACCGATCAGGGATAGGGGGTGGCGCTAAAAACTTTGTTGCTGAACCAAGAGCATTGTTTCAGCAGAACTTGCGGCTTCGCCAGTGACCTCAATGTCACCGACAGTCTCGAGCATCAACCTTATGCCATTACGCACAATCGTGTGATCATCAACCAGCAAGACCTTAATTTTTTTAAACTCATTCAGCGGACCCTAAAAATTAAATATAGCCGATGCGCGCACCGCTATAGGTGAGCCTGGCGTCATGTTATTGTTGTTATGGACGGCTGCAATGTATTTAGTGTCGAGCAGATTCTCGATATTCACCTGGAAACGCAGACGCTTGTCGATTCTGGCAAATATTGCCGCATCCACTCGGGTGAAGCCTTGTGCCCTGACCGTATTGTCCAGCGCGGCAAACATGTCGCTGCGATGGATCACGCCAAATGCCGCACCCCACATCGGCGTAAAATCATAGCGGTTCCACATCGAGAACGTGTGCCTGGGCAGCTCCGCCAAAGTTGCACCATTTCTGGCGGTAGTGGTGCTCAGCGTGCTGAGTAGCTCGCCATCCTGAAATGCGTATCCGCCCATGACACGCCACGCTGAGGTGATCTGACCACTTATACCCGCTTCAACACCTTTAACAACCTGGCCCTTGGTTAAAAAGGTCAATGCCGAATTATTTGGATCGACACTGATCACATTGGTACGGTCTATCTGGTACACCGCAGTAGTAAAGGCCAAATTTGGAAGGATATCCCATTTGACGCCTGCTTCTACATTCGTAAATTTTTCCGGAGAAAGCGCCGCAGTAGTGACTGTCAGTCCGGTGAGCTGTTCGGCCGCACGTGGTGCAAAAGCCTTACTATAGCTCGTATAAATAGAAATCTGTTCGATCGGTTTGTAAATGAGCCCTAAGCGCGGCGAAAGTAGGCCATCATCGGTTTTTAGGTTGGTGCTAGTATTTCTTTTAAGGAAATCTACTTGGAACTGGTCATAGCGCACACCGACAATTGCATGCAGTTGCGGTAATAATACGATCTGATCCTGTACGTAGACTGAAGTAATTTTTGTGACGCTATGATTATCTGCATCCGAAGTCCTGGTCGCAAAGGTGATGGGATCCGCAGTGATCGGGTTGCTCAGGGGAACAGCTAGCGAGGTCGAGCCACTACTGAAAGTACCATTGCGACGGATGTTATCTGTTACCTGACGCCCCACTTCCACACCCACTGCTAGCGTATGTTGGATTGGCCCCGTTTTTAGGCTATAGGAAAAATCTGTCTGGTTAAAGAAGTTGTCTCTGGTAGACGAATCATTATAGGCAGAAAGATTTAGATTGCCCGCACTATTGACAGCAGAATTGGCGAATACGTTCTGGTAAAACTTGTCGTACATAGCATAGTTGGTTCGGTTCCTAAAAGTGAATCCGGAATCAAATTTGTGCTCAATCAGAGAATTGAATGACGTGACTGTAACATCTGACTTGCTGCGACGGGGGTCGCCAAAGAATGTCGACGAGTGGGTGTTGACAGGCGCTCCATTTAAGGATGGAATCCCACGATCTGAGGTGCGATGATCCTGGAAATGTTCCATGCCAAGAATAATGTTAGTACTGTGGCTGGGTTTGAGTGTGACAGTTGGGTTGATGCCAAAACGCTCCAGATTTACGCCGTTACGATAGCTACCAGAATTTTCGTACATGGAATTAAAGCGTACAGCAGCTACATCATTAATGGCATGACCAACGTCAACTGCCCCTCGTTTCTTGTCGAAAGATCCTCCCTCGAACGAGAATTCGCGGATCGGATCCCAGCCGGCCTGCTTGGTTACCCGGTTGATCACGCCACCCGAGCCGCCGCGACCAAAAATCATTCCGTTAGCCCCTTTCAATACTTCGACTCGTTCGATGTTGTAGAGGTCGCGAAAATATTGAACGTCATCGCGCACGCCATCAGTGAAAAAATCTCCGGTCGAGCGATTGCCGCGAAAGACAAGTGCATCGCGATTTCCTTCACCTTGTGATACACCCACGCCTGGCACATAGCGCGCCACATCAGCCATGCTTTGCATCGATTGGTCCCTGATTAATTCTCGCGTCACTACCGTTATGGATTGAGGTATATCACGCAACAGGGTGTTCGTTTTAGTAGCAGTGGTGCTATACGCCGCAGCATAGCCACCCATGGCGCTTGACATCACCTTGACCACTGGGAGTACGGCTAAAGGGATAGCTGAGTCAAGGCCGGAGGTGGGCGTTGATGTCCGCTTTACGGTCAAACCATCAGCTTGTAGTATCATTTCCAGATTACTGCCAACCAGCAAATGCTTTAATCCATCTTGAATAGTGAAATTTCCGTTTAATCCCTGTGTCATCAATCCTTTTACTTCGATATTACTAAAGGAAATTTTGATGCCAGTTTGCTTAGCAAAACGATTGAGTGCATCTTCCAGCGAGTCTGCAGAAATACTGAATGCCTGTAGGGTGTTGCCGACAGCGATGGTTGTCGTTGCATAGGCGCTATGGGATAAAAGCATCGTGACTACTCCGAAGCAGATCAGCGCACCGTGCAATGCGATTGCGAGTCGAGCTTGGACAGTGGTATGCTTTTGTGCCGATTTGGCGACTGTGGTGGCTGATGCAGCCAGCACTTCCACTCCTTTTCGGAAGGTGGGCAGATCGGAACGCTTGAGTAATGCACATGGCTTGCCGGAATGTTTGCAGTATTCTATTGCGGCGAAATAGGCTGCGTGATTTACGCAGTCGATCGGACAGAGCAGTGCGTCGGCGCAGGCAAGCAGAGCGAGTAGACAATTCGAGTCGTGCTGTTGGTCGCCGCGATAAATCAGCAACTTGCCGCCCGCAGTTTCCACCACGCGGCGATATTTCGTGTAGAGAGCGGCAAGTCCACCCACGCACAGCACACAACGTCCCTCGAGGTCAGGCGTGATACGGGTGCCGCCACTATCCAGATGGGGGTTTTTTGGCAGCAGCTCGCCGGCGCGAATTGTGTCTACGAGCGGAAAATAAATGGTGATACCTGAAGTGATTGTTTCTTGCTGCTTCATGGCCCATGCTTCCTGGCAAGTCAAATAGAAAATTGGCTGGCTACCGGGAAGGCGCTGGCTGGTGCTGCGGATTGCTTATTTGATGATGCGAGTTTTTATTGCGGGAGAGTTATACCTCCCCGACAAGCTACTCGTAAACCAATGAGAATTGTATTGATTATCATTCTTATTGTCAAATTAAATTGTGCGAATTAAATTGTGCGAATTCTTAGCGATTCATAGGAGTGTTGCGGATAGAGGTTACGGCAGTACGCGCCAGCGCGCGGACATCCCCGCAAGCATGTGGTCGTTGACATGGCAATGCAGCAGCCAGTCGCCGGGCGAGCGCGGTACCATATCAACCGAGATCATGCTGGCGGGCAGCACTTCGATCACGTCTGTGCGGCGGCCGTGAGCCAGCACTGTCTGTCCATGCCAATGCACGGTGTGATTGTCCTGTTCGTTACCCAGCGCGGCGACATGCCAGCGAACGCGCTTGCCTAAGCGAGCTTCATAGCCGTCGAGATTGCCAAAAATGCGACCGTTAATGGTGTGCTTCAGCCCACTTTCCTTGCTTTCTTCCTCGTTGAAAATCATGAACAGTGTGGTGAATTCTTGATCCACGTCGCGCGGCATTGGGTTCGACGCGGAACGCGCCATGCCCTTTCGGGTGATCACGAGGGTGCCGATCAGACCTAAGTTCATTTCTTCCTCTGCCATGACATGCGAATGGTAGAGCCAGACGATCGACGAGGGGTCAGCCGGCCCCGGGCCGGCGGCCGCATCCGCGACCCAGGTGTAGGTATAGCGTGCACCCGGAGCTACACTTGCGCCGGCACCGCCATCAGCGCCTTCGTTGTCCTTGTCGTACAGCACCCCGTGCGGGTGCATCGACAGCGGGCGGTCTGTCTTATTCATAAAATGGATCTTGAGGGTATCGCCTACCACGGCGCGCAACTGTGGCCCCAGTATTCCCATGGATGCAGGCTGCGGCAACGGAGTGGCATAGCTGCCGTCGGCATAACCGATGTAGCGGTATTTGGTGTATGTCAGCGTTTGCCCCCACACCCCCAGCCCATCGGCAGGCTCGATCAGATTCTGAGCGGATGGGGCATAATTCCAGGAGACTCTTTCTGCAGCGACCCAGTATTCTCTCACCGCTGATTGTGCCGTGAGTGAACAGCCAATACCGATTAAGAATACTCCCGTAATAGCCACTCTATTTACATAATTAGAAATCATATTCATCTATTATCTGACTTTAATTGCAACAATGATGCGCGGATAGCTGACCCCTGCGCATTTGATCTGTTGTCATTAATGCAAATATTTATAATTGGATCAGTGGGGTACGAGCCACTTTAGTTTTCCATAAATTATTGCATTTGCACTTTTGGTGTATAGGTGGTCATCTTGTCATAGCCATCCCAGATATAGCTAGGTTCGACCAAAGGCTTGGTAGGAATCATGAACGTCGCTATATCAACAGCCCCGTATATTGTGCGCGCCATCGTATGTACTGCACCTAACATCATTACAGCAGTCATAACATAGATGGGGCCTTTGCACCAGCAAACTGGACGGCTTCATTTGCGAGGCGTGCAAAATTCAAGTAGGCGGCAAAGTCTATTTTATTGGTGAGGCCATATTCTAATTCGATGGCCGTTCGCATCATGCTCTGACTGGCATAGGTACCCGAGGTGCCGCCATCTCCTTCAGCGCGTCCAGAGGGAACAAAATTATTTAGAAGCTGGGGGCTAAAAATCCCTTTTCCTTGGGTGGCATACCCATAGATCTGTAGCTCATAGGGATCGAGCGCCTTCGCCGGAGTTGATAAAAAAATACCGAATAGCAGAGTGCGGCTATGTAGTATTTGTTATCAAGGAGCGTTTTGAAGCGTTTTGGAAGGCCGATGTGCTGCCCTTGATGGGGTGAAGTTAAAGCGCCATTCAGATAAGTGAGCGGTGGTCCGCCGATAGGAGTTTGTCCTGGCGGTAATTGGGTGACGATACCCAAGTAAATTCCTAATAAATTCTTCATTTCCCCTATCCCCTAGCAAGTCAAATAAAAAAATGGCTGGCTTGCTCGGGAGGGGAGGTTGGCTGAAAATGCTCACTAAGGAAGGGCCTTAGTTGGCAATGGAAAACCTACTTCTATAAGCTACATCTGGCTTTGTAGCCAGTTCTGGATGCCAACTTTCTGCATCACATCTAATTGAGTTTCCAGGAAATCGATATGCTCCTCAGTATCTTCCAGAATATGTTCGAAAAGCTCCCGCGATACGTAATCTTTGGCAGTTTCACAAGCAGCAATGGCGGGGATAAGAGATTTACGCGAGATCATTTCTAACTTGAGATCACAGGCCACGCACTCTTCAGCTTTTTCCCCGATCAGGAGCTTGCCAAGTTCCTGCAGATTGGGTAGCCCTTCGAGGAATAGGATGCGCTCAATCAGTGCATCAGCATGTTTCATCTCTTCAATAGATTCGTCATACTCATGTTTACCGAGGCTATTGAACCCCCAGCTTTTGTACATTCTGGCATGGAGAAAGTACTGGTTGACGGCGGTCAATTCAAGCTGCAATTGGTGGTTCAACAGTTGGATAATATTTGGATTGCTTTTCATATCTGCCTCCTCAGGCTGAGTCTCGTATGAACGAGTGGGTTTTGGAACTGTGTTGAGTCAGAGTTTTCTGCATCAGTGCTTGTTCCAGGACTTCCTTGGCGTGGCAAGCACATATTCCGCACTGTCCGCTAACTCCCAAGCAGGCCTTTAAATCGCGCATCCGATCAACTCCATTATGGCACACAGCTTCTCGGATTGCGCTATCAGTTACACCTTTGCAGATACAAATATACATGATGAGTGTCCTAAGTTCACTATTTTGTCAGAATTAGTTTGCCGTTACGGGTGCGGCGTAGCCGGTATTGCGCGCCCTGATGCTGGATAAATATCTCGTCCCCTTGCGAGAATAGGGTCTCGCTATAGATGAACTTACTTTGATCGGGCATTCCGAACTTATGCTGATCGATAATGTTCTCCGAGACTGTGTTCGACTGCTCTAGTGTGGCGCTCAGCATTGTGCTCATGTACGCACCTCTTTGTGATAATTAATGAGAATGATTCGTAATTATATTCAATTATGAGTAAAAAGCAATAGCTATAGGAAAATACTTTGAGGGGAGTGGTTCAGGGTGAGGCGAAATCTGAGGAGTCTTTCAAGTAAAGATTTGGTGAAAAGATATGCATAATATTGATTATAAAAGATTTAACATAAATTACTCAGTTCCGCAATGGTAGAAAATGCTTTTGTCGCGAGTTTTTAGACTTGTCCGGTTCTGAAGCACATGAATTGTCCGCTTTTATGTCGTCAGTTGGAAGCTGTGAAGTAGGCACTTCCAATCGACGATGGCATGCCTGGCGGACTGATCAGGCAG
>Ga0209553_1000887_pt1 | contig 15226 bp, 15 predicted proteins | sample LauGreFBDMM110DN_2_FD_188217 | JGI IMG/M metagenome (GOLD analysis project Ga0209553, IMG submission 188217) | Freshwater lake microbial communities from Lake Michigan, USA - Fa13.BD.MM110.DN (SPAdes) (version 2) | ecosystem: Environmental > Aquatic > Freshwater > Lake | place: Lake Michigan...
GGCTTTGCCTGCAATATCCCAGAGAGCTATATCTAGGGCTGAAATTGCAAAAGAGACAATGCCCCCATGTCCATGCCAATATGCATGATTTCGCATCTTTTGCCAGAGACGACCTACTTGAGTTCCATCTTCCCCAATTAAGAGTTTGGCAAATCCGGCATCAATAATAGTTTTTACGGCCAGTGCGGCTTCAGGCCACTGCGAAATACATTCTCCCCAACCAACAATCCCGTCAGAGGTTTCAATGCGAGCCAGCGTGACATATCTGATCTTGTTGTCATTGTTTGGCTCCGGGTATTGCATCGGAAATGCCTCAACTCGAACTATCTTATTCATTTGCCAACCTCCGACCTTTTTGCCCTAAAGTACATTGCAAACATATTTCACGTCTAGCTAGAACTACATGCCTTAATCTGTATGCGAGAGTACTGAAGCCAAGAATGATTTCGTCCGCTCATTTTGAGGATTGTCAAAGAATTCCGCTGGACTATTTTCTTCCACAATTCTACCTTCGTCCATAAAAATCACACGATCTGCAACTTGGCGAACGAAGCCCATCTCATGGGTAACGATAAGCATCGTCATTCCCGCTTCCGATAGCTTTCGAAGTACACCTAAAACTTCTCCCACCAATTCAGGATCAAGGGCGCTTGTCACTTCGTCAAATAACATGACATCAGGTTTCATGGCAAGGGCACGAGCGATTCCCACCCTTTGCTGTTGGCCACCAGATAATTGTTCAGGAAATTGATCCCGCTTTTCTGCTAGTCCAACAGATTCTAGAAGTGCGATAGCTTCTTCACGGAACTCTTTTTCACTCAAGCCCAGCACATGTTTTGGACCGGCATAGACATTTTGCATAACGGTCATATGTGGAAAGAGGTTGAAATGTTGAAAAACCATCCCGACCTTACTGCGAGTAGCAGATATCTCGGTCTCGGAAAATGCCTTGCCAGTCTCATCTCGGTAAGCCAACTTTCCATTGATACGAACCGTGCCGCTGGTGGGGAATTCCAAATTATTGATACAACGAAGTAAAGTTGACTTTCCACTACCGGACGGGCCGATAATGCCTAAAACTTGACCTTTATCAATACTCAAGCAAATGTCCTTTAGGACCTCATCTCTTCCAAAACTTTTGCAGAGGTTATCTATTTTGATCATCGCTTTTCTCCTCTGGCAGTCAGAGTTTCTTCAGAAGATGTAACAACGCTTCTAGAGGCGTAACCCTTTTTCATTCTGTTCTCCAAGTAGTCCACTAATTTGACCCCGGGGAAACCTACGGCAAAATAAAGCAGAAAAACCATTGTATAAATAGTGAAATAATCATAAGTCTCAGCTGCGTAAATCTGACCTCTAAACATCATCTCTTGCACTGTCACAACAGAGAGCAGAGAAGTATCTTTCAATAGCGAGACCATATAATTGCAAAGCGCTGGGATGATTGTTCGAATTGCTTGTGGCAATATGACACGGACCATGAGAACTCTATTGCGCATACCTAAAGCTTTTGCAGCATCAGTCTGCCCTTTGGGGACAGCTTCGATAGCTCCTCGATAGACTTCGCATAAGTAAGCGGTGTAATGGAGGGTTAAAGCGAGAATGCCGGCAGGTAGAGGTGGTATCTCGATACCGAAAAAAGGCAATACAAAGTAAATATAAACTAGCTGAAGCAGAAAAGGCGTTGATCTAAAAACCTGAACATAGGCTCCGAGCGAGAGCCGAAGAGTTCTACTCTTTGATTTCCGGCCAAACGCCACTAGCACCCCAAGAGTTAAACTGAGAATTCCACAAATGATGGTAATTAAAAGAGTAATAAGCAAACCTGTGAAAATGGTCGGTAGCGCATCTAAAGCTATTTCAGGTTTAATTAAATTAAAAAATTCCAAGATTTCCCCATATCTAAATATCGGCAGAGTGCATTACATAGAAAGAACCAACCACAGGCTTGCGCCTGTGGTTGGCTATCATCTTTAGAACGCTGGATTGTGCTCTGGTTCGAAGATATTTTCAGTTCTTGAGAAGCCATGCTTGTCGAGAATTCGACCAATCACACCGTGCATAATCAATTCACCGAGTGCTCTTGAATATGCCATATTGAGCGTGCAGTCTTGGAAACGAGTACCGTAACGAGCGTAGTTTGCCCACACATCGGGAGGAACATCTTTCAGCCCCTTAACGATTTGTACATTCGCTTTTGGATTTTCATTGATAAAGACCACGCTTGATGGTTCGTCCTCAACTAGTGCGTCAACGCGACCAGCTGCAAGTGCGGCAAATTCCAATGCTGAGGTTGTAAATTGACTTACATCAGCAATCTTTGCATCCTTCACCCACGCTGCGGCTTGTGATCCGGCAATAACGCCCACTTTGATTCCAGGTTTGGTCAAATCTGCCCAGGCTTTAATACCCTTTGGATTCCCCTTCGCTGCAACAACAACAGTTGCATACCACCATGCTGGGGCGGTAAATGCAAAGTTCTTGTATCGACCTGGGTTACCGTGGATATTTCCACCAATAACGTCGATTTTCTTGGAAAGAAGACTTGGAACCATTTCTGGCCACTGGAGTATCACGGACTTAACAGTTTTAATTCCGAGGTACTTGGCGACTGCAATGTTTATATCCCAATCGATACCAGTAGTTTCTTTACCTGATTGGATATCAAAGAATGGAATTCCTTGGTAGATTCCAAGTTTTAAGCCACTTTTCATAACTCTTTTCAAGGAAACGTCCGAGCAGGCCATATCTGGGCTTGAATTGGCTTCAATATCCCATCCAAGTGCTTTAAAATAATCTTTATCTGGCTGAACTGCGGCTTGAGCATCGGTAGAAGCTTGGGCGACCATAGGGGATAGCCCTATTACCAAACTCATAGATGCTAATCCGATGATTGCCGTTTTAGTGAACTTATTTTGAGCAAGAAATTTCTTTTTCATTTTTTACCTTTCCTTACTTTGAAGTTAGTAGATTCCCGAGAGAAACACATGCGACATCGAGCCAAACCAAGATCGGTGTCACCTCTTCTATCCAAGAGGGGACTCGGATCGATAAGTGGAAGGAGATTCGCAGATTATCTATAATCTGTCAACGAGATTTAGCCGGGTTTCCTCTTACAAGTTTCTTACGAAAATCGGTCCAAATGGCCGAGGCCACGCTCGCAGCTATGCGTGGGGCCACCCACAAAGGGGGCTGGAGGGCAGAACCTGAGCCTGAGAGCGCTGCCCATACTTTGGTTGCGGTCAGAGCAGATACCGGCGTAGTTGGAGTTATTTTCACCGGCTATTTATTCAGTCTCGGGGGATCGATCAGTCACTTAGGCAATTAGCGAAATAGATATCGCATACTGATTAGATTTTTTCAAACCCTTCCCGCTATCACGCTGGAATTAGATGGAAAATGGTTAGAAAATATTGGCAATAAGTCATTTCCTTATTCAACCTGGTAGAGTAAAAAGGTGTCTACCGATTTCTTCAAATTATCTAGTGGCAACAACCTATCCCAGCGCACCCATGTCGCTCATATGTTGCGTGAGGCAATTGTTTCAGGAAAGTTAAAGCCTGGCACGCAACTAAAGCAGAATGAAGTCGGCAAGAAGTTTGAATGTAGCCCTGGCCCAGTTCGAGAGGCGATGCGCGATCTTGAGAGCGAAGGACTAATTGAGCATTTCCCGAATCGTGGAGTCTTTGTTACTAAAATTACCAAAGAAGAATTTCTTGAGATGTTATTGCCGGCCCGTGTTGTTTTGGAAAAATTTGCCTTGAAAAACGCGGTGAAGAAGTTCACACCAGAAGTTATTGAAACACTAAATGAGCAAATTGAGATTATGCGTAAAGGTGCTAAAAAGAAAGATATTGACTCAGTAAATGAGGCTGATATGAAATTTCACATGATAGTGATGCAAACTGCAGCTACGCAGCAGACTTTCCATTTATGGAAAAGTGTTATGTCACGGATTCGTTTAGAGCTTTATCGAGTCGGCCCACACCCAGTCCTTGCCGAACAAGCTCCCAATCACACCCAGTTATTGGCGGCGATACTTAACGGTGATGTGAAGACGCTATATAAAGAGATTGAGTGGCACTGCATAGGCTCCGTCTCTGATCCCTTGAAGAGAGATTTTAAGTAGAAGGCAAGGAACTTGATGGCAGGTGATTCAGTCATAATCCCAACCTAGGTGTGGGGACTGACATATAGGCAATTATGACTATCCGCATTACTACCTCATTGCTAACATTTTCCATATGAAGCGTCTCCTGGCAATAGCTCTAGCAGCAAGCATCGCGCTATCACTAAGCCTGACATCAGCTTCGGCCGCCATCAATCCTGGCAGCCCTTGCAAGAAGTTGGCGCAAGAGAAGGTCTCATCCGGCGCAAAGCTCACCTGCGTTAAAAGCGGTGGCAAACTCACTTGGAGTGCGAGCGCAGCGAGCTATGAGCTAACTAAGTTAAAGGCTTATAACGAAATTCGCTCCAGAGCAGATTCTGGAAACCTCAATAACGTCTCACTCGTTTATCACGTGAGCCCTCACTTCCCAAAGGATCTTAAGAAGATCTATACCTCCCAAGTTGAGTATTCATCAAAACTCTATGGATCACTTTTTACTAAAAAAGAGGTAGTCAATGTCTACATGTATACCGAGAAAGATGAGGCCTACTTGCGTACTCAGCCGATTTTGGCTGAGTTTCTAGATGAGCACCTTTCCTGGTTTAAGGCTTGGCGCCAAGGCAAGGATCAAGAACATAATCTCGGTCTGGCAGCGTGGTTTAAGGAGGGCCCTCCTGGAGTTCTTGAAGGTCACACCGGTGTCTTAGCTTCAAGCAAGGCAACTGCTAAAACTATGCGTAAGTATGCAATTCAAGTGATGCCGCATGAGTACTGGCATGTAGTTCAGGATTACTACTTCAAGCCTAAATTTGAAGATAAATTCCAGGAGAGAGCCGATAAGAGTTTAGATGGCCTAGATTTTTTCACGCTCCACTTCCCAACTACCTTCCGAGAAGGCTCAGCGAACACCATCTCCTTTGCCATGGCCTCAAAAACAAAGAAAGAGTATTTAGATCTATACAGCTATTTCATTCAAGAGTTGAAGAGTTACAGCCACTTAAAGCTTATTGCAACGCTAACTTCAACCCAAGCTGTGGAAAAAGCCTTGAAGAAGATTGAAGATAGGCGCACATTCTCGGAAGCCCATGAGGCTTCCTACCCACTTGGTTCACTGCTATATGAGTGGGTCATAGCTGAATACGGATTTGATGCCTATCAGAAGATCATTGAAAATCAGATGACTGGCAATTCTTTTGAAGATAACATCCAGGCATCCCTAGGTATGTCGGTGGCTGAGTTATATAAGAAGGCAGCACCTCACATACTTGCAGCCTTTAATCAGCGATAATTAATAGTTGACGATTATGTGAGTTGTTTAGTGGGAGCAACAACTAATTCCCAGATACATATATTCTGTGGTTGTTGATAGGCAAATAACATGGCGCGAGCAATATCTTCGCCACTGAGAGCCCCACCAATACTCTGGCGATAAATTTCACGATCATTCAATATTTGAGAATTTGAAGTTCCGCTCGTTAACTCGCTTTCCACCATGCCTGGTGCAACTACAATTACGCGCACGTTGTGCGGAGAACCCTCACGGCGTAAACCTTCAGACATCGCATGGACTGCGTACTTTGTGCCGTTATAGGCAGTGTGATTGTCATAGATATTACGTCCAGCAGTCGAGCCAACATTAATAACCGTTCCCGTTTGGCGAGCAATCATCGATGGAAAAATCACAGAGGTGCAATTAAGTAAACCAATACAGTTAACTTCAAATTGCTTGCGCCATTCTTCAGGTGCTTGCTGCGTGCTATGTTCTAGATTCATATAACCAGCATTGTTAATCAAGAGATCAACTGAACCATAGAGTATCTCTGCCTCGGCGACTGCCGCTTTGAACCCAGCGACATCTAGAACATCAACTGATTTAGCTAGAGTATTTGGAAGTTTTAAATCTTCCATTCGGTCGAGTCTGCGCGAAATAAGAAGAAGTGGATGACCCGCCTTACTAAATTCACGTGCTGCAGCTGCCCCGATTCCAGAGCTTGCTCCAGTAATTACTACGAGAGATTTCATAACTTATTCTTCGTATTCCAAAGCATCCTGATAGTGAATAGGAAGTTCAGGAATTCCATCTTGTACCCACTGCTTAAGAATTGTTGGGGAAAAGAGTTCTGAGATCACCATTTCGGCGGCGCCAATGAGACCGGTTGGATCAGAATCTGCGCCGATGCGAATCTCTAAATCTCTTGTGGCAAGGGGGAGTGAACGTTTGAAAACTGTTTCGCGGATTGAGGCAAGCAGCGGGTCGCCAGCGTTGCTGATACCTCCACCAACAACGATGAGCGAGGGATTATGGAAGTTAACCAGCGTTGCAAGAATTTTTCCCACTTGTTGTCCTGCAGCATTGATGGAATCAACGCACCACTTATCGCCACTCTTCGCACCCGCAATAACATCGCTTGCTTCAATTTTCTTATTCGCCTTTAAACAGTCGCGAAGATACTTGCTATCGCCGTTTTCAGCAGCAACAAGGGCATCACGTGCAATAGCGATTCCGCCAGCTATTGCCTCTAAGCAGCCCACATTTCCGCATCGACAGACAGTATCTGTCACGCCAGCGACTGCGATATGCCCAATATCTCCTGCGCACCCTTGAGCGCCACGATGTAGACGACCATGAGTAAGAATTCCCGCTCCAATGCCGCTACCGATTTTGATGTAAATCAATTCGTTGTATTTCTTCTCTTGGTTCTTGGCAACTTCACCTAGCGCCATCAAGTTCACATCATTGTCGACCCACACTGGCGCATTAAATTTCTTGGAGAAACGCTCGCGAACTGGATAGCGATCCCAGCCAGGCATAATCGGAGGCGACATCGGAACTCCAGCCGCAAATTCAACTGGACCAGGTAAACCAATTCCTATTCCCCAAATTTCCTGCTTAGTCTTTGCAATAATCTTTTCAAATGCATTTTCAATCTTCAGAAGAACTTTTTCGGGACCTTGACCGATATCTCCTTCGATTTCAACAATCTCAGAAAGCTTTCCACTGAGATCTGAAAGAGCGATGCTCATGCCACTTGCACCTAATTCAGCAATGAGAATTGCCCCAGCATCTGCATTAAACTTCAGCAGTCGAGGAGCGCGGCCGCCGGTAGAAACTCCGAGAGTTCCTTCCTCCAACAAATTGAGCTCGATGGTTGAGTCGATGTATTTAGAGACAAGGGTTCGACTAAATCCAGTAATGCGGGCAACCTCTGGGCGAGATGTCACCTTCTTGCGGCGCACCACCTGAATAACGCGTGCGAGGGATTCGGCCTCGTCATGGGCTATTGAAGTCTCACTCATGACTTCACCCTTGCGTGTCGCAAATTCAATGTACGAACCCTTCCGCAAGACCCACTTTGAGCGTAACTGAGTAAACAATAGCAGAAGGATTCATAACATTTGTATAACGGACCAAAAGATTTACCAAAAACAACTTGACTAATGTATAAAAAATCATAAGTTACTCCTATGAACAAGGTACTCATTCAGGGGCTTCAGATCCCTTGCCGGGAATCGACCGGGAAGTGGTCATCATGAGTACCCATACTTTTTCCCACTTCACAACAACTAGCTCATCTGCCTCCAAGCATAATGCTGGCGTCATCGGTATGGGCTTTATTGGTGAAGTCCACATCCGCGCCATCCGAGCTTCTGGCAATAACGTTCACGCCGTTTCTGCAGTCACCATAGAGGAAGCCCAAGTGGCTGCCGAGAAGAGCAACGTTCCTAATGCCATGACAGCCGAGGCCCTCATGGCCGATCCCACTATTGATGTTGTCCATATCTGCACACCCAACGTTTTCCATGCAGAGCTAACTGAAATGGCACTTCGCAATGGCAAGCATGTCATCTGTGAAAAGCCACTCGCCATTTCTCAAGCGGATGCGTTGCACCTGACTAACCTTGCTCGTGAAGCCGGCGTAGTTGCAACCGTCCCATTTATCTACCGCTTCTATCCATCTATTCGCGAAGCCCGTGCACAGATTCAAGCGAGTGGAGTCTCTCCAAAGTTAATCCATGGCTACTACCTGCAGGACTGGCTTGCATCAATTGGCACCGATAACTGGCGGATTAATCCAGCACTCGGGGGACCATCACGAGCATTTGGTGATATTGGCGTGCACTGGTGCGATCTCATTGAATTCGTTACTGGCCACAAAATCGTACGAGTAAATGCACAGCTATTGAGAATTTTTGAAACACGCGGAAATAACACTGCTGTAAGCACTGAAGATGGAGGAACCATCCTCTTTCAAACCGACAAAGGTGCTCAAGGTTCTCTCGTTCTTAACCAAGCATCGGCAGGCCGAAAAAACAAACTCTGGTTCTCTATCGAAGGTCCTGAATACTCATTTGTATTTGATCAAGAGCACCCAGATGCCCTTTGGCGCGGCGGCATTGATGTCAATCAAACATATATGCGTGCTACCCAAGGAGAGTCTGCGGCAGCAAACCGTTACTCATTCCTACCTGCAGGACACCCTCAGGGATACCAAGACTGCTTTAACGCCTTTGTTGCAGATACATATGAGGCAATTGATGGCCACGATATCGAGGGTTTACCCCGCTTCGTGGACGGATTGCGCGCAACCCAGTTGACTGAGGCCGTGCTGCAATCGGCGGCATCACAAGGATGGGTGGACATTAAATGAAACTAGGTTTCTTAACTGCGTGCTTACCAGATTTGTCTCTTGAACAAATTGCAGACTGGGCAGTAAAGAGCGGATACCAGGCGCTAGAAGTAGCAGCATGGCCTGATCTCGGAGCTAGACCATTTGTTGCGACACACATCAATGTGAAAAAAGACGATGCTCAGTATCTCGCATCCATAAAGGAGATATTTGCATCACGCAATCTTGAACTGTCATCAATAGCCTTCTATGACAACAACTTGCATCCCGACCAAGCCCAACGCGATGAAATTAACTCGCATGTCATTGCCTGCATCGATGCAGCAGCGGCACTAGGAGTTCCTAGCGTTGGTACGTTCATTGGTCGTGACTGGAATAAACCTGTCAAAGAGAACTTGGCGATAGCAAAGGATGTCTTTGCGCCGATTGTTAAGCACGCAAATTCAAAAGGCGTGCGAGTCATAATTGAAAACTGCGTGATGGAAGGATGGCATCCAGATGGCTATCCAGGAAATCTCGCTTACTCTCCAGAACTTTGGGAGTGGATGTTTGGACTCGGACTCTATTTGAATTTTGATCCCTCACACTTAGTGTGGATGGGTATTGATCCGATTGCAGCAGTCAAGCCGTATGTGAAATACATCGAGCATGCTCAAGCTAAAGACATAGAAGTCTTCCCAGATAAACGAAACCAATATGGATATCCCGGCAAAGCAATTAGCCGAGACAATCCATGGGATGTCGGTTGGTGGCGCTACCGCGTACCCGGCCTTGGTGAAGTGAACTGGAGAAGGTTAATTGATGCCCTATATGAGGGGGGCTTCAATGGTGTGCTTTCAGTAGAACATGAAGATCCGATTTGGGGTGGAACTGAAGCAAAAGTTAAGACGGGGTTAGAGATAGCACACAAAACTTTGCAGCCGCTAATTGTTAGTTAGCGATTGCACAGGGAAATCTCAAAAAATCGGCAATAAAAACAACCATAGGGGGAAAGATGATACAAATTAAGAAAGAAGGGAATGGTTTGGTTTCCAAGCTACGACTATCAGTAATCGCAGTCTTGGCAATCGGCCTTGTTGCAGGCGTTACTCCAAGTAACGCTGCACAGAAAGCTCCTAAGCAAATTCGCATCTTGTATGCGACAGCTGAGGCAAACTCAGCTGCTGTTCAAGCAGCTTTACCATCATTTAAGACCAAAACTGGCGTACAGCTGGTGATGGACACAATGCCTTACGGCGCTCTGCAGACTAAGGTCTTCGCAGAATTCGCAGCAAAGAGTTCTTACTATGACGTAGTTATCGTTGACACTCCATGGTCACCGGCACTCGCTCAGAACTTGGAGCCATTAAGTGGTTATATGACAAATGCGTCATTGAACAATCTTGTACCACTAAATTCAGCTGACTTTATTCCAAAAGTCTTCTATGACACAGCTGTTTATAATGTTAAAAAGCCATCTCTTCATTATCCAAAGCCAACTGCCACAGTAGATGCGGCAGCAATCAAGAAGGCTGGTTTTGATGTTTACGGCCTTCCAGTCCAAGCTAATGCTCTTGCATTGGCTTACCGCAAGGATCTTTTCGAAGATCCAGCACAAAAGGCAGCATTTAAGAAGGAAGCTGGCCGCGCATTGACAGTCCCTAAGACTCTTGATGAATTTGCTGAAGTTGCTGAATTCTTCACACAACCAGATAAGAAGCTCTACGGAACAACACTCATGGCAGGTACAGGAGACTGGTCAACCGATGACTTCAAAACTCTTCTTGCGGCTTATGGTGGCGACGGATATATGGTTGGAAACAACCAAGAACTCAACTTCAACTCAGCAGCAGGAGTGAGAGCTCTTACTTACTACCGTAACCTCATCAAATCTGGATTTACACCTCCAGGAACAACTTCTGCCTCATGGGATGAAGTTGCCACTATGTTCAATAGTGGTCTAACAGCAATGACCATGAACTATCATGATCTAAAGCTCGACGCCAGCATTGCCGGTGGAGTAATTGGATACGCAAAGGTTCCATCTGCCAATTCAGAAGGTCCACACTTTGGAACTTGGATGCTTAGCGTGAACAAGTACTCAAAGAATAAAGAGTGGGGATATCGCGCAGCACAGTGGCTCACATCAGCTGCACAATCAACAGCTATGTTGAGTAAGGGAATTCACCCAGCGCGTAACTCTGTTTACGCATCCGCTGAGAAGCTCCCAGATGCAAATCTAGCTGCCTACTACAAGACTCTGAAGCAGGCTTTGGCTGTTGGTGCTGGTCGACCACGTCTAACTAACTACGGTGAAGTTAACGCGGTCATCTTTACTATGGTCAATAATGTTGCAACAGGTAAACTCGAACCAAAGCCTGCACTAGCTGCAGCTGCTGTTGAGGTCGAGAAGTTACTTGTATCAGCTGGCTACACAGTTCCAAAGTAAAAATCTAACCAATAAGTTATACATCTAGAGAGAGCGAGGGGAGGTAGTCGATGCGAAGCGAATTAACTGAGCTTAATCAGGCATCGACTACCAGAACCCTAAAGCTGGCTCGGAGACAATCCGAGCCAGCTTTCCCCAACAAGGGAAAGATTCGAAACAGGATCTATTGGTTGCAAATGTCACCAGCATTGATAATTTTATTGTTAATGACAATTGCGCCGGCAATATTTCTTATCAGCAAAAGCTTGACAAATGATTCTTTATTAAATAGCACCTCGAATTTTGTCGGACTCCAGAATTATCAAGCAATTCTTACCGATGCTTCGCTGCTTCATTCAGCCAGAGTTACGGCGGCATTTGTTGCCTTAGTTGTGCTCATCGAGATGGTTGCTGGGCTTTTCTTCGCACAATTTCTTTATAAGAAGACACGAGCAAATTCTGTAGCAGGTGCATTACTTATCATTCCATTTGCTGTTGCTCCTGCGGTGTCAGCGATGGTCTTTCGCGAACTTCTCAATCCAAATTATGGTTGGGTCAACTACTTTATGGGCCTTTTGGGTCTCCCCGATCAGATTGACTGGCTAGGTAATTCATTTACCGCCTGGGTGGCACTCGTCGGCCTCGATGTCTGGCAGTGGACTCCTTTTGTTGCCTTGATCTTGATTGCAGGAATGTCAGCACTTCCTGCCGAACCGCTAGAGGCAGCTTCAGTTGATGGGGCAAATGCATGGCAGATTTTTAGACATATTTCATTTCGCCTCTTAGCGCCATTTATAGGCATTGCCCTGGTGTTGCGCACAATCCAAGCATTTAAGACTTTTGATTCCTTTCTCATTCTCACAGGTGGTGGACCAGGTGACTCAACTTCGCCCATGAACTTAGAGATTTACCGTGTTGCCCTCCAAAGTTTCAGAGTGGGCTACGCGTCCTCTATGGCAATCATTTTACTGATTGCTATCTCGATACTGACACCACTTTTACTGAAAATACTTAGTCGAGCCACACAGAATGAAGAGGTTTGAGGCTCTGATGAAAAAATTAATGAATATGCGCATAAAGCCGCTCTCTCTTATTAGCAAGATATTCATTTGGACCTGGATTTCTGTGAGCATGATGCCGATAGTTTTCATGATTACAACATCTCTTAAGGACACTGAAATTGCTCGCCAGATGCCACCCAAGTGGATATTTACTCCGAAATTTGAGAATTACTTGACCGTTCTGGTCGGTGGCGAGGGCTATTCACAAGGCTTTGATCGCTTAATGCTCAACAGCATCATCGTGACGGTGACTTCAACAGTGCTATGTCTCATTGTGGCCTTTCCAGCTGCCTTGGCACTGAGCCAACCCAAGTTTAGGAAGCGCAAGTTCCTCTCATCATGGATTCTTTCCACGTATATGTTTCCACCGATTGTTGCAATCATTCCGATCTTTATCTTTGCGGGAAAAATTAACGCACTAGATACATATCCGGTGCTTGCTATCCCATACGCAGCCTTTAACTTGCCTATTGTTATTTGGATTCTAAAGAGCTCTATCGAGCAAATCCCATCGGAGATTGAAGAGGCAGCACGCGTAGATGGTGCCAATGGGTGGCAGTATGTATCGAAGATCCTGCTTCCTCTGGCAGTTCCCGCTCTTGCAACGGGGGCGATCCTGAGTTCAATACTTTCTTGGAATGACTTCTTATTCGCTTTGGCGCTGACTAGATCTGTCGCTAAAACCGCACCTGTGGGCATCCAGGAATTTACGGGAATGTATGGAACTGACTGGGGAAGTCTCAGCGCAGCGTCAGTGACCATCATCGCTCCAGTATTGATTATCTCTATCATTGTCAGAAAGCGAATTGTCTCCGGTCTTACTTTTGGAGCGGTGAAGTAATGAGGACAGAGCATGTGTGCCAAGAGAGAAGGAATGGATAAATGAAGGCAGTCTTATTTCCAGGTGAACGCCAGGTCCAGATTGTTGACCGACCAACGCCCACGATTGGGTATGGGCAAGTTCTAATCAAGAGCCGTGCCTCTGCTATCTGTCGCAGTGACATGGGGCTTTACTCAGGTGCATATGCAGTCGTTGGTGGAGACGGTGCGGGCAAAGGTCAAATTATTCCGGGTCATGAATCTGCCGGTGAGATTGTTCAAGTTGGTCCAGGAGTAGATCACCTGAAAATCGGAGATCGTGTAGCAGTACACCTTGCTTTCGGCTGTGGTCACTGTTCGCACTGCCTCAGCGGATTTACAATGCTCTGTTCATCATGGAAATGTTTAGGTTTTGATGTAGATGGTGGAAATGCAGATTATGTTGCGCTGCCCGCAGCAAATGCTCTTTTGCTTCCCGATGAAATTTCCTTCGCTGGCGGGGCGGTCATGACCGACATGATTGGCAGCCAGTACTACTTACAGCAGAAACTGCATGTCGCTGGCAACAAACGAGTGGCAGTCATTGGCCTTGGGCCTATGGGGGCCGCTGCGACGCTTATTGCAAGTGGACTTGGTGCCGAAGTAATTGCAATCGATATCATCGAAGAGCGCTTGAAGTTTTCAAAGACTTTAGGTGCTACCCACGCACTTGATTCACGAGATGCCAATATCAAGGCAAGGATTCTAGAAATTACAAAGGGTGCGGGTGTTGAAGTTGCAATTGACTGCTCAGGTTCGCCCATCGGTCAAAATCTTGCTCTCGACATCGCTGGTAAGCATGGCGCAGTTGCTTTCGTCGGGGAGTCGAGCAAGACTGAAATTAATCCAAGCGACCAGATCATCAGAAAGCTACTCACGGTAGTTGGTGGGTGGTATTTCCCTCTCAGCGCCTGGTCTGAGATTTGCAATTTTGTTGTCTCTCGTAAACTCAATGTTGAAGGTCTGATTTCGCATCGATTCACGCTTGACCAGGCGGCTGAAGCCTTTGACAAGTTTGATAAGAGAGAGACCGAAAAAGCTGTTTTCATTTGGAATGACTAACTAGGGATGGAAAGGTAAAACTAAGATGAGATATACCGCAGAGATATTGCCGTACCACGATTACGATTTTGAAACCGCTATCAAGGAGTTAGCTGGCCTTGGATTCACTGAAGTCAACCTGTGGAGTAGCGCTAAGCCCCTTGCGCACCACGTTAACCCAGGAGATGATCCCAAAAAGATTCTGGCTGTCCTTGATAAGTACAAGATGAAGCCTTGTGGATTGACGATGTATGGCAAGAATCAGCAAGAGATGCTTGAGAGAATTGATTTTGCGGCAGATTTAGGGATAGATACCGTTATCTTCGACTGCGAAGCAAACTACTCTGACTTTGTCTCCACCTTTCTTCCTCCGCTCATTGAACTGGGCGCAAAGCGCGGAGTTCGTATTGCCGTAGAAAACCACCTCACCGTGCCATTCTCTGCTGATTTCGAATCAGGTATTAACGAAGATAAGCGATGGGATGAGGGCGTCGATTCCCTTGCCCAGATCAAGCGACTCGTAACCGATATCGACCATCCAAATCTCGGTGTATGTCTGGCTCCACCACATCTATGGGTTATGAATGACTCTATTTCAGAGGCAATTATTTTCCTGGCAGAGCGCAAGCGTCTCTATTATTACTACATCTGGGATATTGATCGCGCTTACCGTCATGGCGTAGACGGGCTTAACTTCGGTCCTGGCGAAATGCAATTACCAAGAACGAATGGAACACTAGATCACGCCGTACCACTATCCACGCTCAAGCGAATTGGTTATCAAGGAGCCGCCAGCCTTAAGTGCCACGGCACACATGGTTGGTCACTTGAGAAGATCACATCTCAATTGAAGACATCCGATGCCTATATCAAAGAGTGCTTCGGAAGAATCAGTTGAGCGCTGATACCCGCATTTACATGTTTGCCAAGTTTCATGCGAAATCTGGCAAAGAAGGACAGCTCAGATCAAGACTCCTGGAGATGGTGGTTCACACCAGGAAGGAAGAGGGCTGCGTCTTTTATAACTTGCATGTAGATCGCGAGCAAAGTGATGTCTTCTACTTCATGGAGTGCTGGAAGGATCAAGCCGCCCTTGATTTCCATATGAACACTTCCTATGTTC
>Ga0209553_1000888_pt1 | contig 15222 bp, 11 predicted proteins | sample LauGreFBDMM110DN_2_FD_188217 | JGI IMG/M metagenome (GOLD analysis project Ga0209553, IMG submission 188217) | Freshwater lake microbial communities from Lake Michigan, USA - Fa13.BD.MM110.DN (SPAdes) (version 2) | ecosystem: Environmental > Aquatic > Freshwater > Lake | place: Lake Michigan...
CGATGCCAACAACAATGTGATCGCGACTTACTCTAATGTGCCCACTAATTCCAACGGCACATGGGCGCTCGATTTACAAACTGCAATACCTAGTTTTCCTTTAAATAGCACCACCCCCATCCCAGCGCTTGTGAATGGCACCAGCTATAACCTTTCAGCAACTGCAACGGATGCTAGCGGACTGTTCACCTCGGTGCCTACCACCCAGAAACTGGTTATCGATACCACTGCGCCAAATACACCGGTGATTACTTCGCCTGCCATCACCAACGATACCACCCCGCTGTTCACCGGAACTGCGGAACCTGGCACTGTAATCGAACTAACCATCAAGCGTGCCAATGGAACTTCCGTTACGATTTACCAAACGGTAACCAGCCCGATCGATCCTAACAATCCAAATGCTCCAGGCACTTGGTCCATCGACTTCAGCCAGATTTCACCTTCTGCTGGCTTCCTTAACGATCTTGCAGATGGAAACTACATCGTTGAAGTTGTTGCGATTGATGCTGCATTTAATCGTTCAACTGCTGCAACCCAGAATCCTTTCATCGTGGATACCGTTGCACCTGCAGTTCCAGTTATTACCTCGCCTTCGTTAACTAACGACAACACCCCTGTGCTTACTGGCACCGCAGAACCAGGCAGCACCGTTACCGTAGTTATCGCTGGATTCACCTACACCACTACCGCAGCAAGCCCCAGTGGCGCTTGGAGTGTTGATCTAGGAACCGCAATTCCTGTAGGCGGCTCTACCCCTATCACTGCGCTGACCGATGGTATAAACACCGTCACCGTTACCGCAACCGATCCTGCAGGAAACACCTCTGCTCCTGCCACCCAGAATCTGCATGTGGATACCACTCCACCTGCTGTTCCTCAAATTACCTCATCTGATAAAAACAAAGATACCACACCAGTAATCACTGGCCTTGCTGAACCAGGCAGCACCGTGGCCGTCACCATTAATGGGGCTACATTCAGCACCATTGCTGGACCTAACGGTTCATGGAGTGTTGACCTTGGTACCGCTATTCCAAATGGTGGAACAACCCCCATTGCGCCACTTGTAGATGGCAATAGCTACCCGATTTCAGTTACTGCAACGGATGCTGCAGGCAACACCTCGGCGCCTGCTACCCAAACTTTGGCAATCGATACCTCGGCGCCAATCTCGCCTACGATTACATCGCCTGCACTTACTAACCAAGTGCGTCCTACCGTTACCGGTACTGCTGAACCGGGCAGCACTGTAACTCTGACTATTAATGGCGCAACCTTTACCACGCCTGTTGATGCCAACGGTAATTGGACGCTAAACACTGCAACTGCAACCCCTACCAGTGGAACTTTGGGTGCATTCACAGATGGCCCATACCCTATCAGTGTTTACTCCACCGATAGCACACAAAATCAATCGGGTACTTCCACCCAAACTCTTACTGTTGACCTTACTCCACCTGTGATAGTTGGGGCTTTGGCTTCCTTTGGTGTAAACCTTAACCTCGATGAATCAAACGCGAACGCAATCGTCAGCGTGAATATCAGCGGCATTGAAGATGGCCGTACCGTTACTGTTACCCTTAACGGTTTGACTTATACCGGCACCGTTTTTAACGGCAAAGTGGATATCACCATCCCAGCAGCGATTCTTTCAAATCTTGCAGATGGGTCTTCCCAAACTTTAACTGTTACCACAACTGATTTGGCAGGCAATGCTGCTACGCCTTTTCTAGTTCCGTTTACTGTCGATAAAACAGGTCCAGCAAGGCCAAGCTTTGTCAGCATTACTTCTACTTCAACTGACCCCAACCCTGCTGATCAATTCACGGGTGTGGTCAACCCCACCGTTGTAATCAGCGGGCAAGCTGGCCAGACCATCGTCATCCATGGCCCTAATGGTATTGTCGATCCTTCCAACTACACTTTTGTTGATAACAACGGGCTTTACACAATCACCTTTACCACCAACCAAACCTCAGGCAATTACCAAGTCAACCTGCAGGATGTGAATGGTAATGAAAACGCCAATGGCCCAGGGGCTCAGAACTTCTTCACCATCGATAGCATTCCTGTTCTTTACGATATGCCTAACAAGCGTTCCACCGCTCAAGGCAGCACCTTTGGCAACTTGGGCGTTAAGAACACCCTTAATGGCCAAACATTTAATGTGCCCCAACAGGCAGACAATACTTGGATTGATCTTGATGGTGAAACACTAACCTTCGGTCTTGCTGGCAGCACGGTTGTCGAAACAGACCTTTCCAACAACCCCACCATGATCGAAGCTTCAATCAATGGCGCCAGCTTGAAAATCGACCCCCGCACCGGTGCTTACACTTACACCCCTGTTTCAAACACCGATCGCCTTGATACTTTCTTCGTTACCATTCGCGACACATCCGGTAATCAAACCCAACTTAAGCTTGTGTTTAATTCCAGAGATACACTTGATCGTGATGGTATCGTTAGTATCAGCGAATCCGTGCTTGCTGGTCTCGTCAACCAATCTGGTAATGCCACCAACCTGCTTGGCGACCTCAACCAAGATGGATTACCAGACAGTCAGCAAAACTCGGTTTCCACTTTGGCTTGGCGCAAGGAAGCAGACTTCCAGATAGCAACAGATTCCAACACCGCTGCAAACACCGACCCAACAGCTATTATTTGTATTGTTGTCAACGCAACTGCATTTGACCCTGCAACAACTACTACCCTGACTCAACTCATGGGTAATGTTGATCCGCTGGCCCAGATACTTCAAGTTTCTGTTAGTGGGCTTTCAAGTGTTGCAGCAGATGAATCCAAGTATTTCAAGCCTTGGGATATTATGAATTTCTCTGTGGAATCCCTCGTCAGCACGGGGCTTAACGATGTGAACGCCACCAGAGATGGCACTCAGATCCAAGTATCCATTGATATCTCTAAGGCAAACATCCCAATGGGTGGTTCAGGGTTCAGCCTTTATCGCAAGTTTGTCAGCGCAAATATTATTAGTGATTACGCTGATGCTGGCATCACCCTTACTGATCTTGATGGCAACATCATCACCACCGCTGGTTGGTTCGATTACACCCAAAGAACTCCGGGTGGCGATGGAGCTATTGGTAAAGACTTTAATAACGATGGCAAGATCGATGCCATCATTATCACCCTGACCGACAATGCCTTTGGTGATGATAGTCCGATTGCAAACACAGTTGTTGATCCGATTACCCCCACTGGAAATTTCCCAACGCCTCCGGGTGGATCCAACCCTGCAGTGCCCACCCCACCGGGAAGCAACCCTCCTGCGCCAGCGCCTACTTCTTTTGCTGCAACTGGCACTAGCACAGGTTCCGTTCCGGGTACTACGGTCAACATTTACCCAACTAGTACGACTACGCCTTCCATGGTGTTGGTTCCCTTTGCAAACTGGCAGGGCGAAGTTCGCATTGTTCGCGCTGACATCAACGCCGATGGAAACCTAGAAACCATTGCAACCATGGGCGAAGGTGGCCTGCCAATCCTTAGAGTGTTTGATGGTTTAACTGGCGCACAGACAATGGAAATCCAAGTCTACGATCAAGCATTCAACGGGGGCATTTTTGTCGCTATCGGTGATCTTGGTAACGATGGCATCCTTGATATTGTAACTGGTGCAGGCAATGGTGGCGGCCCTCATGTCAAAATCTTTAACGCCATCACAGGGGCCGAGACTTCATCCTTCATGGCCTACGACATCAACTTCAGAGGTGGTGTAAGCGTAGCTGTCGGCGATATCGATGGCTCTGGCTTTGCAGCTATTGTCACGGGTGCAGGGCAGGGTGGCGGGCCTCATGTTAAAGTCTTTAACGGTACCGATCATTCCTTGATCAAAGAGTTCATGGCTTACGCCTCTAACTTCTTAGGCGGGGTTTATGTCGCAGTTGGCGATTACCTCTCTGATGGAAAATACGAGATCATCACCGGCGCAGGCTTTGGCGGTGGCCCTCATATCAAAATCTGGGATTACGAAACCCTTAATCTCGATGGCCAAACCATGGCCTTCAAAGACTTCATCAAGGATAACGGCGAAGTCATCGATGTCATCTTTACTGGTGGTGTTCGCGTTGCCCTTGCTGATGCCAACGGCGACAATGTGCTCGACATTCTCGCTGGTGCTGGCCCTAGTGGTGGGCCTCGCGTTGAGGCCTTTGTTGGGTTCCGTCTGGAACTGCTAATGGATTTCTTCTCGGGTGACAAGAATGATGGAAGAGGCGTATTCGTCAGCCAGTAATTACTGCTGGCGAATATCCGGAACCCCGCAGGATGGGCGATCCTTGCGGGGTTCTTTTTTTATAGGATGTTTCTTTCCGACAATATTAAGCTTAAAGATTCACAACGGTTGCTGTCTTACAGCAACAAATCACTATTCACTCCTGTTATTTAAGGCAATGCGCAATCTATGCATAAATTAGGGCGCTGGCTAAAGCTATGCCGTGGGTGTGTCATTACTCATTGAAGTAAGGATGGCCAAACCATAGTTTTTACAGACTGTAATGGGTGTTTACGCATTATCTTTTCCTATGTCAAAGGTGACAATGTTCTCGAAATACTTGCAGAAGCTGGCCCTCTAGTGGTGGATTTTATATTGGTGACTGTAGTTAGAAAACCAACTTTATTACAAATCTACGTCTCCTTAATTCAGGGCAAAAACACGTCATAATTAGATGAGGAGCAGCATAACTATCGCTCGATAGCAAAATAACTTTGCTCTTCATTCCTCTTCCGTTCGGAAGAAATTTCACCCTTTTTAAGGAGACGCTTTATGTGTCAATCATTAGAGTTGGATCAATGGGTCCAGCAAAAATTCCATCGCACCCGCGAGGAACTCTCAAACGCCCTAGTCGAACGCGATCAAGAAGTTGATCTTCTTTTGACTTCGCTAATCTGTAGGGAAAACCCTCTTCTCATCGGGCCGCCAGGCACGGGCAAAAGCATGCTCGTTGATGCACTTTTAAGTTGGATGCAAGGTAAGAAATTTTCAATCCTGTTTTCAAAATTTAGCATGCCCGAAGAAATTTTCGGCCCCGTTTCCCTTAATGGTCTGAAGAATGATAAATTCATTCGCATTATCGAAGGGAAACTGCCATGCGCTGATATCGCTTTTGGCGATGAGATTTTTAATGCAAGTTCAGGGATCTTGAACACGCTTCTGAAAATTCTCAACGAACGAGTTTACGAACAAGGTGATGGCTCTAAAACCAAAGTTCCTTTAAAGCTTTTTGTGGGTGCAGCTAACCAATGGCCACATGAACAAGAAGGGGGCAAAGAGCTTGCCGCATTGTTTGACAGATTCCTTATGCGCAAACGAGTCTTACCCATTGTTTCCAAAGCAGGAAGGGAAAGACTGTGGTGGAATCAATCCTGCGAAGTAAAGCTCACCTCAACGATTAGTCCAGAGGAAATCGATACTGCACAAAGTGAAAGCGCTGCGATTACATGGACTGCAGAAGCGAAGGAAGCTTTTCAATCCATCATCACGCAACTTGCCAAGGAAGGGATTTCGCCTGGGGATCGTAGGCAAGCAAAGAGCGTAAAAGCGGTTCAAGCTTATTGCTATCTCGAAGGCAAGAACCTCGTGGAGCTTGAACACTTACAGGTTCTCACCTCGATCCTTTGGGAAGACCCTACAGAGCAACCAGAGAAAGTTCTGCAAATCGTTTTGAAGGTTGCAAATCCAACAGGCATGAAAGTGAATTCCCTTCTGATCGAAGTCGAGCAGATTTGTGAAAATGCAGATTTAAAACAGTTAGCTCAAGCAGCAGTGGCAGCTTCGAAGTTATCTGAAATTGAAAAACAATTGCATGCTCTGGGGAATCATCCCAAAGCTGCGATAGCTAGAAAACATGTGCGTGAACAAATCAAAAAGATCAAGTTAGCTTCAATCGAGGCGCTTTAACCCAAGGAGATGAACCCATGAAAAGTGAATCTGATTTCTTGCAAGATTTTGATGATGCAACTTCCATCCAAACGGTATCTGAACCAATCAAACCTCAATGTGCAATGGAAGTTGATGATTGGGGCTTTCGCAGGGGAACTCAGCTTTTGGAAGAAAGCGACCGGCTTCGATCGTTGAACATTCCAAAGGAAGCAGTGGTAGATTTTCATGCAGCAGCATTTGAGCCTGACCCAAGACTTAATGCTTCTTGTGTGGATGATTCTCGCTTGAAGTTTTTGCAGCAACTCATGGAAACTAACGAATTCCAAGGGCTACACGCTTCAACCCAGATGCACTCTTGCGCTAGTGAAATTGCAGCAACCGCTTTCGCAGAGCAGTTTGCAGCGCAGAGTGCAATGCCCCCATCTCGAGATAAAGATCAGAACGAGTTTTCCAACCTTCGAGCAATAGGCAAAGCCCTTGCCCAAGCTGAGGAAGAAGTCGAGTTGGCGCATGAATCTGCAGCAGCGCTTGGGTTTGGAAAAGGGCAGCCCGGAAGTAATGATGCCAAGAGGATTGGTGCGATTTACAAAAGGGTGCGCTCTAGCAAAATGCTGCACAAGATTTGCAATCTTGCAGGGAAGTTTCGAAGGCTAGCGCAAGCGAAGCAAAGGCAAAAGACCAAGCATGGTTTTGATGAACTGCTTGGACTGAAAGCTGACAACGATTTAGGGAGGATGCTGCCTCAGGAGTTGGTTGCGTTGCTGGATCCGGTTCTTGAGCAGGATGTGCTGCGCAGGTTCGTGGAAAGGCAACTTTGGTGTCGAGAGTTTCAAGGTTCGGAACCTGTAGGAAAAGGACCGATCATCATTTGCCTAGATGAAAGCGGCAGCATGGTAGGCGAACGCAATCATGCTGCAAAAGCTTTGGCTTTGGCACTTGCTTGGATTGCTAGGACGCAAAAACGCTGGTGTGCCTTGATTGCATATTCAGGGGATAGTGGTGAAAGGATTTTGCCATTGCCTTTGGGAAAATGGGATGAAGCTGCACTGATGGATTGGCTGGAGGCTTTCATTGGCATGGGGTCAGATTTGGATGTTCCGGTACGAGAGATGCCAAAGTTTTATGAAAGTTTAAACGCTCCCAAAGGAAAAACAGATTTGATTTTTCTGACCGATGCTGCCTGCAACATTTCAGCAAAATTAGCAAAAACCTTCATTGATTGGAAGAAGTCTGTACAGGCTAAGTTAATCACCCTCGTGATTGATAGCGAACCTGACGACTTAGCGAAAATCAGTGATGAGGTCCACCGGATTCGTGCGGTGGATGTTTCAGAATATGGTGTTGAGCGAATTTTATCCATTTAAACAAGGAGGCTACTATGGGGGAAACTAACAGGGCCTTTCCAATCCAGTCATGGGTTGGAGAGGGTAAATTACCACAAAAAATGCTTGGCGAAATAATCACTTGGAAGATCCAGGGGGTTGCGATAAGCCATGCAGATTTACTTTCAGGATTGATGGCAACCGATTTGGATTGCGATGTTGCGAAGGAACTTGCGCCGCGAAATGCGTTTGCAAGGGCCTGTAGCAAACTAGATAGCGAGCGAATCATTCGCAAGGTTGCAGAGGATCACGCAACGATTACTTTTCAGTTCACACGGGAAGCACTTGAAGAGGGCAAGTTTAGCTACCACTTTGAGAGTTTGCTTTTTCTGGACAAGTATTCTGGGAGTATCACCTCAGAAAACTTAGAGCTTGAGCAACTTGCAAAGGAGGAGTTTGGCCGTTGTATGGAGGCAAGGACTGCCACTGATGTAACCAGACTTGTACAGCGACTATTTGAAAGGCACGCAGATCTGTTTTCGATTAGAGATCAAGGTGGCGCTTATTTTGTGCCCGAACTTCATCACGATTTTATTGCAAAGGTGGAACGTTTCGTTAGGAACATCGGAGGATCGTTGCAACGGTTCCCCATACCGGCGGGATCGCCTCAGGGAGATCGTGCTGTGCAGGAAGCGGTAGCCAATGGTTTGCAAGGAATCATCGATGAGCATATGGAGGCGGTGGCAAAGTTTGGGGAGGACACACGCCCTGACACTTTACGAAGGGCTGAGGAAAAAGTCCGTGCAACCAAACTAAAGATTGAAGGTTACAGCTTTTATCTGGATAAAAAGCGTGAAGATTTAGAAGCAAGTTTACAACAGGCTTCTGAATTGTTGCGATCAAGAATGAGCTTTCTGATAGAGGTTCCATCCGAAGAAGCGGAGTTGGCTTTAGTTTGATGAGGATTTGAATTTCAAAGATTTCGGCCCTGTGGCGTGTAGCCATTGGGCCTTTTTTATTACTAGGGAGCAAATATGAGTGAATCTGATTTGTATAAATCGGTAGCGAAAGTTACTGGCGAAGATATTGAAAGACTTAAGCGAATGGGATTTCGCATCAAGGTTGTAAAGGCTAGGAATAAAAGACCTGAGATAATTCTGGATTCAGAATTAGAGCAGGAAGTTCGAATGAAATGAATCTGAGTCATGCCAGTCATTCGCTAAGAGTGGCTGGCATCTTTTTAAGGAGAACAAAAATGGGAGCTAAAACAAAACTAAATACTGCATACGTTAATGGAAGTCTGATAGGAGGCGGCTTCATCGGGTTATGTTTTGAGTCGATGACAGCGTTCATCATCGCAACGATCTTTCTAATTGGCTGTTGTTATTATAACCGGGACATTCGATGAGGATGTGATTCGTGAATTTCAAAACTTTTAAGTATAAAGCGGCAAAAGCATCTTGATCATTATCATGGATTACGATCAAGTAAACATAGTGCTTTAACAAAGTTTTTGAGGCGAACTAGCCATGCTACTTGGTAAATCTTCCAGCATTCAAATTATTAACATGATTAAATTTACAAATAGGTTAATGGTTACCCTTGGTTTTGAAGAGCACCGACTGGCATTTTGGGATAGTCTTACAGAGATAAATAGAAATTATCTGAGGAAGAAATTTAAAATTCCTAAACCGGTGGAAACAGATGATGATGATGCAGTAATACTTCCACAAGAAAATCCATGGATCTTATTTCATGCTCTTACTGGAAAGCCTGAACTTTATTGCTTGGTCCAAGTCGCATTTCAATTGCAACTGATTGACTCTAATAAAAAATCCGACTTGCTCAATGAGCTTTTCGGTACAGTTGATGAATCTAAAATAAAAAATAATAAAAGAAGATCCAGAGTTGAAAAACCAATCTGGTATAAGGGTGAAGGTCTGTTGACATTCAACGACAAGTTAGTTTTGAAAACGCAAGTCCGCGGAAAGGTGACCATAATCCAGAATATTCTTCAGGCATTTCAAGCCCTGAACTGGCCCGAAAAAATCGATGACCCTTTCGCTAAGACAATTAAATCTGACCGACGCTTTATTCTTGGTTATTTAAATAGGTTGGCAAAAAAAAGTGGTATATCTTTTTCTCGGTCACCCGATCGGAAATTTATCCAGTGGCACTCTCCAATTCAAAGAGATTGAAAGCAAAATAAATTTGTAGGCTTGTCGATGTCTAATTGACACCTAACTTTTCACCTTAGTTTTGCACGACTTTTACACGAGTTTTGCACCGCTATTACCATCATTTATTGTTGACCAAATTTACAATCACGATCAAAATTAATGTAGTTGCGGCATGGATGACCGCATGAATTAATTTACGCACGGAGGTCAAATAATGCCTAAGCATGCCGTCAAGATTATTAACCCTGAAAACAAATCTGATACATTAAGTTGTTTTTCTAACCTGACAGAAAAACCCATTGCCAATGCAAAGGGCCCATCCATGTTAAAAATTGAATTGATGGGCATCAAAGAATTCCAAGTCTATTCCAAGTTGTCTAAATCAACAATCCAGAGGCGAATCCAAGATGGAACTTTAAAAGCTTGGCAACCTGGCGGCAAGGGCACTCGACTCTTGCTTTATGCTGACAACCTTTTGAAAAGCAAGGAGATGGAATCAAAGCCACCCGAAATCAACAACATTAATCAAAACAAAAAGACCAGCAATACTTCCCCCCGCTGGTTGAAATAAAAGGAGGGGCTATGCCAAAAAAGCGAGATAATATCACGATGGTTTCGCATCATTTCAGTTGGATTATTTACCAACGGGATGGCGTGTTTTACGCTGATGGTCGAAATAACACTAAACCTTTGGGTAGATATTCCCTCGGTGTTAAAACCAAAGGGGAGATACCCGAAAGGTTGTATCAGCTTGATGATGTTTTGTCTTCTTCGAGAACAAATCCTATTTCTCTGAAAACCAAGGAACCATTAATTCTTGAAGAAGGCCGAAAACTTTACATGGAACATCAAGCAAGACCTCGAAGTTTGGGCGGGGTAAAAACTTCGTCATTCAAACGATACAGGGCCGTGTTGGATAAGTTTATTTTATTCTGCAAAACCGATGCGAAAATCAACAATTGGGATCAAATGAACACCCTAGTGTTTGAAAAATATGCAAGCTGGCTTGATAAAAACGGTTACGCCCACCGGACCCAATATTTGGAAATCGTATGCCTTAAGCAAGTTTTCAATTGGATTGTGGAAAACGATTTGATTCTCAATCCAGCGAAAATAAGCATCAAGGTTTCGAAGGCCAAGGGGTCTGACACTTATTGCTGGAGACCTGAAGAGGTACAAGCCATGATGGCTCTTTGCGGCTCTAATGTAAAGTTGCAGTGGTTGGGCGGCGTTATCGGAGCACTGGCTTCAACTGGGCTTAGGATTTCAGAACTAGCATCCCTTTGTTGGGAGGATGTCGATTTTGAAAGCCAGCGGATACAGATTAAGGATGAATCTTCACTTGCTGGAACAAAGAAACCCAAGAAGGAACTCCGGACAACGAAGAGCAGTCGAAGTCGATCATTTCCTATTCACAATAACTTGCAACCGATACTTGAGAGGTTGAAGGAATTAAAATCAAGGGACGACTTGGTTTTCCATGGCCCCTTGGGTGGCAAGTTAAAGCCTGACACCATTCGGAACATTTTGAAGAGGGAGGTGCTGAGCCCTTTGGTTGGTCGTTTCCCAGCTTCTGGCGGGGCCAAAGGGTTTAATGATGGCAGGCTTCATAGCTTCCGGCATTTTTTCTGTTCTGCTTGTGCGAATAATCGGGTGCCCGAAGCATTGGTGATGAATTGGCTGGGGCATCAGGATTCTGAAATGGTGAGATATTATTATCACATTCACGATGATGTATCACGCCAATTCATGTCAGAAGTGAGGTTGTATTAGTATGCGAACGATACTTTTATTGAGATGCAAGCATGGCTTGAAGGGGGTGAAATGAGGGTTTGATTGGCACACTGATTGGCACAGTACTGTGTCAATCAAAAAAGCATAAGACGCAAGTTGTTTATTTGCAAGGACTTACGGGACACAAATACAAACCAAACGGAGAGGGGGGGATTCGAACCCCCGGTAAGGTTGCCCCCACACAGCATTTCCAGTGCTGCACAATCGGCCGCTCTGCCACCTCTCCAACCTACCCTTAAAGTCTATTAGAGTTAAGACTTTGCGTCAATTAAATGCTGGAAGAAGTTGGTAATTGAAATGAAAATATAAGCCGTTACAATCGGTAGTGGCTATTTTCATCCCTCCGTTTTAAGGACTCAACAAATGCTTTTAAAGTCACTTACGCTGCGTTTTTACGCTCTTTCTCTCGGAATTATGGTTGCGGGTTCTCTCGCAGCGGCAGACAACGATGGCTACACAGCCATATTTAACGGCAAAAACATGGAAGGCTGGAAGTTTTTCTTCGATCCCAAAGCCCCCAAGGATATTGACACCAGTAAAAACTGCACCGTCAAGGAAGGCGCGATCATTTGCTCAGGCAAACCCACAGGCTTTTTCTATACCGAAAAATCATTCACAAATTATGTACTCGAATATGAATGGCGCTTTCCTGTAGGCAGCGACCCAAAAAGTAACTCCGGTTGCCTAGTCCACATGCAAGAGCCCTTCAACAAGAATTTTCCCCGCAGCTTGGAACCCCAAGGCAGATATCTGAACCATGGAAAAATCTTCCCCATCGGATTGGGAGAAAAAGAATTTTCCAACAACAAGTTTGATCAAGAACTACTCACCAAGCAACTCAAACCCATGGGCGAATGGAGCAAAACCGAAGTAACTTGCCAAGCTGATGGGTTAGTGAAGGTGAAAGTCAACGGAGTGCAAGTCAGCGAATGCCAAAGCGTGCTAAAGAGTGGCCCGATTGGGTTTCAATCTGAACAATCAGAAGTACACTTTCGCAATATCCGACTGAAGCAACTGCCTTAATTATTTAGTTAGACAAGGCTGATATTGTGGTGGGTGAGGCATTCGAAACCTGATTCGGTAATCATGTAATTTCGTTCGATGCGCAGCCCACCAACATTTGGAACATAAAGGCCTGGTTCCAAAGTAATGACATCGCCCGCCACTAAGATTTCGTCCGACCCGGGGACAATAAAAGGCGCTTCTGGATGAGAAAGGCCCAAGCCATGGCCTGCATGATGTGGGAAGTGTTCACCGAATCCCGCCTTAAGAAACACATCCATAACTGATTGATAAACATGATTGGCATAGACACCTTCGAGAAGGTTATTTTCGCCCGCATCCATGGCAAGTTTAGCAAGATCCATGAGTTGTTGCTGGGAGGAAGAAGGCTTTTTCCCGACAACAAGAGTGTTGGTAAAATCGCTTCGATAGCCAAAAAGCACGACTGAAAAGTCTAGAATAAACATATCAGATTCTTTAAGAATGCGTTGGGTGGGTGGACCGCCTTTGCGCTCTGGGCCGGGGGAAACAGCGAAGTCGCCATAGACTATGAGGGGTTGGCCACCATGTGAAGTGCAGATTTTTTGCACCTCTGCATAAATATCAAGTTCGGTCATACCGGGAGCGATATTATTAAGAACCCAAGCGTGAGCTTTTTCTGCGATTTGAGCTGATCGTTTGATGAGAGAGATTTCATCTGCGTATTTTTTACGCCTAAGCTTACTGATGGCTTTGTGAATTTCAACGCCCTGGGTAGTATCAATGCGATCATGAATAAAAGCGCCTGGAAAGCGTTTTTCGACTTCAGGAAGCAGGGCAAGCGCCCTAGTGGTTTTGGGGTGTGAGATACCATCATACCAATTGACAGCAACAATATCATCGGCAACACAATGGCTAACAGAATCGGGCAATCGGGTATCATAAAAAACAACGCAGCTAGCATCAGGATTAATAACAAGAAGGGCCCCAAAGCCTGCGCCAAGACTAAATGGGTCGACATAAAAGCCAGAAAGCCAAGTGAGATGGGAAGGGTCAGCAATGACGAGTGGGTTTTTGAGATTATCCATCGAGGCGAGGAAAGCCTGCCTTCGTTTGAGGCATAAATTTTTATCAAACATGAATAAGCCTTTCAATAAATCGGGTCGAATACCACTTTAGAATAGTAACAGTGGCCACTTTTGTCGATATGGCCTGCTTAACCGTTAATGTTTAACGCAAGGGGGTAAAAGTTTACCCGGTTTAGGTTGCGATGCGGGTCAAGCTAGTTTAATCTAAAAGCTAAGAAATATGCACATGATTAATTCAGGTACGATCCATGATTTCAACTAGAATTAAATTAACCAGCTTAATGGTATTTGCAAGCATATTGGCAATAGGCGCAGACAAACCGCTAGAGCTAAACGAGCTTCAAATTCGGGAGTTGGTAAAGCAACTTGGATCAGATTCTTTTGTATCGCGGGAACAAGCAAGTGAAATAATACTAAGGCAGGGTAATCGATCGATGGCAGCCTTGGAAAACGGGTTGACTCATTTAGATTACGAAGTGGTGAGAAGGTCACGGATATTAATTTCATTGATAAGCGAGTCGGATAAGAAGACAAAGTTACAAGCATTTCTGGAAGATGTGGATGGGAGCAAAAACACGGTGCTGCCCGGTTGGGAACGCTTTGAAAAGCTCGTGGGAAAAAGCACCTCATCAAGAGCCCTATATGGGCAGATTTATAAAGCTGACCCCAGCTTGATGGATGAAGTTCAAAACGACAAAAACATAGGTAAGTCAATAGTATCTGAAAAAGCACAATGGCTACACAACAGCATTTTCAGCCCTATAGCAGGCAAAACCATCAATCTTGAAATAGGCGATATAGGTGCGGTTCTATTTGCTGCAACAACGCCCAACATGGAATTACCTTCGGAAGTGGTGAACAATATTACGAACCTGCTATACCAACCTTCAGCAAGAGATGCGATTAGTGCATCAAAAGGCACTGGGCCGTTCCGAAAACTACTTGGAACATGGATGCTACAACAAACAGACCCCAACATTATTTCTCAACATCTGCACCTTTCACAAAACATGAACATGACTGAAGGCTTGCAACTGGCACGAAGGGTTGCATCTGAAAAAACGATGCCTGTATATACCAAGACCGTGGCACTAACCCTTCTCGGAAAAATGGGAACACCTGAAGATTCGGGATTGCTACGGAATTTCTTGGGAGACGAAACAGTGGTAGGGAACTTCCAACTTCCCAACCAGCAGAAGGGAACCACCCAGGTTCGGGATGTGGCGCTTGCAATGCTCGTGCATATGAGTAGTCAATCGCACAAGGAGTATGGGTTTAGTTTTGCACGCGATAATCAGGCGCTTTTCTTCAACCCTTACATGTTGGGGTTTACGACTATGGAAAACCGTATGTTGGCAATGAAGAAGTGGGATACCTATTTCACAAGCAAACCCATGACAAAAGCAAAGAGCTAACTTGCTTTATGTTTTTTAACCATGGTGATTTGGTTACCATTTTCATTATGCTCGACAAGATCCATGAAAGTTCGAATCAATAGCATTCCCCTACCAGTAACCTTGTCAAGATTTTCAGGTTCAAAAGGGTTGGGCAGGCCGGTGGGATTAAAGCCCGGACCTTCATCAGCAATGGTAAAGCGAATCTCTTCTTTGGAAATCTTGGCACCAAACATGACTTTACGACCTGCGTAGGGGTGCTTCTTTTTTCGCTCATCCGCTAAAGAATAAAACTGTGATTCATCATCGTCTCGCAATTTGGAATCCAGTTCCAGGTTACCATGCAACATGGCATTCGTAAGGGCTTCATGAAGGGCGACACCAATAAGCATCATGGAATTAGGTTCGCAAAAATTAAACTGTCCAACAAGATGTTCGATATGGCTAACCATAGGAGAAACATTAGAGATATCATTATCCAATACAAAATGAACTTCATGACAAACAAGAGCATCCTGAACAATTTGAATATTTTTTTCGTTGCGTAGGGTAGAAAGC
>Ga0209553_1000890_pt1 | contig 15193 bp, 19 predicted proteins | sample LauGreFBDMM110DN_2_FD_188217 | JGI IMG/M metagenome (GOLD analysis project Ga0209553, IMG submission 188217) | Freshwater lake microbial communities from Lake Michigan, USA - Fa13.BD.MM110.DN (SPAdes) (version 2) | ecosystem: Environmental > Aquatic > Freshwater > Lake | place: Lake Michigan...
CCCTGAACGCTGTCCAATTGTATGCACGAGTATCCTTGAACGATTGACCTCATACAGTATGTCCTTGAGAATTTCCCGTTGTTCTTGAGCAAGCTGATTTGCCTTTCTCATCTCCACAATGAGAAGTGCGAGAAGGGTATCAGGACCCGCGCCTACACTGTTAAGAATACTCTGAGCCTCGTAATTCATTGAAACGATAAATAGTAGCTGAGGGCAGATCCATTTTAAAGGAACTTACCATAAGCTGTAATGCATTGGGTTTACGTACTTCAATCAGACGAGGGCGATATTTATGTTGGGGATCCGTTTTCTACTTGTCCCTGCATGTCTTGCACAGCGCCCACTTCTTGTCCTTGATTTCCTTCCCACAGTCCCCGCAGGTCTTCATGTGCACCTTCGCCACAGCCTCCTTGAGATTCGCGACAAGGTCTTCTGTAATGGACCCCACGAGCATGATCGTCATGGGCTTGTCGCCACCCGACTTGTCTGCATAGGACAGCCACGTCCTCCCGCGCTGGAACTGCACGTCTCCTTCATCCACGTTACGGGAGACGAAGTAGCGTTTGTAGTACTCAATGAACTCGCAGATGACCTTGTCTGGAGACACATCCTCATCGCCGTCGTAAAGGTCGGAGTGTTCGAAGATAGCGATTTCGTATGACATCTTAACCTAAAAAGTAAGTAACTGAGTAAACCAAATCCATTTTAGATGCTATTGACCTTGCGATCAAGTTCAACAACTGCTTCGTAGATTGCCAGAAGGATACGCTTGTTTGCACGCTGCTCCCATCCCGTCATAGCCTCTGGATTCCAGGGGGAGTTACTGAAACACAGCTTATCAATCTCCAATGTGGGAGGCGTAGCACCTGTCATGATACTCATCAAAATCTTGAGCTCATTGATCTTATTGATGGTGAGTCGCTGCTCCTCTAGTGCGCGAATCTCTGCGCGGATTCCATCAATCTCATCATACTTTCGAACGGCTACATATTCAACAATCTTCTTGTAAAGAACAACGAGCTGGGCATCAATCGAATCAGAACGAGTAGACATCTTAACCTAAAAAGTAAGTAAATGGGCGAGTAGAATCCGTTTTATAGCTCCGAGCCGTCTGTGTGAGTACTCGCATAGCAATCTGGTGAATAATGGCTTGTGCGCCCACATCGGTAGCACGCTCCTGTCTTCTTCTTAGAAACTACCTTACTATAGACAGTTGGATTTGATGTGCATCGCCGCTCATGTGCAAGAGCCCGAGTCATACTGGTGAATGTCTTATCGTGACAGTGGTCACAGCCCCAGTACAGCTTCTCTTCCTCCTCTTCACTTTCAGCCTTACCGGGGCACTTATTCGCAAAATGCCCCGCCTGTCCACACGTGTAGCACTTGTCAGTATTTCCCAGGATCTCACGCTCAAGAAGTGACTTGGTCGCATCGTCAAGAACAGACTGCGTATATGCCCCTCCGCGAACATTGTCGACTCCGTATTTCTTCATAAGATCCTTGGTGGTATTTGTCTCGTCGTGCTCGCCATTCAGGTTTCTAATTTCTAGGATCTTGACTGGCTTATGAATCTTCGTCCACACAGCTCCCTTCCCATTTTTGTGGGCCAGATAGCGGGTATCGGGGTCATCACTCTTCCCAACGTAATACTTTCCGCTCTGGAGCTGGAGAGTGTAGAGGTACGCCATCTTAACCTAAAAAGTAAGTAACTGAGTAAACCAAATCCATTTTATGAGTTAAACTCGAGGTCCAAGTTTGTGCTTAAGACGAACAAGTAGATCATCAAATTTTGGAAACAGCTTCTGCTCGACAATAATCTTTCCTGCATCAGGAGTTCGGACTTCGTACATCCACGAGGTAAGATCGTTCCATTTTCCAGCCTTTCGAATTTCGTCTGTAAACTTTAACATTTGGTCCATATCTTCAAAGTCTTTTCGTTGTCCGAGGAGGTGAATTGAGTAACACTTCTTAGGGACCGGCGGCGGTTCAACCTTTGGCGCCTTCGGTTCCTTCGCCTTCTTCGGTGCCTTTGGAACTTCGGATGAGCGGCGATTCGTCTTCACGGTATGACACATCAGACACAGCGCCTGGAGATTGTCCAACTCGTTGGATCCGTCATCTCGAAGCTCCTTGATGTGATCAATATGGAATCCTGACTCATCAAATGGCGATCCACTGAGCGGGCACTTGTAGTCGGGGACATTCCCTGCACACATAAACCTCTGGCGTCCTGCGACCTGCTTCTTCATAGCGGCTGTTACCTTGCGTTGAGACATCTTGACGGCTGCTCTCTATTGTTTTGGACCAAACAGATCCATTTTAGACCTTGCAATAGAAGATGTAGTACTCTGCGTAGGGGTCGGGATCTTCGTAATCATCTTCGGATCGCCTGATACCGTGGCGGATCAACAAACGGAGTTGGAGTTGGCGATACATGTCGACATACCAGTCAAGCGTGGGTGTATAGAAGCTATCCCAGTCAATCTCGGGCCAGCTATGTTTAGTTAGATTGTCAACATCTAGAATGGGTCGAGGCGTCATGTCCTCCTCCATTGTGTTTGTGGAGCCAAATCTGTTTTAGAGACTGTGCGCCAAGTACTCGTATGGAGAAAGTACAAAAACTGGAACAGATGATCCACTTTTTGCGATCAAACCAAGCTCACCTACATGCAGATGCATTGCTTGAACTGAAAAATTGGTATTCTTCGATGGTGTTCAAGAATGAACGGGCGTTTATGATGTACTTGACTTGGGGTCGTATTTGTGAGCTACCGCCTCATCCGGCATTTGCGCACGCTCTCACTCAAATTTGAGGTTTGCAATGATTGATGGATACAGGGTGGCGTAGTCCCGGGCCCACTTTGGAACTCTCTTGAATGGCTTCACGTTCTTGTACTCCTCAAGAACCTTCGCGTCCATATCGGGAGTTCGTGGCTGGCGATCGGGCTCCTTCATCTCAGCCGCGATGCGCATACTCCTCTTAGCACAGAACTCGTCAATACCCTCTCGCGCAAGGCACTGCATTTCGCGCATGGTCCATCCCATTGTGGCAGCCGAGTGCCCCTCGTACTTGATGTGGCGGTAGATCGCCTTGAGCTCAGGGTCGTTCCCGTACATGTACCCGCCCTCGCCTGGATCCGTCTTCATGTACTCCCACATCTCTGCCGTCTCAATGGCGCGCTCTGCATCCTGAAGCATCTCGTTCTCCTGCTCTGAGTATCCAATCGAACAATAGTTGAGCGGCATTCTGATGTAAAAAGTTTTTTTTGTTCAGACTAGATCCATTTTGATCCTCGTCTACCTCCGCAGCTGGAGGTCAAGCTTGCGGAGATCATCGGCATCGTATCCCGCCCACATCTCCTTCTCTGCCGCCGCAAGATCCCCACGCCGATTTTGAAGAAGCCAGATCCAGTCGTCCTTCTGGTGCTTCGTCATGTTCGTCTTGAGGCGCTCCTCAATCTCGGCAATCTCGTCCCGCATGGACTGAAGCGAGGTGTGGCGAGGCGCTGACGGAAACTCGTCTCCGTAGTTCTTGACGTAGCACTCGCGACAGTACGTGTTGTCTGTCCACAAGTGCTCATAGGACCCACACCCACGGCACTGCTCCTTGTACTCCTCGGAACAAGAGTCGCACATCCGCCCCGAGTTGTCGCACTCGCACTTTTGCGGCCACGGGAACTGATCGAGACGGTCGAGACTCGTGCACCGAGAGCACGGTGTCCCAAGGTCGGTGGCGCACGTGCAGTTCGGCTCCCACGGCTCACACCAGACCGCGTACTCGGCCGCGTCGTCGATCCTCTGCTGGCAATCGCGACAGCAGTTTGGCAGAACGACTGTGACCGCCTCACAGTTGGGGCACCACCCATCGGCCGCCGGCTTGTCGCTCTTCGGGTGGCACTTGTGACAATAGTCACTCCCGAGAACGGTGGCCCCCACAACTCCGCAGGCGGGACACCCGTCGCTCCCAAACTGCTCCGTCCAGCACGGCGCGCAGTATCCGTTCGCCCCCACATACATCTCCCCTCCGCATCCCAGGCACTCGTCCGTCCGGTGATCTTCGCATGCCGTTCCGCTCATCTTCACAATCTTTGCACACTCGAAAACGCAACAGAAGAAGATTGACATTATACTCGCCCACCTTCCTTATTCTTAGATCTGTTCAAATCCGTTTTAGACGATAGAGTGACAGGTCTGCCAGTCTATCGCCCTCAAACTCTCGTTATCATTGGACTTTGGTTTTTGATGTTTACTTACCCATCTTGCCCTTCAGCATCCCCCAACCGTAGCACGCCACCACGGCAAACACGAGAGAGTGCGTCAGGTTGACCGTCATCGTCGACCCGCCCGGGGGCAGGCGCACGAGCACACCCGGGATGAGGAAGTAGAACAGCGCGGCGAGAAAAAGCATTTTCCCATACATTTTGTTTGTTTCTAGCTAGGAAAAAAACGTATTAGGACTTGAAGACATACCTGTGCATCGCAACGTGCGCCACAGCGAAAACAAGGGCGTGGGTGGCGGCGACGACCATCTGCGAACCACCCGGGGGGAGGCGAAGGAGGATACCCGGGGTCAGAACGAAGAACAGCAGGGCGGTCGTGAGAAGATACGAGTACATTTATCAGTTCACCAGAAAGTTTACGCAGGCGGCTTGGTCCCAAAGAAATCATTGAATACATGCTTCAACTTGTCATCTAGCGTATCCATGAAGACAAAGACCGCGTAGATAAAGACCATTTGTCCGCCGAAGGACTCAAGATACCCCTCGAGGACGGAGGTGACTGGCAAGACAGGAATAAACGAATGGACAAAGTACGTCAGCCAGAATGCAACAACTACAATGACCGAGATCTCTGCAGAGACATCGAGCAGTTGATACAGGTTTGACTGTTTTTCCCAGTCTGGACCGTATTGGGGAAACACATGCGACAAGCACCACGAGACCAGACCGCCTAGAAACACGTAGAAGATTGCAATGCACATGAGGTTGATGGTTAGATTGAACACATAGCCCTTGACCGGTGGAAGCGAGTTTAAGCCGGTGTTCTTCATTATTTAGACGGAAGACAAGAGTATACATTATATGTCAGCTCCTCTTCGCACATGGGGAAAGCACCTGATCCTTGATGCTGCCGGCTGCTCTCCTAAGATGATTGGATGTCCCAAGGTAATCACCGGATTTGCCAAGACACTGGTAAAGCGCATTGACATGGTGGCGTTTGGTGAGCCGCAGGTGGTGATGTTTGGTTCGAGCAACAAGAAGGGGTACACCCTGATTCAGCTCATCGAGACGTCCAACATTGCCGCTCATTTCGTGGAGGAGAACAACTCCATGTACTTGGATGTGTTTTCCTGCAAGGATTTCGATGCTAATGTCGTGAAGGATGCAGTGCACGAGTTCTTTGACGCCCAGAAGTTCCGGACAAAGCTCATGCTTCGTCAGGCACCCGTGGTCAATCACCCATCGGTCTACGAGGCAGTGGTTGTTCGCGACCGCGAGCTGGATTTACTCAAGTAAGCAGTGTCCATCCGTTGTCCGCGTACCATCCGGACAGTCTGTTGCCTTCCGCTGAGCCGAAGGATTCGCAAATCCCTCTCCAATGTAGGTAAGAAACAGTGTGCGGGTAAAGATGCCGACAATGACAAACGTAAAGACCCATGCCCAGTCAATCTTTGGCATTTATCTTAGAAGTAGGTTTTCTTCACCCAGTTACGGTCGGCTCTGAACGTCCTTGCTCGCGCGGGTGATGTGTTCTTATTCAAAACCGCAATCGCATTCAACTTCCGCAAGGTCGACAGCCGACCATATGCACCTACGGCCTTTGCAATTGCTGCGTGACGCACTGTTGCAGATGATGTTGCATCATACCCTTTTTCTGTTAGATCCCCCTTCTTGAGAGGACCAATACCGGCTACACACGAATCCTCAACGCGATACATTGTTCCGCGCTTCAAAAGACTGTTCATAACGCCCTTCTTCTTCCTCGTAGCGACATATCCCTTCCGAAGAACCTTACCGGGAGGACACTTTTTACCGCCCTGAGCTGGCATCATCGGAGGCGGCTCGTGGTATTCGTCGCCGCCCTTGAAGAGCTTGGCATCCCGACGATCGTCTTCGTGCATTAGTAAGTGTCGCGATTTTTATTGGGACACGTAGAGCAGCCCTGTCGTGGGGTGGGTTCGGGTCTCCAAAAGTACATAAAAAAAACAACGCAGGCGAGAACGGCAAGACCTAGTATCATCATTTACTCCTTCATCAGAATAGCTTCGGCGCACTCGGAACACATGAACTCGCCCGTTACTTCGTAGAGCACCTTGTACATAAAGTACTTGTAGTCTAGACTCTTGCAGAAGATACACTCGTGCTTCTTCTTTTCAATCTTGAAGATTCCGCACGTATACCGCATTCCGTGATAACACTCTGGACATACAAGTCCGTCACAAAGCCGGCAACATGCCGCATCGGAAAGTCCGTAGGAGGCGTGAGTTACCATGAGAGAGTCGCAAATGGGACAGTCGGGCATTTTAACTCTTGGTCTGGTTTACGAGTTCCTATCCATTTTAAAACAATGGGCATTCCATACTACGTTGCATCCTTGTTGCGCACCCACAAGCACATTCAAAAAGATGTTGGAAACGTAGCCTTAGAATCGGATGTGCTTGGGTTGGATTTCAATGCATTTATTCATACCTACTTGAAGCCGGGCAACCCGATTGGCAGTGTGGTCGTGGCACTTCGTACCTTCCTGCGTGACGTGGCGCATGGAAAGAAGGTCTTGATCGCATTCGATGGATTGGTGCCCTATGCAAAGATTGTCCAACAACGCTATCGTCGGATGAAGAACCCCGAGCCCTCCGAGTTTGATAAGAATCAGATCTCGCCCGGAACTGAGTTCATGATAGAGTTGGAGGACACGCTCCGATTCTGTTTCCCTGAATGTATCTTGTCGGGAACCGACGAACCCGGCGAGGGAGAGCACAAGATCTTTACGTGGATCCGATCTCTCCCACCCGATGAACGGAAGAACGTCTTGATCTACGGCATGGACGCAGATTTGGTGCTGATCTCGGTCGCTCAGTCAGACCTGGGATGTATCAAGCTGATTCGGGAGAACCGGGATTCAGGGTATTCGACGTTTGATGTGACGGCTCTTTGCAAGGTGCTGCCGATGGAACCTGCCGACTGGGTAGAGATGTGTGTTCTTTGCTTTGGGAATGATTTTATGCCAACGATCGCCATGTTCTCGTTGCGCGAGGATGGGTATGGACGCGCAGTTCACTATATGAAAAATCAGACACTCGAAGGCGCTGCAGCGGATGAACTCAAGGTATTAACAAAACGAGCAAAGGAAACCGATCGTCATATCGTATCTCGCGACGGTCACGCGATCGAAAGCCGTATGGCTCTCCATCTGATGGACGGTGTCATCGATTGGAACAAGGTGGTCTATGCATTTCAAAAGACATTTGCTTGGACTCTTCACTACTTCAAGACATCGGAAGTGCTGGATTGGTGTTGGTATTATCCCTACCCTGAGGCACCGCTGCTAGCGGCCCTGGTGGAGACTGCGCGGCAGACAACGTTTGAATGGGAACATCCAACCCCACCGTTTGGGATTGCCCAGCAGCTTGACTTTATCTTGCCTAGACGTGGCAAGTTCCCGGACGAATTCTACGAAGAGGGTGTAGATTCTCGTCATCCGTGGATGAAGTGCTACTCGTGGGAGACCGATCCGTACATCTCTCTGCCTTGGAACCCTTGCTTCAAACCCACAACTATCTCCGAACTTGAAATCGCCCGCCGATAAATCCCATCCTAGGTGCATCTCGGGTATCTAATCGGACGGATACAGTAGCCTCCTCCGTCCCACCGGCAAAGGCCTGCTGTGGAAGAACGGTGGTGTTTTGGGGGATATCAAGTTCAAAGTTATTGTCGTGACGCAAAATATATTCATTCTCAATCTTGGACATCTCGGCAATCTTCCTCATCGATGTAATGCCAGATGAATCCTGCATTGTTCTCCAAAAACGACGGATGTGGTTGATGTAGGCTAACCGATATTCTCTTGCTGTTCGGGTTTTTACATTTGCACGAAGCTGCTCGAAGCACGTAGCAACCGTTAGATGCACGGGTTTATTCAAGCGCCGATTCACGGAGTTATGAACTCGAAATGTAAAAAGCAAAAACTCTGCGCGAGAGCTGAGCATCTGCGCGTATTGTCTGCGATACGATCCGAGAGCTGTACCAAAATGCTCACGACAGCTTGGACAGGTGATGGTTGATTGAAACATATCGAGCCAGGTCTGCATGAGAGCAGATTCGGCTGGAAGTGGTTTATCTGGATAACAAGATGCGACCGAATGCAAGGTCATCCAACCAAGGGGTCCCCAAATGGACGTCATTACTTTACTTGACGACAATCATTCCTGCTTCCATACCGCCTTCAAGGAGCTCCCGTGCGATGTGAGGGGGCGTCTTTGAATTCACGGTGATGTTGGACTTCTTCAGGGCAGCACGGACCCCCGCTTCGCTCATCTTGTCAACCGACTGCTTAATTGTCTTTCGGCGATGGTCGGCGCCTTTCTTTGTCAAGATCTTCAAGGTAGAGCGCCGCGACGGGGGAGGCTTGGCAGGATCCTTGACTGGCGTAAATTCAGATCCCCCTCGGGTGCGTGACCTCGTTCCCTTCATCGCTCCACGGGGATATGTCCGCATCGACTTGCGATGGGTCGGCTTGGCTTCTGGCTCGGCGTGGTCTACTTTTTGAATCTTGATGCCAGACATCACTTATTCAAAACGAATAACTTTATTTACACGGAAGACACCACCAACAGTTACCATGACGTCGCTCCCTTCAGTCGCTCCTCCTCCCACTACCGCCACCATCAACGAATGGGATGCAGTTCGCGCCTTCTTTAGCAACGGTGTTCGGAGGATGGTGGACCACCAGGTTGATTCGTATGAGGACTTCATTCGCCACAAGATTCCCCTGATTATTCAGTCGACTCCTCCCATCACGGTCTGGCACGAGCAGGATGAGATGATCAAGAAGTACAAGTATGAGTTCAAGCTGTATTTTGAGAATATTAGCTATATCAAGCCCCGTATCCAGGAGGCGACGGGTCGTGTGAAGCCGATGCTTCCGATGGAGGCGCGTATCCGTAACTTCACCTACGCGGCACAAATGTATGTGGACATTCGGTTCGTGGCACGCACGTACAAGGGTCCGATGCTGGACACCTACGATGAGGAGTCGCATGTGTTTGAGGGAATCAGCCTGGGCAAGCTACCCGTGATGCTTGGATCTTCGCTGTGTCTGTTGAAGGACTACCCGATGAGCCTGGCAGAGTATGGTGAGTGTGCCCACGATCCCCTGGGGTACTTCATCATCCACGGGTCGGAGCGCACGATCCTGTGTCAGGAGAAGGTTGCCGACAATCGCATCATGATCTTCCAGAACAAGAAGTCGGCGTCCAAGCACACCCACTCGGTGGAGATCAAGTCTTTGCACGAGTCGTTTACGATGCCCCCTAAGAAGCTGGAGATCCGTATTAGCTCTAAGTTCAATGGCTACGGCAACCCGCTGACAGCCTGTGTGCCCCGCTTCCGCGAGGATGTGCCGGTTGTTGTGTACTTCCGTGCTCTGGGAGTCTTGACTGATCGTGAGATTACCAAGATTGTGTGGGGGTCGGAGGATGACCTTCATGCAGAGATGTTGGCGGCTTCCTTCCGTGATGCATCTGAGCTGGGAATCTTTACTCAGCGGGAAGCCATCCAGTATCTGACCAACCATCTGCAGTACGGCACCAACCAGGAGGACAAGTGTGCGTATGTCCGCCAGCTCCTGAACTCGGAGTTCCTGCCCCACGTCCGCTTTGCTTCCGAGCTGACGACGACTCCAGTTCATAATGCCCGCAAGACGATGCTGATGGGTGCAATGATCCGTCGACTGATCTTGACCTCTTGCAAGCAGATCCCACTTGATGATCGCGATGCCTACCCGAACAAGCGTGTGGTGACGACGGGTGCTCTGCTAACCCACCTGTTCCGTCAGCTGTTCCAGAAGGTCTGCAACGACACTCGCAATGAGTTTGTGCAGGAGGTCAACAATGACTCTTGGAAGCGCGGTGAGGGAGGTCCTCGTCCGATGGACATCCTGAACGTGAACAATTTGTATAAGATCTTGAAGCTCTCGGCGATTGAGGGGAAGCTGAAACAGGCTCTGGCGACAGGTAACTTCACGGTTCAGGGACTGGGGTCTGCGGCGGCAATGTCCAATGCCACCAAGGTGGGTGTTTCACAGGTCCTGGCTCGGATGTCGTATGCTGCGACTCTGTCCCACCTCCGGCGTATCCAGACGCCCGTGGAGAAGTCTGGTAAGCTCCTGGCTCCTCGTAAGCTTCACGGTACCTCGTGGGGCTTTATGTGTCCGGTGGAGACACCAGAGGGTCATTCGGTGGGTATTGTCAAGAATATGAGCCTGCTGACCTCAATCTCTCAGCACGTTCCGTCGACCACGATCATCCACTTCTTGCAAGAGTGGAAGGATGTGACGTGGATCGATACGCCCCGGGTCTATGAGGGTACGTCGGTCACGATCAATGGCGTGATGGTCGGATTCACAAAGGATCCCTATCGCTTGGTCACTGCACTGCGAAAGGCAAAGCAGACTCGCCGTCTGCACCCCCACATCTCGATTGCTTGGTATACGCTGATGAATGGAATCTCCATCGAGACGGATGGTGGTCGATGTGTGCGCCCGGTGTTTCGCGCGGGAGCCTCTCCTCCGAAGGACACCTCCAGCTGGAACGAGTGGTGTACATCGAGCATTGATTACATCGACTCCTCCGAGACAGAGACACTCCGGATTGCAACAAGCCTCGATCAGATGACAAGTTCCCATACCCACTACGAGGTCCATCCATCCTTGATCGTGGGTCACATGGCGTCAACGATCCCTCTGTCGGATCACAATCAGTCACCTCGTAATACCTACCAGTCAGCCATGGGTAAGCAGGCGATGTGCGTGTACGCGGGGAACTTTGCCAAGCGCCTGGATAAGAATGCCTATGTGCTATGTTCCATCGCTCGTCCGATTGTGGAGACACGCGCCATGAACATCCTGAAGATGCATGAGATGCCGTTTGGAATGAATGCCATTGTGGCCATTGCTTGCTACGGCGGATACAACCAGGAGGACTCGGTGATCCTGAACAAGTCTGCAGTCCAGCGTGGATTCTTCCGCGGTCTGTATTACGGCATGTACAAGGACGAGGAGCACCGGAACGTGACCTCGGGTCGTGAGGAGAAGTTCATGAAACCTCAGAAGCACAATACTCGCAAGTACAAGAACACCAGCTACGCAGCCGTGTCGGACAATGGGCTCCCAATCATCAACTCGGTGATTAATGAGAACGATGTCATCATCGGCAAGGTGGTGAACTTGCGAAACGATGCGGCGGGGTATGCATTCCGAGATGCGTCCACCACCCACAAGAACTCCGAGCAGTGCCGTATCGACGGCGTGTGGCAGGACAAGAACTCGGATGGCTACCCGTTTATTAAAGTCCGCACAGTGTCGGAGCGTATCCCTCAGATTGGAGACAAGGTGTCCTCTCGCCACGGTCAGAAGGGGACGATTGGTATGATGATGGACGAGGAGGATATGCCCTTCACGGCCACGGGTCTGCGTCCGGACATCATCATGAACCCCCACGCTGTCCCGTCCCGTATGACGATTGCTCAGTTGATGGAGAACATCTTCGGTAAGATCGGTGTGCGCAAGGGAACGCTGGGCGATGGCACGCCGTATTCCCACCTCAAGGTGGAGGATCTCAAGAAGCACATGGTGGAGATGGGCATGCATCCCTACGGAAACGAGATCCTGTACAACGGACAGACGGGTGAGATGATGCAAGCCGAGATCTTCATGGGTCCGACGTTCTACCAGCGCCTGAAGCACATGGTGATTGATAAGAAGCATTCTCGTGCCCGGGGTCCGATTGTCTCGCTGACCCGTCAGCCGTGCGAGGGGCGCAGCAGGGATGGTGGTCTGCGTGTGGGTGAGATGGAGCGCGATTGTATGCTGTCACACGGCATCTCGGTGTTTACCAAGGAGCGTCTGATGGATGTATCCGACCCCTTCAAGACGGGGTTGTGCAAGTCGTGTGGAACTCTGGCGGTGGTCAATCCGGTGGAGGGCATCTACTCGTGCGGTGCGTGTGGCAACAAGACGGACTTTGTCATGAAGACCATCCCCTATGCGATGAAGCTGTGGATGCAGGAGTTGGAGGCGATGCACATCACGCCTAAGTTGATCTTAGAGTAGAGCGCCGGCGGTTACGGCGCCGCCGCGACTTGCGCCGACCACCGACAACCTCGTCATCTGTGATCTTCTTCAAGAGAACATTGTGCTTCTCGAGGATGGCATTTGTCGTGGCCGTGTACGCCTCCATTGAAGCGGCAACTTTGCCGCAATACTCATCAAAGATGGCCTTGTAGGACGTCAGGATCACCTGTGTGTCCGTGATGGGAATTAACTTTATTTTTGCACCTGCGTCCAGCGCAAACTTGTCAAAGTTGGACATCATAGTTCCAGACACCACCTGTAGCTGGCGGGCATATTTGGTCATCTCCATCTTTGCTGCATCCGTCTGCGGCTTGGGAGGGCACTGCGTACGGAACATGCGGGCAAACATTCCTGTGCAGTAGAACTTTACGATGAAGACACGCACCGACTCAATACTCGATGCTTGCAGTTTGACGAGCTGCTTAACGGATCCCTTCATATTGTTGACAAACTTACCAAACTCCAGGTCAAGCTTTTGCTTTGTTGACGCGGTCGTTCCAATGCCGCTTGTCAAGACAGCCTTTGTCGATTCTTGACTGTTCCGAATCGAAAGCACCTGGTTTTCGCCGGCACCACCGAGAATTTGGTTCATGTTCGTAATGCCCTCCAGCACATTGTTCGTGAGGCCCGTTGCAAGCTTGCTACTGAGCTGAACCGTCTTGTTCGCATCCTTTGCAACTGCACCGACGGTGCCCAGCGTGACGTTTGCAACATCAGCGGTTGTCTTTGCAGCCGTGTTGGCGATTTCTCCTGCATTTGCAACCACGACGGTCGTTGTCTTGAGTCCGACCTTGCTAATGTCCTTCGCAGCCGAGAGCGATGCCGTTGCAACTTCAGTTGTATTCTTGACCGCAGATGATGCAACCGCGCCCGCACCTTCAAGGGCGGCCGTTGCAACCGCACCTCCTTGATTGACCGCAGTTCCAACAAGACGGACACTCTGGTCAATCGCCCGCGTTGACACTTCTAATGTGCCTGTCGTAGCATTTCCGATATTATTGACTGCAGTCGTCAAGTTCGCCGCCATTAGTTTACTACGTGGATATTTTACATGGGCTCCGGGTCCTCCTGAACCATGCTTGCAAGATTCTCGGACGACGGGGACTTGGCCATTGTCATGGGAGTCATAGATATACTCTTCAGCCTATGGTACGACGCAAGCAGGACGCAGCCTCCGAAGGCAAGAATTCCAACAACAACGCCGACAATGACTGGCTCCATTTTTTAGTTTCTGCGTTCATCCTGAAAGTTTGTCTCATCCTTAAAACAAAATGCCCAGTCACCTCTCTCCTGCCTCTGCCACAGGTGGTCGCCGTCACACTCGCCGCCATGGTCCTTCCGCCAAGGCGCTCAAGCGCGTTCTCAAGTCTCACGGTCTGAAGTCGAGCGGCAAGAAGGCGACGCTCCGTGCCCGTGCCAAGAAGGCGCACCTCCTCTCCAAGGCGTAAGCCCACCTAAAGTCTCTCCAATAAATAATGCTCAAAACACGACGCAAAGACACCAAACTCGCAAAGGCGAGACGTGTGTTTGCGAAAGACAGAGGCGGCGACCTGCCTCCTGACACGGATGCCAACGACCTCCTTGAGCGTAAGAAACACCTGCGTCACGTAGAACCGGTCTCGCCTCGGGATGTATTTGGAAGGAAGATAGGTGCGCGTCGCCACAGGACGCGTCGCCTTCGTCGATAAATATTTTTTCCCAGTTAGTATCATACAATCAATATGGGTGGTGGTCTTCTTCAGCTCGTCAGCTATGGTGCGCAGGACATCTACATTAGCGGCAACCCCCAGATCACGTTCTGGAAGGTGCTGTACAAGCGTCATACCAACTTCGCGATGGAGTCCATTGAGGTGACGTTCAACGGCCAGGCCGACTTCAACAAGCGCGTGACGGCCGTGATCAACCGTAACGCGGACCTGATGTACCGCACGTATGTGCAGGTGGTTCTCCCGGCGGTCGAGCTCAATACCGCCTCGACGCTGAACCGCTTCCGCTGGCTGTCGTACATCGGACACCGTCTCATCAAGACGGTGGAGCTCGAGATTGGTGGCCAGCGCATCGACCGTCAGTACGGTGACTGGATGCAGATCTGGACCCAGCTGTCCCAGGACCAGGGCACGATTGAGGCGCTCAACGACATGCTCGGACATACGCACGACCTGGTGCTGATGAAGGACCGTCGCGGCTATGCGCTGGATGCCTCGTGCGCCGGTGCTGAGCTGACGAACACGTGCGCCCCCCGTGCCGGCACCCCGGCGCGCACGCTGTACATCCCGCTCCAGTTCTGGTTCTGCCGCAACCCGGGTCTGGCGATCCCCCTGATCGCGCTCCAGTATCACGAAGTGCGCATCAACATCGAGTTCGAGCAGTGGATCAACTGCACATACTACGAGCTCCAGACGGGCACGCTGCCCACGAACATCCAGTCGCTCACGGCCGCGTCGCTGTACATCGACTACATCTACCTGGACACGGAGGAGCGTCGCCGCTTCGCCCAGCAGACGCACGAGTACCTGATTGAGCAGCTCCAGTTCACGGGTGCCGAGGCGATCACGTCGAGCTCGAACAAGATCCAGCTCAACTTCAACCACCCGGTCAAGGAGCTCGTGTGGGTCGTCCAGCGCGACTCCTTCGTGGACTGCACGCCCAACCAGTCGTTCATCACGGAGGTCAACGGATGCCAGCCCTTCAACTACACGGATGACTTCAGCACGGAGGGTATCGTGATGGACGTCCTCGCCCGCGGCTCGCTCGCGACGGGTGGCACGACGGCGAACGTGCCGACGGTTTCTGGTGACGGACCGTCGGGCCCGTACTTCGTGCAGGGTGGTATCGGCGGTGCCCC
>Ga0209553_1000893_pt1 | contig 15167 bp, 16 predicted proteins | sample LauGreFBDMM110DN_2_FD_188217 | JGI IMG/M metagenome (GOLD analysis project Ga0209553, IMG submission 188217) | Freshwater lake microbial communities from Lake Michigan, USA - Fa13.BD.MM110.DN (SPAdes) (version 2) | ecosystem: Environmental > Aquatic > Freshwater > Lake | place: Lake Michigan...
GGTTAATGATTTGCTTGAGGTAGACCATATTCAGTCTGGAAAAGACCAGTTTGTGTTCAAGCCGTTGGATGTAAAAGCCCTCATTGAATCTATCGTCCTTGAGTTACAAACAATTGCAAACAAGAGAAAAATTAACTTCGATATTGATTTGAAAAACTGTGTCGAGATTTCTGGAGACGTAACAAAGCTTCGTGAACTTTTCCAAAATTTAATCGAGAACGCTATAAAGTATTCTCTGGAGGGTGGTAATGTAAAAGTTACAGCCAGTCTTTCCGAAGGATTCTTGGAGATAGCAGTCAAAGACTCGGGTATAGGAATTCCTGAAGATCAAAAGTACAGTATATTTTCAAAGTTCTTCAGAGCTGCAAATGCTATGAAAGTAGAAACTGTAGGGTCGGGACTTGGATTATTTATTGCAAAAGAGATCGTCGTAAGGCACGGAGGTAAGATCTGGTTTGAAAGTAAGATGGGTGAGGGTACGACGTTTTTTGTGGAACTACCACTTCCTAAGAAGGCTTAAATCGTCATTTTAGGATATAATACAAAACACATGAAGAAAATCTTAATAATTGAAGACGACGAACTCTTGGGTGACCTTTTATTGCAAAACCTAAGTACCGCAGGCTTTGACTGCGAGCTAGTTAGAGATGGATTGAAGGGCTATAGCAGAATAGGTGAATTAATGCCTGATCTTGTAGTGTCAGATCTATTCCTTCCATCTTTAAGTGGTTTTGAAATTCTTTCTCAGAAAAGACTGGATGTTAAAATTGCCACAGTACCAATTATTATCCTCACTAACTCTTTAAGGCCAACAAGTATCGGCTCAATAGAGGACTTGGGTGCAGATGATTTTATGGTAAAATCAGACGTAACACAGGAGGAAGTATTAAAAAGAGTTAAAAATATTTTAAATAAAAAAACAGATATGAATCAAGATCAGAATCCCGTACAAGGAACTAAAAACATTTTAGAAGGCAAGAAAATTCTTATTGTAGAAGACGATAAGTTTATAGGCAGTATTCTGGTCTCTAGACTTGTAGGTCAAAAAGTTGATACAGCATACGCAAATAGCGGAGAAGCGGCTTTGGAGGAAATAAAAAAACAGGTTCCAGACATAGTCCTTCTCGATGTGCTATTACCAGGCATAGATGGTTTTGAAGTTTTAAAACAAATTAGAGCAAATCCATTGACTGAAAAAGTCCCAGTTATGGTACTTTCAAATTTTAATCAAATGAAAGACAAGGAAAAAGCTGAATCTATGGGCGCAGCTTTTTTAGTTAAAGCCTTGGTAAATCCAGACGATATTGTCGAACAAGTAAGAAAGATGCTGAATGTCTAGGATCGGCAGGATTTGTAATAATCATTTGCCAAAATCCCTCTAATTCACTACACTAGGACCACATGTATTCTCTCGCAGAAATTATCGAATGGTCAGGTGGAAAACTTTTCGGAGATGGTTTTAAACTTACAACAAAAGCAACGGGTGTTTCTATTGATACTCGCACTTTAAAATATGGAGATATATTTTTTGCCTTGAAAGGAGAAAAAAATGATGGTCATGAATATATTATTAAGGCTTTTGAGAAAGGGGCACTGGCAGCGGTGGTTGAATCTTCTATGAATATTGGCCTGCCGCAAATCGTAGTGCCGGATGTTTTGAAAGCTTTTCAAAATTGCGCGCGAGAATACAGAAAAAAGCTTAATATTAAGGTTGTTGGTGTAACTGGAAGTAATGGAAAAACAACAACAAAAAACATGATTACTGCTGTCTTGCGCACAAAATATCAAGTTTCTTGCACGGAAGGAAATTATAATAATCATATGGGTGTACCTTTATCTGTTTTGTCCGCAAAACCAGATTCACAATTTGGGGTTTTTGAAGTGGGCATGAATCACCAAGGCGAGACTGCACCTTTGGCTGAAATTATTGCACCCCAAGTCACGGTTATAACTGGTATTGGGATGGCTCATGCTGAAGCTTTTCAAGATACTAAATGTGTCGGAGGGGTTTGCGAAGCGATTGCTAGAGAGAAGGGTGATTTGGTACGGGCACTTTCTAAAAAAGGATTACTGGTTATTCCTGAAAAGGAAAAATTCAAGGATTTGATTTCAAGTTTCGCTCCGACGGCAAAAGTCGTAGGCGTTTCAACTGCAAATAAAGAAGCGATAGAAATTCAAGGTGAGCTGATTAAGGGTGGGTTTATTTACGCTACAGCTGCGCACATGATTCAGAATGCGCTTTTGGCTATGGCAGTAGGCGCAGAGTTTGGGGTTTTAAAGGAAGACGCAATCAAAGCTATTTCGAAACTGGAATACGAGGAAGGGCGTTTTACAGAGAAAACTGTTCAAGGAATTCATATTATAGATGATACATATAATGCTAATCCGGATTCTGTGTGCGCAGCAATTGATGCTTTGGGAAAGATTAACAAGAAGGGAAAAATGGTATTGGTTCTGGGAAAACTTTTAGAACAAGGAAACAGCCTTTTTGATGGATATCAGAGAATTTATGAAAATGCTTTTCAAATCGGAATAGACACTATTGTTTTATGTGATATTGATTGGGATCCGACAAAGTTGCCAGATGTGCTTATAAATAAGCATGGAGGAAAAGTGGTTCCAAAAATAATTCATGTTGGTAATCACGAAGAGTGTGCTGAAAAGGTAAAGGATATGTACAAAGAAGGGGATATTGTTCTATTCAAAGGAAGTAAAAGTTCCGAAATGAAAAGGGTTATAGGGATGTTATAGCAGAAGAGATTGGTAATAGAAACTGAACCAACTATCACCCAAACAATTAATAGTTTGCTATAATCAAAGCATGGTCAAGGAGAAAAAAACTAAATTGTGGTTTCGAGCAAAGCTGTATGGCTGGGGGTGGACGCCGGTTACGTGGCAAGGGTGGCTTGTGACTTTAGGGTACGCGATCGTCATTGCTGATCAGATTACAAGTACTGTTAATTATGACAAAACTGGTTCTGGTTCGGTTAGTGATACGATGATTTATTTCGGCTTGAATTTTATTCTGTCAACGGTTTTATTGTTGGTTATCTGTTATATGAAAGGCGAGAGGGCGGGATGGAGATGGGGAGGAAAGAAGTAGGGTTGGGTTTTTTAAGAGGCAAGGGGTAACACTATTTAACGTCTCTAATTTTTAATGAAAAGTCAGGATCATTCGCGTACTTTATCGCGCGGTCATTTATAAAATATCGCTCTCGCGCATCCTCAAAAGAAAGATCTGTGTCGATTAGCCCTAGGTCGTATGCAAGCTTGTCAGAATTTGCTGGGAGTAAGATACGAAGATTAAACAGGGGTACTCTGTCAGGTGTAATTTTATCGACATGTTTTACAATGTTTGTTGTGCAGGTATTTGTAACTGTATTATAAAACTCTGGATGATCCTTTAAATCGTTTGTCCGATTAATCATGTCTAAAAATAGTCTCTGAGCTTTTTCTTCAGTTGTCTTTACAGGGTATACGTATACAAGGTCTTTCCTATAGTTAGATCGTAATTTTATGACATCTTTTTCATCAGCGATAACGTACATCAGTTCGTACTTGTTAAACAAGCCTTTAATTGGGTGGAATGCTTCTCCTTTTTCTTTACGAATTTCTACAGAGACAGAAATAAACTGGTCATTTTCAAATTCAAAGCTTAAGAATGTGTGAGCTGAGCCTGGAATACCTGAAAAAGGTTCCACAATGTACCAAACTTTTTTAAGTTTATTTAGGTCGAATGTTTTATCGTAGTAATTCGGTGAGTAGTTTGATGTTGATGTGTATGAAAAATTTCTTATGTTATGTATTGATATTAAGTTGTCTTTAATTTCTGCGTACGGAAGTGTGTTTTGGTCGTCGTTCCAGTTCCTATCATTCGATGGGGTAGTGGAAAAATGTACTACAATAAATAGACAAGCAATAAGTGCAATGAATATCATAAATAAGTAGATTATTCTTTTAAGCCACTTTAGGAAAGTTTTCATTATTTAAGTATACCAAAAAACCTCCTTTCTCTACTTAACCAGTGCTTTTTCTATCTCCCCAATCACCGCATTAACTGCTTGACAGTATACCCCTAGGGGGTATAATACTTCTCTATGCGAAAGGACATCAAATCAAAAGCGATTCGGAGATTAAAAATTATTGAGGGGCAAATCAGAGGTTTGCAATCTATGGTTGAGAATGAAAAATATTGTATCGACATCATTACTCAAGCTTCTGCTGTAAAAGCATCCTTGTCAGGAATCGAAGATTTGATCCTAGAAAATCACCTAACGACTCATGTCGTAGATCAAATGAAAAATGGAAAGGAGAGTCAGGCGGTACAAGAAATTTTAAAGGTTTATAAGCTAACTCAAAAGAAAAAATAAATATATGAATCAAACACAAGATAAAGGTTTAGGAGTAATCACTTGGAAGAGTTATATGCCGTTGATTGTGATTATCTCAGTAATTTTTGTTACTGCACTGGTCTTTAACATCGTAGATATTTTCAATGGGGAATTCATTCCTCAAAAATTCATCGGATTATTCATGATCGGATTCTTCCTGGCCTTTTCGACATTCAAATTAATTGACCTTCCTGGATTTGCCAAGGGATACCAGACATATGACCTGTTGGCGTCCCGTGCACCATGGTATGGGTACTTATATCCTTTTATAGAGCTTTCATTTGGCCTCTTGATGATATTAATTCCGTTTTCTAAAACTCTTTTGATTGTTGAAATAATCGTGATGCTTTTCAGTGGACTGGGCGTAGCAATTAAACTTGCTAAAAAAGAAGAATTTACATGTGCGTGCCTTGGAACCTTCCTTAAAATTCCCCTGACCAAGGTGACACTGGTCGAGGATTTTGGGATGGCGGGGTTGGCGGTTATAATGCTTTTATTAAGTTAATAGTTTAAAATAAATATATGCAAAACAAAAATACAATTATAGTGATTCTCGGATTAATTATCGCATTAGGCGTTGGTTATGTTTCTGGTGCTTCAAGTAATCGTTATGATGGTAAAAATATGAAAGGGGGTATGCACATGATGGGGAATGGAGAAATGATGAGCAATGGAGGAATGCAAGGGATGATGGCGGATATGAGTGCTTCACTTCGAGGTAAGAGTGGAGATGATTTTGATAAGGTATTTTTAGGAGAGATGATTGTACATCACCAGGGTGCGGTAGAGATGGCACAGCTTGCGTTGACCTCTGCGAAACATCAGGAGATAAAGGATTTGGCGACTGCGATAATTGTGGCACAGAATAAAGAAATTGCGGATATGATGAGTTGGAGTAAGAGTTGGTATGGGAGATAAAAGGTAGGTTTAGATTTTAAAACACCCAGCGAAAGTTGGGTGTTTTATTTTGGTGGAGATGCCGGGAATCGAACCCGGGTGCAGATGAGTTTTTCAAGTGAATCTACGCAATGTATTTTGTTTGATGTTTAAGCTATATATCTAAAAAACAAAAGAAACGATATAAAGCCGATCTTCAAGGTTTCGGCGATTGAGTGAAGAAACTCAATAACCTATTCTGAAAATATAACACCAGGTTCGAACGCTTCAGAAGGGCATTCGATTGATGCGCATAGCGAGCTTACGCTCGAGCTGTTGCGAAGACAACGTCTCTCATCGCGAACGGTGAAAGGATTGCTTTTCGTGCTGTAGCACTTAGGGTTCCTGAAAGTTTAACGAGTTTTCAGAATACTCGATTGCGCACAAAGGAAAAATGACACCTGTCGATGCCTATCATCCCCATATGTGTTCTGTTGTTAAGGAACTGGTCTATTATACAGTATGTGTCAAGTGTTTAAGACGTTTAACAAGTTGACCTATTACGGATTCAGATTTAGTCTATTAGGCAGAAAGAACCTTGGCGACGACCGTTGGGGCTGACTTTCTGGAAACCAAAACAGCCACTAGATTATGTTTTTCCGCAAGAAATTGGTGCCTTTCGGTGCACCTATCGAACCGAACGACCGTTGGGGCAAAATCCAGGAGTGGATTTGGGGAATGAGGAGGCAGGACTACAAGTTGATCGAGCTGGCAATAAGGAGCGTGATCGAACACCAGCGAAGCATCTGGAACCTCTACGTGCTTCAACGACGAGGAATCGGGATCGCCTGTGTTCCGGATACTCCAGGGGAAAAGGTTTATATGAGAAGTAGGGCGGTACATATCAGGTTGCCACTTGAGGATGTGTCAATCCATATCAGTTGGTCTACGGGTAAGGATGCATTCGGAATGGGTCCGGATAACATCTCCGTGTGCTACTGGACTGATGACCACAAAAGCTTCGCAGCGAATCTCCTGATGCTCACTAACTACCTTGTTATCAGAGAGGGTTCAAGGGTTTTTAGTGGCTATTGTGGCAAACCGAGGACCTTTCTTTGCGAGATGGATGGCAACTTCGAGTCAAGCTACCCTCCGTACGTCCAACAGGTCAACTTCTAAAGCGCAGGTTCCAATCCGGGAACCTGCGCTTGTTAATTTGATTTTGCAAAATCATGCCGCGCAATGTCGATTGAAGCGCGGCTAATGTATTTCTCTTTTAATATCCCTATTCGCTTCGCGTTTTTTAATACTTTCTCGTTTATCAAATTTTTTCTTTCCCTTCGCAAGTCCCACTTCTATTTTAATTCGATTATTTTTCAAATACACCGAAAGGGGAATGAGGGTCAGTCCGCTGTTTTTTGTCCCAACTAATTTGTCGAGTTCAATTCTCTCTTTTTTACTTATCAAAATTCTTCGTTCTCTATCGGGTACAAAATCCGCTGGGTGGTTATTCGCTTGGTACGGAGAGATGTTCATGTGTAGAAGAAACATCTCGCCAGTTTTAATGATTATGTAGCTGCCTTCAAGAGAGGCTTTACCTGCCTTTAAGGCCTTTACTTCAAAACCAGACAATTCAATACCAGCTTCAATTTCACGTTGAATTTCATAGTTAAAATGCGCTTTTCGGTTTTGGATCAGGGTCTTTTTCATTTGATTTAGCAAAATCATGTCGCGCCAATGTCGATTAAAGGCGCGACTTCTGTCAATAATACCAAAGTTCCTCAAAATGTTATATACTCCTCCAATATGAAGAGCACAAATAACACTAATAAACGTATGCCAAGAGAGAATCAAACGGGTCCACAAAATCCAAAACAAGCTCCAAAAAAGAGCCAAAAAAATGTATTTTTCAATAATATTTTTGGAAGTGTTTTAATTTTTGCGTTTCTAGTGATTTTGTACACGTTCACAGTTGGTTCAACTAAGGCGGTTGATACTATTTCTCTTTCGGATGTCGCAAATGATATTTCAAGTGGAAAAGTTGCGAGCATTGTAGTCACTGGTGACAATTTGGATATTCAATATGTAGACAAGACCGAGAAGCAGGCTAAAAAGGAGACGCAGGATTCATTGTCTCAGTCTTTGACGAACCTCGGAGTGGTTAAGGAAAAAATTTCCGCGGTGCAGATTACAAACAAGGATGACACTGGTGCAGTATACTGGCTTGGAAATATTTTACCGTTTTTGTTGCCGATTCTTGTAGTTGTATTTTTGGTTTGGTATTTAAGTCGCCAGGTGAGAGGAACAAATGCACAGGCGCTTTCGTTTGGACAGTCCCGTGCGAGAATGATTAATCCAGAGGACAAAGGATCTCGAGTGACATTTAAAGATGTTGCCGGAGCAAAAGAAGCCAAAGAAGAGTTGGCTGAAATTGTAGACTTTTTAAAAAATCCTCAGAAATTTTTAGATATCGGTGCGAGAATTCCAAAAGGAATTTTGCTTATGGGTGCGCCAGGAACCGGAAAGACATTATTGGCGAGAGCAGTAGCGGGAGAGGCTGGTGTGGCATTCTTCTCAATCTCTGGATCTGAATTCGTTGAAATGTTTGTGGGGGTTGGGGCGTCACGCGTTCGTGATCTTTTCCAAATGGCAAAGCACACTGCACCTGCGATTATTTTCATAGATGAAATTGATGCAGTAGGGCGTTTACGAGGGTCAGGATATGGAGGCGGAAACGACGAGCGTGAACAAACGTTGAACCAGATTTTGGTTGAAATGGATGGATTTGAACCGAATGAAAAGGTGATTATTATGGCTGCTACAAACCGACCAGATGTACTTGATCCTGCGCTTCTTCGACCCGGACGATTCGACCGACGTGTTTCAATTGATCTTCCTGATCGACAGGACAGATTAGAAATTTTGAAAGTACACACCCGAAACAAACCTTTTGCAGAGGATGTAAATTTGGATGTAATCGCAGAGCGAACTCCTGGATTTTCTGGAGCGGATTTGCATTCACTTACAAACGAAGCGGCGATTATCGCGGCGCGTGAGAGCAGGAAAACTATTGGTCAGTACGATTTGATCCGATCAATTGAAAAAGTAATGCTCGGTCCCGAGCGAAAGAGTCATTTGTTATCAAAACGAGAAAAAGAATTAACTGCATATCATGAGGCGGGGCATGCGATTGTTGCATCAGTGTTAGAACACGCAGATCCAGTACACAAGGTTTCAATTATCTCTCGAGGACGAGCTGCGGGGTACACTTTGAAATTACCATTAGAGGATAGGAAGATGCAGTCAAAGAATGAATTCAAGGATGATCTAGCGGTTGCTCTTGGAGGTTATGTTGTAGAGAAAAATATATTTAATGACTTAACGACAGGAACTTCAAATGATCTTCAGGTTTCAACAGCGTTAGCGCGTGACATGGTTGCAAAATATGGTATGTCAGAAAAAATTGGTCCGGTGGCGTTTGAGACTTTCCAAGGTGCCCGATTGAATCCATCGGTTGCATTTCCTGAGAGAGATTATTCTGAAGTAGTTGGTGCGACGATTGATAGTGAGGTGAGTGCTTTGATGAAAGAGGCATATGAGAGAGCGTTTAAAATTATCATGACAGATCATCGAAAAGTACTGGATATTATTGCAAAGGCTTTGATTGAAAAGGAGACATTAGAGCGAGCAGACTTCGAACAGATTTTGACTGCGAACGGAATTATTGTGAAGAAAAAGAAGGAGTTTGTGGCAGGGGAGATTGCGTAATTGCGAAGACTCAATCTTCCTTGTACTATAGACTCACGCGAGTGTAGCTCAGTTGGTAGAGCAGACGTCTTATACACGTCCGGTCCATGGTTCGAATCCATGCACTCGCACAAAAATTAAGCCTTGTATGTGGTAAAAACAGGGTGTTCAAATATGGCACTTACCTGAGCAGAAAACTTCTCGTATAGTGACCCAACGTAACGTGTACACTCTTCGGCATAGTGTATTCGTTGTTCCTCCATGCAGTCTCTTATAAAGACGTGCATTTCGTCGAATCGTTTGTCTATGGTATCAAATCTTTTATCTATAGCTTTAAACTTACCATCTGTTCTGGCTACAAATTTCTTAAACTCATCCTTTGTTACGTAGTCTGCTTTCATTGTTGATATTATATAAATTATTAATATCATTAGTCTACTAGACATACATTAAATAATGTTCAATTTTACTTAAAATAACCTTTATTATTGCTACTCAAAATGCACATCCTCCTTCTTCGCTAGAGCCTCCGCTAACAGGGAATGCTTCATCAACTTCGGATCCTTTTCAATAATCGTCTTCGCTTCCTTTCTCGCTGCCTCAACCAACTTTAAATTCTTAATTGCCTCCATCGCAATATCAGAAATTCCCCATTGCTTTCCTATGTAAAGTTCTCCAGCTCCTCGCAACTTCAAATCAAGTTCTGCCAACTCAAAACCATTCTTGGCAGTTTTAAACGCATCTAATCTGTCTGCTGTTTTTTCGCTCTTGCTATCAGTAAATACGAAACAATACGGCTGGTGATTTCCTCGAACTACACGGCCTCGCAGTTGATGAAGTTGTGCCAGTCCATATCTATGCCCATCTTCAATTAAAATGATGTTTGCATTGGGTACATTCACTCCTACTTCAACTACAGAGGTTGAAACCAAAATATCAATCTCATGTGCATAAAACTTTTTCATGATTTTTTCTTTATCAATCGGTTTCATCTTGCTGTGCATCACTTCGATTCGATAATCTTTGAAAAGTCCTTTTTTAAGTTTCGCGGCTTCGGCTTTAACTGACTTTGCAATCAATGCACCAACTTTATCCGGATCTGACTCTTCAATTCGAGGACAGATGACGTAAGCCTGCCTTCCTGCTTTTAATTCCTCTAACACTTTCTCATGAACATTCTTGCGGTTTCTTTCGGTCACCAATTCGGTAATAATTTTCTTTCTACCAGACGGCATTTGATCCAATACTGATAGGTCCAAATCTCCATACAATGTAAGGGCTAAAGTGCGGGGAATTGGGGTGGCGGTCATCGATAGGAGGTGGGGGACAAGATCGTGTTTACGAGTCAATTTTTGCCTCTGGGCGGTACCGAATCGATGTTGTTCGTCGATGATTACCAATGCTAAGTTTTTAAACTTCACAGATTTTTGTATAAGGGCGTGAGTACCAATTACAATTGAAATATCCCCACTCTCAACCCACTTTAAAAATTGTGGACGGGATATGTTTGTCCAACCTGAAGGGTTCACTTTTGATGGAAATTTTTTACACCCTGTACCCGTGATAAGCCCGATTGAAATCGGCATGTGAGAAAATAACTTTATAAAAGATTCAAAGTGTTGATTCGCTAGAATTTCTGTTGGTGCCATGTACGCAACCTGCAGGTGTCCATAATTTTGATTTTTCGGAAGGGTTGTAATTGTTGCATAAGAGGCGAGGGCGGCAACTGCTGTTTTACCAGATCCCACATCTCCTTCGAGAAGACGTGACATTGGTGCTCCGCTTTTTAAGTCTTCTAAAATATCGGAAAGTGAGGAGAGTTGACCATCAGTAAGAGGAAATCCAAAACGCTCTTTAAATTTCTCTACATTAGTATCAATTATAAAAGCTTTCTCTTTTGCCAGTTCATATCGAATTTGCTGATTTTTTAGCTGTATAAAAAATACTTCTTCAAAAGCGAATCGTTTCCGTGCAACAGTTGCATCTCCATCATTTTTTGGTCCATGAATCCAAATCAATGCAGTTTGGATACTTGGTAAGTTGTATTTTTCTCGTAAATCCGCGGGGATGTTATCTTCAATTGTTGCAAAATCTTTGTGCTTAAAAATTCTCTGAAGGGTGTGGTAAATCCAACTTGTGGAAACTCCCTTTGTTTCCGCGTAAACAGGATTCAGGCCTGCCTTCACCCCTTCGCCAAATAATCCATCGCCGATGTTGTCAGGAATAACTGCGATTGATTCGATCTCGGGATTTAAAATAGTTCCATTTGCCGAAACTTTACCCTGCACTTTAACCAACGATCCTTCAGGGATCATCTTTGCAATATATGCTTGATGAAACCACATTAGTTTTATTTTACCTGTGCTATCACCCAAAAATCCTTCTGCCATTGGCACTTTGCTTTTGAAAGATTTTTTTGTGGCAAGCTTTGAAATTTGGCCGTATAAAGTCACAGCTTCTCCGTGTTTTACGTCTCGAATAAAAGTTCCAGAAGAAACGGATCCGTATCTTTGTGGAAAATAATACAAGAGGTCTTTAACTGTTTCAATTCCCAATTTCCTGAGGCCGATTAAGGTTTCTGGATGCGGTCGAACTAGGCTGGTAATGGGGGTTTCGGTGAATTGCATTTTCGTGCAGTTTAACATATTCTAGTATAGAATCTATATACAAAAATATGTTTATAAAACCAGAATTTGGAAAGGTTGTTGAAGGGGTTATAGAGGTAACTAATGAAATCACGGCTTCTTTGGCGCTTGATAATATCCGTAGATTAGGTGAGAAACTTGATGAAAAGGCTGAAGAAAAAGATCCAGCCATACTAAAGCTTGCTCAAGCACTGATTCATACTGAAAAAATGAAGAAGCTTGGAGTTGAGATACAAGACGAGTTTAGTAGGTTAACAGATGAATCTGAAAAATTAATAGATTCACCTGAGGCTGATACACCAGAAGTTTTGGCAAGAAGATCAAAACTTAAAACACAGATGAATGAATTGTTAGAAGTCTCTCTTCAGATAACAAAGGAAAATGAAGACCTTTTTGCTTTAGAAAACCTAATTTCTACTAGTAGCGTCGAGGATGTAGCGGAAGCTCGAGAATTTTTGAATGAATGTCAACAGTTAGTTGAAATTAATATAAATCCGAAATTAGGATCTAATTAATTTTACTTTCTTCGTCCCATCAATCTTAATAACATCAAAAATAGGTTAATAAAGTCTAAGTACAATGTAAGCGCTCCGATGATCGAAGCTTTTGATTGCTGCTCGCTACCCTCAGATGTATTTAATGCAAACCGTTTTATTTTCTGCGTATCGTATGCAGTTAGTGCAGTAAAGATTAAAACTCCAACAATTGAAATTATATAATCAACTTGAGGGTTGTTCATAAACATGTTCACCACTGATGCTAAAATAATTCCGATAAGTCCCATGAACGCGATTTGTCCGGTTCGAGACAGGTCTGCTTTTGTTGTGTATCCGTATAGGCTAATAATTCCGAACATTCCTGCTGTTATAAAGAAAACGGTATTAATTGATTCTGCTGTGTAAGCGAGGAAAATTACTGATAATGTAAGTCCGCTTGTAAAACAATATACTAGAAAAGAAACAATTGCGGTCTGTGCTGACATTTTATTTATTCCTGCAGAAAGCCAAATAACAAGACCAAGTTCGATTAATAGGGTGATGATAAAAGTGATTTGATTGCCAAGGAAAAAATTTGCCCATGCCTCATTGTTGGAAACCATGTATGCAGTTATTCCTGAAATAATTAAACCGCCACACATCCAGGTGTACACTTTTTGGAAAAACTCTCTCACTTGGGAAGGGTCTGCTGTTCTTATAACTTCTACTCTTTCTATTGATTGATTTGGATTCATAGAGAGCATTATACCACGGCTGTCTAGGGAGTGATGATTTTGCTACAATGCCGGTATGCACAAGGTAAAGATAGAAGATTCTTGGAAAAAGGCACTTTTTGAGGAGTTTAAAAAGCCTTATTTTAAGGCATTATCTGAGTTTGTGAAAGGGGAATATTTAGGCGGGGTGGTTTACCCTAATAATGAAGATGTTTTTAGGGCTTTTGATTTATGTCCGTTTCAAAAAACGCGGGTGGTGATTTTGGGACAGGATCCATATCATGGGGCAGGACAGGCGAATGGGTTAAGTTTTGCAGTGCATGAAGGGATTCGTATCCCTCCATCACTTCAAAATATTTTTAAGGAGATTAAAAGTGATTTGGGCGCTAACCCACTTTTAAGTGGAGATTTGTCTCGTTGGGCTAAGCAGGGAGTTTTGCTTTTGAATGCAACGCTGACTGTTCGGGCAAGTACTCCTGGCTCACATCAAAATAAAGGTTGGGAAGAATTTACAGATGCAGTGATTAAAAAACTTTCGGATGAGAAAGAAAATTTGGTTTTTATTTTGTGGGGGAATTATGCAAAGCAAAAAGGCAAAGTCATTGATCGGTCCAAACACTTAGTGTTGGAATCTCAACATCCTTCGCCTTTTTCTGCGCGTAATGGATTTTTTGGATCGAAGCCTTTTAGTAAGACGAACGATTTTTTGTGTAGTAACGGTAAAAAAGCAATAAATTGGGAGTAATTTATCGGGAGGTCCTCTCGGCCTGGCTATAAGAATCCAATCTTCACAATAACGGTTCATTTTATTTTTAGGTTTAATTTCTAAAAACAAAAAGCCCTTCCGCAAAGGGAAGGACTTTTCATCTTGTAGATTATTATCTTTCCCTTACGGGCTAGATTGAGCACTTACTTTGATTTCTCAAAGAGTTGCTGGTGGTTCGTCGAGCTAGTACTCTCCCCACACTCTGGATAACTATTTTGTTGTAAGGTGAATTATAACAGTCGAATTTTATTATGCAAGCTTTTTCCGAATAAGGAAGTAATATAAGGTTCCTACGGTTGCTACGAGTACGATGGGGTAAAGCCAAACTGCAAAGCCTGTGTCGGTTCCAATTATTACTGTTACTAAGTTTAGAACTACTCCTATCAAGAAAAATGTCCATGCAGTTAAGCTTTCTTGTTCAGGATTTTTGATAGACTTTTTAATTGTTGGAATATATCCGCTGACATAAATTAATAAGTTTGAAACAAGTGCGATTATTGCGTTGCCTGTAAGCGCCCACACCGCAAGACTTGCCACACAAACCAATAGTGAAATCTTATCTGTCTTTGACCAACCACCAACACCTAACTTTATGGAGAAGAGAAAAATAAGAGTACACCCGATAGCATCCGCAACCGGTACCCATATTGCCTCGGTAGTTCCTGTTTCGTGCACTCCAAAGAAAATAGTGGTAGTCGAGAGTGCCCAGATAAACCAGCTTGCGCGGTTTGGGATGTCCGTACCTTTGAGAACTTCGTAAATATATGGAATGTATCCCGCGATTAGTAATATTCCCGCAATGATTCCTAAGCATTGAGCTATATTCATATTGTGGATTGTACCACGAGTATAATCTAAGAAACCTTTTCAATTATGAATGGAGATTCAACAAACGGATATGAATTTTGTATAGTGATCTCAACAAATTTTCTGTATTGTTCCATTGATTCCTTTGTTATTATCCCAACTTTTCCATTTCCTACAGTTATTCCATCTAGTCTGGTAACAGGTAAAACCTCTTTATTACTTGATACTACAAAAATTTCGGTAGCATTCCGCAATTCTAGGATGGAGAAATCTCTCTCTTCAGTATTCATTAGGTCAATCAATATTCCACGAGTTACACCAGGAAGTATATTTGACTTCGGAGTTACTAACTTTCCATCTATAACAGCAAATATATTGCTGACACACCCTTCTTTGACACCATCATCGTTGTAATAAATTATCTCGATCGCACTTAATTGGTTGACGGAATCTCGGTGTTTGGCAGCTTCTATATAATGATTAGTTTTTGCGCCAGGTGTATAGCGTGTATATTTTACCGTCATCGCGTTTATTCCATTTTCATAGCATTCTTTTGGTAAATGAGGCCTCTCATCAACTTGAATAATTAAAGTAGGCTTTGTTCTTTCAGAAAAAACTGATTCAGAAACCCCGCCAGACACGATAATGCGAACAGCTTTTTCCTTACCATTATTATTTTTTGCTAAAGTTTCTAAAGCCCATTGGTATATTTGTTCCTTTGTGTA
>Ga0209553_1000894_pt1 | contig 15159 bp, 14 predicted proteins | sample LauGreFBDMM110DN_2_FD_188217 | JGI IMG/M metagenome (GOLD analysis project Ga0209553, IMG submission 188217) | Freshwater lake microbial communities from Lake Michigan, USA - Fa13.BD.MM110.DN (SPAdes) (version 2) | ecosystem: Environmental > Aquatic > Freshwater > Lake | place: Lake Michigan...
GTTGTAGCGCGGTGGGTCAGTGCCCATAGCAAACGGACCGCCGTTAATCTCTACCCAATCAAACAACAACTGTGTCATACTGCTACTAATGGATTCGGCTATATTGCAATGGTTGCGCCCTCCGCTTCCTCTTGAGCGCCTACTGATGATAGCTTAGTTCGGCTCCCCTACTTGTAGAAGGGTGGCACCCCGCATTCACTAAATGCGCAAAAATATCTTGGTTGAAAGCAAGGCCGGGCTTCAATCCGAAGTGGTGGACACCCATAAATAATTGGGGGGCATACTTGGCGCAGGTAAAGCAGGTAAGGTTCCATCTCGCCGAAATCATGAGGCACCACAAGGCAAAACGATTAAATAAAGAAGTTTCTACCATCGTCGGACTATCCGGGCAACTCTGGGGGAAGGGTGCATCACCTCTCATCCGCCTACGACGTGATTGCGCAAGAAAATAATTAGCCGCTCCTTACAACACTGAGGTTAGGCCGCCAGCAACCACCAGCACACTTCTGGTCACAAAACTTGCGTCGTTGGGAAGTGAAACAACAATGCCCACGGCAAACTCTTCCGGTAAAGCCACCCGGCCAGCTGGCGTGTGTCAACAACCGTACACTACATGTTCCTCTGTGAGTAAACATTGCCTAGCGCGGTGTAACTATCCACCGATTAGGTGGTTAGAATACGTCGTGGTGCAAGAGAGTTCACCCTAATTCGTGCTGGCGCTGGGTCGAGTGCAAGCTGATGGGAGAGCGCGAGCGCGGCACCCTTGACAGTACTATACGCCGCATTTCGTGCGCGCGCCACAAGGGCGGCAGCCGACACTATGTTCACTATTGTGCCTCTTCCCACATCTCTAAGAAAGAGCCGCCAAGCGCAACAGACAAGGACGGTACCGGTAGCATGTACGGCGAACCTATAGTCCCACTCCACTAAAGAAGTTGTTTCCAAATCGCCGAATTCATAGTAGCCTGCCGAGTTGACAACGCAGTTCAGCCGATCAAACCGGGTGTTCGCTTCGGACACAGCGGCTTTATTAGACTGCTCGTCTGAAACGTCACCAGCCACTTGGACAGCATCGGGCAGCTCTAGAGCCACCGCCTCAGCTCACCCCCCATCCACATCCAAAACCGCGACTCGACCGCCCTCTTCGAAAAATCAGCACGCAATTGCTGCGCCGATACCAGTGCCGCCATCAGTAACCATTGGCGCTTTGCCCTCCTTGTGCTTTTTAAACAACAGCAATGCCTCCTAGTGCCCCCGAAAAACTTCGGGGAGAAATATAAATCTCAAAATTGTAATAGCCGACAAGACTTGGATACTGTGGTGGTAGTCAAAACATTGTACGGCAACAGCCAACAACTGCGCCAGAGTCCGCACAAGCATCTTGTCAATGATATTGTCATAGATGCCCCGCTGACGTAGAAGCGGGAGAAAATTAGCAGTGCGCGATCGTACCCCGGACCGCCCAAGGCACGAGGGTCAGTTTTCCAACAAGCATTTAGCAGACAGCATAATCTGTTCGGTCTGCCCAAACCGCACCTTAGCGACGCAATAATCTTCGTTACAGTCACCTGAGGAAATTACTATTCCAGAAGCTACCTTATGACTGGTGTTTATGATCACATCAAAATCCAGCCCCACCCATGTTGCACCGATCCACAGACGATAGACCTGCGCATTCTTAAAAAGACTTAGATGCCCAATTGCAATTCGCACTACATCAGCACCCTCTTTGCGAAAGACAGAAATAATCTGAAGGGCTATTTCACACCTACTTGTATATGTATAAATGGGGTAGCTAGTCACCAGCTGCACCCGCGCCGAAGCAGGTAGAATCTTTGCCTCGCTAGGCGTGAAATTCCACAAAGGTTGTGCCAATGCCATTCTCAAGCTCTGCGAGCATCAAGTTGGCGAACTGATCTACCTCCGGCATGTAGAGTTCAGGGAGATGAAAGAAACGAGTGTAGTAGCCCCTAGCCATTACGCTGTTCAAATCAGGTGATTTGGAAATCCGCTGACATGCATAGGAGGGTGGTTAGGTTTGATTCTAATCGGCGTGATGTCCACCAGGCTACGCTCCCCAGACCTGCCACCGTAGCGGGAACAAGTACTGTCATTGCTTGCATGACAGGACCTATGCAAATAAATTTAGAAGCCCAGTCGTGCCAGTCACAATCAAGCCGCAGAAGCAATTATTCGACCATCCGGATGCATCCCAGAAACACGACTTATGCCAGAATAAGCTGTTGCTCGCAACCGCACCTTCAGTTCCGCGCCAGGCAGTAATCGACGCGCACTGCCATGCGCAAGCGCAGCTGTTATAGTTGTTTTCGGAGTGGTCCAAGGCTCAAGCGCGATATTATAGGTGCGGCCATAGAAGGGCTGCCCAAATGCACCCCCATAGACCTGCCAGAACCACAAAGACTTGAATACTTCCGCCGGCCAACTGAGGGCAAAACCAACCAACCTTGAGGTATTAGTCACTGCATACCAGTTTCCGGCCAACTCACTCAAAAACAGGGTGTCGTGACTGAGCTCAGTCGGCAAAGCAATTTGGCTAATATCAAGCTCTTGACCATCGCGCCCAGCCACGTGCGGCCACACATAACTACTTCCACTCCGGTAACGGGTCATTGGGCTCAAATCAGTGGTGCGCACCGACGCACCCGGCAGGTCTACTCTGCAACTTCCATCAAGAAAAGGTGGCCCGAAAGCCGGGTGATGACCCCACATAAAATCAACTGCTTCGGCGCCCTCATTCACAAGCCGCTCATCGATGGTAAGCACGCCGCTGTGGCGCAACAGCGTCAAAGTCTTCTGAACATACAGCGGCGTTCTATAGGTACGCACATAAAAAGACACGGCCACGCACTCCGGATTGTCTTCCACGATTGAATAGTCCCACGGGATCAGGCAAACCTCACCATGCGGACCAAAACTTGTGCCTCCGTAGCTGGCCGAATCTCCGCCAGTAGGCAGGCACTCCTGCCACCCACCTTCGTAGTAGTCGAGGAATGCGCCCTCTGGCCTTGGAATAGTCGGCACGAAAGTCGTGGGGTTGCGCACGCCTTGTGGTGAGCGCCACATAAAGTCCGTGTCGGTTGGCTTATGCAAAAACTCCATGATATCGCTGCCCTTGTCTGCGAGCACAGTCACCCGAATAAGCTCGTTCTCAAGAGTCACTGTCCGCAAACCACGATAAATTGTCTGCGTAACGCGACAGCCATAGTTTCTTTCATGGGCATAGGTTGGCTCAATCACGTTACGAATGACTGCGGAATAAGAAGCTGGGGCTGTTCGCGGTTAATACAGTGGAACTTCGATGATCTCAGTAGTCAACACACTATTCTCTATGCATACTACCCTATAATGAGGCGGAAGAAGGCAGCACAACAACTCATCCTGCAGCACAAATTGAAAACAGGTGGACCGTAGGCCGTAGACTGGAAATCCACAAAGTGTTTTTTCGTAAGTCGCATGAGTGTGTCCGCTAAAAACACCAACCACATTCCTCCCTGCAATTTGTTCCACAAATTGGTATAAGCCATCGGCAAGTAGCAAATCCAGCCAGCGACTACCCACCGGAACTACATGGTGGTGCATCAGCAGCACTGTGGGCATCCCATCACGAAGAGTGCTCCCAACATGATCCAGTAACAACGGACTCGCCACCGCCTTACCTTCAGGACCCCAGTCCACACATACGAAACGCAGGTGATCGTACTCGAAGGCAGTATTCATCAACTGGCCTTCTGGCACTGTGTTAAAAAGGTTTCGGAAGAATGCACTTCGTTTATCATGATTGCCGGGCATCACATACATCGGAACATTACAAAATCCGTGAGCATTAATTATGAGGGGCCCAGTTATTGCTGTCGCTGCCTGTGCGCCAAGCATTCCAAGAAAAGTCTGGTACTCCGCGTCAGTACCACCGTCTACTAGGTCGCCTGTCGATACTATGAAGTCAATCGTGCCAGCGTATTTGGCAATATGCCGCAAAACTGAAAGTAAAGCCCATGTAGTTGAGTAGCCGCGCACCAGCTGATTGTCCGCCCGCAAATGGTGGTCGGTAATATGAACGAAACGGAGTTTCATGGGAGGTCCGTTGTTTTAGGCCAATTCACAGGTGGATGTCCAATGGTCCATCCACCATCTACCGCAAGATTTTGCCCGGTGACATAAGAGGCCTCATCCGAAGCCAAAAACAAAACCGCCGAAGCAATTTCTTTGGGCTGGCCCATGCGGTCTAGCACCGTCATGTCGCGCCAAAACCGCATCAACACTGGATCCTGTTTAAGTGCCACAAGATCTGGGCGACCAGAATCAATTATTCCGGGACTAATTGCATTCACTCTGATGCCACGTGTGCCAAAATCAATTGCCATAGAGCGGGTTAGTCCAAACAAGGCACTCTTGGCCGTCACGTAAGCTGCGTGACCAGCAGCTCCCATCATTCCCTCAACCGAGGCAACGTTGACGATCGCGCCTCCGCCACGCCGGAGCATTTCTTGTGCAGCATATTTCGCACAATAAAAAACACCGTCAAGTGAGACTGCCATTACTTCGCGCCACATTTCGGGGCTCATTTCAGCAACGTCGTAATAACCACCAAGATGTGCGGCGCAGTTGATCAAAATATCCACCCCGCCAAATTCTGCAACGGTTTTTGCGACTGCATTGGCAGCATCCTCAGGACAGGATGTATCGCAATGAACAAATATGCCGTTTGATACTTGGGCTGCGACTTTACCAGAAACCTCGTTGATGTCAGCGACTGTAACTTTAGCTCCTTCTTGTCCAAAACGGCTGACGATCGCCGCACCTATTCCAGTAGCCCCACCAGTAACCAATGCAACTTTGCCCGCTAACTTCATGACAACTTGCGCTTCATAGTGCTATTAGACCATACTTATCTTGGATGGGTCTGAAAAACTGACGATTAGCGGTCAAGTGTCAGCGCACCGTAACTCCCAATCTACGGTAGATGTATCTCATTTCTGACGCACGACGTCTCGCATTGTAGCATGCCAAACTGGTGCCACCGCGGCGCTGTCTCGCTTAAAGTTTATCGCGAGTGCGGGCGTGCTTCGACTCCCGGTTGCTTGAACGCAAAGCAACTAGTTTTTGCCCGCGTTACATGCGGAATGATAAGAGCCACGAGGGGATCCCGCGGAATGACGGCCAATATCGTATCCAAGGACACCTCGGTGCGCATGTAACTGCTTGAGCAACAAAAACTAATATAAGTCGGGTTGGGGATACGCAGGTTCCCTTACCGCGGATGGGAAAACACGGGAACAGAGCGAACGCTAGCACGCGATTATCCGTGTGAAAGTAGAGCACCCGTTTCGGGTTATCAAGAGCCAGTTTGGGTACCAGGTCGTCTGATAACAGGGGATTGCAAGGAACATTGTGCGCATCACGACGCTCTTCGCTTTCAGAAATGCGTGGATGGGGCGCAAGCTGTTTCTCAATAGCGTGTAGGTAACTACTGGCTTTTTACCCTAAACTAAAAAAGAGATAGTAGATAACAAAGGTCATTATTGAAAAAATGTGGGGCTATAGTGACAACCCCTCGCAGTAAAGCCTATCACCCGCTGGTGCATATTTGCGCTATCAGTCCAAAACGACGACAGTAGCGATTCATATACGCTGAACGTGGCGAGCTTTGTGCTGTGATTTGCAGGGAGCGCCCCGTCAAATCTAGGCTCAGCAGTGTGATTCCCGCAGCGGCAATGATATCTTCACAATACGGCGAGTTCCCGTAATATCGGCGCTGCTGGGGCGGCGCGGATTGCTGTGCGGCTGTGCGCACTAGTTGGTGGCCCAAATAGTTACCAAGCGCAAGCAGAATTAACATGCGGGTGTGTGCTTAAGCGCCGCCTATGCGCACCACCTACTATGCGAGTGATCATGGCAGCTGCTTCTCAGGGGCGTGCAGCACGCTAAAGTTGCGCGCATGCTTTTCATAATGCCAGCTGCCGTCTCAGAGTCGGAGACAGATACAGTCCGGAAGAGTGAGTTAAATTGCCATGGTGCACAGCAAATCTGCGGGGCGCAATTCCTCCGCCCGGCGCGGGCTGGACCTTTCAAAAGCAACTGGCGTCATCACAATTCTTGACCCAGCACCAGCCGAGCCATTCGACGAAGACATCTACTCCCTAGTTGACTAGACAATCCCCAACGAAAGCAAGGTGGCAATGAAAAACGGCGTCTCCGTCACCAGTGTCGCTGACGCGCGCAAGACCACAGACGTCCTTCTCGCAAAGGGCGTGGAAAGCGCTCTGATCTCACTAAGCGAGGCCGGCGCACTCCTGCACAGCAAGTCGCAATCAGTTCTTGTGCCGCCGTTCAAGGCCAGAACAGTGGTTGAAACTGCCGAGCGGCGGATGCCTTCAATGGCGGGGTTGCAGCTGCCCTGGCGCGCGGCACCAGCCTGGCTGAGGCTGCGCGCTTCGGCTACTCAGCTACATGAATCTCACTGACGCGTACCGGTCCAAAAAAAGAAAAGCCAATGACAGCGCGGCGCAATGCGACAGCCATCCGATTTACGCCAGGAAACAATCTATGTCTGTGCCCAGCGGCAGTGCATCGTTGCCACCGCGCCGCGCCACTGCCAGCCCGTCCACCATAGCCAGCAAAAATATACCCCAAAACGCATACACCGTTTAGTCATTTCTGCAGTTATCAAAACTTATCACCGAAGAACAACACGGGAAAACCAACAACAGCTCACAGAAAACACGTGGGGGCCGAGCTTCGCCTTTCGCCAATTCACTACAGCAAATGACAACGCTGCGCTAGAAGAAAGCCGATGCATAGACTTCCCCGTCAGGGCATTGGTAGTCGATGCACTGCGATTCCAAAAACTAAACCCAAGCCTGCACCCGTTTATAGTCCAGATCAGCACATTAAAGTTGGCGCACATGCCGCGCACCCTCCTCATCTATTTTGTGAGTAGACCTAGACGGACTCTAACGCACGGAGCAGCGCAACGATCCACGATTGTCCACCCCAACGGTAAAACCATCACGAAGTAACTGGGGACCACACAACACCTCCGTACACACTTAACCACATGTACAATTTCAGGATCACGCAAGATCAGTTCAGAATCAGGTCGCGATACAGCTTCGGAATCGTCACAGCTTCTGAACCCGCATCATACAACAACTGATCATATTCAGCTTACGTAGTCACGTTTATCATTTGGTGACGCCCCGGTTCGAGAACGGCCCGAAACACTGATTGTAAAGAAGCAATCTGCAATCCGAGCTTCATCTCCAGTGGCTGTAAGTGCGCCGAAACAATTGTCAGAGCCGTAGTAGGTTAGCCAGCTTTCTTTAGTGTCTTCTGCATCGACGTAGGCTAGGTAGCAGTCTGGTATTGCTTGCGCTAACTATCGCCGTGACCGCGTACTAGAGCGCCTTCGATTTAGACAATACATCGCTCAAAACCTCTCACTCTCTACACAACTACGGGTTACTCCATTTCGGGGACAACAACCCAATTAGTTCTGCGCCAATCCTTTTTTGGAATTTACGCACTCCTAATACACAACTTGGAGCATCTTACGAACGTGAGTGAACATTACCCCAATGCGCTCTCCATGCACACCTATTACCCTGAGAATAAGTCCTATTAACAAAACTCTCACCAACAAGGTGTGCAACCTCAACAGTAGTTGTGTGGCTGGCTAAGGACAATGATTAATGGATTTGCATCTAGGCCGCCATGTGGGCGGCGCCAGTAGTACTTGTCTTCTGGTTAAGAAAGGTGTTGGTGAATCCGGTGCTGGCGACGTAACGCAGTGGTCGCCACAACCGTCTTTGCGTAAAATATCCACTACAACAGGCATAGGCGCGATAAACGGTCGAGCATGCCCCGGTGCCCGTCCCTCCTGTAGCACCCGACCTCGTACGCCATGATCTTGGTGCAAACGCCAAAGACGCCTACCGCATCAAACTTAGTAAGTCGCAACGCGATTACCGAATCGGCCACCTCTTCGCGCCGCAGCAGCGTCAGCCGAGCATTCTTTTGAATTTTCATTTCGGGCGCTTTTAACAATCTGGAAGGTAGTAGCTCCAGTCTCACCCAACAGAACAAAATGGAAAGTATATTCCAAGTCCTGAGTTAGAAAAGCGGAAACCCAATTTGAAAAAACTCCCGCAACACTAAATTAATTACAAAACAAGCCGCACCAACGACAACGATACAGGAGAAGATTACAAAGCCCTAGGTCGACATAAACTCAGAGGTACCTTAAAAGGAAGGTCGAAGTCACTGGCAATTTGCAGATTGTTGCCCAACTGGCGATGGGCGGCGGGTTCGAAGACTTTCGCTACTTCTTAACGTGCAACTGGTTCACGCCCTACTATCAGAAAAGCCGTCAGTAATCGACTGGAATATATTAAACTGGGGATCGTACCCGAGCAGCTGCCTAGCCTTGGCGGTGCTGTGATGAATTCGGATTGACGGGCCCGCGATACGCGCATCAATGAAAGGGTATCCGGATTTCTGCGCTAGATAAGGGATGACTTGATCATACACAAATGGCGCCGGCCCGCTCAGGTTAAAGGCTTCACCAACTGCTGAAGGCACATCCAACATAAGAAGCAGGCCTTGAACAATATCGCGTACATCGGCACAATGGAACATATACGGGACACCATCTGAATCGCGCGCCAGCAATAGTGTGTTGTCATCTTTGAGTTGCGCCCGAAGAGCCGATGCTGCCTCCACGCCCGCTCGCGCCTCAATCATTGGCAGCATCGATTTTAGAAATAGGAACCCTCCCAAAGTACCATTAATATGTGTGGCTTCCCACGGCTCCATCACAAGTGCAAACCGAGCAATCGAAATGGGTAGTGCGTTTGCCCGGTGGTAATAGCGGAGCACCTCTTCGCCCGCAAGTTTCGTCAGACCATAAAAACTATACGGCTGTGTCGGATGATTTTCGTCAATTGGGAGATAGCGAGAGTACATTGAGGGATATGCTTCATCGCTGCTTGCAAATATAAAACGCCTCACCTTTCGCATTGCCGCCGCATGAGCAAGATTGAATGTTCCCCTAAGATTGTCTTCGAAAAGCGTCGCGTTATGAAGCGAACTACCATACAGCATCATCGCACCTAGGTGAATTACAGCATCTATATCGGAAACCGCCGCGGCGGCGATATCTGGCTCCCGGAGATTACCGATCGTACACTCAATACCAGCCGCGGTGACAGCCGACACTCCTGGATCACCAGACAGCACCAACCCCTTTACCTTGTGTCCCCTCAAAATAAGTGCCCGCGAGACATTGCGACCCACCCTTCCAGTAATACCGGTAACCAGTACATTCATACTATGGCTCCTTGTTTTTTTGCACGCCAATGCGTGCTGATTTACACATCAATGTGTCTTGTCCAGCAGACCGTCATCAATCGACTGCACTATATTATATTGGGGATCGTACCCGAGCATTTGCCTAGCCTTGGCAGTGCTGTGATGAATTCGGATTGACGGGCCCGCGATACGCGCATCAATAAAAGGGTATCCGGATTTCTGCGCTAGATAAGGGATGACTTGATCATACACAAATGGCGCCGGCCCGCTCAGGTTAAAGGCTTCTCCAACTGCTGAAGGCACATCCAGCATAAGAAGCAGGCCTTGAACAATATCGCGTACATCGGCACAATGGAACATATACGGGATACCATCTGAATCGCGCGCCAGCAATAGTGTGTTGTCATCTTTGAGTTGCGCCCGAAGAAGCGATGCTGCTTCCACGCCCGCTCGCGCCTCAATCATTGGCAGCATCGATTTTAGAAATAGGAACCGCCCCAACCACCCACCAGAGTGAGTAGTTTCCCACGGTTCGATCACGAGGGCAAATCGAGCAATTGATATGGGAAGTGCGTTTGCCCGGTGGTAATAGCGGAGCACTTCTTCACCCGCAAGCTTTGTCAGACCGTAAAAGCTATACGGCTGTGTCGGATGATTTTCGTCAATTGGGAGATAGCGAGAGTACATTGAAGGATAAGCTTCATCGCTGCTTGCAAATATAAAACGCCTCACCTTTCGCATTGCCGCTGCATGAGCAAGATTGAATGTTCCCCGTAAATTGTCGTCAAAGAGCGCCGAATTGTACGCATCGCTGCCCCATAACATCATAGCGCCAAGGTGAATTACAGCATCAGTATCAGAAACCGCTGCAGCCGCGATATCTGGATCCCGAAGATTACCAATCGTACACTCAATTCCAGCCGCGGTAACAGCCGACACTCCTGGATCATCAGGCAGCACCAAGCCCTTTACCTTGTGTCCTCTCAAAATAAGTGCCCGCGAGACATTGCGACCTACCCTTCCAGTAACACCCGTAACGAGTACATTCATAATATAGCTCCTTGTTTTTTGTTATCTTTAGTGTTCCCGCGGATCCCAAATGTCACGCAACCCGTCGCCGAGAACATTTAAACCAAGTACAGTGACGGAAATAGCTGCACCTGTCGCAATTGAGTACCACATGTTTTGACTAAGGTACTGTCGGCTATTGTTGAGCATGGCTCCCCAAGATGGAGTAGGTGGCTGAGTGCCCAATCCCAGGTAACTTAATGCAGCTTCAATAGTGATGGCGCTAGCAAAACCAATTGAAGAGTGCACCATAAGCGGTGACAAACAGTTGGGCAAAATTGTACGGAATATAATGGAAATGGAATTTGCGCCGCACGCACGCGCCGCTTCGACATATTCGCAATATTTAACTGTAATCACGCTTGACCGTATGATGCGAGTAAAAGCTGGAGTGTAGACCACACCTATGGCAATCATTGCATTTTGGATGCCGGGACCCATCGCGGATAAGATACCAAGCGCAAGAAGTACTGCAGGGAATGCCGAAAGTGCATCCATCACCCGCATGATTACACCGCCAATCTTGCCGCCATAATAACCGCTAATCAAACCAAATACCAGCCCGCCTGACACTGCAATAGATATGGAAATAATACTTACCCCTACAGACACTCGAGAACCGTAGAGAATCCGCGAAAGAATATCTCTACCCAATTCATCATTTCCGAACCAGTGCTCAGTAGACGGTTTATGCAAGATGAGGGCAGGCACAATTTTGAGGGGATCATAAGGGGCGATCATTGGAGCAGCAAGAGCAACCATTATCACTACTAAATACAGCGTAAATCCTAATACCGCCGCTGGGTTAGCCAGAAAATGCCGAAAGCTTCTCGAGCGATATGGTTGATCGACATCAAGATAGGATTTCACAAAATTATTTTGGCTATTCATATTATATGAACACAGGTCCCCGTAGATGGATGGTTCCTCATTCTTCCAATCGCACGCGATGGTTAAGCCACACGTACCCGATATCTACCAGTAAGTTTATGGACAGAAAACCAACAGCGCCTAAAAGCACTGTGCCTTGAACTACAGCGTAGTCACGAAAAGTAATGGATTGGTAAGTCAGCCAGCCGATACCCGGCCAACTGAAGATTTGCTCGATAATCACTGAGCCACCCAACATGTAGCCACACTGAAGACCCACTACTGTGACAAATGGGATCAGCGCATTTTTTAGTGCATGCTTCAAAACTATGGTTCGCGATCCAAGACCTTTAGCCCATGCAGTCCGAATATAGTCTTGGCGCATTACCTCAAGCATGCTTGCCCGGACAAACCGCATCTGCTCTGCTGCAATGGGAAGCCCTAAAGTTAATGCTGGCAAAACAAGGTACCGGAGATGCTGCCCCAAGTCATCAAATGGTGAAATGTAGCCGGCAACAGGCAGCCAGCCGAGTTGCAGTGAAAATAAAATTACCAACAAAATTGCCAACCAGTAGTTTGGTATTGAAAAACCAAGAAGGCTAGCTACTCGCGCCGCCACATCAAGCGGTGTGTCACGTTTTAGTGCCGAGAGAACTCCCAGCGGAAACCCGATTCCGCAACCGATAACCATGGCGAGAGTAGTTAACTCTAGAGTTAACGCAAACTTTTGCGTTATCAATGAGACAACTGATTGATTGCCAATTCTTGATGAACCAAGGTCCCCATGTAAGGCTTGATCGAGCCACTTCACAAATTGGATTGGGAGTGGTTGATCAAGTCCAAACTTGCCGCGTAAAGCAGAAAGTGACTCGGCACTAGGATTCTTACCTAACATTAAGAGAGCTGGATCACCTGGTATAAGCCGAAAAACACAGAATACAAGTGCGAGCAGTATTAATAGCACACCACCGGACAGTAGTATGCGGCGGAAAATATATACGAGCATTTGAAAAGTCCTAGCCAGCTCTTTTTCAAGGGCCGACTAGGACTCCTAATTTACTTGGATTTGCCAGTCCCGACCGTGAATTACATGTCAAGTAAAGCTACTTACGATTTGAGCCAAGCCTCATGATAAATCATGAATGAGCGATTGTGCTGTATCACTCCTTGGACCTTGGCAGACGCCGCTGCAAATTGAGGCGCTTCATTGAGAATGGTTGCAGGGCACTCCACCATTGCAATTTCTTGGCATGTAAAGAAAGCCTTCTTTCGCTGCTCTTGATCTGCGGTGGCTGCGGCAGCGGCGAATGCATCGTCGAAGGCTTTATTACTCCACTTGAGCGCCGCACCGTCATCCGTCTTGTATGCGTTCCCAAGCTGATCACTTGGGTCCCATCGAGGAACAAGTGCGGTTAGAGCCATTTGATAGTCTACATCACCCTGAACTGTCTTAACCCACTGGCCAATTTCCAATAACTGAAGTTCAACCTCAATACCAAGCTCTGCTAGATTGGCCTGTATGATCTGGCAGATTGGCTCATTTTGTTGCCATTCTTTCCACCATTTCAGTGTAGTTTTAAACGCCTTCTTGCCTGGCGCGAAACCGGCTTCAGCCATCAAAGCTTTTGCCTTGTCTAAATCTTGAGAAGCGTAGGACTGGGCATTCGGGTTGAAGGCCCAGGATCCCTTTGCAACTGGATTTGACTTGACGCTGCCGTAACCAAGTGTTGCCGCCAACATTGCTTTGCGATCCACTGCCCAGTTCAAAGCCTGCCGAACCTTGGTATTGTCCCACGGTGCCGCGTCCGTCTTAGTCAATAAAAAGGAAAACGCAAGTCGATATGGCTCAGGGACCTGAATCACCTGAATCGCAGTATTTTCTTTTAGCGCGGCTACTTTTGGTAATGCGACACTGGGAATTACCTGTATTTCGTTTGTAGTAAGCAAGTTCACAGCCTGATCTTGGTCTGGAACCATGCGAAGGGTAAGTTCATCCAAATACGGTAAATTCTCTTTCCAGTAAGAGCCGTTTTTCTTCACTTTAATATGCTGGTTACGCTGCCACTCGACAAACGAAAACGGTCCAGTTCCGATTGGTTTCGACGGATCGAAATCGCTTGTGCGCGCCAACCAGTGACTTGACAGGTCAGACAATAGGGCAGCGTTAGGTTCAGCGAGCACTAACTCCACTGTTTTTTCGTCGGTGGCCTTGTAACTTGCCCCTTTAACTGTCGCCACTTTTTCTGTACCGGCACCAGAATCGGCCTTGAGAAGAGTGTCGAAATAGTCGATTACGTGCTGAGCCACCAGAGGCTTACCGTCATGCCACTTTACTCCTTGCCGAACAGTGAACTTCCATGAAATTGCATCATCAGACTTCCAATCAGTAAATATGCCACCCACTATCTTGTATTCTTTGTCATATTCGACAAGTGTGTCATAAATTGCAGTCCAGGCCCCAGAGTCGTTGGAAGTCGAAGCTTGCCAAGTCAGGAAACCTGAAATATCACCCCCAGAAAGCGCAGCTATCAATGATCCACCAGCTTTAGTGTCACCAACCACTGCTGCTACAGTGGCACTTGGCGCCAGAGCGGCTTGGGAGCATGACGCTAAAAGGCCTGACCCCGTGATGGCTCCTGCGCCTTGAATAAACATCCGCCGCGAAATTTTCGTTTTTCTCATTACTATGTTCTCCATTCATTTAATAACAACTTCGGAATTTTCCAAACTTCTTTGGTGTGTACGAAAACCTTATTGAATTACCCATCAGTCGGATCTTGCGCACCTCCTTTCACAATAATACACCAAGCCCCGCAGATTGTCAAATACAGCGTTTAGTACTCACTGGATCCCCCGACCCGCTTCAAAAATGTGGCTAACTGGTGTGTGACCGCAATAATTAGTATCGAGAGTCAGACCATAAAATTCCCGAAGAAAGAAGAGGCGGACTTGCCGCTTAGAACAGGCTTGCGCCTGCACGGTATTAGCAAAGCCTCTTCTTACAAGCGGGAAGCCAAATACTGCGAAACAGACATCAGTGTGCTGAGCCGCATCGGAAATTAAGGTTGAAGGACGTCCGCCTCAAGTTAATTTACTCCAAGTTAAAGCGGAGACCTCTTGGCACCAAAGGCTATGGTCGTTGTATGAAATAGTCATAAAGGTGCGGGCGATTCTATTTCATGGTGTGAAGTAAATCGCGAAAACCATCGGTGACTAACCGGGAACTTCGAGCTCTTTTTCCTTCAAGTGATGTGTTTGTGCCAACAGTTGTGCCATGGATGAAACAGTACACAACTTATGGACCAAGTTCGTTACTCATCAAAATTCGTTTAACCCGAGAATTAACTGCTAACTCTGGATCTTTGGGAGTGCTAGGCACCTTGAGTAAGGTAAACTTGAGTAGTGTCTCATCAAAATAAATTATGCCGGTAAAGGTTCCATCCACATCCACCCCAACACACACCTTCATTTTTGGCACCAGAATTTATCTGGGGGGGAATAAGACTCTTCGGTGATCAGGTTAACTGTTGCAACAATAGTTTCGATGACCGAAGTCTCGGAACGAGTACTTGGGAATTTACAAAGAGGTTCAGCCGCGACTGTAATGGAAGCTTGAGTACCATATTTATGGATAAATTCGCTATGCACGATTACCACCGTACGCGGCAGTAAAAAGATGCCCCTTGTCAAATCGGTTTAAATTAAAACTCGAGATATCAATGCTGGTTGCTTTACCGGTAAGAATTTCCTCTGCAATTAATTCTCCGATAGCCGGCCCAAGTTTGAAGCCGTGCCCACTAAAGCCCGCAGCTAGAAAGAATCCTCGTACTGAAGTTCCACCCAGCACGGGATGCCAGTCCGGAGTGATGTCGTAGAAACCCGTGTAAGCGTGCT
>Ga0209553_1000898_pt1 | contig 15130 bp, 11 predicted proteins | sample LauGreFBDMM110DN_2_FD_188217 | JGI IMG/M metagenome (GOLD analysis project Ga0209553, IMG submission 188217) | Freshwater lake microbial communities from Lake Michigan, USA - Fa13.BD.MM110.DN (SPAdes) (version 2) | ecosystem: Environmental > Aquatic > Freshwater > Lake | place: Lake Michigan...
CCCGGCGGTGCGCCAGATGACGGTATTACCCGAGAAAACGCGTGCTATGTGCGTTGCATCGAAGCGGGCAAGTTTCAAGTATTCGCAGTGAATTGCGCGCATCTCGGATGCCCTGTGGAGTGGTTCTCGCAATCGCGACTCTTCATGTGCCCGTGTCACGGCGGCGTGTATTACGAGGATGGTTCGCGCGCATCAGGACCGCCACCGCGAGGACTCTTTGAATTCGAGTGGCGCATTCGCGAGGGACAGTTGGAGATCCACAGCGGTCGACTTCCTGGCTTGCAGGAGGGAACCTGACGATGCTTCCGACCGGCCTCAAGCGCGTGGCACTCCATGGAGTGCAATGGCTCGATGATCGCACAGGCGTCATGTGGGTGCTTCGTCACTCGATGTTCCACCGTGTGCCAATCAGTGCGAAGTGGTGGTACGTCTTCGGCAGCGCGACGATGATGTTCTTCACGGTGCAAGTCGTGAGCGGCATCGTGCTCGCGATGTTCTACGCGCCGAGCGCTGCGCAAGCGTACGACAGCCTCGTCTACATCAATGAGCAGGTGCCGTGCGGCTGGATGTTGCGCGCGATTCACGGATGGAGTTCGAACGCGATGTGCTACATGATGCTCTTGCATCTCGCACAAGTGTTTCTCCACGGAACCTATAAGTATCCGCGTGAATTGACGTGGCTCTTCGGCGTAGGCCTTTGCATCCTCACGCTCGGCCTCGCGTTCACAGGGCAGATCATGCGTTGGGATGCGGATGCGTACTGGGGGCTCGGCATCGGCGCCGCGATTGTTGATCGCATGCCGATGGTCGGCAATCAGATGCGCGCGATCATGCTTGGCGGCACGGAGATTTCCGGTGCGACGCTCTCGCGTTTCTTCGCGCTTCATGTGTTCATTCTGCCTGGCACAACAGTCGCACTCATCGGTTTGCACCTGTATTCAGTGCTGCGCAAGGGCATTTCCGAGATGCCCAAGGCTGGCGAGGTCGTTGATCCCGCGACCTACACAAAGGGCTACGAAGCTCGCGTGCATAAGTCAGGCGTGCCGTTCTATCCCGATGCCGCACGACGCGACATGGTGTTCTGCGGCGCCGCATTGATTGCACTCGTTGGTGTTGCTGCGTGGTTTGGACCAATGGGGCCAGGCGGACTTCCTGATCCCACCATCATCGAAGCATCACCGCGACCAGATGGACTGTTCTTGTGGATCTTCGCAGCTCTCGCGTTGCTTCCACCTGGATCTGAAACATTCCTCTTGCTCGTTGGTCCTCCTGTTGGCATCGCGTTACTCGCGGCATTGCCGTTCATCTCGCCGCGTGGTGAGCGCGCGCCGTCGCGTCGTCCGCTCTCGGTGCTCATCTTCTGCACGATCGTCACTGGCATTGGCGTTCTCACTTGGCTTGGTGTGGCGAGTCCGTGGAGCCCTGTGATGAACGCATGGACTTCAACGCCAATCGCGCCTGCGTTTGTTGTTGGGCGCACGCCTCTTGAACTGCAAGGCGCATTGGAATTCCAATTCGCGCAATGTCGAAACTGTCACGCGATTGGTGGCACGGGTGGCATGCGCGGACCCGATCTCACGGATGTCGCCACGCGCCTCTCGTGGGATCAACTTGTGCGACAGATTCAGCAGGGCGGCGGCAACATGCCTGCATATGGCAAGACGCTGTCAAGCGTAGAAACTCACGCGCTCGCGGCGTTTCTTTCAACGCTTGATGGTGGCTCCCTTCGCGCGGCGATTCCTGGGGCGATGGAATCGCAACAGCAGATTGACGCGGCACCGACGCCAGTTGATTCGTCGACAACATCGGATGCTCGCTGAGTTCAACATGGTTGACGCATGGCCTTCAACGCACTTTTCCTGAGCGATTGGTTCGCGAACGCGCCGCTTGTGTGCGTTGGAGCGTTGTGTTCGCTCACGATCTATGTGCTTGGTTGGCGCACGATTCGCGCGAATGGAATCGCCGCGCGACTGCGGTTCACACGCCTTCGAGTTGCGGCATTCTGCGCGGCATGGTGCGTCGTCGTGCTTGCACTCGCGTCGCCACTTGATCTCCTCGCAGAGCGTGCGCTGAGTTGGCACATGGTGCAGCACATCTTGTTGACGATGATCGCGCCACCATTGTTCTGGTGTGCGACGCCCGCGATGCCAATGCTATTCGGATGCGGTGCATCGGCGCGGAAGTGGATCCTCGGGCCGATTCTCGCTTCATCGAGTGCGCGCGCGGCGTTGCGAATCGCCGCGCATCCATTGACAGGATTCGTCGCACTCTCCCTCGTGACGGTCCTGTGGCACACCCCTGCGCTCTACACACTCGCGCTCCGCGACGGATGGTGGCATCGCATCGAACACGCGACGATGCTTGGCGCAGGACTTCTGTTCTGGCTCGCGATCATCGCGCCATTTCCGTATCGCGATCGATGGCCACGCATTGCGCTCGTTGGTTTGTTGATCGCTGCAGACCTCGTCAACACTGTCGTCAGTGCCTACCTCGCATTCGCAAGTGCGCCGGTCTACGCGTGGTATGCAGACTTGAGCCCCGCGTATGGCATTGATGCGCTTCGTGATCAACAACTTGCTGCGGGATTGATGTGGATTCCGGGAAGCGTGATCTATCTCGGTGCGGCTATCACGATTGCAGTTGCCTACCTCATGCCGAGGCGAAACACGCCCGCGCCGCGAACTGTTTCGCTGCGTGTACTTGCGAGCGCGCCGACGACAAACGATCTGCTGCGTACTCCGTGGCTCGGCGCTGCATTGCGCTCATCGCGCGTTCGTCTCTGCATTCGTTTCGCACTGCTTGCGGGAGCGTTGTTGATCGTCCTTGACGGAGTCTTCGGGACGCAAGATGCACCGATGAATCTCGCGGGCACCATTCCATGGACGCATTGGCGCGGCGTCACTGTCATCGCATTGCTCGCACTCGGCAATGTCGTGTGCATGGCGTGTCCCTTGATCGCACCAAGGTCACTTCTGCGTAAGTGGATCTCGCCAACGCGCGCATTTCCCCGCGCAATTCGATCGAAGTGGCTCGCGGTTGGACTCGTTGTGCTCTGGCTCGTGGCGTACGAAGCGTTTGATCTTTGGTCGAGCCCATGGGCGACGGCGATGCTCATCCTCGGATTCATCGTGGTCGCAACGGCAGTGGATCTCCTCTACTCAGGCGCGAGTTTCTGCCGTTTCATTTGCCCCATCGGTCAGTACAACATGCTCGTCGCAACAGTGGGCACACGCGAAGTGCGCGCGATTGATGCATCAGTATGCGCGCGTTGTGAGACCCACGATTGCCTGAAGGGTCGAACAACAGACGCGGGGGAGTATCGACCTGGATGCGGTCTTGATCTCTTCATGCCGAAGAAACAAGGGAATCTCGACTGCACCTTCTGCCTCGATTGCATCAGCGCGTGTCCGCACGGAAATATCGGGATCCTTCCGATGATTCCAGGCGTTGATCTCGCGCCTTCGACATGGCGTTCGCAGATTGGAATGCTCGCAACACGCGTTGACTTCGGTGCGCTCGCTGCAGTCTTTTCCATTGGCGCGATTGTCAACGCCGCTGGCATGACGGCACCAGTTGTTGAGTACGTGACGTCGAGCGCAATCGCGCAAGCAGCGTTTGTCGTGCTCGGATTGTGTGCAGGTCTCGCGTTACTCGCACTCGGCGCGTCACTGCCCATTGGCGCAAAGTTCTCCGAACGCGCAACCCGACTCGCGCTCGCCGCAATCCCACTTGGCGCCGCACTCTGGGGCGCGCATTACTTCTTCCATCTCGTGACAGGTGCGCCAACTGGTGAAGCCGCGGTGCTGCGCGTGTTGCATGATCTTCAGTTCGTCGGCGTCGAACCAGATCGCATCATGAGTTGCTGCGCGCCTCCACCGACATGGTTGTTGCCGCTCGAACTTCTGTTCCTCTCGCTTGGATTGAGCGTCGCAATTGCTGTGCATTGGTGGAGCACGCTCGCGATAATCGTGAAGGGAACACATCGCATTTCGGTCGCGAACATGGCACGAGCAACCGCACCTGGTGTGTTGGTGCTTCTCATTCTTTGGGCAGCGTCGGTGTGGGTGCTCTTGCAACCGATGGAAATGCGTGGAACATCGGGATTCATCGAATGAGCGTTCGACGAGCATCCATTCTTCTCGCAGGCTGCGTGACTTTCGGCGCGCACGCCGATGGTGGCGCGGTCGTGTGGATGGGTGAGCGCGATGGCGCAGTCGTAGCGGTACTCGTTGCGCCCGCTGTGCTACACATCGGATCATGCGAGTGTGCATGGATTGGTCCGCACAGCAACGCGGTGACGGTGACAGCAACGCACGCATCGGGCGCGGTGTGTTTCGCGACATGCGTTCCATCGGTCTCCACGCGCGAAGTCCATGCGACGCTTGAACTCACGCAAGCAGGCATATGGTCATTCGAAGTGGACCCCGATGCGCGAGGTCCACTGCTCGCGGCGCGATTCGATCTCGAAGTCGGCGAAGCACCCGCAGCGTGGAGCGCGCACTGGCCATTCCTCTTCGCGTGGCTGCCCATCGTGGGCATTGGTGTCTTTGCGGCATCGCGTCGACTCCCGACGCGCATTTGAGCGCACCAAGCGATTTCAATCCGATCACATTCGCCTTCTACGTCAGCGCCCGAGCAACGCCGCGCGTTTTCCATCGACAAACTTCATGTGATGATCGACATGTCTTGAGTACGCCTCAACAATGAAGAGCAGTGAAACTTTGCCGCGCTGCGTATGAATGCCCTCTCGCGCGAATGCATCATCGCTGAGTGTGCGCAGCCATTGCGCGGTGAACCGTCGATTCATCGCAAAGAGCTCGAGCACACCCGCGAGGTCGAGTTGGCAGGCTGGAAGTTTCGCGATGAACGCGTCCTCGTTATACGCAATGAGCAGCGGCAGTTCCTCTGCGACAATTCTCCGCATGCGATGCGTCGATGCAAGGTCGCTATCAAGAAGATGCACCATCACCTCTTGAATGCTCCACATCCCTGGTGCGACGCGTGCGTTGAGTTGTTCGCTCGAAAGCCCGCCAACCGCGTGCTGAAGGATTGCGGCACCTGCTTCGTACGCGGCGATTTGTGCTGTGTAAGTTGACATGCCAGCCATCGTACGCGCGGGAGTTTCGGACTGCGGCGTTTCGCATCCGCGGCGTACACTACGCAACCATTCCATTGCCGGAATGGATGCTCACACCAACGCACGGAGATTTGAAGCCCATGACCGCAAGCCCCACGATCATTTGGACGCTCACCGATGAAGCACCCATGCTCGCGACCTATTCGCTCCTTCCCATGCTTCGCATGTTCACTGAGACCGCGGGCATTCGGGTGGAGACGAGTGATATCTCACTCGCTGGTCGAATCATCGCGGCGTTTCCAGAGAGTCTCCAAGCGAGTCAACGCATCGAAGATCATCTCAGCCACCTTGGTCGAGTGTGCCTCACGCCCGAAGCGAACATCATCAAGCTTCCAAACGTCAGTGCATCGGTTCCGCAATTGAAATCTGCGATCGCGGAGTTGCAGCAGCAGGGCTACGCGGTTCCTGCGTATGTCGATGTGCCATCGAATGACGCGGAGAAAGAATCCCGTACGCGTTACGACCGCATCAAGGGAAGCGCCGTTAATCCAGTGATTCGCGAGGGCAACTCCGATCGTCGTTGTACGAAATCCGTGAAGGACTACGCGCGCGCGAATCCACACAAGATGGGCGCGTGGAGTGCAGATTCGAAGGCGCACGTCGCGTCGATGTCGAGTGGTGATTTCTTCGGCAATGAATCATCAGCGACTATTCCCGCTGCAACCACTGCGCGCATCGAGCATGTTGCTGCCGATGGCGTGGTCACGGTGTTGAAGGACGGATTGAAACTTGGCGTGGGCGAGATTCTCGATGGAACGTGCATGAGCACGCGAGCGCTCGTGCAGTTTTTTGCGACGGAAATCGACAACGCGCGAAGTCAGGATGTGCTCTTCTCGCTGCACCTCAAGGCGACGATGATGAAGGTCTCCGATCCAATCATTTTCGGACACGCGGTAAAGACCTTTTTCCGCGGAGTTTTCGAGAAACACGCGGCGACGCTCGCGCGGCTTGGCGTGGATGTGAACAACGGATTCGGTGATCTCCTCGCGAAGATTGCGACGCTTCCGCCCGCGGATCGCTCGGTGATCGAAGCGGACATCGCTGCTGCATACGCTTCGGGTCCCGCGATCGCAATGGTCGACAGCGACAAGGGCATCACGAATCTCCATGTGCCGAGTGATGTCATCGTCGACGCATCCATGCCCGCGATGATTCGCGAGAGCGGCAAGATGTGGAACAGCGCGGGCAAGACGCAAGATGCGAAGGCTGTGATTCCTGATCGCACCTATGCGGGGATCTATCAAGCAGTCATCGACTCGTGCAAGAAGCACGGCGCACTCGATCCGCGCACAATGGGCAGTGTGCCCAATGTTGGGCTCATGGCACAGAAGGCTGAAGAGTACGGCTCGCACGATAAAACCTTTGAACTGAAGAGCGCAGGAGTTGTGCGTGTTGTGGACGCAGCTGGATTCGTACTGATGTCGCATGCGGTTGAAGCGGGCGACATTTGGCGAGCATGTCAGACAAAGGATCCAGCGATCCGCGATTGGGTAAAACTCGCGGTCACGCGCGCGCGAGCTTCTGCGACGCCAGCGGTTTTCTGGCTCGACGCGAAACGACCGCATGATCGCGAGCTTCTCAACAAAGTGCACGCGTACCTCAAGGATCACGACACCAACGGGCTCGAGTTCCACTTCATGGAGCCGAGTGCAGCGTGTGCATTTTCAATCGATCGCATTCGTCGAGGCGAAGACACGATCTCAGTCACGGGCAATGTGTTGCGCGATTACCTCACGGATCTCTTTCCCATCCTCGAACTCGGTACGAGCGCGAAGATGCTTTCCATCGTGCCGCTCATGAATGGCGGCGGGCTGTTCGAGACGGGCGCAGGTGGTTCAGCCCCGAAGCATGTGCAGCAGTTCGTGGCGGAAAATTCCTTGCGATGGGATTCGCTCGGCGAGTTCCAAGCACTCGGCGCAAGCTTCGAGCATCTCGCGGCGACGACAGGCAACGCGAAAGCGCAAGTGCTCGCAGACACGATGGACGAAGCGATCGCGACCTACCTCGCGAACAATAAGGGACCCGCGCGCAAAGTTGGTGACCTCGACAATCGTGGAAGTCATTTCTATCTGGTGATGTATTGGGCGCAAGCGATCGCTCGGCAGACGAAGGATCTCGCACTCGCTGCGACATTCTCGCCGATCGCGTCTGAACTCACCGCGAACGAACTGCGCATCGTCGCGGACTTCAATGCCGTGCAAGGCAAGCCTATCGAGATCGGTGGCTACTACCACCCATGCCCAACGCTGGTCGCGAACGCAATGCGCCCGAGCTCCACGCTCAACGCGATCGTCACGAATGCTGGTCGCGCGTTGCAACCTGTGTGAGTGAAATCATCTCGCCGCAGCGACCACGCGGACTTGCGCAGCAGCGTCGCGTGCTCTTTGTCGTGCTTGCTTCACAGATGAACCAGTCGCGAGCGCAACGCCCATGCGTCGGTAGGGACGGGCAGAAGGTTTGCCGAAGATGCGAATCTCGACGCCAGTTGTCGCGAGCGCTTTCTCGATGCCGAGATACGCAGGCTCGCTGCTGATGTCTTTCGTCGCGAGGATCACGGCACTCGCGGTCGGTCCGCGCATGGTGATTGCAGGAATCGGAAGCCCGAGCACCGCGCGCAAGTGCAGCGCGAACTCACTGAGGTCTTGCGAGATCATCGTCACCATACCCGTGTCATGCGGGCGCGGCGAGAGTTCGCTAAAGATCACGCGATTGCCTTTGACAAAAAATTCCACGCCAAAGATTCCAGCGCCTTCAGGGCCAGCAATTTCGTCGGTGATCTTCTTCGCCATGCGCTGTGCGGACTTGATAAGCGCGGGTGACATCGGGCAGGGCATCCACGACTCTTGATAGTCGCCGCGTTCTTGTCGATGGCCGATCGGTGGCACAAACTGCGTGCGTCGTCGCGTCGATGCGCGGTGCTTCACAGTGAGCAGCGTGATCTCGTAATCGAACGTGATGAACTCTTCGACGATGACAGTCTGCTTGTCGCCGCGCATGCCGTCGATCGCATACTTCCACGATTTCGCAATGTCTGCGGCGTTGCGTGCGACCGACTGTCCCTTGCCGCTGCTACTCATCACTGGCTTGATGACGCACGGAAGCCCGATGCGCTCAATCGCGCGCGCGAGCTCGTCTTGGCTCGACGCATACGCATAACGCGCCGTAGGAAGTTTGAGTTGTTCTGCAGCGAGCGAGCGAATTGCATCACGATTCATCGTGAGATGCGCCGCGCGTGCCGATGGAATCACGGTGACGCCTGATTGTTCAAGCGCGAATAACGCTTCAGTGCGAATCGCTTCGATTTCAGGAACGACGAAGTCAGGCTTGTACTTTCGCGCCACGCGTTTGATTGCATTCGCGTCGAGCATGTCGAAGACTTCAAACGCATCCGCAACTTGCATCGCAGGTGCTCCGGCATAACGATCTGCTGCAATCACGCGACAACCAAGTTGTTTCGCGCAAATCACAAACTCTTTTCCGAGTTCACCAGAGCCGAGAAGGAGGATGGTCGGTTGTCGCGTAGCGGTCATTAGGTTGTGCAGCCTATCGCGGAGGAAGCGCTAGCGCGGTCGCAGCCACAACACTCCAGCGCCGAGCCCCACGCCGAAGACGATGTGCGCGAGCAGCGTCACGACCACAAACCTCGCAGTCTGGTGGATGCCGAAGAACGTTGAGTAGGGCGATAAGAGCAGCGCAGCTTCGATGCCTACTGCCATGAGTATCGCGCCGAGCATCACGCGCTTGGTGGTGGCTCGTCCAGCAAACGCCGCCATAAACATGATGCCGAAGGTTGCGCCGTTACTGAAGTGGTAGAGCCAACCAAGCAGTTGCGCGCTCCATGAGTAGCCTTTGCCCCACGCGAATCCAATTTCCCCTTGGAGTACGCCCTGTTCGATTGGTTCAGCAAGAAGCAGTGCGCCGAAGCGCGGAAACACCTTGAAGAGAGGCATTTGCGGAATGCCTATTGGACCGAGCTTCCACGCATCGCTGAAGACGAAGGGGAGACGGAATATGTCGTAGACGATCGCGCCGAGAATTCCAGCGAGCGCGCCGACAATCGCTGCTCGTGCGAGTACGCCGCTGCCGTTTCTGCGATCAAGCACAGCGAGCACAATCAGCAACGCCGTTGCTGGAAGAAACGCCGCGAAGAACATCGCACGCATATCGCCGATGCCATACATCTCCAACAGAAGGCACGCGATGGATGTCGACGCCAGAACGAACACCAACACTCGGCTCCGAAGATTCCACTGCAGCAGTGCAACGATTGAAGAGCGCATGGGCTGAGTGTAATGTGTAGCAGCTACTATTAGGCGTGCTCGTTGGAAGCGATCGTGATCGCGGTCGGCGCCGTCATGAAGCCTTTCGCGTAACTGAAGGCAAGGGCGGTACCACGAAATTTTCGCAGAGTTCTACAAATCAGAGAATTTGCGCGCTACGTCAGGCTTCGACTCGGTTCCCCACAGCGCAAGAAGTACGCGGCGGGCATCCTCGATGATGAGAAGGTTGGCGGGAAGGATGATCAAGGTCAGGATCGTCGCGCTGAGAAGGCCTGCTGCGATCGAAATACCCATGGGAATGAGGAAGCGCGCTTGGAAGGATTGTTCGAGCAGCAGCGGCAGGATGCCAAAGATGGTCGTGCCTGTGGTGAGAAGGATTGGGCGCAATCTCGTCGCGCCAGAATTCACAAGTGAGTCTGCGAGGCTCTCGCCACCGCGACGCCGCTCATTCGCAAACTCCACGAGGATGAGTGAGTTGTTCACGACGATGCCGCTGAGCGCGACGGTTCCGATGAGCGAGAGGAATGTGAGTGGGTAGCCCATGAGCAGATGTCCCCACACCACGCCGATGAGTCCGAACGGAATCGCGATCATCACTGCGAGCGGTTGCGAATAGGTGCCGAAGAGCCACGCGAGCACAACATAGATCAGCACGAGTGCGCCGAGGAACGAATACGGCAGCGACGAGAACGCGTCGTTGAGATCCTTCTGCCGACCAGCCTCGCGAATGTCGACCGCGGGCAAGTCGCTTTGGATCGCGGAGAGGGCAGGCGCGAGCGCGCGTGTGATGTCTTCTGGAATCGTGCTGCCCGCGCAATCCGCAGTGACGGTGATCGCGCGTTCGCGGTCGACACGCTTGATCGCTGCATACGCATTTTCCTCGACGATATCAGCGATCTCCGCGAGCGGCACGCGTCCTCCATTGGGCGTGCTGATCCAGAGGTCGGTGATGGAATCGATGCGATCGCGCGAGGCTGCATCGAAACGCACGCGCACATCAATGTCTTCGCGATCAGCGGAATACGTGTGCGCATCGAGGCCGTACAACATGCCGCGCACTTGACGCGCAACATCGGTTGTCGTGAAGCCCAATGCAGCTGCACCCTCGCGCAACTTCACTTGCAGTTCGCGTTGCGTGCTGAAGTCATCATCGTTGATCGAGTACACGCCTTCAAACTTCGCGAGTGCGAGCTTCAGTCGTTGCGCAGCCTCGCGGGCGAGCGCTGGATCGTTCGAGCGAACTTGATACGTGATGTCACTGCCCGCCGGACCGCCAGAAATCTCGCGATAGTCCACGCTCTCCGCGTCATCGACATTGCCAACGCTCATGCGCACATCGTCCATCACACTTGCCGAATCTCGGTTGCGAAACTCCACCGGACAGAGTTCGACGAACATCTGCGCCACATGTGCAGCAGCTGCATCGGGTTGACCGGTTTCGAAATTCGTGCTCTGCCCGAGGATCGAACTGAAGCCCGTGACCTCTTCAGGAAGCGCGAGTGCAGTTTCGAAGCGTCGCGCCACTGCAGCAGTCGCCGCTTGTGTAGAACCGATCGGTAGACGGATATCGATGATGATCGTCTCCGCGTCTTCGGCAGGCAAGAACACGAAGGGGAGTCTGCCGCCTGCAACCATGCCGACACTCGCGATGAGTACCGCCAGGGTGATGCTCGTCGCGGCGTACCGATGCGCGATGCAGTACCGAGCGAACCGTGCGTACTTCTGCTGCAACATCGGCACGACTTTTGTTTCACGCCACGTTTCGAAGCGTCCCCACTGCGTGCCGAGCCAACTCGCTCTGCGCTTACGCATGCCCGCGATTGCATGGGACATATGCGACGGCAAGATCACCATCGTCTCGACCACGCTCGAACCGAGCGCGACTGCTGCGACGATCGGCAGCGCTGAGAGAAGGTCGCCCATGCGGCCAGCGATGTACGCGAGCGGAAGGAACGCGAGAATGATCGTTGCGCCATTTGCGACGATCGGCCAGAACACACTCTTCGTTCCTTTGATCGCAGCGTCGTCAGGATCTTCACCGTGCGCGCTGCGCTGGATGATGATGTCGGCAACAACAATCGCATCATCCGCAAGCATGCCGACCACAATGAGCAGTCCGAACATCGTCACCATGTTGAGCGTCACATCAAGCGCGTACATGGTAAGCACGGTGCAACCGATGGAGACGAAGATGCCGCTCATCACCCACCAGGCTGCGCGCACGTTCATGAACAGCACCATGATGATGAGCACGAGCACGGAGCCTTGCAGCGCGTCGTTCGTCAAGAGATCGAGCCGTCCTTCGATGATGCGCGCTAGATCGTTGTGCGCGCGAATCGAACAGACCATCGGTGTGCGTCGATTCGCCTCTTCCCCAACTGCGTACCCGCGTTCGCGATCCGAGCCGTGCATCAACCCAGTCAAACGATTCCACACGCTGCCGACTTCGAGCGGTATGCCTTGTCGAGCTGCGACATAGCCGCGCACCATTTCCGCGATGCGGACCGCGTCTTCGTCGCTGGTCTTGAAGATGATGAGACTCGTCGCGGGCTCGCCGTTGAAGCGTCGCGAGACTTGCACATCGGCGAAATCTTCTTTTACTGTCGCAATATCACGGACTTCAAGCAGCATGCCGCTGGCGTTGGCCTTGAGTGGAATCGAGCGAATCGCATCTGCGCGTTCATCGACACCAAGTGTGCGCACGCCAATGTTCGCGCCGCCCGTGCGCATCGTGCCCGACGGTACTTCGCGCATCCACGCTTCAATCACATCTGCAACTTGCGGAAGACGCAGTCCATGACGAGTAAGGGCAGCGCGATCGACCTCCACGCAAAGTTGATACGGCCGCGCGCCGGTCATCACGATCGAGCCCATACCTTCCATCGAACGCAGGTCGTCGCTGACCTGTTGCGCGCTGCGCTTGAGTGCATCTTCGCCAGCATCGCCGAAGACGGAAACGATGATGACCGGAAAGTTCGGTTTCATCTCCGTCACGCGAATGCGTTCTGCTTCAACGGGAAGATCCTGCAGACCATCGATCGCGATACGCACATCATCGATGCTCTGATCGATGTCGGCGCCGTCGTCAAACTCCACGAGAATTCCGCCGCCACCTTCAACTAGTGAGGAGGTGACACGCTTGGCACCTTCCACATCAATGACCGCATCTTCAATCTTGCGTGCCATCGACTCTTCCACTTCCGCAGGACTCGCGCCCGGATAGAGCAGCGCGATGCGTGCAGCTTCAGGTTCCACAGGGGGGAAGAACTCGCGGCGCATGATCAGCAGCGCGGCAATTCCACCGAGCACGAGAAACCACATCAGCAGACTGCCGAAGATAGGACGCTTGACGCCGAAGGTAATGAGGTCCATTGCGTGCGTTGGTTAGAGAGCGGCGTCAATTGGCGTAATAGGTGCGCCCTCAGGAACTCGACGCGATGCATCAAGCACAAGTGTTGTGCCTGCAGGAAGCGCGTGTTTGAGCACGACCCATTCAGTATCTGGTAATTGCGGCGAGAGTTGACCACTCACAGCAAACTCCACTTCAGCGCTTTCATTGTGCGCAATGCCATCGCGCACCGTAATGATGCGACCGCTGTTCACCGCGCGACGCGGCACCAGCGTGCGTGATGCAAGTGAACCGCCCGCAACTTCCGCTTCGACAAACGCGCCCGGCGGAAGCGCATCGGAGCCGAGCGCTTCTGCGTAGACCGTCATCGTGCGCGTCGATGCATCATCTTCAGGCGCGATCCGCGTGATCTTTGCTTCGACCCACTGTGCGTTGGCTCGATCCGCGCGCACCAAAGCGCTGTCGCCAATTTGCACGATCGCGCGCGCAAGTGCGGGGAGCAAGATGGGAATCTCAATCGTGCGAGGATCGACGATGCGCGCGACCAACACGCCAGGCGCAGCGTTCTCGCCGAGTTCAAGATCCGCGCGTTGCACAATGCCTGCGAGCGGCGAACAAATGGTGGAACGCTCAAGCGAAAGTTCCGCGAGTTCACGCGCTGCGTTCTGCCTCGATTGTTCTGCGACTAACGACGCGCGACGCAGCGGCAACTTCTCAAGTGCGTCGCGTGCTGCGATGAGTTGTCGTTCCGATTCAATCGCACCTGCGCGCGCACGGTCAACTTCACGCGATTGCGCAGCATTGTTCGTAAATGCTTCACGAACACGCGAGTAATCGACTGCGGCAAGTGCGGCGCTCTCGTTTGCGAGTTCAAGCGTGCGTTGCAGGCTTGTCGCATCAAGCGTGAGCATCGCGATTTGACTTTCAATCGTGCGCAACGATTCCACCGCCATCGTGACTTGCCGCTCGAAATCACGATTATCGAGCGACACCAGTGGCGTGCCGATTTCGACAGCCGCGCCTTCGCGATACTGCGGATGAAGCAGGGCGACAGTCGCAGAAACGCGCGAAGGAACATCCGCGGTGTGCATGGCTCGCGATTGCCCGTACGCGCGGAAACGTTGACCAACGGCTTTCTCTAACGGTGCAATCACCACGAGTCGGAGTCGGCCAGTTGCAGATGGATCGCTCGCAGGCGGTATGGGGCGCGTCGCGTACAACCACAGATAGATCGCAATTCCTGCGCTGATGAAGGCAACGGCAACAAGTCCGCGTGCAACAAGGGCGAGTGGGCGGATTGTCGGTTGCTTCACATCCATGAGAGGGGGGGAGAGTATAGATGCGATGCAAGTCAGAAGATCAGTCATTTCAGCGCCGCAACGAAAGGGTACGCTGATGAAATGCCCGACTCCAACGCGCCATTTGGTAAGCGCCCAGCGACACTCGCACCGCAGTTGCTTCAAGAACTCAGCGCAAAGAGTGCAGAGTTGAGCGCCGCACCCGCAGCGAACGCAGGTCCACTGTGGGGCGCGATGCACAAAGCATTGCTCAAAGCGAAAGTCGATCCACAAGTCATCATGCGATTCGTTGCAAGTCGCGACAGCACTAGCGTCGATCTCCTCGTGCGCTGGCTCAGTGGCGAAGAGATCGAACTACCAGCAGCACCAGTAGAAGTCGCGCCCAAAGTCGTCGACCCAGAGACAATGAAGTCCGCAATGAAAATGTTCCGCAAGCGATTGAAGTACGCGCGCCTCGACGCTGAATCAAAGCTCGGCGTCGGCCCAATGTCGAGCGGCAAAAAAAGTGAGATCGACGCCATGGAACCGCCAAGAGACTTCCCCCCAAGCGTCTGGAACGCACTCGTCGCAGCAGGACGGCTCAAGAAAGAAGGCGCTGGGTTCTACTCACTCGTGGTGGACGACGTGTCGGATGATTGATGCAAGCGGGGGCAATCGGGGACAGGCACAATCGTGATCTTGGCTTGCCTGTCCAATGCGCTCCTGTCCAATGCGCTCCTCCTTGGGCACGCGCCGGTGAGTCGGTGCACCTCGGCGGCGTCATCAAGTTTGTCATCGAGTGTCAGCGCTGCCGCGTCCTGCAGAAACTTCCCGAAGCGCGTACCGGTATCAGCAAACCCTCACGAGGGAAGTTCAATCGTGAGTCGGGTGAGCCGGGCAGCAATCGCTGCAGAAAGCGGGGCGTACATTCAGCCATATCAAAGGGTGCCATCAATGTGTACGACTACGCAATGCAGGGATAGGTCATGTGCCCACGGGGTCCCTTCGGCGTCGACCAACACCAACACCCGCGCTTGCCGCTGCAAGCAATGCTAACGCGCCTGGCGCTGGAACGGCTGTCACGGTG